>Ga0316217_10000216_pt1 | contig 87130 bp, 89 predicted proteins | sample 1anoAmetaG_FD_203633 | JGI IMG/M metagenome (GOLD analysis project Ga0316217, IMG submission 203633) | Freshwater microbial communities from Trout Bog Lake, Wisconsin, USA - 1anoA | ecosystem: Environmental > Aquatic > Freshwater > Lake > Hypolimnion/Profundal zone | place: USA: Wisconsin...
GGCTGCGCCAGCACACGCCCATCATCTTTGTGGATTTTCACGCCGAGGCGACCTCGGAAAAAATCGCGTTCGCGCGGATGCTGGACGGCCAGGTCAGCGCCGTGGTGGGCACGCACACGCATGTGCAAACAGCGGACGAGCAGATTTTTCCCGGCGGCACGGCGTATCTGACCGATGCCGGTTTCACCGGCCCGCACGAAAGCGTTTTGGGCCGCGAAATCCAGCCGGTGGTGACGCGCTTTCGCACCGCCATGCCACAACGGTTTGAGGTGGCGCGCAATGACATAAAATTAAACGGCGCCGTGATTGAAATTGACGCCGCCAGCGGCAAGGCGTTGAAAATCCAACGCGTGTCGGAAAACCTTTTATGATATTCGATAATTTGAAAAATTTATTTGCGTCTCCTGAACGACGTGAAACTGAATATACAAAGGCACTTGATGCCCGAAACGCCAAATATGGTGTCCTTGGCGAAGTTTCAGCAAGCTATGCAAACTCCATTTTTGAATCTGTGGTTCTACCTTCGGTTAGTGATTTTGTCCGAGTGAAGAATGGGTTATTGGTCAAACAAGTTAATGATGATATTTTTCACGTTATTAACTTTCGGCGCGGAAAGTTTTTTTATTCATTTTGGTGGGGTGTTTCCTTATCGTATGTTCCAGAAAAATGGGATGACGCTTGCAAGTTTCACCGAACTCTAAAATCAGCCCATTTAGATTTGTTTGAAACAAGTGATGGGCTTGTCAAAGATCCATATTCAGCGGAGATTTTTCAATTTAGCGCATCCTTTTTGAACGGTGAACAATGTTTTTGTGACGAACTAGCTAGGGCGTGGAAAAATTTAGAACCAATTATTCGAAATTGGTTGGCAACATCAACAACTCTCGAAGGAGTTTTGAAGATGGCGGAGATTCAAATTGCCCAGACTCGCAAAGGGTTTCCACAGCATTCACCAATCCCAAAACTTGTCTATGCTTTCACCCTTGCGAGAATGGGTAGAATGTCAGAGGGTTTGATTGCCTTGGAAGAATTGATGAAGTCGAATAGCCAATTCTATTCGTCCGATGAATTGCCCAAGGCTTTGCGGCAAATTGCTGATTTGAATAAATGAGCAAACAAACCAAATTGCAACGGGGCTTCGGCGAGTTGTCCGTCAGCCTTTTGGAATTTCCACCCGCAAGAATTCGCCAGGCTGAATTTTATCCAACGCAGTTTGCACGAGTGGCACTTGTTTTTTCAACGTCGGCCAGTGGTTCGTGGACAAAAACAGAATGGCAATTTTGCGGCCTTGGAGATTTTGCTGATACTGCAAGTTGCGGTCGCTGGTGAGAAACAAATCAAACTCAGGCTCGGCCAGCGCGAGAAGTCTGCCGTTGGTAAAACCGTCCCAGCCCTTTTGCTGCGCGGTGCTGAACGCGTGGCCGGTGAGCAGCCGCACCAGTTTCAACGGCACACACTCGTCCACCAGCACTTTCACCGTCGCGCCTTTTCGAGGGTCAGTTCCTGCGCGCCCATGAGCACGGCCACGGCGGCGGCGCGGGTGACGGTCGGGAAATTTTCCAGAAATTCATCCAGCGAGCAGTCGCTTTCCAGATGCTCGAACAGCGAGGCCACGGGAACGCGCGTGCCGCGAAACACCGGCTCGCCACCGAGAATCTCCCGGTCGGTCACGATGTAATCGCCCAGCGCGGCGGGCTTGGTTTTTTGATCCGTCGTTTTCATTCAACTGTGAAAACCATGCGCTCGTTTGATCGAATTTGCAAGTCCCGCGTTATTCACTTTGTTCAAAGCTTGAAATCCGGTTCAGCAAGCTATTTCCTCTCCGCGTGCTGACAACGCTGCGCAAAGCCGAATACGCCGAACTGGTCATCCTGTTTTTCATTCAGGGCGCAGCCATGGCCATCTGGTTCGTGCCGCTCGGCCCGATTCTCGACGCGCACGGGATGCACCACATCAAGCCGTTCGCCTTTGCCGCCTCGGCCATCGCGGCGTTCATTTCGCCGTTGATGTTTGGCGCAATGGCCGACCGCCATGTGCCGCCGGCCAAAGTCTTGCGCTGGCTGGCGTCCGCCACTTCCGTCATGACGGCAGCCGTCGCCGCCGCCATCCAAAACGGCTTGAACCCGTGGCTGGTGCTGGCGTTGATCCAGATTTTTTCACTGTCCTACGCGCCGATGTTCAGCATTTCCACGGCGCTCGTCCTCGCGCGATTGGAAAATGCGCAGAAGGAATTCGGCCCGATCCGCGCGCTGGCGACCATCGGCTGGTTGAGCGGCGGGCTGCTCATCAGCGCGTTGAACCTAGACCGCTCGGCGCTCGCGGGCTATCTCGGCGCATTGTTCTGGCTGATCGTGGCAACGTTCACCTATTTTCTGCCGGCACTGGAAATTCCCAAATCGGCCCAGCATTTGTCGTGGCACGAACGTCTCGGTCTCGACGCGCTGACGCTTTTGAAGGACCGTGACACGCGCGTTGTCTTCATCACCACCACGCTGTTCAACATCCCGCTCGCGGCATTTTATCCGTATGCGCCGACGAACCTGCACGACCTCGGCTTCGCACACACGAGCGCGTGGATGAGCCTGGCGCAATGCTCGGAGTTTGTCGCGATGTTCAGTCTCGCGTGGCTGCTGCACCACTGGCGGTTAAAATGGATTTTTGCCTGCGGCCTCGCCATCGGCGTGCTGCGGTTCGCGGCGAGCGCGGTGAACACCCAGAGTTCGCTGCTGCTCGGCGTGAGCCTGCACGGCGCGTCATTCGTCCTCGTGTTCATCACCGCGCAAATTTACCTGAACCAGCGGATTGATTCCGCGTGGCGCACGCGGGCGCAGGCGCTGCTGACGCTGATGAACAATGGCGTGGGCAACCTCGTTGGCTATCTCGGTGCCGGCTGGTGGTTCGCCACCTGCGCGCGCCCGGCAGGAACACAATGGACGCATTTTTGGGGCGCACTCGCGGTGATGGTGGGCGGGGTGATGATTTACTTTCTAACCGCGTATCGCGGGAAGGAAATCAATCCGCGTTAGGCCAGAATTTTTTCAATCTGCGCCAGCTCTTCACCGGAGAAATTAAGATTCTTCGTCGCGCCCACACAATCATCCACCTGGCTCACCTTGCTCGCGCCGATGAGCGCGCTGGTCACGACCTTGTGCCGCAACACCCACGCCAGCGCCATCTGCGCCAGCGTCTGGCCACGCGACTGCGCGAGATCGTCGAGTTTTTTTGTCTTCGCCAAAACTTCGTCGGTGATGTCGGCGGGCCGGAGAAACCGTGGATCGTGGCCCGCGCGAGAATCGGCGGGAATGCCCTTGAAATAACGGTTGGTCAATACGCCCTTCGCCAGCGGCGAAAACACTGTGCAGCCGATGCCTTCTGTTTCCAGCGTGGCGAGCAACTGCGGCTCAACCCAGCGGTCCAGCATCGAGTAACGCGGCTGATGGATAAGACACGGCGTGCCCAGCTCGCGCAAGATTTTCGCCGCGCGTGCGGTGTCGGCAGGCTGGTAATTCGAAATGCCGGCGTAAAGCGCCTTGCCGCTGCGGACGGCGTGGGCAACTGCGCCCATCGTCTCCTCCAGCGGCGTGTCGGGGTCGGGCCGGTGCGAATAGAAAATGTCCACATATTCCAGGCCCATACGCAGGAGTGACTGGTCGAGCGACGCCAGCAGATATTTGCGCGAACCCCATTCGCCATACGGCCCCGGCCACATGTCGTAGCCGGCCTTGGTGGTGATGATCATTTCGTCGCGCCACCTGCCAAGGTCATCGCGCAGGATGCGGCCGAACGTCTCTTCCGCCGAACCCGCCGGCGGGCCGTAATTGTTCGCCAGATCAAAACACGTGATGCCTAGGTCAAACGCGCGGCAGGCGATGGCGCGGGCATTCTCGTAGGAATCCTGCCCGCCGAAATTATGCCAGAGCCCGAGCGAAATCAGCGGCAGCCGGATGCCGGAGCGGCCGCAGCGGCGGTAAAAGCTTGGCGAGTCGTAACGGGTGGATGCGGGTGAATACATGATGGGATCAAGTCTAGCTGCGCCCGCGAAATTCATCCATCAATTTCAGGATGCCCTCGCGGATTTCAAATAGTTCCTGCCGCGCTTCGGCAGTCATCTTCTCCGGCAGAATTTTTTTCAGCGCGACTGCTTCGAGTCCAGACTGCGACTTGTGCAGGTGGTCGAGCGCGCGTTTCAAACAGGCAACCGTGAACGCCGCGTCGCCAAATTCACGGCCTTCGGCAATGCCGTTCAAGGCCCCGGCCAGCTTGGCTCCGGTGGTTTGAAATTCAAAGATGAATTGATCCAGATCTTTGTCCGACAACTTTTCAAAACTGTGCTCATCGGCCAGCTTCCAATACTTCATTGCGCTCTCGGAGCAGCGATGTTGCAGCGGATGCGCAAGGTCGCCGTCCTCGGTGCGAATCCAGTCAATGCCCTCGCGGTGCGGATCGGGTTCAGGCGGCGGCTCGTTCAACGCCTCCTCGCAGGCGCGGTTCATTTCCTCGATGCGCCGGTTTTCTACCTCGGCTTCCTCCAGAGTCAACTCGCGCAACCAGCCCATCTCCTCCGCGATTTTTTCCTCAGCCTCGTCGGAGTCACCGTATTTTTCGAGCAGCTCCATGTATTTGTCCGTGCGCGCGTCGGACTCCTTCAGCAGCTTCTCGTAATCGTGTTCGTTCCAATCCGCCTCCGGGTCTTTCTGGCCGCGCTGCTGCCGTTCGATGGCCTCGGTGAGTTTTTGCATGAACCAGTTCATGCCATTCGCCGCGTCTTGGACACGCTGCTGATCCTCCTCCGGCGTCAACCGCCATTCCGGCGCGGAAATTTCCAGCGCGTAATCCGCGCTCTCAATGACGACGCGCCCGTTATATTCGCTGAACCATTCGAGATAAAGGCAGTTGGCCATGTGTTCCGGCGGCTTCTCGCCGCGCTTGCACATCAGGTAAGCCTCTTTCGTCGGGATGTTGAACACGCGCACCTTGCGCGAGGCAGTGAGGTCGCCAATCTTGCCGCGCTGAATGGAATTCAATGAATCCAGTCCGTGATGCGGCATGAGTTTCTTCGAATTGGCGAATGTGAGCCGGCAGCCCGCGAGATCGGGGCAGGCGTTGCCGGTGAGTTCGAGCGTCACCGGATCCGCGCGGCCGGCCACCCAGATTTTGCCACGCACGATTCCTTTTATGCGGTTGTCAATTTCCCCGCGCACCACGCTGTCGTGAATCCGGAAGGCCATTCTACAAAGGAAACCACTCCTGCAACCTCTGCTTTAATCGAACGAACGCTGCATCTTTACACCGCGCCAAACTGATGCTACTCGCAATATGTTGGTAAAGGGCGGATGACCTTGGCTGTTTAGGAATATTCAATGCAGCCTCGAGAGCTTCTTTTGGACGAATTGGTTTTTCATTGGCGTCAAAAGCAAACCCCTGTTCATGCAACCATTCGCGCAACCGTTTCCCCGCAGGCCAATCAATCGCTGCTTCAATTGCGTTATCAGATCCCCAAACCCAAATATCCAATTCTGGATCTATTACAATAGCTTTGGCTGAGTCACTCCATAGCCTTGCTATCTTGGCATCCAGCTCAGCCTCCAAAGAATGTGCATCTGGCAAATCTGTTCCACTGCCCTCAAAATCAAAAATAAGCAATCCATGATGATATTGCCTTTTTTGGAGGGCTAGAACTTCAGCCCCCGTTTTACGCGCCCCACCATCGCGGCCGACATGAGGACGAATTTCAAATTGAATCGGATGGATACCCAACGCTTCAGGTCTTGCCAACGCTCCTTTCAAAGCAAATTCGGAATTCTTGTCGGCGACCAAAATGAACAAATCTTTCATGGCTCGCCTTAACTCAATATTCCAGACGCAAATAAAACCCCCAAGTCTGGTTCACCTTTTTTCCAATCACGCAACGCTGGATGCCGGTCGCCTGATACTATGTCAGTTGCCCCAGCTTGATCTTTTGAGAAACACAAGATTTTTTCTGGATCAATCATATTGAGAGCAACAGGACTATGTGTCGCAACCAAAACTTGGCTGCGATAGATAGAGGAAAGCGATTGAAGAACCGTTTCTATCGCTCGGGGGTGAATTCCATTTTCTGGCTCTTCAATTAGAAATGTTCCCTCCAAGTCCGGCAGATAAGCGGGAATAGTTAGCGTCAACAATCGCAAAGTTCCATCTGAAACAAGCCAAGATGGAACTTTTGCTCCGTTCATATATTCTATGACCAAATAACGGTGTTTGTCTTCGGGACGTTCAACTGAATCTATGTCCTTGATGTCTTCCAAGGCTGTTCGGACATGCTTAATCCATGTTTGAAAACGCTTGGTGTCTTGTTTCAATTCAGCTACCACCCAAGGAAGATTAGATCCGTCAGTTTGGAAGCGAGTCCCCAAACCCGGAGGGGCTGGCTTCTTCATTAATTGACTATTCAATACAAAAGCCTGCACCCCTTTTTCTAATAAACTGCGAAACCATGTGCTCACCGGAAAACTATCTGTATCGGCTGGGATGTTTGCCAAAGCAGATTTTCCAGGACCAAGCTTAAACGATGGCATGTATGATTTCCGTCCTTCCGTGTAGTAATTATCATTGCCTCCTGGCTTTTTGGTTAAAGCGGCTTTTTGCCCTCTTTGGTTTGAACGACTAATTAGAGATGGCGCGTCAGATTGAGGAGCAGGAAAAAAATCTCGCTGTTGAAAAATCGTCTTTGATTCCGGCTCTTTAAGCCAAAGATTTTCATGGTTCAACCCGATTACGTTTTTTTTGAGTTCGATACCGAACTCGACTTCGTAGCGTATACTTGTAAAGCGCTGTTTGTCTTTAGCCATCACCTGCCGAATGCTTTCTGGTATCGCAGCTTCGATTGCCAATTGAAACGAATTCCCTTGGCTCATCCAAACCAGCTTATCAAAATTGGCACTGCGAGCATTGACTGTTTCAAAAACATCGCCTCGATTTTTCACCAGATCACCAAGCAAGCCTATCACGTCTAAAAAAGTTGTCTTGCCGCTGGCATTCGGGCCAACCAAAGCACGAAATTGTCCAAGCGTTTGATCCACCGATTTCAAACAGCGAAACGAACGGGTCTGAATGCGAGTAAACATGACTTAATGATGGATGATGACCGGGCGACCTACAATCCAAGTTTCTTGAACCGGTTGTTCACTTCCTTGAAATGAAAATCGAGCGAACAAAGTTTTTCCAATTCTCCTTTCTTGAAATGTTTTGCCACGTCGGGATCGGCTTTCAACACTTCCAGAAAATCTGCGTCATCGCGGCCGGCGTGTTTCACTTCCCATGTCTTCATTGCGCCGCGTTGGACGAGCGCGTAGGCATCTTCTCGCGTCAGTCCCTTTTTGATGAGCGCGAGCAAAATGGTTTGCGAATTCCACATGCCGAGCGAGAGGCCGAGATTTTTCTTCATATTCGCCGGATAGACAACGATGCCGTCCATCAGCCGAGTCAGCAGGCCGAACATATAATCCAGCAACGTGCAGGAATCGGGGAAAATAATCCGCTCGACCGATGAATGCGAAATGTCGCGTTCGTGCCAGAGCGCGACATTTTCCAGCGCGGCGACGGCGTTGCCGCGCAGCACGCGGGCGAGGCCGGTGAGCCTTTCCCAGGTGATCGGATTGCGCTTGTGCGGCATGGCGCTCGATCCTTTTTGACCAATGGTAAATGCCTCTTCCGCTTCCAAAACTTCGGTGCGCTGCAAATGGCGAAACTCGACCGCCCAGCGTTCCATGCTCGCGCCGATGAGTGCGAGCGTGTTCATGAATTCGGCGTGGATGTCGCGCTGCACGACCTGTGTGGCAATCGGCGCGGGCATGAGACCGAGTTTTTTGCAGACATAATTTTCAACAGCCGGCGACAAATGCGCGTTCGTGCCGACGGCACCAGATAATTTACCGATGGCCACGACTTTGCGGGCGCGTTCGAGGCGTTCGAGCGCACGGGAAAATTCATCGTGCATGAGCGCCATCTTCAAGCCGAACGTCGTCGGTTCGCCGTGGATACCGTGACTGCGGCCGATACACGGCGTGAATTTATGTTCCTTGGCGCGCCGGGCGATGATGGGCAACAGTTTTTTTACGTCGTCAATCAGGATGTCTGCGCTTTGCACCATCTGCACAGCAAAAGAGGTGTCCACAATGTCGCTGCTCGTCAGGCCGAAGTGCAGCCAGCGGCTGGCTCGGTCATTGATCTGCTCGGCCACGGCGGTGGTGAAGCCGATGACGTCGTGGTTGAGCGTTTTTTCCAGTTCCTTGGCGCGCTCGGTCAGGGCTTTCGTGTCGGCGAAACATTTTGCCGCGCCGCGCTTCATCTTCGCAAAATCGGTCTTGGGCACGACGCCTTCCTTCACCAACGCCTCGCTGGCAAGCAACTCGATCTGCAGCCAGACCTTCAGCTTGTTTTCGTCCGTCCAGATGGCGCGCATCTCGGGGCGCGAGTATCGTAAAATCATGTGGAAATGATAATCAAATCGTTAAACCGGTGAAACGTTAAATCGTTGCATCAAAAAACGCGCCGCAGACAAGCCGATGCAACGGTGCAACCATCCACGGTTCAGCGTTTCGCCATTTTCGCGCGGGCCTTTTCGAGAATTTCACGTTCGCGCGCCGTGAGGCTTTGGATGCCGTGCGCAGATATTTTTTCCAGAATCGGATCCACCTCGCTGGCCATGAAATCACCAACTGGATTTTTTCCCAGCGGCTCCAGTGCCGGCCGCGTCGGCAATGTTTTGCGGGCCGGATGCAAGATTCCTTCCAGCCGCGACCAGTCGCCCTGCAAAATTTTCCGCACGAAGAGCCAGCCCATCGCCATGCCTCCCAGATGCGCGGCATGGGCCGTGCCGGGCATGATGAGCCGTGGCAGGGCAAAACCCGCCACGGCCAGTGCAGCGGATCCGTAAAGCAAGGTTTTCGCGCGCAACTGCACGGGAATGAAATAAAGGAAAAGCGTCAGCTCCTGTTCCGGAAAGAGCGTGGCAAACGCCGCCACGAGCCCGAAAGCGCACGCCGACGCGCCGACCACCGGTCCGCCGAAATATTGCGGCCACACCAGCGCGACCAGCACCTGAAAAACGCCGCCGACAATGCCGCTGGAAAACACCAGCGCGAGAAATTTTTTACCGCCCAGCAAATCCTCCAGCACACGGCCGAAAATGAAAATCGCCCAGCCGTTGAAAATCAGGTGCAGCCAGCCCGCGTGGAGAAATTGATACGTCACCAGCTGCCAGACATAGCCGTGCGCCAGGCCTTCCACGCTTAACGGCAGCCAGCCTGGCAACACGCTGACCCCGGCATTAGTCTCGACGAGGCGCGTGTTGAAAGCCGGATTGTTGGGGGAAAAATGGTTCGCAACCAGACCGACAAGAAACACGGTGGTGTAGGCCACGAGCAGCCAGATGGTCCACGACCAGCGCCAACGCAGGCGCGGCGACCAATGCGGGTCGTAAGGCTCCGGCTCGCGCATGTAATCACGGTCTTCAAGCATAACTCAAATTAGTTGGAGCGGGTTTCATTTTCAACTGACGTTTAATTTTTCCGCCACCACAGCATCCGTTCCAAGCCGGTGCGGTTCGGATAGGAACGCGGCACCCACTCTGAAAGCAGACTGAAATGCGGCGCGAAACGTTCAATCAATTCCTCGCGCGTCGTGCCGAACGGCGGGCCGTCGGTGTCGGGGATCAGATAATTCACCGCCAGATACTGGCCGCCGGGCTTGAGCCAGCGCAGAACCGCTTGGACATAAAGTTTGCGCTCGCCCGGATTAATCGCGCAAAAGAGCGTGTGCTCGAAAATCCAGTCAAACAGGAACGGCGGTTCGTCCCGCAAAAAATCGCCGAGTTGGAAATCCGCGTGCAAACCCGCCGCCTGTGTCCGTTCCCGGCTCAACTGGATGGCGCTCGGTGCCAGGTCATATCCATAAACGCTGAAGTTTGCCTTGGCCCATTCGCGCACGTCATGGCCGGTGCCGCAGCCGGGCACGCAAACAGTTTCGCCGGTCAGGTTCCGGTTCGCCGCGAGAAAATCCACGAGGCCCGGCGACGGCGCGCCCTTTTCCCACGGCATGTCGCCGGATTGATAACGCGCTTCCCAGTCGGTGCTGCTCATGACTGAATCCGTCCGTTCACCAGAAAAATAAAACCGAGACGACGATTGCGAAACTCCGTCAGCTTGCGCTCAGAAACCGAGATGAGATCGTTCCCTTCGAAAAGAATTTCCCCCGCGTTCGGCAGGTCCAGCCCGCCAACCGGATGGTGCAACATGCTTTTGCCTGCGTAGGACGCGCCGCGCAAGACTCCCAGCGAGCGTTTGCCCATTGTTTTAGTTTGGGTGAACGCGCGGACGTGCAGCGGCGGTTCACACATGGCACAGCGCCACCGCAGGCGCGGTGACCGGCGCGGTTTATAAGGCTCCGGCTCGCGCATGGAATCACGTTCTTCAATCATGACAGAATTCTAACGCGGTCTGGAAAGTTATCAAATAACATTGCCGGCAAACCGCGCAATTTCCGCCACCGTCTTCGTGTGCGGATTGCCCGCCAAAAACCCCAAAAGCATTATTTGACCACCGGTTCGGATTTCGGAGGTATGCTCTTGGCGAAGACATATTGCAATCCGCGCGTATAACATTCCGCATTTACACCAGCATGGCCCGCATTGCTGACCGGCGCGTAGGAAAAATCTAAATTCTTCAGATTTTTTCCGGCAAGTTTTTTAGCGAAAACCGCCCATTCATCAGAACCTTCCGAGGTGCCCCAGGCCAGATAGGCGCGGGAATTTTGTTTAATTCCGTCTTGCGGAAATTTGTCTAAAATCGAATCCAAGACATGGTTGTCCCAGCCAAGGAATGGGCTTGAGCCAATGTAACCCTCAAATAAATCGGGCTGAGACAGCAACGTATAATAAACAAAAAGCGTGCTGGTCGAACCGCCGGTGACTGCCCGGTGCTGATTGGCTTTGTAGTGCGACTCAATGAACGGAAACAGATTCTTGCGCAGGAAATCCTGAAATTTATCAGCGTGACCCGTATCGGGATGATTTTTAATTGTCGTGGGGGTTAAATCCTGATCGCGCAGTGCAAACAAATTTCCATTGGTTGTTTTCCAACTGATTCCCACCAGAAAGACATCGGGAATATCGCCATCGTAATTGATTGCACCAGCGATGGCGCGGATCAGAGGAAACTGCCATTGCGCATCCAGCACATAAACCACCGGAAAGGTTTTGCCGGCGGGCGCCTTGTCGTAATTTGCGGGCAGAGACACCACGATATCGTAGGTGTTTCCGGTTTCCGGCGAGGTCAGCGAAAATGTTTCCGTGCCGTCCAACACATAGGGCGTGGCGACTGGTTTCACGGCAATCGGGACTTCAGATGACGCTGGCGAGGGAGCATTGGTTTTTCCAGTTCCGACAACTGTTTGACTGTGACCCAGCAGCAGTATTCCGGTAAGTGCTAAACAGATAATTTTGGTTTTCATAACCGTTTGCAATAATTGTTTGATTAGATAATTTTGATTTGCCACCCGCTTACCCGTGCAGCTTCAAATAAATGAGTCCGCATGAAAAGCAAAATCTTATCAGTCAAAGCAGGAAAATAAGCAGCAGCAACACCTGGTCGCGAGCGGACTGCACCTGATTCACTTGTTGCCGTCCTCGTCCTCGATTCCTGTTTGAATTACGAGGATGAAGCGGAGAAGGATTTGATTTGCCCATCCACCAGCTCAATCACCCGCTCCGCGTTCGCGGCGACCTTCGCGTCGTGCGTGGCGATGACGAGCGTCGTGTTCTTTTCGACCCGCAAGCTTTTGAGAAGTTCAATGATTTCGCCGCCGGTTTTGGAATCCAGATTTCCCGTCGGCTCGTCGGCGAGAACCAGTTCCGGCTCGTTGATGAGCGCGCGGGCGATGGCCACGCGCTGCTGTTCGCCGCCGGAAAGTTCGGACGGCTTGTGATCCAGACGGTCCTTGAGGCCGACGCGCGCAAGCAATTCGCGTCCGCGCACTTCAACCGTCGCACTGGAAATCCGTGCCATCCGCGCCGGCAGGCAGACATTTTCCAGCGCCGTCAGTTCCGGCAGCAGATGATACGCTTGGAAAATAAATCCGACGCGGCGGTTCCGAAAATCGGTCAGCTTGCGCTCGGAAAACGCGACGAGATTGTTGCCGTCAAAAAGAATTTCCCCGGCGTTCGGCAAATCCAGCCCGCCGATCAGATGCAGCAGCGTGCTTTTGCCTGCGCCGGACGCGCCGCGCAACGCGAGAAATTCCCCACGCGCCACGTCGAGGTCCACGCCGCGCAGGACTTCCAGCGAGCGTTTGCCCATCGTGTAGGTTTTGGTGAGCGCGCGGGCGCGCAGCAGCGGTTCACTCATAACGCAGCGCCTCCACCGGTTTCAGCCGACCGGCACGGATCGCCGGCAGCACGCCGCCAAAAATGCAGATCACAAACGACAGTCCGCAGATGACCGCGATGTCGTGCGGGTCAATCACCGCCGGCAAATCGCCAAAGCCGTAGATGGACGCCGGAAAAAGTTCAAAGCCCGTCAGCCGGTTCATGAAATGCAGAAACTCGTTGCGATACGTCAACGCCAGCATCCCGAGGCCGTAGCCGGAAATCACGCCCAGCACGCCGATGATGGCGCTCTGGCTCAAAAACACGCCGGAGATTTGGAGGTTCGACGCGCCGAGCGCCTTGAGCATCCCGATCTCGCGCGTCTTCTGGACGACGAAGGTGATTTGCGCGCTCAAGATGCACAGCGCCGCGACCAGCACGATGAAGAACAGCAGGTAAAACATCACGTTCTTCTCCACCAGCAACGCGTTGAGGATGCCGGAATTTTCCTCCGTCCAGGTGCTGATGTTGTAGCCCGGCCCGAGCGCCGCCAGCAATTGCTGCCGCACCTGCGGCGCCTGATACGGATCGCGCAGCATCACCATCAGGCCGTGAACATTGTCGTCGAGGTTGTAAAGATCCTGCGCGTTTTCGAGCGACGTGACGACAATGTTCGCGTTGTATTCGTAATAGCCGACGTCAAAAATTCCGTTCACGGTGTAATCGTCCGGCAACACGGCTTCCGCATCCGGCTTGCCCTGCCGCTTCTCCATCTTTTCCAAATCCGCCGGTGAATAAATCGAAATGCGGTCGCCCACGGACAAATTCAAGTTCTCGGCGAACTGGCTGCCGACCACAATGCCGCGCCCGCTCACATCGAACTTGCCGGACATGATGCTTTGCGGCAGGACGCTCACGGAACTTTCGCGCGCCGGATCCACGCCGCGCACCCACGGCGCGCCGGTGAGCTTGGACTGGCCCTTGGGCGGCTGCGTGACCACCAGCACCTGGCCCAGCACGAACGGCGCGACGCCCCGGACATTTTTATTTGACGCGACGAGGTTCATCACCGGCGCATAATTTTCCATGGGCCGGTTGTTCGCGAAGACTTTCAGGTGCGCGTTGAAGCCGAGGATTTTTTCGCGCAGGTCGTGGTCGAACCCGCTCATGACGCTGATGACGATCATCAGCACGGCCACGCCGAGCGCGACGCCGAGGATGGAGATGAGCGTGATGATGGAGACAAACGTCCGTTTGGGCCGCAAATAACGCAGCGCCAGCAACAGTTCAAACGGAAGTTTCGACATGAGCGGAAAGGCTAAAGGCGCGGTGCGGCGGTGTCAATTGACCGTTCGTATCGGTAGTCACCTAATTTGATTTTTAAGAGGACTTCCCATTTGCATTTGGCGGGTTAGCATAAAATACACTCGTGGTATTATAGAATTTATATGGCAAATCATTTTTAATGAACCGTATCCATGGGGTGATCGTTAAGATTTGTCGCTCCCCAGTCCCAAGAACCGTCGCTGTTTATCCCAATACAGACCGACCCGGCGCTTTGACAGCCGGCAATTTCACCAGGACCGACCCCCGCATTACACCAAATATTAGTTTTGGTTGCGATTATTTCAGTGCCACCTGGAAATTCAAAAATACCACTTAACCTAAAATAGCGGGGGTTGCAAAATCTTATGTTTAACGCTTCAACATTTTGATGGTTTATGACAACCAATGTGTTTTTATCCAGCTGTCTTGTTCTCCAAAAATTAGCGCGGTCTAAAACGAAATTATTGCTTTCCAAAACGGCGAACACGTTTTGTCCTTTATCAAAGAATTCCCCAGAAACAGATGCTCCAGCAGGAGTGATTGATACGCTCAAAAAGATTTTGTTCACAACGCGGATGACGGGAACCGAAGAAGTTGAATAAAACAATAATATGTTTCCTCCAATTTCAAATATACCCACCTTCGGATTTAAATGGTATCCAGAGGGAGCTCTAAGAGGCGGGTCAGGGTCGTTTGCTGGAACGAGAAGTCCTGTCGGGTTTCCATCCAGATCAGTTGACGGTGGAGATTTTAGAAACGGCAAGACGGCACAGGTAGCAATACATGTAGTCCAAATGATAGGAACAACAATTCTCTTAAACTTTCCACTTACTAATTTATGAGCCAAATAAGCAGCACCGGCAAGAAATCCACAATAAGCTGCCCACCGAATATATTGGGACGCAGGTGGATTAAAATCCTCGGATTTAATCCAAAGCACCAAAGAAAAAAACTCAATTATTCCGAAACAGGCAACGATTCTACCGGGCTTCCAATAACAATCCTTTTTACTTTTGTTTCTATCGCTATTGTCGGAATTCTCATTTTCTTTTCGTTGCTGTAATTCCGGTTCCATATATTCGACATTTCTAAAATACTCCTCACATCCACTGTATTTTGAATCTGGTTTATCACTCGCCGCAGCGAATAGCAAAGCTTTCCGCATCCTGCCGAATTTGTCTGCCGGTTTGTTTTAGAAAATTGGGCGATGAGGACATTACCACCGCCGCCTGCGGCGTCTGATTATTTCTTGCCCGCGAACGGATTTCCCTTCGGCACCGATGTTGAAATCGCCGGCACGAACCGCATCAGGATTTCAGCTTCATCACCACCAGGTTCATGGTGCCGGAACGGACACGGTAGAAGACAATTTCCTTTTTGCCGGTGACGGCGTAAAAAATCAGCCAGCGGGGAAAGCCGCGCACCCGCCAGGAACGGATGCCCGCCGGGGTCAAATCCTTCCGTTCACGCCCGACGAAGGGATGCTTCCCGATGAATTGAATCGTGACAAGCAGGGCTTCATACCACCGTTCCGCCACGTCGGCCCCGGCCTTCTCCTTGAGCCAGTAAAGTTCCTCGGCCAGATCCAGCAGGAAGCGCGGGCGGCGGACGAGCTTCATTTTTTGCCCCGCAACACCCGGTCGCGGATGGTGTCCATTTCCTTTTTGGTCAGCGGCGCGGCCGACCCGCTGGCGATGGCTTCGTCAATCCACTGTTGATCCCGCTTGGTGGTCATGGCGGCGTCAATCTGGAACGTCCGTTCAATCCGGCTCATGGCCTCCTGGGTCAGGCTGCGGAAATTCGCCGAGGCTTCGTTCTTCAACTGCGCGTGCAGTTCCAGCGGAATGTCCTTCAAGGTGATGCTTGCCATACGCCGCAACCATAACGTCACCACTCTGGTTTTGCAAGACCGGCCTTAACTCAAGAATTTTTCGGTGGCACAAACGGATTTCCCTTTGGCACCGAAGTTGGAATCGCCGGCACGAACAGCAGGCTGACGAACAGGTAAATCCAGCCGAGGATAAAATGCGCGCCGAAGATGAACCCGAACTGCACCAAATCCACCGCGCCGAAATCGTAAAGCACAATGCCCGCAGTCATCAGCAGCGCGCCCGGCAGCAGCGCCGCGCCGGCCAGCCGCCAGCTCTGGCGGAAATTCAAATCGCGGTTCACGAAAAATCCGAGCATCCAGACCGGCAGAAAATAAATCGTCGCCAAAATCCACCAGCTCGCCAGCAGGCCGCCGGCAGTCAACACAGCGGCCACGAACAAAACCTCCGCCTGCCACGCGCCCCAAAGCGGCTCCAGATCCTTGCGGTTGAACGGCAGCGGGTCGGTGTCGGGATACGGAATTTCCGTGTAGCCAAGCAGCGAGTCGCACCAGACAGTGTCCTGCCCGAACTCGATCTGCACGTCGGCGGTGGAATTGATTTTATCGTCGTGATCCAGATCCACATCGAACGCGAGAAACCGGCCTTCGGCGAGCAGCACGGGCGCATCGCCGCGCCAGTCCAATCTTGCAGAACGGATCTGGCCGGCGTCCGGCAGATTTTTGATCGCCTCGCGGACGACGGGACAAACACTGTCGTTGAGAAACCAGACGACCGACGCGGCGGCGAGCAGCGCGACGAGAAATTGCATAAGCAGCAGATTGCCCAGCCGCGCATGGGCGAACGCCGCCACACCGCGCGGCGTCAACGGTTCCCAGGCGATGGTAGGTTTCTCATCCGCATTCATCGGGATCAGCTTAAAGAAAAATGCCGCACAGATAAATGAATCTGTGCGGCGGGACGGGTTGGCAAAATCAGGGCGCGGGCTCGGCCGGCGGCGGCGTCTGCCCGGCTTGCGGCGGCACCACGACGACCGGCACGGGATAGCGGATCTTCATCACGTCGTCCACGAGCACTTCGATGAAATACGTTCCAGCGGTCTTGAATTCGAGTTGGTTAAAAACCATGACGTTGGTGGAGTGCATGGCCGGGTCGCGCAGTTCAAACTTCAGGTCGGCCTTGCGCAACACGGTCGTCTGGTCGGGCGCAATGACGCGGACGTTTTCCGTGAACTGGCCGATGCCGGCCGTCCAGCGGTTAAAGACGCACAAGCGTCCGGCGACGATGGGCAGTTGCTGGACGCGGATGAGGTTGATGACGCCGACAAGGAAAAAATTGCCGTTGGCTTCCTGGCGGACTTCCTCGCACAGCAGCGAGGATTGGAGATCGGGGAGAATTCGGGTGGCTTGCATAAAATTGTAATTTGTTGAATTGTTAAAGCGTTGAATGGTGGCCGAAGTTTGATTTCGATTCAACGATTTAACGATTCAACTTTTCAACGAACATTCCGCCGCGCGAACCGTGTTTTGCATCAGCATCGCAATCGTCATCGGGCCGACGCCGCCGGGATTCGGTGTGATCTTGCCGGCGATGGGCTGCACGTTCGCGTAATCCACGTCGCCGACCAGCTTCGTGCCGGTCTTCGACGTGGCGTCGGGAATACGGTTCACGCCCACGTCCATGATGACGGCTCCGGGCTTGACCATGTCGGCCTTCACGAAATGCGCCACGCCAATGGCGGCAATAATAATGTCAGCGCGGAGACAATGCGCCTTGATGTCACGCGTGGCCGAATGGCAGATCGTCACCGTGGCGTTCGCGCCCCTGCCCTTCTGACAGAGCATCGCGGCCATCGGCTTGCCGACGATGTTGCCGCGACCGAGAATCACCACTTCCGCTCCGTCGGTTTTCACACCGGAACGCGCGAGCAGTTCCATGACGCCCGCCGGCGTGCAGGGACGGAAACCCGTCGCGTCACCGAGCATCAGCTTGCCGACGTTGACCGGATGAAAACCGTCCACGTCTTTCGTCGGCAGCACTGTCGAAAAAACCACCGCTTCACGGATTTGTTTCGGCAGCGGTGCTTGGACGAGAATTCCGTGCAGCCGCGAATCGGCGTTCAGTTTGGCGAGCAGCACCAGCAAGTCCGCTTCGCTCGTCGTCTCCGGCACGACGTGCGTTTCGGAAGCGATGCCGAGTTCAGCGCAGGCTTTTTCCTTGCGCCCGACATAGACCTTGGACGCGGGATCCTCGCCGACACGCACAAACGCGAGGCCGGGCACCACGCCGCGCTGCTTCAGCTCCGCGACGCGCTGCGCCAGCTCCTGCTGGATTTGCGCAGCGATCGCGCGGCCATCAACCACGTTGTCTGGGTGTGGGCAAATAGACTTTGGGGATGGCATTGGTGTTAAGCACCACGATGCGCTGAATGGTCAGCAGCGGCGTGTCCTTCCAACGCTCGGCAACGGATTCCTCGCCGGTTACATCAATGAGCATTCCACTGTAACGGCCGATGTCCAGATTGGTGGAGGTGGTGTAAAGGAAATTGATGTTCTGCCGCGTGGAGATGTCATACAGCACATACGGCGTCGGGGCAATGATGCTGCCGACCGGCCCAACCACGCCTTCGTGCGTCACGACGCGTGGCGGCGGCGGATTGGTATCAACCGGCGCGGTTTCCACCACGGGCGACGTCGTGGCCGGAGTCGGAGCAGGAGTCGTTGCGGCGGGCGCGGTAGTCTCAGTGGTCGCCGGCGGCGTGGTCACAACGGGCGCGGCTTCAGGCACGGACGTTGGCGTCGCGGCCGGAGCCGGGTTTGCAGCCGGCGCGGTCTCCGTCGAAGCCGGCGGATTGGCGGCCATGTTTCCGGACGATTCCTGTTTCAAATACATTGCGGCGACAAACGCGTAAGCGCTGGACGGCGGTTCGATCTCGGACCAGGCACCTTTCGAGTTGATGATGTTCACGGCGGTGCCTTGCTCGACAACACCGAGGACGCTGAAATTTTCCCCCGGCCCGGCGCGCAGGTTCAGTTTCTTCGCTGAAACTGTTTTGTTGGCAGCATCAATATACTTGGTGTTCACCCAGACGTGGTTGCTGGTCGGCAATGCGATCTTCGCCCACTGCGCCGGTTCGCCGGTCGCGTGCTTGTCCAAGTTGAGCTGGCTGATGACCGTCACCGCGTCGCCCTTGTTGAGTCGCGTGACGACTTCGCCCTTGAGGCCGGCCTGGCCGCGCACATTCAAATCATTGACCGCGACCTGCGCTGCGCCGGGTGCCAACGTGACCGGCGGCTCGTCAATCGCGGCCCGCTTCGGCGCGGCGGCGACATGCTTTTTATGTTTGACCGGCGCATTTGTTGCCACGGGCGCGGGCGCGACTTCCGCCGCCGGCGCAACCGCCGGTGCCGGAATCGGCGGCAAAGTGTTGGTGTTGTTTTGCGCGAGCACGCTCGACGCCATCATCATTCCTAAAATCAACCAGCCATTCGTTTTCATAGTCATGCAAGTAAAGTTTTAATTTCCGCCGCTGTCAATGCCCGCCATTTGCCGGGCTTCAACTCGCCCAGCTTGATTTTTCCAATCTGGATCCGCTGCAACCGTTTCACCGTCAAATTCTGTGATTCAAACAACCGCCGCACCTCGCGGTTTTTGCCTTCGCTCAATTCCAGTTCCACCACGCTGCGGCTCCGGCCGCCCGAGACGATCACCGCCTTCTCCGCCCGCAACTTCTCGCCCGCGTGCCAGACGCCGCTGACAAACTGGGCCAACATCGGCCGCGTCACTTCCCCTTCCACCGTCGCGAGATATTTCTTGCGGACGCCGTAGCGCGGATGCGTCAGGTGCAACGCGAATTGTCCATCATTGGTCAAAAAAATCAATCCTTCGCTGTTGTAATCCAGACGACCAACGGAATTGGCGATCTGCCATTCGCGCGGCAGCAGATCATAAATCGTCGGCCGGTCATGCTCATCCTGGTGCGAACAGACGCAACCCGGCGGCTTGTTCAGCGCGATGTAAATCTTGTTTTTGGCGCGGACGATCTTGCCGTCCACGATGACCTCGTCGCGCTCCGGGTCAACCTTCGACCCCAGCACGCGGATGATGTGGCCGTTGACGCGCACCAATCCGTCCAAAATCAGTTTCTCGCCCGCGCGGCGCGAAGCCACGCCGGCGTCGGCTAAAAATTTCTGGAGCCGGACATTCAAGTCGTTAAACCGTTAAATCGTTAAATGGTTGAATCGGTTTGACGATTTAACAATTCAACGATTCAACAAATCACGCTTCGGGCTTGGTCTTGCGGAGACCGGTGATGCGGTCGCCGGCCTTGCGCTGGCCGCGCTTTTCGAGGAGCGCCGTGCGTTCAAAACGCTTGAGGACATTGCGCTTGCCGCCCAAGGTGGACGCCGCGCGGAGACTGCGATGCTGTGACATAAATTTTCTTCGGTTAAATTAACAGTAAAAAACGAGCGATCAGCATAACAAATCAAATCCTGCCCGCAATGACGAATTTACCATTTCAATTCCTGCAGCCGCCGCGCGACTTCCTCGGCGTTGGCGCGGCTGTTGAATGCGCTGATGCGGAAATAGCCTTCGCCCTTCGAGCCGAAGCCGGAGCCGGGCGTGATGACGACGTTGGCGTCGTTCAAAATTTTGTCGAACGCCTGCCAGCTCGTGACCCCTTTCGGCGTGCGCACCCAGATGTATGGCGCGTTCACGCCGCCGAAAACCTTCAGGCCGGCCTTCTTCGCGCCCTTGCGCAAAACTTCCGCGTTGCCGAGATAATGTTTGATGAGTTCGGCAACTTGCAGTTTACCTTCCGGCGAATACAACGCTTCCGCCGCGCGCTGGACGATGTAGCTGACGCCGTTGAATTTTGTTGTCGAACGGCGGTTCCACAGCGGATGCAGCGGTTGCAGCTCGCCGCTCTTGGTGGCCAACCGCAAGGTTTTCGGAACCACCGTGAACGCGCAGCGCGTGCCGGTGAAACCGCCGTTCTTCGAAAAGCTGCGGAATTCGATGGCGCATTCCCGCGCACCGGGAATTTCGTAAATGGAATGCGGAATGCCCGGCTCGGTGATGTAAGCCTCGTAAGCCGCGTCGAACAAAATCACGGACTTGTGCTCCAGCGCGTATTTCACCCAAGCTTCGAGTTGTTCACGCGTGGCCGCTGCGCCGGTCGGATTGTTCGGCGAGCAAAGATAAACCACGTCCACATGCTTCTTCGGCGGCACGGGAATGAAACCGTTCGCCAGCTTGCACGGCAGATAAACGAGCTTGGCGTAAGCGCCGGCTTCGTTCGCGTCGCCGGTGTGTCCGGCCATCACGTTCGTGTCCACATAAACCGGATACACCGGATCGCTGATGGCGATTTTGTTTTTAGCGCCGAGTATGTCGAGGATCGCGCCACAATCGCACTTGGACCCGTCGCTGATAAAAATTTCATCATCAGCCACATCAAGTCCTTTGTCCCGGAAATCATTTTGCGCGATGGCATGTCGCAGCCAGTCGTAGCCCTGCTCCGGACCGTAGCCCTTGAACGTCTCGCGCGCGGCCATTTCGTCCACGGCCTTATGCATCGCGGCGATGACAGCCGGCGGTAGCGGTTCCGTCACGTCACCGATGCCGCAGCGAATCAATCTTTTTGCAGCTTCGGGATTCGCGTCGCAAAACACCTTCACGCGCCGGCCGATTTCGGGAAACAGATAACCGGCTTTGAGTTTGAGATAATTGTCGTTGAGCAATGCCATAAATAATAAAGTGCTCAAAATAGCCGAGCACCTCGAAGCAGGCAAGAAACCGATGCGAGAGTCGGGTCAGTGCAAAACGCCGGCCATCACGCGAAATCCTAACAGACATTTTTGGAGACTTCCTTGTAAATCTGCGGATGCAGCACGCCGACAAACGGGAGGTTGCGGTAGCGCTCGGCAAAATCCAGCCCGTAGCCGACGACAAAATAATCAGGAATCTCGAAGCCGACGTAATCCGCCTCGATTTTCTCCACGCGGCGCGCGGCCTTGTCCAGCAACACGCAGGTTTTGATGCGGCGCGGCTTGAGCGCGTGGATTTTCGGCAGGACTCGGCTCATGGTTTTGCCGGTGTCGAGAATGTCATCCACGAGCAGCACGTCGCGGTTGCGCACGTCGAGGCGCAGTTCCTTGGTGAACACCAGCTCGCCGGATTCTGTGCCGAGGCCGTAGCTGGACACGCCAATAAAATCCAGCCGCAGCGGCAGGTTCAAATGCCGGATCAAATCCGCAAGGAACATCACCGTGCCGCTCAAAAGCGAAACGACCACCATTTCACGTCCACGAAAATCTTTTTCAATTTCCCGCGCGAGAATTTTGATGCGCCGGGCCAACTGTTCGTCGGTGATGAGCACGCGCTCAACTTCCTTGCGCCAGCGGGGCGGCACGGAATCTTTTCGTTTTGGATTTTTAGTTTTACGTAGGGTGTTCACAATTTTCAGGCGCGGCGTCCGAGCGTCTTGTTCATTTCCTGCACGAGCCAGTCGGCTTCGGGTTTGCTGGCGATGTCGGTGGCAAGGGCGGTTCCTCGGCTGACCTCGCGGATCTGCATTTTCAACGACGGCAACTGGCCGGTTTGCTGATAGTTCGCCTTGTCCGCAGTGAAGCCATCGGCGGTGGCACGGGTAACCAGCTTGATGGCCCAATAGACTTTCGATCCGTTTTGCATGCCAGACTGGGTGATGATTTCCGCGATGTCGGCGGCGGCAAAGCGGCGCGTGCGGCTGAACAGCAGCCAGCGGTTCATGGCCGCCACGCCGTCGCGGCCGACGGTGACACGGCTGGATTTGAACCAGGCATTGAGCACGCCAAACAAAATAAAAATGTCAAAGAGGCCAAAGACAATCGGAAACAAAATCGGCGCGTGCTTCACAATCATCAACCAGAGGAAACCGTTCCAGACGGCACAAACCAAGGTGAGCATCAGAGCAGAACCCAAATTGCGCGCGGCGGGAAAATAAAATTCGCGGCCGTCGGGGCCGTCGGTGACGGTGATTCGCGAGTTTTCGTCGCGTCGAATTTCCTCGACGGTTTCCTGCAACGCGGCGGTGGGATCGGAATCTCCCACTGTTTTTTCGGCGGTCATCGCGCCGGCGACGCGGAAGACGGGCACCTCGAACCGGGCGGAAAAGCCGGGGCCGGACATTTTAGCCTGGGCTTCGAGACGCCAGTGGATGCCGTCGCCGCTGTCCGGCGTGGCTTCAGGCAGGTCGGCGGGGAGTTTGAAATAAACCGGGATGCCGGAACGGCCGGGTTCGGGTTCGGGCAGGTCGGCTTCAGGCCGGAAGATTTTTTCGTCCTGCCAGAGGATGTTTTCCTGTGTCTGACGTTCCTTGCCGCCGCCAGTGGTGAAGCGGCGCACGCAGGAAAGTTTCAAGTGCAGTCCGTGTTCGAGACGAAGGCGCGTGCCGACGAGAATCTGTCCTTCCAAAGTGCCGCCGAGCGGCGCGGGAATCTGTGCGAGTTCAAAATAGCAATCGCCAAAGCGGCGATGCGCCTGCCACGCGCGAGCGAAAGCGATGAGAAAGCCGAAACCGATCAGGGGAAACAACAGGATGAACAGCGCGGGATAATTATGCCTGGACAATTCCTGCGGCAGCACAGCCACGGTGAACATCATGCCCATGCCGCCGAAGATGACGCCGAACAGCAGGTAAATCCAGCTTTGCGCGGTAGTGTTGGATTTGATTTTGCCGGCGGCCCATTCCGGGCGCACCAGCCAGAGCTGGTCGGCGTAGCGTTGTTTAAGTTCTTCGTTTTGCCGCACTTTTTTGCCGCCCAAAATGGCGGCAGCCATCAGACCGAACCCGATCAGGGAAAAAACCAATCCGAAACCGCACAGGCCAAAACCGTTCTTGGTGTCGCCGGCGGAAAGCTTTTTCACACCTTGGACAAATGTGACAACTCCGAAACCGGCGAACGGCAGACTGAACAGGATCAGGAAAACAGTCGCTCCGACACCGCCGGATTTTTTCGGCGGACCGGGATTGGAGCTGAAACTCAATTCCATTGCCGATTATTTTAGAATGGCCTCGAGGTTGTCGAGGCACAGTTGCGACCACGTTTCCATCTGGTCGCGTTTGGCCTTCAATTCCTCGATGGGCAGAAATTCCACCTGCGTGATGACCTGCTCCCTTTTCTGCACCTGGCCGGGCTGGCAGCGCAAAACGTGGACAACGCCGAAATGCACCGAGCCGACCTCGGTGGAGTCATCATTGATGAGGCCGACGGGAACCGCCTTGAATTCGCCCGACACGGAAAGCTCCTCGCAGACTTCGCGTTTCACCGCATCCTGAAACGCTTCCATGCCAAACGAGCTTAATCCAAAAAGCGTTTCGTCCTCGTTGTTGATGTGACCGCCGATGCCAACTGAACCTTTGGCAACCAGCCGCTGTTCGCCGGCTTTTTTGCCGCGCACATAATGAAGGATATTTTTGCCGTCGGTGATGACGACATACGGAATCACCTGCTTGAAGCTGGGATCGGTCTCAGCCTTGGCCCGCGGCATGAAATGGTTGTTTTTCTTTTCCAGAATCACCGGCAGGCAGCGTTTCACGTCGGCGCTGAAACCTTGAAAAATTCCCAGTTGCTCAAACACCGAACGGGGAAAAACTAAAACATTCTCATCTGAAATCGCCATAATGATTTGAGCATATCGGAGCCTGAATTTGGAAGCCAGAAATTAGCGGCCAAAAAAATTTACCGTCAGCCAGCGGCGGATTCCGGCTCCTGAATTTTGCAGTCGAGATTTTTACGCTTTGAACTTGCCGCCGCGAACCGTATAACAGGGACATGTTGCCTACGCTTTTAGCCAACGGCGGCGTGATGATCTGGTTGATCCTCATCGCCGGAGCCGTCGCCCTCGTCGTGTTCATCGAACGCGTGCTGCACTGCCACCGCGCGCAAATCAACTCCGCCGAGTTCCTCAATGGCGTGCGCAACGTGCTCAAGCGCGACAACGTGGTCGAGGCCATTTCCATCTGCGACGCCACGCCCGGCCCCGTTTCACGCCTCGTCAAGACCGCGATCCTCAACCGCGACAAGGGCCGTGACCGCGTGCGCGAAGCCGTCGAGGAGGCCGGCCTGACTGAAGTGCCGCTGCTCGAAGAACGGTTGAACCTGCTCGCCACCATCGCGCAGATCGCGCCGCTGCTCGGCCTGCTTGGCACGATTGTCGGTTTCATGGAAATTTTCCGGCAGGTGCAGGAGGCAGGCTTGTATGCACACATTGAGCAGCTCGCCCACGGCATCTGGAAGGCGCTCATTTGCGCGGGTGCGGGCATCGCGGTCGCCATCCCGGCGCACGCGGGCTACAATTATCTCGTCAGCCGCATCAACAAAATCGTTCTCGACATGGAGCGCGCCGCCGGCGAAATCGTCAACATCGTCACTGAAAACGGCAACGGCAACGGTCACGGCAAACTCTGATGAAATTTCCCCGCAACACCCGGCTGCTGCGCAATCCGCTCGACGTGGCGCCGTTCGCCGCCGTCCTGTTTCTGCTGGTGATGTTCCTGATGCTCGGCGCACTGCTGCCCACGCCCGGCATTCCGCTGCAACTGCCCGACGCCAGCGATCTGCCCGGCACGGACCAGCCAAGCGTGGCGGTCGCGGTTGACGCCAGCGGCCGGTATTATTTTGCCAATCAAATCATCAGCGATGCGCAGTTGGAATCAAGCCTCGCCGCCACCGTGAAAAATTCCCGCGCACCGCTCACGCTCGTCATCCACGCCGACAAGAACGTGACCTACGACCGGCTTGTGCGCCTGACGCTGCTCGCGCACGACGCCGGCATCCAAAACGCCTTGCTCGCCACGCTGCCGCGCAGCACCACCGCGCCCGACCTGCTGCCATGACCGAGGCCACGGCACATTCACCCGCGCTGGAGCCGGCTGCAACGGGCGAAGGCTGGACGCGCACCCGTTTGTTCACCGTCATCGCACTCGTCACCGTCGTGCAAGTCGCCTTAATTTTTTTATTCGGCGAAAAAAAAGAAGCTGTTCCACGCGCCGTCCGCAATGTCCCCACGTTGAAATTCGCGAACACCGCCGCAGCTCAACTTGATCTGCTCGCGCTGGAAGATCCAACCCTGTTCGCGCTGCCGAACCCGAAAGATTTTGCGGCGGCCAGTTGGATGAAAACCTATGCCAACCCGCCGCAGAGTTTTCGCTGGACGGAACCGCCGCGCTGGCTGCCACTGTCCGCCGACGGCCTGGGCACAGCGTTCAGCCGCCTCATGCCGACCAATTCCCCGACCGACCAAGTGTCCGGCTTCAGGCCGGTGCCGGAATTGACCGCACCGACGATACTGGATGAACCCGCGCCCACGCAAAACTCCACGATGCGAATCCGGGGTGAACTCGCGCAACGGCTGCTGCCTTCCAATATCAGCCTGACGAACTGGCCGTATGCGGACGTGCTCGCGCCGTGCGTCGTGCAGGTGCTCGTGGACACAACGGGCAATGTGGTTTCCACTGTGTTGTTGAAATCGAGCAGCTACAAGGATTCCGACGACAAGGCGCTCGAAGTCTCCCGCTCCTTGCGCTTCGCCCCGGCCACAAACCTTGCGTTTGGCCGGATCATTTTCAACTGGCAGACCGTGCCGCCGGCCGCATCACCCTGATATGTCCGCCTCCTGGCTCATCGTGATTTATGTGGCGGTGCTGCTCGGCGCGTTGAGCGGCTGGGGGATTTATGCCGAGCTGCGCCGGCGGCGGTTCGGCCCGGCGCACCCGGAAGACCGCGTGTTCCGCTGCGCGAAATGCGGCTTCGTCTATACCGACGATGCGGACGTGGACCGCTCACGTTGTTTGCAATGCGGCAAGATGAACGAGCCGATGGTGTTTTAGTTTCCCGTCTTCAATTCCACCACATCGTGCGGCGCGGCTTCGCGCATGCCAGCAGGGCTGACGCGGATGTAACGCGCCTTTTCGCGGAGCTGCTCCAGATTATTCGCACCAAGATAACCCATGCCGCTTTGGATGCCGCCGATGAGCTGCGCGAGCACGCGGTCCACCGAGCCGCAAGCTTCCTTAAGCGCCTCGATGCCTTCGGCGGCGACTTTCTGCGTGGGATTCTTATCGTGGCCATAGCGCGCCGCCGAGCCGGTGCGCATCGCCGCCAGGCTGCCCATCCCGCGATATTGCTTGTAAAGTTTGCCGCTGATTTCCACGACGTCGCCGGGCGCCTCGTTGCAACCGGCAAAAATGCCGCCGCAAATCACCGCCTGTGACAGCGTCAACGCCTTCACGATGTCGCCGGATTTCGTGATGCCGCCGTCGGCGAGGATGGAAACTTTTTTCTTCGCCGCCGCGCGCGAGCAGACGTAAAGCGCCGTCATCTGCGGAATGCCGACTCCGGCAACAATGCGCGTCGTGCAAATTGAACCCGGCCCCTGCCCTACTTTGATCGCATCCGCGCCGCAGTCGGCGAGAAATTCCACGCCCGCCGCGCTGGTGACGTTGCCGGCAATGATGGGCAGTTTCGGAAACGCGTCGCGCAAAACGCGCACCATGTCGCCGACGCCTTTCGTGTGACCGTGAGCGGTGGAAACCGCGACGACGTCCACGCCGCGTTCCACAAGTCCGCCGACATGGCCGAGAATTCGCTGCCGGTCCAGTTCGCCAAACGCGTTGCGCGTGGCCGAGACCGCCGCGCCGCAGACGAGGTGATGGTGCGCGTCGCGCGCCGGCTTGAACTGCGCCTTGCGTTCCTGGGTGATGCGCTCGACGTCGCTCATCGTGATCAGCCCGTGCAGATGATCATCATCGTCCACCACGAGCAGTTTGTGGATGCCGATGTGCTCGGTGAAAAATTTGTCGGCGCGGGCAATCGGGTCGCGGCCCAGTTCCTTTTTCGTGATGGTATGAACCTGCTGGCGCGGCGTGAGTGCCTCGGAAACTTTTTTGGCGGCGTAACGCGGTTTCACCACATGGCCGGACAGAAGACCAACGAGTTTTCCTTTTTCGTCCACCACAGGAAACGTGCTGAACCCGAATTTTTTCTGTTCGATCAACGCCAGCACGTCACCAATAAGCTGGTCGGGCGCAATCTGAATCGGTTCCTGAATCAAACCGTGGACGTGATTTTTCACGCGGCTGACTTCGGAAAGCTGCTGCCGTTCCGACATGTTGTAATGGATGAGGCCGAGGCCGCCGTTGAGCGCCATGGCGATGGCCATGCGCGATTCAGTCACGGTGTCCATGTCGGCGGAAATCACCGGAATGTGCAGATGCAGTCCGTCCGCCAGCGTGGTTTCAAGATGGGTGTCGCGCGGCAGGATTTCCGAATAAAGCGTCGCCAGCGTGATGTCGTCAAACGTCAGGCCGATCTTGGTATTCGCAGGGAAAAACTTGTCCGCCGGTTGGTAGAACGGATCGTCAAATATGGAATTGCGCGTCGCTGCCATGTCGGAACATGCCTGCGGAGCGGCGGCCTTGGCAAGAAAAATTTAATCCGGGTAACCGGTGGGATTTTTCTGATGCCATGCCCACGCGGTCGCCACGATGTCTTCCAGCTTCGGGAATTTCGGCTGCCAGCCCAGTTCGCGGATCGCCTTGTCGGCGGCGGCCACCAGCCGGGGCGGATCGCCGGGACGGCGCGGCTTTTCCACCACGGGGATTTTTTTGCCCGTGACTTTCTCGCACATTGAAATCACCTCGCGCACGGAATAGCCGCCGCCATTGCCCAGATTGAAAAAACCGGTCTTGCCCGGCGCGAGGCCGAGCATGTGCGCCTGCGCCAGATCCCGGATGTGAATATAATCGCGGATACAGGTGCCATCGGGCGTCGGATAATCCGTGCCGAAAATTTCGCACTGTGGCTTCCGGCCCTGCGCGACGAACAGCACGTTCGGAATCAGGTGCGTTTCAATGCGATGATGCTCGCCGAATTTTTCGCTCGCGCCGGCGGCGTTGAAATAGCGGAAGGCGATGAACTCCAGCCCGTAAATTTTCTGATACCAGGTCAGCACTTTCTCAAACATCAGCTTCGCCTCGCCGTAGGGATTGATCGGGCGCTGCGGCAAATCCTCCATCATCGGGATTTTGTCCGGCGGGCCGTAAGTGGCGCAGGTCGAACTGAAGACAAATTTCTTAATGTCGCATTCCACGGCGGCGTCGGCGAGCTTGAGCGCGTTGACGAGATTGTTGTGAAAATATTTTTTCGGATCGGTCATGGACTCGCCCACAAGCGCGCTGGCGGCGAAGTGCAGGATGGCGTCCGCCTTCGCGTCCTTCAGCGACTGTTTCACCAGCGCGGCATCGCGCAGGCAGCCCTCGATGAATTTCGCGCGCGGATCCACCGCTGAGCGATGGCCTTCTGTAAGATTGTCAAACACCGTGACTGTGTGGCCGGCGTTGAGCAGTTCCTCTGTGCAGACCGAACCGATGTAGCCCGCGCCGCCGGTGACAAAAACGTTCATGTGGGTAGTGTAGAAAAATTTCCTGCCGGTGAAAGTTCAAAAACGAGGCAACCCCTGAATGACCGCGCCATTCGCGCCACCGCAGCCGTCAGGCAAATATTCATCACGACATGCCCGGCTCTTAACCAGGACAAAGCGAAGGCTCAAACGTGGCGACCAGTTCGTCGCGAAATTGCCGGGAATAAAACCGGCAACTGCAGGCCTTACCAGCGTTCTGCAAAAAGCCAGATGTTGTGATTCGACGCCGTAAACCTTGAACGGCAAGTTGGCTTTGGCCCAGTTCCAACAGTCGGCCTGCCAGCCCTGTGTCCGGGTCGTCGTTGATTTGATGATGTATCGCATGGTAAAAAACTTCCCCCGCTCTTTCATTAGCCTCCGTCCGATTAACAGTTTGACGCCGGATCCCAGTGGTTCGTTCAACTAATTTCGCACCGGAGAAAACGGCGGGGAGGAAAGCTTTAAGAACGGTCGCCCGGCGGTTGATTCGAATTTCACGAATCAACAAGAATTGAAACGCGCCTCCAGCCGCGTTCATCCATTCCCGGACGGCGGTGTGCCGGAAGCAGAATAGAGTTCCCGGACGGAATCGCGGATTAGGAAGACGATTGTGAACACACCCAGCACCGTGCCCGGCGGGATGTGCAGGCAGTTGAAGCCCGCCACCACCAGCGAAAACGTCCGGCCTTTCCGTGCGCGGAGACAAATTCCGGAAATCAGGTTCAACACGCCCGCCGACACGAACCAGACCGCACCGGCCAGATAAAACCACTTCATGACGGCAAATATCTGCCCTGGCGGCACCGGCATGGGCTGCTTCTGGTTCTGAAAGAATTGGGGATTGGTAAAGATCGCGTGCATCATCGTGTAATGGGCCAGCAGGAGCAAAATCCCCAGCACCGCCAGGCCGGCACCGACGAAATGGAAGATGGCGAGCAGGTTTAGGTGGTCCGCATCAATCTTGCACTGGTCGCGGGGTAATGGCGGGAGTTCATTCATAAAATTTTTGAATTCGTGTTCATTCGCGTCTGGTCGTTTCAATCTTTTCGCAGATACTTTTTGATGAACAACAAATAGCCTAGGAACGGCAGCAAGCACAGCGCCGTGAACCAGCTCAGCCGGTGGCCCGTGAACAGGCCCATCTTCTGGATCTGGTCAATCTGCGCCTGCGGCAGTCCCTGCAGTTGATACAGCTCGCTGATGTCATGGTGTGCATACGTCAGCAGCGCGGACACCGTGAACAAAATCATCGCAATCAGGATGAGCCACCAGCCCCGCGCGTCCAACCGGTATAACCACCACCCCGCCCAGCCCCAGACGGCGGCGATGACCAGACAGACCAGCGCCCCCGGCAGGCCGGAAACGAACATTCCAAAGCACGGCATCACCGCCAGACCGGTCAGCGACATGACCAGCATCATTGGCACGGCGAACCACGTCCACAGGCAGAACCCCAGCACCGGCAGCGGACAGGCGTCGGTCCAGCGCGTCACCGGGTCGCGCGCCACGCAGGTGGCCTTCACATGGCGGCTCTGGTAGAAGAACGTCCACACCGCCGGCACGAGGACAAAAAACACGAAGTAGAAAATCGTCATGCCGATGACCATGCCGGTGACGGCCGCTGGCGGCACTGCCGGCTGGCCGGTCTTGGCATTGGGTGGCAGGTTTGCCATCGCCTGGCTCATGACGAACGGCATGACCGCCGTTATGCCGATGCCGATGATAAGCCAGCTCCAGGAAAAGATGAGCAGCAGCGCCCGCGCCCAGCGTCGCGCTTTGATGGAACCGATGCCCAGCCAGACCAGCGCCACCGCCAGGCCGCTATAGATGCCGATGGCCGGCAGGATGACGGCATGATTTACTGGCGGCGCATCCGGAGCCTTGGCCGCAATCATCTGCCCGAACAACATCAGCGGCACCATCAGTGCGACCAGACCGCCGAGCAGCAATGTCAAAATGCCGAAAATGATCAGTCCGGTGGAGCGGTCTTTGTAATCGGGCAATGGAGCGGCCTCAACGGGTGTCTCAATGGGCGGGACGATTGGATTGGTGTCGCTCATAAGCAGGATCCTTTCGGGTTGATTTTTAGCGCCTGAACGAAGCGCATTGGTTTATTTTCCCATGTGGACTAATTTGAAATCGGCTGGTCGGAAATGAATCTTATAAGCTATCCCCCGCCCTGTCAAGGGTCTTTACCGGCGGTAGCTTTTGTTGCAGCGAAGGAGCCGGTCGCCCGGAAATTTTTACGGGCCGGTTTGCCGGCTGATCCGGACCAATTCCGCCACGACCAGCTCGGCCGCCTGCTGAACCGCCTCGTCGGTCGTGCCGGCCAGATTGGATCCGCCGGAGGACAACCCTTCCACTTCAAAAATCTCAATCTGTTTTCCCGAACTCAAATCCGAAACTGTTGCCTGAACCAGAATGCGCGCCCGGCCAGCCAGCGCCCCGGCCCAGGCCCGCTCGTCGTTGGAAATCGTTTTAATCTCCAAAATTTTGATGGCGACTTTGATTCCGCCGCTGGAACCGGCCGCCGCCGGGTTCCCGTCCACGTCCCCGAACACGCCTCTGCCCCGCAGGCCGGAAATGACCAGGTCATTCAACAGATTGGTTTTGGCCTCCAAGCCGGTGAGCGCGGTGGAAGTTTGGATCAGGGCAAAATCCACCGACACGGGCACGCCGGTCGAGATCGGAGTGGCCTGCCTGATCGCGCCGGAAGACGCGCAACCGGCCAGGGCCAGCAACAGCAACAACATCGCGCCCTGCCTAAAAACAAATTTCACACGTCTCTGATTTGACTCTCAACACCGCCCATTCAAAACTCGGTGGCCGCAGGCAAACATCGTTTTTAGAACCAGCCTTTTTTGTTCGTGATGTAGGTGTTGACGAAATCCTCGTCACTTTTGGTGAGGTAAATAATACCCTCGATAAAACCAATGATTCCGCCGACACCGCAGGTGCAGATGCTGACGACGATTTGAATAATGCCCTCCTTGGTGTAGCCAAGGATGAATTTATGGATTCCCAAGCTCCCCAGCAAAATGCCAAGGATTCCGCACAATACTTTTTTGTCTGCTCCAGGTATTTTTTCGCTCATAGGTTGTTTTAGGTTGAACTAACGTGGCGGGTTTTAATGCTTTTTCACCAGCCAGTCAACGCGATTCAAAACCCGGTTCAAGCGTTGACGAATTGCGGATGCGTTTGCAATCGTTTCCAGTTTTCCGCGCTCAAAGGAGCAACGTGATAGACCGGCTCCGTCATCGGCTCGGCACTGTGCGACCGGCGGGCGCGGTCGAGCCAGCGCTGGTCAAGCGGTTCGGCGATCAGACTCAAATCGTTTGCGGCAATCGTCGTTTCCTCCTTCTCACCGGTGGCGTGGCCGACGCCGACAAAAAATCCGGCCAGCAGCAGGGTCACGCGCAGGATCGTGCTGCGCGAATACGTCGGTAGCGCGCAGGGCCGCTGCGGCTCGAGGTGTTGGAACAAATTTGTGAACAGCGGCAGTGTCCACATCGCCGGATTTTTGGCGGGAGAAAAGGCGTCGAACAAAATCGCGTGCGGCGGTGCTTGCGCACGGCCACCATTTTTTGAATTGAGCCACGCCGGGAAATCGCCGAGGTGAAATTCCCAGTTCACCGATTGCTTACCGTTCTGAAACGTCACGCGATGTTCTCGCAAAAATTGTTCCAGATAATTTTCGTAGCCGCCGAAATAGCCAAGGTCGGTCGTATGTTTCAATGCAAACTGCAACGGTTCCAACGTGTGGTCGAAGCTCACGAGGCGGATCCGGCACGCGAGGTCCCGCGTGGCGCGCAGGACGGTGAGCGCGTTGGCCGCCGCGCCGAGACCGACATCCCAGATCACAAATTCACCGGCATGGTTATGCAGCCGCTCGCGCAGCCGGAGCTGGTTGACGTAAAGCGCCTCCGCCTCGGCGACCGGGCCGACGACCGGATGAAACGTCTCGGCATCCGCAAGCGAGCGCACGGAGCAGATGCCGTTGTTCAGGCGGACGAGCTGATAGCCAGAGTCGGTTTGCACGGTTCAGTTTTGCGCGAATTGGAGGTCGGGAAAAGAAAAACCGGCAACCCGTGCCCGCGGATTGCCGGTCCAACCCAAACCAACTGTCACCAAAATCAGAGCTGCGTCATCGCCTTGTCGAGCGCGGCGTAAAGCTGGTTCATCGTGGCTTCCGTTTCGTCGCCCATGTTCGAGAGGCGGAACGTCGTGCCCTTGATTTTTCCGTAGCCACCGTCAATCAGGAAGCCCTGGTCCTTGACGAGCTTTTGCAGCTTCGCCACGTCCACGGTGCGGCCGCCGGGCCGCGCGCCGTTGCTGACACAGGTGAGCGTGACGGATTCAAATCCTTTTTCGGGGAACAAATTGAAACCATGCTTCGCCGCCCAGTCGCGTGTGAGCTGGTTCGTTTTCTTGTGGCGCGCGTAACGGTTCTCCAAACCTTCGGCGAAGAAATCGTCCAGCTTGGAACTCAAAGCAAAAACGTGGCCGATGCTCGGCGTGCTCGGCGTCATGCTTTGCTCGGCGTTTTTCTGGAACTCGACAAAGTCGAAATAGTAGCCGCGATCCTTGGCGGTCGCGGCTTTCGCGAGCGCGGCGGGCGACGCGGCGAACACCGCGAGACCCGGCGGCAGCGCAAAGGCTTTCTGCGTCCCGGCGAGCAGCACGTCAATGCCGAGTTCGTCAAACTTGATCGGCAGTGCGGTCAGCGAACTGACGGCGTCCACGATGAACATCACGTCGGGATATTTTTTCTTGAGCGCTACGATCTCCGCGACCGGACTCATCACGCCGGTGGAAGTTTCGTTGTGGATGAGCGTGAGCGCGTCGAATTCGCCGGTGGCGAGCTTCTTGTCAACCGCCTCGGCACGAATCGGCGAACCCCAGTCCACCTGCAGCGACTCGGCCTGCTTGCCGCATTTCTTGGAAACGTCAAACCACTTGTCCGAGAACGCGCCGCACATGCAGTTCAGGACTTTTTTCTGGACGAGATTGCGCACGGCACCTTCCATCACGCCCCACGCGGACGAGGTGGACAGATAAACGAGCTGCTTCGTGTAAAACAACTGTTGCAGTTGCGGCTGGATTTTCGCGTAAAGGTCTTTGAAGCCCTGGCCGCGATGACCGATCATCGGCGAGCAAAACGCCTTGAAGGTTTTTTCGCTGACTTCAACCGGTCCCGGAATGTGCAGTTTGACGTGTGCCATAATCTTTGTGAAAGTTTTCACAAACCGGCAGACAATGGCAAGCCGCGTTTTAGAATTTTTACGCGCTCACGTTTAAAACACGATACCCAGCTTGACCCGGACTCAACCGCCTTTTCCAATCATGCAAATCAATGGCTGGCGGCATCGTTTTCGTCTTCACCGGCGCCTTCGTCGGTGATCGAATGCCCGTCGCCCTCGACCATGACCGGCCCGTGTCCATCTTCGGAAGCCATGCGTGGCTTGCCGTGCGCCAGGCCAACGCTGGCGACATACATCAGTGCGAGCGGCTTGGCGGACTCCTTGCCCAGCGCGTTGAGACGATCCTGCATCGCGACCACCTTGTCGGGATGTGCGGCGGCAACATTGTTCGTTTCGTAGGGATCTTCCGCGAGGTTGTAAAGGTCAACGCTCGTGGGAATCAGCGTGCGCCAGATGAGTTTCCAATCGCCCTCGCGCACGGCGCCCCGGAACGGCTCGATGTTATAGACGACTTCCGTGCGCGGTGAAGGCGCGTTAGCACTGATGGTTCCCCAGACATCCAGACCATCCAGCGGCAGGCATTTGGCGGTCGAAGCACCGGCCAGATTGGCAATGGTCGGATACATATCAACGACGTGAATCATCCCGTCCACCGTGCCGGGCTTGATGTGGCCGGGCCAGTTGGCCAGCGCGCAAACGCGGCAGCCGCCTTCAAAGAGCGTGCCCTTGCCGTCGCGATAGGACCCATTGTCGCACGGCAGCTTGGTTTTGGACAAGTCGGCCATCTGGCCGGCGAACATCGCGTTGCGCGTGCCGCCGTTGTCGCTCTGGAAAACAATCAGCGTGTTGTCGCGCAGCCCTTTTTTGTCGAGCGCGGCGACGACTTTACCAATCTCGTCGTCCATGCACGAGACCATGCCGGCGTAAATGCGGCGCGTGGGGTCTTCGATGTTTTTATAACGGTCAATGTAATCCTGCGGCGCTTCATACGGCGTGTGCGGGGCGTTGAACGTGAGGTAGAGATAGAACGGTTTGTCCGCGCTTTGTCCGTTGATGTATTTCACGGCGTCGTTGCCGATGAGCTGGGTCGTGTAGCCTTTTTCATGGACGGGTTTGTTGTCGCGGAACCAGTCGAGCACGCCGGCGTCGCTGTGCGTGTAATAATCCAGCTCGCCGATCATCGCGCCGTATTGGTAATCAAAGCCGCGCTGCTTGGGCCAATACTTCAAGTCCGCGTGGCCGAGATGCCACTTGCCGATGATGGCCGTGCTGTAACCGGCATCCTTGAGGCATTGCGGCAGGAGCCATTCGTTGGTGGCCAGGCCGTAGCCCGCCGGACCGGGGATGACGATCGTCTGCAAGCCGTAGCGGAACGGGTAGCGTCCCGTCATCAGCGCGGCGCGCGTGGGCGTGCACATCGGCTGCGCGTAGAACTGCGAAAACTTCACGCCGTCCTCGGCAAGCTTGTCCAGGTTGGGCGTCTTGATGTCCGCGCAGCCATTGAAGCCGACATCCTTCCAGCCGAGGTCATCGGCGACGATGTAAACGATGTTCGGTTTTGTATCGGCAGCATTGGCTGGTGAACTGGCGACTGGCAGCATCGCGACGCCGGCCAGAATGCTTAAGCTGCTTAATCCGTAATTGAGCATGGTGGGTTTCATTTTCATAACGTCAGGTTAAATGATGATTATAATTAGGACGGAAATTTGCTCTAAAATCTCACCCCGAAGCCGACCGTCAAGTAATAATCGCTCTTTTGCGGGACAACGGCGTCGGCTTGGGCCTGGGGATTCTGGAGATAATCCCAGACGAACGACACGTCCAGATTGAGGTGCCGCTTGACCTCGAACTCCAGCGTGGTCACGGCATGATGGGTGTATTGGCCGGCCTGTTCCTTGGTGAAGATGCTCTGCCACGACTGCTTGAACGTGAGGCGCGAGGTGATGTCGGCCTTGAAATTGGAGCCCAGCACCGCCGCCGGCGTGGTCGCGGTGTCGGACTCGCCCGGCTCAACGTTCTCAAACCGCGTGTATTGAAAAGCGGGACCGGCCGTCGCCGTCCACTCCAGCCCGGTGCGGTCAAAGATGTAGTAACCCACGCTCATGCCGCCGGTGAGGCGATAGGAAATGTTGGCCAGCGAATCCTGATAATATTCCAACTGGACGGGGCGCACAAACCAGTCCTGATTGAACCGGACATCGTAGGACAGGTTCACCCGCTTGTTGTCCGCGCTCTGGACGTTGTTCACCTGGCTGTAATTACCGAGGAAATTAAGCAGCGCCGTGGTGTTGGGCGTCCGCCGCGCCAGTTCCGCGCTCGTGCTCAACGTGGTCTGGCTGTTGTTGCCGGACTGGATGCTCAATCCCAGACTGAAATCGCCCGACCAGTCGCCGATGCCCGTCTTGCCGCCGCTGGGCGTGACGCCGATGAGCAGGTCGCGGTGCAGGCACAGCGGCTCCGGCCCGTCCACCATCACCAGCTCGTTGCTGATCACCACCCGGCCATAGACCGGCTTCTGGTTCTCGAATTGCGTGAACACGCGGTGCGCCGAGTAAACCTTGCTGACATCCTTCAGCTTCAGCGTCTGCTGGTCCAGTTCGTCGCTGTCAAACTCCACCTCCTTGTTCTGGATGTATTTGAGATCGCCTTTGAGCCATTCGCCCGACTTGAGCTGCACCCAGTCGGAACCGTCGTGGCCCACGCCCGGCGGCTTCCACGAAATCATGTTGGTCGGCGCGTTGGTGACGGCCACGGAGACGACCGGCACATTGGTCACGGCCACCGGCGTGGCGCGCTTGAGTTCTTCAACCTTTGACAGGGGAAAAGTCAGCCGCCCGGCGAATTCCGACTCGAACACCACGTTGCTGGTCGTCTCCGCAATCACCGCGCCGACGAACCGCTCGCCATTCGTGCCCACCAGCAGGTCGCCATGCGCGAGCAACTGCGACATTGCCAGCAGCAGCCCAGCCCAAAATTCCGCGCGGATGGCACCGAGTTTCATTGCGCCGGTATGGTAATCAACGGGAGTTTTTCATCCCCGGTATTTTCGGTCATGGTGAACAGAAACATGATGGCCGTGAACGCGCGTTTCGTGCGCCAGTCGCGGTCGTCCACCCAGAACCAATGGTTGTGGTAATGCACGGCGGCAAAGGCGTCCGCCGGGTTTTCCTTGCTGCACTTGATTTGGACGGGTGCGCTGGTCACCACGCTATTGGTAGACGACAGGGACGGCAGCGCGCGGCCGTCCTTCACATCCTGCTCCGGCACGTCCGTGTAGGAGGCGAAGGCGCCCATGATCTGCACCATGGAACGGCTGCCCACCGCCAGTTCATTCGTCGCGCCCAGCACGGGCGAATAAATCAGTTTGAATTGCTGCTGGCCCTCCGGAAACTTGAGCAATTGCCGGATCTCGGAGATCTTGTCCGCAATTTCCGGCGACACATTGTCGCGCCGGAAAAACATCACGGCAGTCTCGCTCTTGTCCTTGTTTTCCTGCACGCGCATCCCGACAGCCCCCGCCGCCTGCACCTCGCGCATCAATTGCAGCACGCGGATAAATTCCGGATCCGCCGCCCGCACGTTGCCGCCGGCGTTGGAGCGGTTGTGCAGGCCGTTCAACGATTCGACCGTCAGGCCCAGCACGAAGTCCGCCGGATAGCCGGACTGGAGCATGAAGAAAATGTTCTTGGGATCAATCGGCGTCATGAGGCCGCGCAAAAACTTCTGCCCGGTCAACGGCGTGTAGGTGATGGTCGGCCGGTCGGTGTAGATGGCCTGGCCGGAGCCGTTAAAGAAATTTCCCTGGATGGCATTTGCGGTCGAAAGCGTGCCGCCGACACCGATGCCGGTTTGCAGCGAGTAACCGGCCACCACGGACGACACGTCCACGAAAACCGGCAGGTCCATGTAACGAATTTTTACAATGTTCAGGAGCGTCTGCTGTTTCCACGAATCGGCGATGGCCGTGCTGTAATCAAACCGGTCTGTCGCGACCGTGTGCGGGCCGATGGAATGGCAGCCGGTGAACAGCGCCGCCGCCGCAAGACCCAGGCAGGCGGAGGCGCCGAGGTGGATGGGAGAAAGTTGTTTGGTCATGGTGAGTTGGATTTATTTTTTCGGTGGCAACTGCCGGGTGGCAACAAAGCGATAAATCAAGGCGGCCAGCAGCACGACGCCCACCAGCAGGATTCCCTTCCAGAAAGCGTAGTCCACGATTTCCTTGCTGCTGGTTTGCGCCTGCTGGACCATCGGGCCGGCCTGCGCCGTGAGCTTCGCGAGGTTGGTCGAGCCGAGTGTCTGGTCGAGCGTGATCAGCAGTTCGGTCAACTGCCGCGCCGTCTTTTCCAGTTGCGCCGCCGTCTGCGTGTAATCTTGGATGCGGAACGGCTCGGCGTTGGCCGGTGGCGGCCCGGCACTGTTGGTTTCGCCGACGCCAAAGCGTTTCATCAGCGCGTCGAAGGTCGTGAGCGTTGTGTTCAGGGAATCGGACATCTGCGTGCCCGACGACATGAGCGACGCGACATCTTTTTCCTGCGCCTGGAGCGCCTTGAGGATTTCCGCGCGCTCGGTGCTGACCTGGTCCGGCAGCTTTTCGGCAACGGCGGCGAAGCGTTCCATCGACGCCGCGATTTGCGTGGAGTTCGAGACCACCTGCTGCACGGCGGGCATTTCCACGGCATTGATGCTCAACAGCTCCGTCTGCCAGCGCAGCAGCGTCGGCATTTTCTGGCTCACGAACAGCGCGCGCTCGGCGAACATTCGCGTCTGGGCGATCTCGCGCACGGCCGGGTCCATGCCGGCGAGCGGATCTGCTGCATCACGAGTCGCACGTTCGCTTCGGAAACCTGGTCAACGAACGCATAATTTTTAGAAGTGCGCGGCTGAACCTCCGCAGGCACGGCGTCAATTGCCGGTTTGATTTTGGTCAGCAGGCCGGTGAGATTGCCGAGCTGGACATCGTCCACCGCGCCCTTGATCGCGCCGCAGTTGGAATGGCCGATGACGGCGATCAGTTTCGCGCCGGAAACCTTGCAGGCAAATTCCATGCTGCCGAGGATGTCGTCGTCCAGCACGTTGCCGGCGACGCGGGCGCTGAAGATGTCGCCGATGCCCTGGTCCAAAACAATTTCAATGGGCTGGCGCGAATCCAGGCAGCTCAAAACCACGGCGAACGGATACTGGCCGCCTGCGGCAGCCTGGACCTGCGCCGGAAAATCGCGATGCAGCGGTGTGCCGGCGACAAAGCGCGCATTGCCCGCTTTCAGTTCCGCCAGCGCCTGCGGCGGGGTCATCGCCGCCTGTGACGCCTTGGTCTGAACCTCTGCCTGTGCGGTGGCTTTGGCCGCGCAAGCCGGCACTGGCGCTAAACAACAGCCCTTGGGACTCTGGCAACCCGCGGCAAGGGTCAGGGTGGCGATCAGGCCGGCAACCCATCCGAAACGATGAAATGATGTTTTCATAAATTTGAGATAAATGGATTAAGATATTTCCGCCTCCCAGATGACAACTTTTCCAATTCCACCGCAAGAAAATTGCATGGCATCGGCCAACGCGTTGACGCCGACATCGCGTTGTTCCAAACCTCGGCATGGCCAGCCAAAACGTCATCGTCGCCCTGACCGTGCATGAAATCCTAAACAAACATATTGCGGACAATCCGGCGTGAACCATGGCAACCCATCCGGCCAAAATCATCCTGCTGGCCGCTTGCCTGGAATTAATTCCGACACCACGTCTGTGTGCCGCCCCGCCCTTCCTGACTCAGCCTGCAGGCCAGCGCGGGTCACAACGTCATCGGAGATACACACGCGTTGTGGTGTTTTGGGTTTTACTGGACTTGGTAATTTCATTCCGGCAATGTTGAAACTTAATTTTTTCAACCGCCGTCTGTCTGACTGATTATTTATGAATAAATTAAAATCGTTCGCCGGCATTTTGCTCGGACTCGGACTGTTGGCCGGTAATGGCCTTGCTCAGGTCGCCACCAGCCCTTACAAGGTGCTCGACACCATCAAGCTCATGGGCAGCGGCGGCATTGATTTTGTCACGGTTGACAACGACGGCCGGCGCGTCTATGTGCCGCGCGGCGGGCAGACGTTTGTTTTTGACCTGGACAGCCACAAATATATCGGAGCCATCACCAACTGCGGCGGTCGCGGCGTGGCCGTTGACACCGCCTCGCATCACGGGTTCAGCAGCGCCGGCAAGATCGCCATGTTCGACACGGAGACGATGCAGAAGATCAAGGACATTGACGTTGGCGGCCGGCCCGACGGCATCATGCTGGAGCCGCTGACGGACCGCATTTATATTTTGAGCCATGAGGAGCCAAACTTCACGGCGATTGATCCCAAGGATGGCTCGGTCACCGGCACATTGCAGGTCGGCGGCGATGTGGAACAGTCCCAAAGCGACGGACAGGGGAAGCTGTATGCGGACATCGAGAACGAAAAGAAAATCGCCATCATAGATGTCAAGACGCTCAAGCTGATCACCAAGTATGACCTCGGTGACGGCGCGGGCGAACCGGCCGGCCTCGGGCTGGACGTGAAGAACCACCTCCTGTTCGCCATGTGCGCAAAGCCGGACGTCTGCGTGGTGGTGAATGCCGATGACGGCAAGGTGCTGGCCACGCTGCCGCTCGGCGGCGGCACGGACGGCGGCGGATTCAACCCCGCCACGATGGAGGCGTGGAGTTCGCAGCGCGACGGCACGCTGACCATCATCAAGGAAAACAGCCCCACGAGCTTTGCGGTGGAACAGACCGTGCAAACCAAGGCGGGCTGCAAAACCTCGGCGCTCGACACTAAGAACAACCAGATTGTCCTGATCTGCACCGAGCGTCTCCCGCAGGCGGCTTCGGCCACGAACGCGCCCGCACCGGCAATCGCGACGGCCACGAATGCCGCCCCTGGTCAGCGGCGTGGCGGCGGACGCGGCGGTCCCGGCAACCTCGATGTGTTGTGGGTCGGAAGATGAATTGAAAGGCAAACCGCTGCGTCAGGATAATCCGGCATGGAACAAGCCAACGAGAAGCTTTTCAGCAAAGTCCCCGAAGTCACTTTGGTTTTTTGGCTGATCAAAATCGCCGCAACCACCCTGGGCGAGACCGGCGGCGACGCGGTTTCGATGTCCATGAACCTCGGCTACCTGTTGAGCACGGGGATTTTCGCCGTTTTCTTCATCGCTTTTGTTTTCGCGCAAATCAAGGCGGAGCGTTTTCATCCCTTTTTATATTGGGCGACCATCATCGCCACCACGACCGTGGGCACCACACTGGCGGATTTTGCGGATCGTTCCCTGGGCATCGGTTATGCGGGCGGGTCGTCGTTGTTGCTGGTGCTGCTGATTGCTTCCCTGACGGTTTGGCATCGGACGCTCGGCTCGGTGTCCATCAACACCGTCAGCTCGCCCAGGGCGGAAATTTTTTACTGGGTCACCATCATGTTCTCGCAAACCCTGGGCACCGCGCTCGGCGATTGGACGGCCGACACCGAGGGCTTCGGCTTTCTCAATTCGATAGCGCTATTCGGTGGTTTGCTGGCGGTGATTGCCGCGCTATATTTTTTTACAAAAATTTCGCACACGGCTTTGTTCTGGGCGGCCTTCATCCTGACCCGGCCATTGGGCGCGGTGCTCGGCGATTTTTTTGACAAGCCGTTGAATCAGGGCGGGCTGGCCCTGAGCCGTTATTCGGCTTCGATGACGCTGGTGGTATTTATGGTCGCCTGCATCCTGATTTTTGAGCAGCGCGCGGCAAAAAAGAAAGCGCATTGAATTGCAGCCGCGCGAACCGGACGCCAAACATCGCCGCCCTGACCGTGCAGAAAATACCCGACGGGCACATCGCGAAGCATCTGGTGCAATTTCACTGCCTGAGGCGGAAGAAGGCGGGGTTGCCGTTAAGACGGTTGGTTGAAGCAAACATCAAGTGATGTTAAACCCGAACCAACTTCTGGAAAAGGAAAGCCGCTGACTTAACATAGAAAAAGTCGCCAGCGAGAAACGGCAGCAGCCAGCGTCAGGGTTTTGGCAAGCTTCATAATTTCGACGCGATACGGCCCCGGGTTGTGCGGTCAATCTTTCGGTTTTGAGGATTCGTGGGGTTGTGACGAATACAGTGCCACCAGCCGGGAAATCAGCACCGCCATGTAAAGCGTGCCGGTCATCGCCTCCATCATCGCCAGCGTCCGCGCCCCGTTGGAGAGCGGCGTGATGTCGCCGTAGCCGACGGTGCTCAGCGTGATGAAGCTAAAATAATAGGCCTCGAATTGCGACAGTGAATGCGGGGTTGTCATGCCGACGGTGAAAGCGAATGCGCCCGGATGGGTGGGATCAACCGGATTCAGAAGCGACACCAGCCGGTAGGCCGACATCCAGATGATGCCCAGCAGCAGGTAGCCGGAGACACCGGCGCACAGCACCTCCGAATTGACCCGGGGGGCGCGGAAGATGAACTGCAGCAATTGAAATTCGAGAAAGCAGATGAAGGCCAGCGCGGTAACGCTCTGGAACGGCAATGGCAGCACATCCGGCCAAAAATGGTGGCCCCAGCGGGTCAAGACCGCCGGCACCACCAGCACCAATGCCAGCACCAGGGTCCGGTGACTGCGGCCCACGGCCAGCACCCCCGCGACCAGCACGAAGGTGAGAAGCGCGGTGTCAATGGCCGGGCCGTATTTGATTTCATCCACGAACGGGGCTGCAAAAAGCATCAGAACCAGCGCGCCCAGAAATTGTGCCACGGAAGAACGGAAATTGCCGATGCGCAGCATGCGGGCGGGTGGCTGGTGTTTAAGTTCAGCCATACGTCACATTCTTTTGCGGGGCGCCACCGGCTGCTGCTTCAGTTCCGCGACGATGTGGTCCACTTGGGGAATGGCGTGCGCGAAGTATTGCTTGAAGCCGCGGCAGAGATAGTTCAACCCCGGTTTGCCGTCCGGAGTGCGGATGATGCGGTTCTTCGGGCATTCGCCCCAGCAATCCGTCAGGAACTCGCACCGCCGGCAATACTGCGGCAGGGTTTCGTTCTTGGCATAGCCAAACTTCACCTGCGTCCGCGAGAACACCTGCGTGTCGAGCGCCTGGTCCTTGAGGTTGCCGACGCGATATTCGGGATACACATAATGGTCGCAGGAATAGACGCTGCCGTCGTGTTCGACCGCCAGGCCTTTGCCGCAAAACTCGCCATAGATGCAAATCTGTGAACCCAGACCCATGTGCTGCGACACCAGTGTTTCAAAATGGTTGACCAGCACCTTGCCGACGTCGTTTTTGTGCCACTCGTCAAAAACCCGGCACAGAAAATATCCCCAATCCTCCGGGTCCACCGACCAGTCGGTGACGATGGAATTCGGATGGCCGGGCCGCGCCTCGGGATCGCCGTCGCGCGGCAGCGCGTCGTTGTTCCATTTGTGCGGCGCGGTTTTCTCGAAGCCCTTGTATTCCACGATCGGGATGAACTGCATGTGGGTGGAACCAACTTCATTCCGCAGAAAACGATAAACATCCAGCGGCTTGCGTCCGTTGAACCGGTTGACGCACGTCAGCGTGTTGAACGGCACGCCATATTTCTTCAGCAGCTTCGCGGCGTGAAACACTTTTTCAAACGTCGGCTTGCGGCCTTTGGTGACGCGATACTTGTCGTGGATTTCGCGCGGACCGTCAATGCTCAAGCCGACGAGAAACCGGTTTTCCTTTAGAAACTCGCACCATTCCTCGTCAATCAGTGTGCCGTTGGTCTGAAGGTCGTTTTCAATCTTCTGAAATGGCTTGGCGTATTTCTTTTCCAGCGCAACCACCTTGCGGAAGAAATCCAGCCCCATCAACGTCGGCTCGCCGCCCTGCCACGAGAACACCACTTCCGTTCCCGTCACGCCGGCGATATATTGCTGGATGAAACGCTCCAGCATTTCGTCCGACATCCGGCCGGTGGCCGGTCCGCCGGGCAGAGTTTCCTTGCTCAAATAAAAACAATAGTCGCAATCCAGGTTGCAGGTGGAACCCGCCGGCTTGGCCATGACGTGAAATCGCCGCTTGGACTGGTTACCCAGCAGCAACGGCGCGTCGTATTTGTCGGTCAGGGCGGTCATAATCGAAAGGCCTCAGGCAACAGCTCAATACCAGCCCGGCTCGCCCAGCGGGCCGAAGGAACCCCAGCCGTTCCATGCGCCCCAATCCATCGCATTGACTTCGGTCACCGTAACGGCGTCCGGCCTTGCCTCATAATCTTCGGCGTTCAATTTTTGCTTCTGACGAAATTGTTTATAGACCAGATATTGCTTGGGTCCGCCGACGTAAGCCTGTTTGTTTGCCAGATCAGGCAGGATGTAATAGGGCTTTCCGCCATAAATGATTGGTGTGACTTTGTCCGGCGGCAACTTCTGGAGCAGGGCCAGTTGATCCGGCTTGGTCGGCGTGATGATTTTGAAGCCGGCACCGATGGCCGCGTTTTCCCGGTCGAGCAGGTCGTTGTTGCTGGCACAGCCCACGGCCAGCACGGCGAGCGCGATGACGGCAAGGAATTTGAGTGTTAGGATCTGTTTCATGGATTTTATTTTGTCGTTTCGCTTCTGGATTTGAAATGAGTCACTCAGCTTCTGCAAGATTTCATTTTGGCGCAACCTCCGCATCTTTCACGCAGCGGAAACCCAGATGATTGCTGCCAGTGTCAACGTCGCCCTTGCCGCGCGTGCCCATCATGTAACGCGTGCAATACTGGTCGGTGCAAAGAAACGACCCGCCGCGCTGCACCCGCTGGGGCTGGTCTTCGCCGGGAGCGTAGCTGGACGACGGCCCCTGCGGATTGCGCACGACGGCACCGGTGAGTTTCAGCGTCGTGTAATAGTCCGGCCGATACCAGTCGCTGACCCATTGCCAGACGTTGCCGGCCATGTCGAACAGGCCGTAGCCGTTCGCCGGAAACTGTCCGACCGGCGCGATGCCCGCAAAGCCGTCCTCGCCGGTGTCATGATAGGGAAACTGGCCTTCGTAAATGTTCGCCATCCACTTGCCGCCGGGTTTCAATTCGTCGCCCCACCAATATGTTTTGCCGGTCAGCCCGCCGCGCGCGGCGAACTCCCATTCTGCCTCCGTCGGCAATCGCTTGCCCGCCCACTTCGCGTAGGCCACCGCGTCGGGATAGGCAATCTGCACCACGGGATAATTGCCTTTGCTCTTGATATCGCTGTCCGGCCCGGTGGGATGCCGCCAGTTCGCGCCATGCACATAGCTCCACCATTGGAAATAATCGTTCAACGGCACGGCGTTGGTCGTGGGCGTGAAGACCGTGGAACCGGCCACCAGATTTTCCGGCGGCGCGGTGGGAAACTGTTCTTTCGTCGGCGCAATCTCCGCAATCGTCTTGTAACCGGTGGCCTTGACGAATTGTTCAAACTTCTCGTTGGTCACGTCGTTCGCATCCATCCAGAAGCCGTCCACATAAACGCGGTGGATGGGCTGCGCGTCGCGCACGGCATTCATCGTGGCCGCGCTGCAAACGCCATCGGACGGCGTCACGCTGCCCATCGAAAATTCGCCGCCGGGAATCCACACCATGCCGGGCGGCGCGTTCTTTGGCGCGGGCGCGGGATTGGGAATCGTGGGTGCAAACCCTGAAGCCGGCGAGACAGCAGCCGTGTCAGCGTCTGCCGCCGGCTGGGCCACGGCCGAAGCCGTCAGCGTCGCGACGACTGCGGCCAGCATCGCGGCGCGGGCGGCGGATGAAATGATGCGCCGGGTTTTGGCGTGCCCGGTTTTGTGTGCGTGAGCGGCGGGAGATTTCAAAATATTTATTTTTGGTTGCGGAGGAGGTTTCGCCGCCGGCAAATCCTGACGCCGGCGCACGGGAATTTTTTCGGGCTTGTCGGGATTCAATTCCGCTTCCGGCTTCGGCTCATCGCCGCCGGCAAGCCAGATGATTGCGCTTTCATATGTGTCAAACGCCTGGACCTTCCAGCCGCGCAGTTTGGCGATGAACGCGAACAGCCGGGCGCGATGATGCGGATCGGAGCCATAAAGCACCGCCAGCCTTTGTTTGTGGGTGAACCCGACTTCGCGGAACGTGTTCACCAGCGTCACCAGATCGTTCGGCGAGAACACCGGCTTGGGTCCCGGATGCAAAGCCCGCAGATCCAGCAATGCCTGGCTGATGCCCCGCTTGCAGCAGGCACCGGCCAGTTCCGCCAGCACCGCCTTGCTCACCTTGAGATCAAAATGTCCGTGCGCCCCCAGCCGGACGAATTCCTGGGCGCGGATAATCTGGAGTTCGATTGGCATTCTGCGGACATGCTATTTTGTTTTTCCGACCGGCGCAACTTTGTCTGCTACATTTACGATGCCGCAGCATTTCCTTTTTCCAGCGCAGCCATAAAATCATCGCCGCCCGGACCGTGCAGGAAAACCTCGACGCACACACGGCGATGGATTTAGTATTTTACGGCCAAAGCAGCCCACTTGAATTTGTGATCAACACCGTCAAAACTCTGGTGAAAACCGCGCCGCTGATCCATCCCGGACGGGACTGGGATCGTGGTGCAATAATCCGCTGTCCCTAGAATATTCGTGTGTCGGGATGTCCCACATAGACGCCGCCCCTGCCCTTCACCAATCTCCTGCGTGGCAAGGCAGGCTGCTCCTGTTGTAGCGTCGAGCTGAAGGTTTTCACCATCTGCAGCTCTGTTTTGAACTGCGTCCTTTAAGTCACACCAATCCACGCACGGGCGCTTTCCGAATCCCTAAATATCATGGTCTCAATTTTCGGATTAATATTGTATGCTTGATACATGCGGGCGAGGCCAAACTGGGCCGGACTTGGCGCTACGATTGCCGATTTCACCTTGTTTTTGACTTCTGCCAGTGCGCGGCACCTGCCAAACGCGTTCAACGCACTGGAGGGCAAATCTTGAACGTTGGAAACCCAGTCTGACAAATCCGTGATCCGGTCAGGTGTCACGGCCAGGCGTGACTCGACATCCTGATATGCGTCTGCGAGGCGCTGCAAATCTTCTCCTGTGACGGTGTCTTGGAATCGCACCATTATTAAACCGTCAACTGTTTGAAAGCTGATAGGCATAACCGTCTTGGATTCTTGCGATGAGTATAACTAAAACTCGTCTGAATATCAACATAAATCTTCCGGGACGCCTGTCATTTGCACGGTTTTGCAGGACAGACAAACCGCGTGGATTTGGAGCGGCGGGCGGCCATTCGTAAATTTATTTTTCCCGAAAATAATCATGCCCGCAAGCGCAAGGAAAAGGACGTTCAATATTTGGTGATTTCCATTCGATAAATTTACCAGTGATGACCTGGTTTGGCCTTTTGGAGTAGCCGCAAAAAATATTCAAGAAACCGGGCGCGAGACTTGTAATGGGGTTTCAATATTACAAACCAAAGACAAAACGCGGCGGGAATCTTGGAACAAAATGTTTTGGAGTGCGCGGATATGTCCGCAGTTCAATCCGACGCGACCGGTCGCTTCGAACAAAGCAGCATATTCCCGCAGTCGAAAAAACAAATCAGTTCGCAATTCGGAGATTGGCCAGCGCAGCGTCCACCGCTTCCTGGATGCGTTCACCACGCACAGCCGCCGTCGCATTGCCAATAATGGGCCGCACCACATAATTGCGATACAGCAGCTCATAGGTTTTCGCATCCAGCACATCAATGACCAGCGTGCCCGCCTCAAAATGGTTCGGGTTCTTGCTGCTGGAATAGGCGTCCTCCGCCTTGTTGTGCAGCGCATCGGCATCGCGGCCCAGGCCAAAATAAGTGGTGATGGCCTCGGTGCTGACGTTGTTGCCGACGATGATCATGTAAGCCACCGTCACGTCGCCCGTGCCGTCGGTGCGTTGCAGACCTTTCGCCGTCAGATTGTTGATGATGGCCTTCTGGATGATCTGGTGAATGGCGTTGCGCCGGTCGGTGGCCGGCGGCGTCAGGGCGATGCCGCCGTTGATGAAATTATAGGTGTGAACCTTCAACGAACCCTTGTCCACCCGCGTGGGCGTGGAGGAACAACCGGCGAGGAGCAGACCCGTGAGCAGCAGCGGCAGCAGACAGAGATTTTTCATAGGTGAATTTTGTTGTTTGAATATTCCGGTTTTGTGTTTGGCAGAATGGTGGAACAAATCTATCCGCCGGCTCCGGCCAAGGTCAAGGCGCGACTCGCTTGAGTTCCTGCGCCCGCTGCCACCAGTTCGGAAAATGGTGGGCGATGAGGGATTTGAACCCCCGACCGTCTCCGTGTAAAGGAGCTGCGCTACCACTGCGCCAATCGCCCGACCGGAGGGAATGTAGAATGAAAAATGAAGAATGTGGAATGAAAAAATCCGCCGCCAGGATTTGTCGGATTATTTTCTTCATTTTTCCTTCTTCATTCTTCATTGGGAAAACCCTGTTGTCGCAATGCTTCGAACAAAACCAGCGCGACGCAGTTCGACAAATTCAGCGAACGCGACTCCGCGTTGAACATCGGAATGCGCAGCCAGTTTTCGCGGTGCTTTTCGAGAAGTTGCTTCGGCAGACCCGCCGTCTCGCGGCCGAAAACCAGATAATCCTCCGGTAAAAATTTCACTTCGCTGTAATTCTTCGCGCCGTGGGATTCGATGAACCAAAGCCGCGCGTTGACTGGAAGTTTTTCGGCGAACGCCGTCCAGTTTTTCCAGCGATGCCACTCGACCTGCTGCCAGTAATCCATGCCCGCGCGTTTGAGCTGCGCGTCGTCCAGCCTGAAACCGAACGGCTCAATGAGGTGCAGCACAGATTTTGTGGCGGCGCACAGCCGCGCCACATTGCCCGTGTTCGGCGGAATTTCCGGTTCAAGCAGGACGATGTTCATTTTGATTAAACAACGAAGTCGCAAAGACACGAAGGGGGAAAGTAAAATTCATTTTTCCTTTGCGTCTTTGCGTCTTTGTTGTTCATAAAATACTTTCCAAAGCACCAAGCCATGCGCCGGCGCGGTCATGCCGGCGGCGCGGCGGTCGCGGCTGGCGAGGATGTCCGCCACCTTGGCGAGCGGAATCTTCCCCTGCCCAACTTGCACGAGCGTGCCCACAATGCCGCGGCACATCTTGTAAAGAAATCCGTCGCCTTCGATGATGAACGTCAGTTGCGCGCCGGATTTTTTGAGGTCGCAGCGCGTGAGCGTGCGGACGTTGGACTCCATTTCATAGCTGCGCGTGCCGGCAAAGCAGCGGAAATCGTGCTTGCCGACAAACAGCTTCGCCGCCGTCCGCATTTTGGCAAGATCCAGCTTCACCGGAAAATGCCACGCGCGATTTTGCAGCAGCGGATTCATCGCCTGATGATTCCAGACGCGGTAACGATACTGTTTGCCCGTGGCGTCAAAGCGCGCATGAAATTTCTCCGGCACGCGTGTCGCCGACAGCACGCGGATGTCGTCCGGCAGAAACGCGTTGAGCGCGAGCGCGAGCCGGCCGACGGGCATTTTGAATTCCGCGCGCGGAATCTCCACGTGCGCCACCATGCCGAGCGCGTGGACGCCGGTGTCCGTGCGGCTCGAACTGTGGATTCGCTTCACGCTCGGAAACATTTTGCCGAACGCCGCCTCGATTTTTTCCTGCACGCCGGTGCCGATCTTCTGCACCTGCCAGCCCTGGTAGGCCGTGCCGTCGTAGGCGATGACGAGTTTGAATTTCAGCGTTTCCACAATTTTTAACCACAGATGAAACACAGATTGAACACGGATTCAAAGACCGGAATCAACAGCGTCGGGTATTTGTCCCATCTGTGTTTCATCGGTGTGAATCTGCGGCCAAAAACCGGTTGGCCTCCAGCAGCGCAGTGACTTTCTCGGCGATAATTTGATTACAACGGCCTAGTTCTTCGTGTCGCAGCTTCAAATATTCGTCGGCGATGGCTTTCAGGTCGTCCACGTTGTAGAGATAGACGTTGTCCAGCTCGCTCACCGCCGGGTCAATATCGCGCGGCACGGCGATGTCAATGAGCAGCAGCGGTCGGTGTTTGCGGCGCTTCATCAACGGCTCCAGCTTCGCGCGGTCAAGGATGTGGTGTGGCGCGGCGGTGCTGCTCACGGCGATGTCAATCTTCTCAAACTCGTCCGGCCATTGTTCAAACGGCACGGTGCGCGCTCCCAGTTCAGCCGCCAGCGCAACGGCGCGTTCCGGCGAACGGTTCGTGACAACGACGCCACGCGCGCCGCGCGAAAGCAATGCACGCGCCGTCTTCTCGCTCGTTTCGCCCGCCCCGATGACGAGCACTTCGTGTTCGGCCAGCGAGGTAAAAATCTTTTCCGCGAGTTCCACGGCGGCGGACATCACGGACACGCTGCCGCGCTGGATGTTCGTCTCCGTGCGGATGTGCTTGGCGACGTTGAAGGCGCGCTGGAACGCCTTGTTCAGCCGCGCGCCGGTAAATTTGTGCGTGAAGGCGAGTTCGTAAGCCTGCTTGAGCTGGCCGAAAATTTCCGTCTCACCGATGACCATCGAGTCGAGGCCGCTGGCGACTTTGAAAAGGTGATGCAGGCTGTGCGGCTCGGCAAAGGTGTAAAGTTCGTCGCCCAGTTCGCCGTCGTAGGCGTGATGAGCGATGAGAAATTTTTTGACCCGCGCAAAAAACTGGTCGTCCGGCGCGAGCGCGGTGGCGGCGTAGATTTCCACGCGGTTGCAGGTGGAGAGCACCACGCCTTCTGTGACAAGGCCGGAGTCGCGCAACTGTTTCAATGCATCAGGAATTTTGCTTTCGGCAAAGGCGAAGCGTTCGCGCAGTTCGACGGGCGCGGAGCGGTGGCTCAAGCCGATGACGACGACGCTCATTAGCTGTTGGCGAGTGACGAGTGACGGGTGACCGGAACCGGCGGATTGACGACGGTCACGCTGTTGGTGGCCGGTGGCGGATTGTTCTGGTGCATCGGCGAAAACCGGTTGGTGATGCCGAACGTCAGCAGCAGCAGCACGAAGGCGATGATGACGCCGATGGCGAACCGCCGGCTGGGCCTGCCGAAAACCTTATATGCCACGAGCGCTTCCAGATACACGAGCCAGAGCAGCGCGGACCAAAGGACTTTGGCATCGGAAAAATACGGCTGCCCTGCGTGACGCGGCAGTTGCGAGCCGGCGGCGAGGCCGATGGTCAGCAGCACAAAGCCCACCGCGACCAGCCGGAAGGTGATGAGCTCAAGCCGCTGGATGGACGGCAGCAGCGAGAGCAGCGCGCGGAGTTTGTGAAACTTCAGGTCGTGACGCTGCATCAGGAACATGCCCGCCGCCACCGCCGCGAGGCCAAACGCGCCGTAAGCCTGGAGAATGGTCGCCGCGTGCAGGCTGCGCAGCGCGCCGGAAAATTCCGGCTTCGGCCCGTGCGGCGGATCCAGCGACGGCATCAGCGCGAACACGCCCACGGTGAACAGCACCGGCGCGGTGAACGCCGCCAGAAACTTGAAGCGCGGCAGCAGCGAATAGACCAGGCATGCCAGACCGAGCGCCCAGAGCAGGAACGTGGTGGCCTCGTAGAGATTGTTGACCGGGCAGCTGTGCAGCGTCATGCCGCGCTTGGCCATGGCCAGCGTGTGCAGCGCCACGCCGGCGGCGATCAGGAAATAGTTCGCCCAGTCGTCCCGGCGAAACCCCTTGCGCCAGAGAAACACCGAGTAGATCGTCGCCAGGCCGTAAAACGCCACGGCGAGCAGAAAACAATGCCGGTCAGTAAACCAGTTCACGGTGACAGGTTAAACGACGCCGCACGACGGGCAAGCGGCAATTCGGGCAACGGAGTTGGTTGCAGGTTTAGGGTTGAAAGTTGCAAGTTAAGTTCGCGCGCGGAAAACTTGCAACCTGCAACTTGCAACAACCCGTTACCGCACCTTTTCAAACGCGAAGCCTTTCAGGTATTCCGTCTCGGGAATCATCGGGATGACCGGATGGTCGGGGCTTTGCGCGTAGGTCGCCACGCGGCGCAAAATGTGGCGCGTGTCATACGCCGCCGAGAGCAGCGAGTCCAAGAACAGTTCGGCATTGACGTGGTGCGAACAGCAGAAGCTCGCCAGCGTGCCGCCGGGTTTCAACAGCTTCAACGCGCGCAGGTGAATCTCCTTGTAGCCGCGCAACGCATCCGGCACGGACGCGCGGTTGCGGGTGAACGACGGCGGGTCGAGAACAATGAGGTCGAAGCGCGGGATGACGCGTTCGTGCGGCCTGACGGCGGTGTTTTCCTTGAGCCAGTCGAAAACATTGACGGTGCCGAAGGAACATTTGTCCGCGAGACCGTTGGCGGCGGCGTTGCGCTGGGAGGCGGCAATCGCCTCGGCGCTCTGGTCCAGCAGATGGACGTGCGCCGCCCCTGCCCTGGCGGCGTGCAAACCAAAACCACCAAGAAAGCTGAAGCAGTCCAGCACCTGTCCGACTTTGGCGAACTGCGACACCGACTGGTAATTCGCCTGCTGGTCCAGATACATGCCGGTCTTGTGGCCGCCGACGAGGTCGGTCTCGAACTTCAGGCCGTTCAGGTTCACGGAAACGGGCCCGGTCAATTCGCCGCAGAGCACGCCGTTGGATTCCTGCAGGCCCTCGAACTTGCGCGAGGAGACGTCGCTGCGTTCCATGATGACGCGCGGCGAAAAGATTTTTTGCAGCGCGGCCACGATCATCGCCTTGCGCTGGTCCATGCCGAGTGCGGAGATTTGCACGACCAGCACGTCCTCGTATTTGTCCACGATGAGGCCGCTCAGGGAATCGCTCTCGGCATTGACGACGCGGAACGACGTGGCGTCCGGCAGATGTTTCTTCCGCACGGCGAGCGCGGTGCGGATGCATTCCTCGAAAAACTTCTCATCCACCTCGACGCGTTCCGGCGCGAGAAGACGGACGTTGATCTTGGAGCGAGAATTGTAAAAGCCGACGCCGAGCAACCGCTGGCGGTGGTCCTTGACCTGGACAAGCGCGCCGTCGGTGACGGGCGCGGTGAGGCGGAGAATTTCGCCGTGGTAAATCCACGGATGGCCGGCGACGATGCGGTCGCCTTCGCCCGGTTTCAACAGGACCGTTGGCAATGATTCCATAGTTTGTAAACAGTTTGGTTTTGGCACGCCGGGCCTTGCCCGGCATTCCAACTGAATGAAACCAGAAACCGGCCCGGGCGGAAAGCAAAACCGCCGCTAATCATTTGGATAGATTTTACTTGCAAGGTTCGCGGAACAGGCGGATAACAATATCAAGCCTATGAAAAACCCGACTCCAGTCAGCTCGCTGCTGCATCACAAAGGTCCGGCCGTCTGGCACATTGCGCCGGAAACCACGGTCTTCGACGCCATCAAGCTCATGGCGGAAAAAAACATCGGCGCGCTGCTTGTCCTGTCGCACGGCCGGCTCGCCGGCATTTTCACCGAGCGGGATTACACTCGTAAGATCGCGCTCATGGGGAAAAATTCCCGCGACACGCGCGTGGCGGAAGTGTTGTCCGGCAAGGTCACCTGCGTTTCGCCCAATGACTCCGTCGAGGAATGCATGCGACTGATGACGGAACTGCGCGTCCGGCATCTGCCCGTGGTTGAGGGCGACAAGGTTCTCGGCGTCATTTCCATCGGCGATCTGGTGAACTGGATCATTTCGGCGCAGAACTCGGCCATCGAACAGATGGAACAATACATCACCGGCGGCGTGGCCGCGTAGCCGGCGGCGGAAATCGCTTCGAACCTCAACCCGTCGCGTCAGCGCATCGGCGACGTGAGGTTTGCCTATCCATATTCATTCAAATTGTTTTCCTTGCTGAACGGATTGGGGTATAATGGGTCGAAGTTGTGCCAATCATCATGTATCAATTGAAAAACATATTATCCACGGCGGTCGTGTTCATCGTCCTTCTGGGCGGTTCCTGCTTTGCCGACCCGGCGGCGACCAACTCGCTGCCGCGGGTGTCGCCCGGCCCGAACGACGGACGCATCGCCTATGTCACCGCCCGGCTGCTGGACAATTATCATTACTCGCAACTGCCGTTCGACGCGGAGATGTCGGCGAAATTTTTTGACGGCTATCTTGAAATACTCGATCCGCGCCGGGAAAATTTCCTGCAGTCGGACGTTGATTCGTTCGCGCACTGGCGCACCAATCTCGACAAGCTGACAGTCGAGGGCGGCACGGCCGACCTGACGCCGGCGTTTCAGATTTACCAGCGGTTCATCGAGCGCCTCCAGCAGCACGATGATTATGTGAATGAATTGCTGAAGCAGGACAAGTTCAAGTTCACCGGCAGCGACCGGATCATGTTTGACCGCCGCCACGCGTCCTACCCGAAGGATTTGGACGAGGCGAAGGAACTCTGGCGCCAGCAGTTGCGCCAGCAGTATCTGCAGGAAAAATTAAACCGCGAAATCTCCCCTACCAATGACACCGTTTTGACTTTGCCGAAAAATGCCGCCGCCGACATCGCCGACTCGCTGGCCCGCCATTATCGCTGGAATTTCCACATGGCCACGAACTGGGACGGGACCGATGTCCTGCAGGCGTATCTCGAGGCGCTCGCACATGCCTACGACCCGCACTCGGACTATCTGAACAACGCGCATGCGCAGGATTTTTCCATCAACATGAGCCTGTCGCTGTTCGGCATCGGCGCGCAACTGGTCGAGGACGACGGCTTTTGCACCATCAGCAAAGTCCTGACAAATGGCCCGGCGAGCAAAAGCGGCCTGCTCAAAGAAAAAGACCGCATCGTCGCCGTCGCGCAGGGCAACAAACCGCCCGTGGACGTGGTGGAAATGGAACTGGAACACGTTGTCCAGTTGATCCGCGGCCCGAAAGGAACCCAGGTCCAACTGACCATCAGTCCAGCCGACGACCGCACGGCGCGGCGCATCGTGACGCTGACCCGCGATGAAGTCAAACTGGACGATTCCGAACATGAGGCGTCGGCCAAGCTGATCGAGATGCCCGACGGCCACGGCGGCACCAACCGGATTGGCGTCATTGACCTGCCGTCGTTTTACGCCACGATTGATTTGCCCGGCAGCGCCAACCATGCCAGCAAGAGCACCACGGCGGATGTCACCAAGCTGATCAACAAGCTCAAGCAGGAAAAGGTCGCCGGCATCATTTTGGATCTGCGGAGCAACCCCGGCGGCTCGCTGGAGGAAGCGATCAAGTTCACCGGCCTGTTCATCAAGGACGGCCCGGTCGTGCTCGCGCGCGACCCGAGCGGCGAGGTGACGGTGGATTCCGACACCGATTCCTCCGTGCTTTACAACGGCCCGCTTGCCGTGATGATCAACCGCTTCAGCGCATCCGCCGCCGAGATCGCCGCCGCGGCGTTGCAGGATTACGGTCGCGCGATCATCATCGGCGACACGTCCACGCACGGCAAAGGCACGGTGCAAAACCTGAACCCGCTCAAGCCCTTTCCCGGCACCAGTTCCGGCGGAACCGATCCCGGCACCGTGAAAATCACCATTCGGAAGTTTTACCGCGTCAGCGGCGCTTCCACCCAGTTGAAAGGCGTCGTGCCCGACATCATTCTGCCGGACATTTTGAACTATTCGGACGACATCGGGGAAACCGCGCTGGAAAACCCGCTGCCGTGGGACACGATTCACAGCGTGAACTATGACAAGTTGAACCTGGTGGAACCCTACCTCGCCACGCTGAAACAGAATTCCGACGCGCGCATCGCCACGAACCAGGATTTCATCTACGTCCAGCAGGACATCGAGCAATTCAAAAAATTGCAGGCCGACAAGACCATGTCCCTCAATGAACGCGAGCAGATCAAGGAGCGGCTCGCCAACCAGGAACGCCAAAAGGCGCGCGACCAGGAACGCGAGGCGCGCAAAGATCCGGGGATCACCATTTACGAACTCACCGTCGAGAACGCGGACAAGCCGGGGCTGCCGGAACCACTCGGCAAAACAGCCTCCAATTCAACTTCGACCGACACGAATAAAATTGCCGCCGCCGAATCAACCAACTCCGTCGCGGCAGCAACTGAAAAAAAATCCAAGCCACAAATAGATCCCATGCAGAACGAGACGGAGAACATCCTTGAAGACTACATTTCCGCAATGAATGCCAGCCGCGTCCTGATTGCGAAATGAGCAAGGCTTTATGAAAACTTCCCTGGCACTTTTTTGCACATTGTTCCTGGCCGGTTCGGTGCCGGCGCAGGGAGTTTACAACATGGCAAAACAGCAGGCCAGAAATGCCGTTGCCAGCGAAGAAAGAAATCAGCAGGCCATTAATCCAGGCGGCCAGTCTCCATCCGCGCCGCCGCCACAAAACAATCAGCAGCCCGATCCGGCGCTCCAGGCCACGTTGCAAAACATCAGCAACCTACGGGCGGATTTCGACGATCTGGGTTCCGGGCGGACGAATACGGTGGCGCTCCAAAATGATTTGACGACGGCGGCCCAGGGTGCCAGACCCGCACCGGCAGCCGTCACGAAGCTCGCCGAGGATCTGGCGGCGGCCGTCACCGGAAACAAAAAACTGCAGGCGCAGCAGCAGAAACTGGCGCAGTATTGCCACGCGATTTTCAACAGCTCCCACCTGTCGGCAACGCAAGAGCAGTCGGTTTTGGACGCCGTGAAAAAAATATTGTCGGACGGCGGCGTCTCGGACGACGACGTGACCAAGATCATCGCCGACCTCAAGGCCGTGGCCACGGCGACCAAATAATGGGACGGCCCACCAAATGCCCGACGTGCAAAAAATCCGGCGACTGGCTGGCCGGCAAATTCGCGCCGTTCTGCTCGGAGCGCTGCAAGCTGGTGGATCTTGGCAAGTGGTTCAACGCCGAACACGCCATCTCCGAGCCGCTGCGGCCGGAGCATTTTGAACAGTTCGCCGACCTGCCACCGGGCGGGCATCTGGACCAGCCTGAAACTGAAAACTGATTTTATTTATAACAGCTTTGAATGAAGTTGTCCGTGGATGGTCAAAAGCTCGTGAAACAATCACTCTGGATTTTGCTGGCGACCGGTGCGCTGAATTTCACCGCGCCCGCCCAGCCGACCAATGTCATGAATACAAATAAAACTGAACTCGCCGATTTTGGCGGCGGCTGCTTCTGGTGCATGGAGGCCGTGTTTGAGCGGCTGCCCGGCGTCATTTCGGTGACGAGCGGTTTTGCCGGCGGCACCACGGAAAATCCGACCTACCAGCAAGTCTGCACCGAGACCACCGGCCACGCCGAGGTGACGGAGATTGAATTCGACCCGGCGAAAATTTCCTACGACAAGCTGCTGGAAGTGTTCTGGCAGGCGCATGATCCGACGACCTTGAACCGTCAGGGCGCGGACGAGGGAACTTCATATCGCTCCATCATTCTTTACCGCAGCAAGAAGCAGGAACTGCTGGCGGAAAAGTCAAAGATCGAGGCGCAGAAAAATTTTCACAACCCCATCGTTACGGAAATCGTGCCACTCAAGAAATTTTACAAGGCCGAGGATTATCACCAGGAATATTATGACAATAATCCCAATCAGGGTTATTGCCAGGTTGTCATCGCGCCCAAGCTCGAAAAATTGGAGAAGAAAAAAGTGATCCAGGAAACGCCGCAGACGGTAAAATAAATTTTACCAAGCGTTCACCGAAATGGCCGCAGTTCCGAACGTGCGCGATTTGAATTAAAACGCCGTTTGGTTCCCGCCTCGACAATTTGCTGCAATTTTCTAAATTGTTCCCGATGTCGTTCAAACCTTTGGTCATTGCCGGACGCGAGTTCCATTCGCGGCTGATTCTCGGCACCGGAAAATTTCCCTCGCCGGAAGCCATGCGCGATGCGCTCGCCGCCAGCGGCACGGAAATAGTCACCGTCGCGCTGCGCCGCGCGGATTTATCCGGCAAGAAAGATCCGTTCGCAAACATTTTAGAATTCATTGATCCGAAAAAATATCTACTTCTGCCCAACACCAGCGGCGCGATGAACGCCGAGGAAGCCGTCCGCCTCGCGCGCCTCGCCGTCGCCGCCGGTTTGCCGAAATGGGTGAAGCTCGAAATCCATCCCGACCCGCGCTACCTGCTGCCCGACCCGATTGAAACTTTTAAAGCGGCGGAGATTTTGGTCAAGGAAGGTTTCACCGTGCTGCCCTACATTAACGCCGATCCGGTGCTGGCGAAGCGGTTGCAGGAAGTCGGCTGCGCGACGGTGATGCCGCTCGGCTCGCCGATAGGCTCAAATCGCGGCATCCAGACGCGCGACCAGATCAGAATAATTATTGAGCAGGCAACCGTGCCGGTGGTCGTGGACGCCGGCATTGGCTCGCCGAGCCACGCGGCGGAGGCGATGGAACTCGGCGCGGACGCCGTGCTGGTGAACACCGCCATCGCCGTGGCCAACGACCCGAACCGCATGGGCATCGCGTTCAAGCTGGCGGTGGAAGCGGGATGCAGCGCATTTGAAATCGGCATCGGCGCGCAAAGCGAAACAGCGAGCGCGACGAGTCCGTTGACGGCGTTTTTGGAATGAATTTTTTGAGCCACAGATTTTCACAGATGAAACACAGATTTCTAAAACCATGAACAAAATGGATGACATGAAATTTTTCGTCTGGCTCAACGATCAGCAGGCGGGGCCATTTGACGATACTACAATTCGAAAAATGCTCTCACAAAAGCAAATCTCACATGACACTCTTATTTGTCCTGAAAGTGGAGATTTAGATTGGACTCCAGTTAAAGAATTGTTTTTTCAAGATTCAATGCCTGATTCAATGGCCTCGGCTCAAAGCATTGAAGAAATACTGGAACAGCCTGACGATAATACTCGTTTGCACATCAGATTCAATTCCGGCTCGGAATTAAAGGTCAAGGCCGTGTTGCTTTATGAAGAAACTGCTCTCGCAAAAGTTAATTCCCAAAAACGGGAAGCAATGGAATTGCTAAAAGGAGTATCAACTGGAATCGGAGCTTGGGGGTCTATCGAATGGGTGCTTGAGGCTTCAGTAGTTATTGGTGTCGTAGAATCACTTTTGTCAGCAGGCGCGTCTTCGGAAGGCGTAAAGCTGCTTCAGGCGGCCTTTCAAGCTGAACAAAGACTTCGCAAAGAAGGGATTTATTTTCCAGTTAGCAAAATTCAATTTCTTGAATACCCAATTCCAGGTTTCTGGAAGGCGTTTTCAGTCGCAACCGTTCGAGAAGAAACTCAAGTTGTTAAGTCTTTGCAACTCACAAAAAATGAAGTGCGAACAGTAAAAAAGAGCACATATTTTGTTCACAACGGAGATGAATTTATTACTGTAAGAGCCGAGGACGATTCGACTTGCTCAATACGTTGGAGTGCAGTGGAAAGACATTTTTACTCTAAATCAATGTAGTCATTGTAGTAAATTTTATCTGTGTTCAATCTGTGTTTCATCTGTCAGCAAGTTGTTAAAGCCCGCATAAATAAAGGGTTTCTTGTGACGATGAACGGCCACTGTCAGTGGAATTGCCAGCAACGCGACGAGTTGAATCACAATTCGCCACTACGCTGCCACAATTCCGCTGAAACTCGCCCACTACACCGTAACGTGTCGCGACGCTTCTGGGGCATGATTCGACATCATGCTTATGAAACCAAAATTCACCCTGTTTCGTCGCGGCGAGGTCTATTATAGCCAAGACTCTGCCACCGGCAAGCAAACGAGTCTGCGCACCAAGGACGAGACCGAAGCCCGCAGCCTGCTCAACGCAAGGAACGAGGCGCAACGCCAGCCGGCTTTGAATCTGCATCTGGCCCGCGCCTACCTGACCGCCAGCGACCCCGCGTATTTTGAGCGCACCTGGCAGACGGTCATTGAACAAATGCAGGCTCGCGGCGGAGACAGCAGCCGCGAACGCTACGCCACCGCCTTCCAGTCGCCCGCCTTGAACGGCCTGCGGCACAAGAAACTGCTCGAAACCACCGCCGATGATTTCTTTGCCGTGTTCCGCAGCGGCAAGCCGTCCACGCTCTGCTTTCTGCGGCGGCTGCATCATCTGGCCTTGAGTGCGGGCTGGATCACCGTGCCGATTGTCGCCCCGAACCTCTGGCCCAAATACAAGCCCAAGGAGCGGCGCGGCATCACGCGCGACGAACACGAAACCATGCTGGCGCGGGAAAAGAACGCGGAATGGAAACTGTATCTGGAACTGCTTTGGGAAACCGGCGCGGCGCAGGCCGACGCCGCAAACTTCAAGGCGGAGGACATTGACTGGCAGACCCGGACCATTTCCTATTTGCGAAAAAAGACCGGTTCACTGGCGCAGTTCACCGTCAGCACGGCCTTGGAAAAGGTGCTGCACCAGTTACCGACCACCGGCGCACTGTTCCCGAATCTGTCCACCCAACCCGCCAACAATCGGTCGAACCGGTTCCGCTATCGCTGCCGGAGAACGGGCGTGTCGGGCGTCACGTTGCATTGCTACCGTTACGCATGGGCGGAACGGGCGAAGATGGTCGGAATGCCAGAACGATTCGCACAGGCCGCGCTGGGGCACGGCAGCAAAGCCATTCACCGCGCCTATGCGAAGAAAGCGATTGTCATTGTGCCGTCGCTGGAGGATTACGAACGGAAGGCAACCAACCTGTCGCCAGTGGTGACAGCCTGAAAATAAAACGGCGGTTGAGTCTTACCCACTCGACCGCTTTTTGTCATTTTTGGGGACTGTCGCCGTCCCCAAACCCCGCGCCAGAGACATTGTCTCTGGACTCGGCACCCGCTCGCGCTGGCCTTAACGCTTCGCGCCCTTTTCGTCCGGCGAAAAGGATACGGTTTCGTTACATTGACGCCACGCGCGATGTTTTCTAATCTTCGCGCATGGCAAAACCCGCTGCGGCTAAATCTTCTGTGGCTGCGAACGTGAGTCCGCGGCAGTCCACCGTGCGTCCCAGCGCCCTCCTCGACACCCGCGTAGTTTATTGCGGCGACAATCTGGAACAGCTCGCCAAGCTGCCCGACGCCTGCGTGGATTTGATTTATATTGACCCGCCCTTCAACTCCAACCGCAACTACGAAGTCTTTTGGGGCGAGACCAAGGAGAAGCGCGCCTTTGAAGACCGCCACGAGAACACCAAGGCTTACATTGACTACATGCGCCCGCGCTGCGTGCAACTCGCCCGTGTCCTCAAAAAGACCGGCAGCTTTTATTACCACTGCGACTGGCACGCCAGCCACTACGTCAAAGTCATGCTCGATCAGATTTTCGGCGAGAATAATTTCCAGAACGAAATCGTTTGGAAGCGGAGCAGCGCGCACAGCGACACGAAGCAAGGAATGTCTCAATACGGTAGAATCTACGACAATATCCTTTTTTACACAGGCGGCGCTGATGAATGGACTTGGAATCCACAGCCACAGCCTTACGACGAACAATACTTGGAACAGAAATACGCTTACACTGAGCATGACGGCCGGCGATTCAAATCAACTGACCTAACTGCGGCAAAAGCTGGCGGCGATACTGATTATGACTGGAAAGGATTTCGTCCGCCAAAAGGTCGCTATTGGGCTTACTCCAAAGCCAACATGGAAAAGCTCGAAGCCGAGGGACGCATTCATTACACCAAGACCGGCACACCGCGCTTAAAGCAATATCTTGAAGATATGAAGGGTGTGCCGTTGCAAAATATGTGGACTGACATTCCACCGATCAATTCGCAGGCCACGGAACGTCTTGGTTATCCGACGCAAAAGCCGCTTGCTTTGCTTGATCGCATTGTGAAAGCCAGCAGCAATGAGAACGACATCGTGCTAGATGCGTTCTGCGGTTGCGGCACGGCGCTCGTTGCGGCGCAGAATTTGAAACGCCAGTGGATCGGCATTGATATTTCACCCACCGCCTGTCGCGTCATGGCCAAACGCCTGCGCGACGTTTGCGCGTTGCCGGAAAGCGAACCGCTCTGGCGCGCCGGACGCGGCTTCGTCGTCCGCGACCTGCCGTGGACGGTGGAGAAACTGCGCATCATCCCGCCGTTTGAATTTGAGAACTGGGCCGTCATCGCCCTCGGCGGCATCCCGAACAAGGTGCAAGTCGGCGACATGGGCGTGGATGGCCGCATCTTCCCTGTGAGTTCCAGCGCCGCGCCGCGCAAGCAGCAGGAAGGCGAACTCGGCCTGAAAGAACGCTGGTATCCCATCCAGGTAAAACAAAAGGACAAAGTCGGTCGCCCGGACATAGACGCCTTTGAAGCCATGATGATGCGCGAAGATTGCGAGAAAGGCTTCTTCGTGTCGTTCGATTATTCGTCCGACGCGTTGCAGGAGATCGAATCATTTTTCAAACGCAGCCACAAAGTCATCGTGGCCCTTACCGTGCAGGAAATCCTCGACGAGCATATCGCCAAGAAGCTGGCGTGAAATAACAAATGGTTATGGCCACAAAGAAACGAAACTTGAAACGTTTATTTACTGATCATAAGGCAGCATGGATTGCTGGGGGTTGCGGGATTGTTGCCACCATTGGTGCACAAATGGTGGCTGGTCATTTCAGATCTTCACCATTGCCATCACAAATAATATCAGGAACAAACATCAACCACGCAGTTCAAATTTCGGGAATCCAAAATGGCAACAACACCATTGATGACCATTCACAAAACGCTCTTCAAACAATTTCAGTGGCGGGTGGAAATTATGGAATTATCAGTCCCACACAGGTTAATAATTTCGGAGTAGATTCCAATATTGTAAATCAAATCTCGAACAGCATTAACGGATTGGACGATAAAACTACCGACATCGAAACACTTCCAGATGGCCGCACGGTAATTGGTGGCGCGATAGTCACCACAAGACCACGAGTCATTCTTAAAAAGGCCGATGAGGGCAGCGAAAGTTATGTCAAAGGCGATTATGCAACTGCTTTTGACCGATTTCAGGAAGTTATTCATTACTTCGAGAATCCGCCTTCTCCAGCGGCCGAGGGATATTCGATGCAAATTGGACCAAATTGTTTTCCGAATCAGGTAAAAGCTTACTGTTACGGGATGGCGGCGCAAAGTGCGATGGCGATGGGAAGCAACTCAATTTCTATAAACTACGCCGAAAAGGCGGTTAAAACAGATTCTGCCGCGCGAAATTTTCTGATATTATGGAATTGTGAGATGAGTCTGGGGTTTGAATACCTAAAAAATAAAAACTTTGAATTGGGTTTAGCCCATTCAGTGAAAGGCATGGATGCATATGAGTCTGCCAAAAATGCTAGCAGCTATATTGTAGGATATATGGTCGTAACAAATGCCAATGGGTCAAAAGAGGAAAAAATCGGTGGAGAAGTTGACATGGTGCCAGCAAGTCAAGTTTCGCGGATGTATTTTGTTAGCAGCCTTGCAGCTTTTGAGATGAGCAGTAACCGTTTGGGCAGGGAATACCTGAAAAAAGCGATTGTTGCAGACCCATCAAATTCTTCAGCCATGGATTTAGATCAAAAAATTAAATTAGGTGTTAACTAAAATTTTCGAGATTTCCTTTTCAATTATGGCCCTCATGCCATGCCGCGAATGCAGCGGACAGGTCAGCGACCGGGCGCGGACGTGTCCGCATTGCGGTGCCGGCCATTCATCCGCCATCGCTTCTGTATGGCCCATGCAAATATTGCCTTTCAACCGGCGATCAATTCGCTGTTTATCGGAATGTTTTTCTGCCGGGCATTTTTCTTCTGCCAATGCTGGTAAATCGTGGCGCTGACGCGCACCAGCCAGTTGCGGTCTTTGATGGCTTCCAACAGTTCTTCCGTGGCAAAATACTTGATGCCGTTCGACGGCGGATTGCCCAGCGGTTTGATCAGCCTGGCTGCGACCAGCGGCGGGATGTCATGCGGCTGGCAATTCAGCACCCACGCCGCCTGCTCCGCCGTCAGGCGGGCCGGCAACTGGCCCAGCAGCATCAGAAATTTATGTTGGTCTTCCCGCATATTAACTTCTCCGACCCGCCTCGAATATCGGTGTTTCAGCACCATCCCATCAAGGCATAGGAATTCTACAAGGAGCCTTTGCCGGAGTCCGGCAGCGGGGGGCGGGCGCTCCGCGCCCGCACCCCCGCCACCGGCCAACCGGCCAAGGAATCCATTTCAATGTGACACGCGCCACAATCGCTTTGGCGTTTTATCACCCGGACTGCATCGGATTGTCGGCGTCCTGTTTTTTAGCAACCCCAGGGAACAAGCCCCCGTAAACGAGCCGCATCAGGCCACCATGCCCGAACCGTGTGAGGCTGTCTCATCGTAAAGGCTACTCACCACGAGAACCGTCTGCGGTTAAACCTCGTGACTTTCGCCACCAGCCCGTTTTTTCATGTGTCCAAACCGCCGCGTCTCTCCCCACTCGAATCAATGCCCGTTATGAGGCGGATCACTGAATCGGAGAGCGTCACGTCGAGCGCCAGGTTGTATTTCGACAACTCATACGCATTTGCCCCAAGGCATTTGCAGATGTATTCCGCTCCGGCTTGTGAGCGGTCATACGGGCGCACGTCTATCCTTGCCCCACCCGTCGCACGCTTCCACAGCCATTCGGCGTAGTGACACAAGGATTCATAATTTCGCGTATTGGTCCCACCGACCAGACCGTGAAAGTGGAACCGTCCATTTTTCTCACCTTGCTCCCCACGAATTCCCAAAAGCAGGTGTTTGTAAGGAACCTGACAATATTTCGCCAAATCCTGGCACCAACGAAAGACCAGCCCATAGGCTATTGATGGTCTTGGGACGCTGCCCTTGAATGTTGGTGTGCAAAATAAATCCCATTGCACTCGCGCCAGGCTCAGGCTGAAATCTGTCAGCCGCTCAGATCGTGACCACTGGTCACGCCAATTTCGGTCTATCCGAGGGTTGCGAGCCATAATGTTTTATTTCTTTGGCTCGACAATGATTTGGCCGATCAACGTGGCCTTGCCTCCGTTGTCGCCATGACGGATTTTCGACACGCCCACTTGAATGGTGGTGCCGACGGTTTTGCCCCACACTTTGGAGCGTTCCTCATCCTTGAGTTTATAGTAGAGCATTTCCTCCATGCGGAATTCCGTGGGGTTGCTCATGTCCATGCACAGCAGGTCATACGACTCGCCCGCCGGCTTGCCGTTCTTGGCCGGCCAGGTGTTGTGCACCTCTTTGAATACGGTCAGTGTCATTATCATATTTTTAATTTTCAGTTTGTTCTCCGTCGTAACTTGGTTTCACCCGACGCAGACGGACATACGTCGGCAAAACAACTGAGGACGTTTTTAGCAGATGAGGCGGAGAACAACTAACGAGTCAAAAAATGACCCATTCGGCAGATTACTTGGAGGAACGGACCTTTAGGGGACGAAGACTTAAACCGATGCCACGGGGAGGCGGCTCGCAAACGTCGCGCAGGTTCTCAATCGAGACGTAGGCGCAGACTCCGACACGCATGAATGGTTTCATCCACTCGTGCAAGTCGGGAACTGTTTTTTTGGGATCAGATTCCAGCATCTTTTTGATTTCCGGCCATGCCAGCAGCAGGAAACTGTAAATTCCTGCACGCGGACTTTCGCCGGCAAGCTGCCCGTCCAGATTCAAGAAGCTGTTGAACCCTTCTGTAAATCCATCGTTCAATTCAACCATCGCCGACGGACTCCAATGGTAGGCTATACATTCGAGGTTTGTTGCGATGTCTTGTAGCCCTCCTACCGAGGATGCCACAAATTCGATGAGCTTATCAGAAAACAGTTTTTCAAGAGACCCATTCGCAATCAGGGAATTGTTAGCTTCAACCCATTTCGCGCCGAATATAATAGTCAGCATCTCCCCGGTTTTGTCCGGCGTCAAATCCCCAAATCCTTCGGCCTTTAATTCAGCCTCTGATTCCAGTTCAGCAAAGCGTATGCAACGCGCAACGATGCCGAACATCCGCCCCAGGTTTCTCCAATTGACCGTAACAACGCTTTTCGCCTCCGCAACGGTTTTAGCCAGTTTTAATCCGGCCTGATCGCTGACAATCACCGTTTCACTCAATAATGGGAATCCCTTAAAATACGTTTTTTTGAAGACATCAAAAATATTGTAGCAGTAATCTGGTAAAACTTTTATGTGCGCTTCCAAATGCGGGCATTCTTGCAGAACCCACAGCAATTCTGACATGAGCGGTTTGCCGCGCTCCAGCAGTGGCATGGTGTAAAATATCTCCTTCACTGCCTGTTTGTCAGACAGGCTTGGCGATAAAAATGAATCAGTTTGCGGCATGTTTTTTTAACACCACAAACGCAATTTTGTTGCAAGCCGGTGGCGCGCAGACTTTCGGCCTGACTTGCTGCGCGTTCACACCCAAAGACTGTGCGCCGGGATTGTCTGGCATGACCAAAGCGGCGTTTCCACTCTCCGAACCGCTGACAGCTAATTCTCCAAACCAAATCGCCGCTCCCGTCACGAACGGCTGGCGCACGCACTATCACCACACCGGCTTTGATCTGCCCGACTATCACCATCCGGCTGCAAATTTTAAAAATATATTCCTTGCCAGAAAAGCGGCCGAGTAGTAATGCTTAATATGTTCTGACAGAACGATAAGTTAGTTATGAAGCCTATTAGAAATGCTCTTGTTGTTTCACTCATCTTCAGTATATGCGCTGTCTCGTTTAGTTTGCTCCACGCGCAAAACACGGCCACACCGGATTCCATCGTGCAAGTCACGGCGGAGGCGCAGGGATTGAGCCTGGTATCGCCGGGCGACTTTCCGAATGCGAGCACCTTTTGGGTGGTGGACTCCAACAGTGTCTTTTCCCCGTGGCCGTGTCCGCCACCCAACGCCAGCAATCTGCCCATCTATGATCTCACCGGCGAGGGCTCGACGTTTTTGGTTGACGCCACGGGCGGGCAAGTAGCCACGGATTCACAGCAATCAGTCGCGGACGCCGTAGCAGCACTGGCGGATTCCGTGGATAACCTTATCAACCAGGTTAAGGCTTCGCTGACGGCGCAGCCGCAAATACGGATGGCGGGCAGGAGCATGGTGATGAGCATGGATGATTTAGGCGATGGCGATTTGACCCCGGCATTCAGTTTTCCGACAAACGGGTTGTGGCTGCAAATCACGAATGTGGCGAACGGGCTGGCGTATATGAATTTGATGAACGGCACGGATTTCGTCTATGAAATTTACTCCAAGACGGATTTGACGGCAACGAACTGGGACATTGCCGGCGAAGTGTTTCCGACGGACACGAACTGCATGCCCTTTACGGTGCCGGAACTGGACCAGACGAATCTGTTTATCTGGGCGCGGGATTGGACGGGGATCACATCCAACGGCAATGAGACGCCGGACTGGTGGTTTTGGAAATACTTCGGAACAACAGATTTGTCGGACACTAATCTGGACAGCGTCAACCAGCCAGTGGTGAATGATTTTCAAGAGGACATTGATCCGAACATCATCTTTTTCACGCTGCAATTTCCAAACGAGGTGCAAAACGCGGTCACCAACGGCGCGGTAACGATCATTGGCGGCCAGCCGTTTTATGAAGCGGTGCTGGTCAATGACACGAACACCGCCGATGCCAATTGGCAGCCTTATTCAGGGACAAATGTCGCCGTCTGTTTCGATTCCGGTAACGGCGTCTACACGGTTTGCGTGGGATTGCGAGGATTGCCGAAAGATTCCACGACAACGTGGGTGACAACTCAATCAGTCTTGTTTCAGCCTTCGGCTCCAGCATTTGTCATCACCAGTCCAGCCACCATGACGGTTTCCCAGCCGATGATTCAGGTGCAGGGACAGGTTAGCGAGACGTTGAGCAGCATGTCATTTGACGTGAGCAATGCCGCCGGCATCTTTACCAACCAGCCTGGCTACTGGCAACCGGCATTTTATGACACCAATGTGTTGAATTTCACGACGAACACCTTCCAATGTTACGATGTCCAACTGACGAACGGCTTGAACACCATCACGCTATATGCAACTGACTTGGCGGGCAACATGACGACCACAAACATCAGTGTTACCCTGGATTATTTCGAAGTCACCAATCCACCGGCTCTGGCCGTGATCTGGCCTACCAACGGAACGGTTATCAGCGGAACCAACTTCACCTTGCAAGCACAGGTGGATGACCCGACAGCCAGTGTCGCAGCCTCCATTACAGACACAAACGGAGATACCAATGTTGTTCAAGGCCTGGTGGAGCGAAGCGGGCTGGTCTGGCTGCAGGATTTGCCGATGGGCGCGGGCACGAATACCATCACTGTTAGTGCCGTAAATGGGGCGGGATATACAAACAACATCAAAGTTTCAATTGTCCAAAGTTCTGATACCATGACGACAGACCCGATTTCCAGCGACCAATTGAACCAGACGAACATTACGGTGACGGGGACGTTGAGCAATCCGGCGGACAACGTGGTGGTTAACGGAGTCGAGGCGGACTATTACGATGACGCAGGCAATTGGGCAGCCGACGGTGTGCCAGTCAACGCCACGGGCACGGCCTATTTAAACGTGCAATTGGAGGATGCCTCATACAATCCATTGGGAACGCAAAACATCGGTCAGCCCCAGCCAGCAACCGTTGCGCTGATGAGTTATACGAGCCACTCTCACTCTGATGCCACCTGGTATAATGATTGTAAGGGGCCGGCTGAAAGCGTCTCGGATGAGACGATGGAATGGCTTTATCAGACTGGGGGAACGGATTCCGGGGGCTTTGCGGGATGGAATGGGGATTGCGATCGCGAAAATTACAGCTACGCGAACGGCCTTGCGGGTGGCTCCTACGGTTTTTCTCCGGCTTGGGAGATCAATAACACCTCGGGAACCATCTATTACGGCCCAGTTTGGGAATATTTAAGCCATTGGAATAAATGGATATATATTTCAAATTTTGAACTGGGCGGTTGGAGTTCCAATGCCCATGCCCGCGTGATGGTGGTCCCTTCGGGCCAGTCGGCGGTGGGGCAGACCATCTTGTATCTGGTGCAGGCGCAGGTGCTGGATATGGGCACTGGTCTGCAATTGGCGGCGAATGCAGTGCAATTTATGAATCAACTGGCGGGAACCACCACCGAGGACGTGACCAATGACGACGGCTCGGTGTGGACGGAAGCCGTGGTGTCAGGCGCGGCGGGCGCAAATGTGGAGGTGACGCCGAGCGCAAGTAGATTCCAAAACATCAGCTTCAGTTCGATGAAACTCTCGAAGCTGGTCTATATTAGTGTTGACTCAAACAACAAGCCATCAACTTTTGATGCACAGCAAGTTCAGTCAACATTCCAGTCGGAATTATTCAGCAATGTGTTTTATAGTCTTCCTACAGGCGAAGGTGTTCAAATCATGGTTCATGTTCGCTCAAGTTATGGCGGCAATCTTGGATGGAACAGTTCAAAACAAACATATGTTAGTCGTGTCGTATGGAATCAAACTTATGCAGGCGGGCTAGCGGCGTCTCCGGCTAAAGATGGGAATACCACAATCGATCCCATTGCATGTAGAAATTACAATACGGGAAGCGACCCCGGCATTCAATTTTGGGTGAACATTTTAGCCCATGAGACAATCTGGCTTAATGTGTGTGGCGGCGCTGACCATGATCTTACTCCTCCCGCTGATGAAATATCATCCGGGTTGGAGCCGCCTTTAACTGCTTCATTTACTGTATGGCCAGCAAACCAAGCATATATAATTTCAAAATTTGGATTCTAATATATGATTATGACAAACTTTATGAAAAATAAATTATTTAGAAATTGCGCCTATGTTTCCACAGCGTTTTTTGTTGTGTTTATCGGCCTCTACACCTATGTATGGATTTTTAATTCACCTTTTTTTCACATACCGCTTAGCAAAGCCAGCATGACGGTTGATAAGTATGAAGGTGGGCAAGTAATTTTTTTTAACGGACCTTACCCTAATGCCACCACCATGTTGGGACCAACCGATACCATAACGGGTTATGAGGGTTGCGGTATTTACTACCATGTAATCCATGACTCTGCCAGCAACGTGACGTGGTGGACGCTGATGATCAGTCTTTGGTATCCCATCATCCTCTTCGGCATTTTGCCCGCAATCTTCGTGGTTAAAAAGTTGCGCGCAAAGACTTCTCGATGAAAAAGAAAATATTCAGCCGCAGTGTTGCCGCCATTCTATTTTTGGTCGTATTGATCGTGTGGATATAAAAACATAGTGGAATTGCTGTTGAACGATAATGCCGATGTCAATGCCAAGAACAATAAGGGCGAGACGCCTTTACACATAGCAGTATTAAGAGGCCACAAAGACATAGCTGATTTACTGCGCCAACACGGCGGACAGGAATAAGCTAGAATTCCGTTTAAGTATTTATCTTCGTAATTTTGCCCGCAAAATTCGAGGTGAAAAAATTGCGTCAAAAAACTTGCTCCAAAACAATGACACGACTCTGCAACTGGCGGCGAACGCGGTGCAATTTTTGAATCAACTAATTATAACTTTGTCAGACCGGTTGAAAATCTGCGCGAATCGCTCCACTCCGAAAATTAAGGCTCGCTCCGTTCCACGCCCCGCTCCGCTTTCCAACCGGACTGACATTGGCTGCAAATTTTGACGGAGACTGCGGAAAGTTGACCCGGTCGGGAAATGCCACAAACTCCCGCCCGTGCCAATTTTCCGCAGACTCCGGGCAGGGTTTGAATAAATGGAATGTTAGTCAGGTTGTTTGTCTTCGCCTTTTTTACGCCTGCCAGCACCCCTCCTTTTGCTGCCCGCTGGTCCGACAACATGCCGAGATTGGTAGCGAGATCTAAAACCGCGCCAGCGTCTCCCTCTCAAACTTCCGCCACTATCACGCTTTTAGCTTTCACTGGGTTTTGTATGCGCTTCGCGCACGGCTCGCTGTCTCCCAATTCTGTGAAGCGAGCAGCATACGGCAGGGTGACGGACAGCGGTTTCAAAAAAAAGCTATGAAAACAACAAATCATATTGAAGCGTCAGCTCCAGCGAATGTCCGGCCATCGTCGGTTTCAAATACCAGCAAGACGCAACCGGATTTTGTCAGGCATTGCACCAACCGCAAGTTGGCCACGGAAGCGGTTTTGAATTATTTGCGGACACGGTTGCCGAGGCAATACGAAGTTGCCGAAGTTGTCGGCAAGTGGGTTTGGCTCGATGTCTCACCCTCGCGCAAGCCGAATCTGGCCGCGTTGCTTTGGGCATTGGGCTTTCATTGGAACCGGCGGCGCGGTGTTTGGCAGCATCCGTGCGGCAGCTTTGACCCGCTCGGCGCTCATCCGACAGACCCGCGCGCCAAGTATCGCTCTTATTTTCCCGCTGACGTGCTGGCAGCTTGAAAGGAATCCGCACCATGAGCGCAAAATCAATACTGGCACTGTCAGTGAAACTGTCAGTAAAGGCAGCCGCCAATAGCCCAAAATTCTGGCGGTTTAACCCAAATAGTCTTTAGTTTTATCAGCAATCTGCTAATTTTCTTTTGTCTGAATTTATGTTCCAGATGTGTTTCATCTGTGGCTAAAATAAAATGAATGGCAAAACTCTATCCGCTCCGCGCGCCCGGCAGATTCTGACCGCCGCGCAAAAAACCCGCGTGCTCGTCGTCGGCGACGTGATGCTCGACCAGTTCATCTGGGGCGGCGTGTCGCGCATCTCGCCGGAAGCGCCGGTGCCGGTGGTGGAGTTTTCGCGCGAGAGCTTCATGCCCGGCGGCGCGGCCAACGTCGCCCGCAACCTGGTTTCGCTCGCCACGCCGACGGAACTTTTCGGAGCCATCGGCAACGACGACGCCGGGCGCAAGCTGCAAAAAATCCTGGCGGATCAAAAAATCGGCTGCAGCGGGCTGGTGAAAAGTTCCACACGGCACACCAGCATCAAGACACGCATCGTGGCGCACCAGCAGCAGGTCGTGCGGATTGACCGCGAAACGCGCGACGGCTTGGACGAAAAACTGACCGGCCGGTTGCTGGCCGAATTAAAATCAAAACTCCCCAAAGCCGATGCGGTCATCGTCGGCGATTATGGCAAGGGCGTCGTCACGCAGCCGCTGCTGAATGAAATGAAAGCCCTCTGCCGCGAGCGCGGCGTGTGGCTGAGTTTCGATCCCAAGCCGGTGCATCGCCTGAATTTAAACAACCTTTCGCTGATCACGCCCAACCGCAAGGAGGCGTTTGAACTGGCTAACCTGCCGGATGAATCGAAGAATGCAAATCCGTTCGCCGACAAAAATCTGATGCTCGTCGCGGAACGGTTGCTAAAGGAACTGCACCCGGCGCTGCTGCTCATCACGCTCGGCGAACTCGGCATGCTGCTCTGCCAACGCGGACAGAAGCCGTTTCACATTCCGACGGTGGCACAGGAGGTGTTCGACGTTTCCGGCGCGGGCGACACGGTGATTGCCAGTTTCACGCTCGCCATTGCGGCGGGTGCGTCGCCGGTTGAAGCGGCGATTCTTTCAAATCACGCCGCCGGCATCGTCGTCGGCAAAGTCGGCACCGCCATCACCACGCCGGAGGAATTGATAAATAGTTTTACGACACGTTAATTTGTTGAATGGTTGAATCGTTTAATTGGCGAAAACTCCAAACGATTCAACTTTTTAACAATTCAACAAAATGAAAATCACCGTCGAAACCATCCGCGCGATGAAACGCCGTGGCGAGAAAATTGCCGCGCTTACGGCGTATGATTTTCCGATGACGAAGCTGCTCGACGAAGCGGGCGTGCCGCTGCTGCTGGTCGGTGATTCGCTCGGCATGGTGGTGCTCGGCTATCCCGACACAACCCATGTGACGATGGCGGAAATGGAGCATCATGTCCGCGCCGCCGCCCGCGCGAAGCCGAACGCGCTGCTTGGCGCGGATTTGCCGTTCAACACTTACAAGACGATTTCCAGTGCCGTTGAAAATGCCAAACGGCTGGTTGCGGCGGGCGCGGAATTCGTGAAGGCGGAAGGCGGGCGGGAAATTCTGCCGCAGGTCAAAGCCATCCTCGCGGCGGGCATTCCGTTCTGCGGTCATCTGGGCATGTTGCCACAGCATGTTCGGGAAGAAGGCGGCTATCACATCAAAGGTAAAAAGGACGCCGAACATCAGAAGCTGCTCGACGATGCGCAGGCTTTGGCGGAGGCCGGCGCGTTTGCAATTGTGTTGGAACTGGTAACCCCGCCGGTGGCGAAGGAAATTTCGCAGCGCATTTTGATTCCCACCGTCGGCATCGGCAGCGGGCCGGACTGTGACGGGCAGATTCTGGTGACGCAGGATTTGATCGGCGCATTCCCATGGTTCACGCCGAAATTTGTGAAACCAAAGGCAAATTGCTCCAGCGAAATAAAATCCGCCGTGACTGCCTGGAAAAACGAAATCCGCGCAAAACAAGCGGAAGTCGGCTGATTCCCGGATCAATACACCTTGCGCAGATTCGACGGAAGAATGTTGAGCTCGTCGCGATATTTGGCGACGGTGCGGCGGGCGATGGTGATGCCTTTTTCACCGAGCATTTTCACGACCTCCTGGTCGGACAACGGCTTGCTGGGATTTTCCGCCTTGAAGATTTCGGCAATCATGTCCTTCACGCTGGCGTTGGAGACACCTTCACCGCCATCCGCAGTCTGCAAACCGGCGGTGAAAAAATATTTCATCTCGAAGATGCCCTGCGGCGTTTCCATGTATTTGCCGGAAACGGCGCGGCTCACGGTGGTTTCGTGAACGCCGACCACGTCCGCCACCTGCGCCATCGTCATCGGCTTGAGATGCGCGACGCCCTTTTCCATGAAGTCGCGCTGGCGCTTGACGATTTCCTTGCCGATGTTGGAGATGGTTTGCTGCCGCTGGTGCAGGCTCTTGATGAGAAATTTCCCGGCGCGGATTTTTTCGCGGATGTAATTTTTCACCTCGACGTTGTTCTCGCCTTGCGCCATCAGGTCTTTATAGACATTGCTGATGCGAAGATGCGGCACATTGTCGTTGTTGGTCGTGACCGCAAATTCCTCACCGACCTTTTGAACAAAAACTTCGGGTGCGACGTATTGGTCGGCGTCCGGCAAATAAGCGCGTCCCGGCCGCGGCTCAAGTCGGGCGATTTTGGCCAGCGATTCCTGCACCTCATCCACATCGTGTCCGGTGCCGCGCGCAATTTCGGGAATGCGGCGCTTGCCGAGCGCTTCCATGTAGTCGCGGATGATGCGATATTCCAGCGATTCCTGCTTGCCGGCGCGTTCGAGCTGGAGCATCAAGCACTGACGCAGGTCGGTGGCACCAACGCCGGGCGGATCGAAGGTTTGAATGACCTTGAGCACCTCGGCGATTTTTTCCGCCGGCAAATTGTTGGAAGCGGCCAGTTCATCCACCGTCGCCTTGAGGTAGCCGTAGTCGTCAATGTTGCCGATGATCAGTTCGGCGATGGCGCGCTGGTCGTCGTTCAGATCGGATTCGCGCGCCTGATCCATCAGCACCTGCGCAAACGAGGTTCCCACCGTTAGCGAATCGAACATGAACTGCCGTTTTTCGTCGTCCTCAGTGGATGACCGGATCGGGGAGCTGGTCTGGGAAAAATTGTCGCGCCATTCCTGGTCCAGCTGCACGAGCTTGTCGAATTCTTCTTGAAATTCATCCGCCGGCGCGGCTTCGGCTTTTTGAAAATCGGTGTCACCGGTCGCCTCATCGGAACGTTCGGCGGGATCAAGTTTGGCGGTGGCATCGCTGGTTTCGCCGACGTTCTCGACCGGTTTGTCCGGCAACTCGACCTCCGCGCCTTCGACTTCCTCAAGCACGGGATTTTGCTGGAGCTCCTGTTCGACCAGCGCCTTGAGTTCCAGCATCGGCGCCTGCAGCAACGCCAGCGACTGCTGGAGCTGCGGTGCGAGCACCATGGACTGCGTCAAGCGCGTTGAGAGTTGCATTCCCTGAACCATTTGCGGGGCAACTTAACGCAGTTCCGGCCAAGGACAAGTAAAATTGGCACGAGTCTCGCTGTAAGTGTGAAAGTTGAAGGAAAAACTGGATTTTTCGGCGCGGTAAATCCATCTTTGAAACATGAAACTGATCATCATCCCCCACAATGTCACACTCACCAAGGCCATTGAAAATCACGTTGTGAAGTGCATTGAAAAACTTGACCATTTCGACCCCCGGGCGATTGACGCGCGCGTCACGCTCGAACATGACCACACGCGGGCGCCGGAAAAACAATTCAGCTGCTCCATCCGGCTGGCTGTGCATGGACCCGACCTTTTTGCCAAGGATGTGGAGAGCGATCTTTACGCCGCGATTGACCTCGTGACCAAAAAAATCGAACAGCAAATCCGCAAGCAGCACAGCCGCTACAAGACCCACAAGCACAAGGACGCCGCCAAACTCAAGACCGTCCGCCGCGCCGCCGGCATCTGAAAGTGACGGGTGGCAAGTGGCATGACTAATCCGCCGAAATCAGCACGCTTTTCTTGTCACCTGACACCTGACACTTTGAAATGATCCTTCGCGCCCGAACGGTTCTGCCGATTTCGCAGCCGCTGATTGAAAACGGCGCGGTGGTCATTTCAGGAAATCGCATCCGAACCGTCGGCAAATGGACGGACTTGGCATCGTCCAACGAAACGGTCTTGGATCTCGGCGAAGTCATATTGCTGCCCGGCCTTATTAACGCGCATTGCCATCTCGACTACACCGACATGGCCGGCGAATTGCCGCCGCCGAAAACCTTCACCGACTGGATTGCGCTCATCACCGCCGCCAAGAGCGCGTGGAGCTATTCCGAATACGCGCGCTCCTGGCTGCGGGGCGCGCACCAGCTTTTGAAGACCGGCACGACCACCGTGGCCGACATCGAGGTGATGCCTGATCTGCTGCCGGAAGTCTGGGATGCCACGCCGCTGCGCGTCTTTTCGTTTCTTGAAATGACCGGCATCCATTCCAAGCGCAACCCGAAGGAAATTTTGCACGAAGCCGTGAAAAAAATCGGCTCGCTCGCCCACGCCCGGAACCGGCTTTCGCTTTCGCCGCACGCGCCCTACTCCACTTTGCCGGAGCTTCTGCGCCTCACCGCCAAGCTGGCGCGCAAACGCAAATGGCGCGTCACCACCCACGTCGCCGAGTCCGACCAGGAATTTGAAATGTTCATGCACGCGCGTGGCAAAATGCACGACTGGCTCAAGCGCAACGCACGCGACAATTCCGATTGCGGCCACGGCTCGCCCATCGCCCACCTTGCGCGCCAGCGGCTGCTCGGCGAAAACGTCCTCGCCGTCCACGTCAACTGCCTCGCTCGCGGCGACGCCACGCTGCTGGCAAAAAACAAAACCCACGTCGTCCACTGCCCGCGCAGCCATGATTATTTCCGCCATCCGCCGTTTTTGCGCGAACGCCTCGTCAACGCCGGCGTCAATGTCTGTCTGGGCACTGACAGCCTTGCCACCACGCGCAAGACCGGCAGACAGAAACCCGAACTGAACCTGTTCGAGGAAATGCGCTCGCTCGCCGCCGCCGACAAGGCGGTTTCCCCGGCGGAAATCCTCCGCATGGCGACCGTCAACGGCGCGCGCGCCCTGGGACTCGCCGGAGAAGTTGGTGAAATCTCGAAAAATGCGTTCGCCGATTTAATCGCGCTTCCTTCGGGCAAAAAAGGCGACGACCCTTACGAAACCATTCTCGCGCACACCGGCAACGTGACCGCCAGCATGATTGACGGTCGCTGGGCGATCCCGCCGATTGATTAGCAAACGGCTCACACAATCTTTCCATTGGTGCCCATCTGTGTTTATCTGTGGCCGAATTGAATCCGTTTGACGAAGAATTGAACCGCCGCCTCGCAGCCTTGAATGAACAGGGCCTGCGCCGCGAACTGCGCCGCGTAAACTCGCCGCAAGGCCCGCGCATTGAGACCGGCGTCAAAACACTGCTCAATTTTTCCTCCAACGATTATCTAGGCCTCGCCAATCATCCGGCGCTAAGAGAAGCTTCGATCAAGGCCGTTGAAAAATTCGGTGCGGGTGCGGGCGCGTCGCGTTTGATTTGCGGTTCCCTCGCGCCATTTCATGAGCTCGAAGAAACGCTCGCTGCTTTCAAAGGCACGGAAGCCGCGCTGACTTTTTCCACCGGCTACGCCACCGCGCTCGGCACCGTCACCGCGCTCGTCGGCAAGGACGACATCGTCATCGTGGACAAGCTGGTTCATGCCTCCATTGTGGATGCCGCGCGCTTGAGCGGCGCAAAACTCCGCGTCTTCGCTCATAACAACCTGAACGACCTCGAAGACATCTTGAAGTGGGCGGTCAAATCGCAAACCACAAATCGCAAATCGCAAATTCTGATCGTCACCGAATCCGTTTTCTCGATGGACGGCGATGCCGCTCCGCTACGCGAAATGGTCGCCCTCAAGGAAAAATACGGCGCGTGGCTGATGGTGGACGAGGCGCACGCCACCGGGCTTTACGGGAAAAACGGACGCGGCCTTGCGGACGAACTGGGCATCAGCAGCCGGGTTGAAATCCAGATGGGCACGCTCGGCAAGGCGCTCGGCGCGAGCGGCGGCTACATCTGCGGCTCGCGCTTGCTGATTGATTTTCTCGTCAACCGCGCCCGTAGTTTTATTTTCAGCACCGCGCCCGTTCCCGCCGCAGCGGCGGCCGCCGCCGCAGGAATTCAACTGGCGCAATCCGCCGAAGGCGGCGCTCGCCGTAAATCCCTTTGGCAGCTGGTTGAACTGCTGAATTCAAAATTCAAAATTCAAAATTCAAAATTCCGCAGCGCCATCATCCCGATCATTATTGGCGACGAAGCTAAAACGGTTGAACGTGCCGCAAAACTCCGCGAGCAAAACATTTTCATCCCGGCCATCCGCTATCCCACCGTGGCGCGCGGCGCGGCGCGGCTGCGGTTGACGCTCACAGCCGCGCACACGCCGGACGACGTAGCGCTGTTAGTCCAGGCGTTCTCTGATTTGAAATCACCATGAACCGGTTTGCCCAACTTGACCGCAAGTTCGTCTGGCATCCGTTCACGCAGATGCGCGACTGGCTCAAGCGCGAGCCGATCGTCATCGCCTCCGGCAATGGCTCGATGTTGCGGGATGCTCGCGGACGCGAATATCTCGACGCCAACTCGTCCATCTGGACCAACCTGCACGGCCACAACCATCCCAAAATCAACGCGGCCATTTGCCGGCAGTTGAAAAAAATCGCGCACAGCTCCGCATTGGGGTTTGCCAGCGAACCAGCCTCCGTGCTTGCTCAAAAATTAGTCGAGGCAACTGATGGAATTTACGATTTACGATTTACGATTTACGAGTCGAATGCCAAACCGGCGCGTATATCGAAAATCGAAAATCGAAAATTGGAAAAGGTTTTCTTTTCCGACGACGGCTCGACGGCGATGGAGGTTGCACTCAAGCTGGCTTACGAATTCACCCGGCGGACGCGCGGGAAAACGGTGGGGCGAGCGTCCTCGCGAGCCGCGCAGCCGAAATTCCTTTCGCTCGACGGCGCGTATCACGGCGACACGGTCGGCGCGGTTTCAGCCGGCCATATTGATTTGTTTCACAAGGCTTACGCCGGCCTGCTGTTCAAGACGGACAAGGTCATGTCGCCTTATTGCTACCGCTGCCCGTTCAACCGCGCGAAGCCGGAACGCGCCGACGCGCGTGAATATCGGAAATGCAACTGGGAATGTGTCGGCCTCGTTGAAAAAAAGTTTTCCGCGCAAAAAAAACGCGACAATCCCTACGCCGCGTTTGTCTTTGAACCGTTGATGCAAGGCTCGGCGGGCATGGTTCCGCAGCCGGCCGGCTGGCTGCGACAGGTCACGGACATCGCCCGCGGCCAAGGTGCGCTATTGATTGCGGATGAGGTGATGACGGGATTCGGCCGGACTGGCGTTCAATCAACTATCAACCATCAACTATCAACTTCCTTGTTCGCCTGTCAGCAGGAAAATGTGCAACCGGATTTCCTTTGCCTCGCGAAAGGCCTGACCGGCGGCTATCTGCCGATGGCGGCGACGCTGACCACGCAAAAAGTCTTTGACGCGTTCCTCGGCGAATACTCGGAGTTCAAAACTTTTTTTCACGGGCACAGCTTTACCGGCAACCAGCTTGGCGCGGCGGCGGCGCTGGCGAGCCTGGATATTTTGCAGACGAAAAAATCCGTCCGCCAACGCGCGCAGTTGCAGAAAAACCTGCAAGCGGAACTGCAAACGCTCTGGCCGCTGCCGAACGTCGGCGACATCCGGCAGGTTGGTTTGGTCGCGGGCATTGAACTCGTCAAGGACTGGCGGACGCGGAAGCCGATTGACTTGCGCGAACGCGCGGGCATACGCGTGTGCGAGGCGATGGCGCGGCGCGGCGTGCTGACGCGGCCGGTTGGCAACGTGATTGTGCTGATGCCGCCTTATTGCACGACGGCGGAGCAAGCGGCGAAAATGGTTTCAGCCTTGCGCGATTCCATTCAACGTGTCCTGAATTGACCAGCATCGGAAAATCCGTGCCTTTGTCGGCGGATCAACAATGATTGATTCAAACAAAGAAATGCGCTGGACAGGGCTTGATGCTAAGAATAGTTTCAAAATATGAAACAAGATAGGCTCCAGCAGCCGGGGCCTATTATCTAGTTCGACCGCATTCGCACCATGAAAACTTTCGCCGTCATTTTGCTATTCATAACTATCAGCAGTTATGGCGATGATGCAACCAATTACTATGCCAGTGGCTGTGCGAAAATTGGCAAAAGCAATTTTGATGGTGCATTAACTGATTTAAATAGGGCAATCGAACTCAAACCAAGTTATGCTGATGCCTACATCGCTCGCGGCGGCGTTAAGTTTAATAATGGTGACTTGGATGGTGCGTTGGCTGACAGCAATGAAGCAATTGAACTTAATCCAAATGATGCTTCCGCCCATAACGGGCGCGGCTCGGTGAAGGAACGCAAAGGAGATTTAGACGGCGCAATAGTAGACTACAATAAAGCCATTGAAATTCAACCAGATTTTGCAGTTGCTTACTACAATCGTGCCTCGGCGAAGAAAGCCAAAGGCGACATAGACGGTGCGATGGCCGATTGTAACAAGGCCATTGAACTGAAGTCTGATTTTGTAGAAGCCTATTACCATCGTTCCGTGTTAAAGAAAATCAAAGGTGATTTAGACGGAGTATTGGCGGATTGCAATAAGGCGATTGAACTCAAATCCGATTATGCCGAAGCCTATTATTATCGCGGTTGGGTTAAGCGAGTCAGAGGCGATTTGGACGGTTCACACGCTGATTTCAAAAAGGCCATTGCATTTAATCCCAAAATGCGGGCGGCAATAGATGTGAATGGTTATTTGACGGATGAAAAAAGCTCAAAATAATTTTTGATGAGCACATTCAACCGGCAGCCAGTTTTAACATCCGTTCAAATTGGGCTTTCGTCACGGGCGACACGGACAGGCGCGACTGCTTGGCCAACACCATTTCCTTGAGAATTTTGTCGGCCTTGATCTGCGCGAGCGTGACCGGTTTGGCCAGCGCTTTATCCGCCGCAAGATCCACACACGACCAGTCGCCCTCATCCGCCGTCGGGTCGGAATAAAATTCCTTTACCACGCTTCCGAGACCGATGACGGATTTCTCCTCGCCGCTGTGGTAGAAGAAAACGCGGTCGCCGGATTTCATGGCGCGGAGATTCAGCCGCGCCGCAAAATTCCGCACGCCGGTCCACGCGGTTTGACCGTCCTTCACAAATTGCGCCCACGAATAAGTTTCGGGTTCGGATTTGACGAGCCAATAATTCATGGGGAAATTAAACCACCAAGGCACCAAGGCACCAAGAAAACTTTGTGTCTTTGTGTCTTGGTGGTTATTTTCTCTCGATGGACATTTCCGAAAACCTAAAAACAATCCAGCAGCGGATTTCCGCCGCGTGTGAACGCGCCGGGCGCGCGCTGGATTCCGTCACGCTGCTGGCGGTGAGCAAGACGCATCCGCCGGAAACCATCGGCGCCGCCGCCGGTCTCGGCCTGCTGGTGTTCGGTGAAAACAAGGTGCAGGAGGCAAAAGCGAAAATTCCGCTGTGCCCCGGCAAATTGCGCTGGCATTTCATCGGCCATCTGCAATCGAACAAATGCCGCGACGCCGTGCAGTTGTTTCAAATGATTCAGAGCGTGGACAGTCTGTCGCTCGCACAGGAGCTCAACAAGCGCGCCGCCGAAGCCGCCAAGACGATGCCGGTGTTGCTCGAAGTGAATCTGGCGGGCGAGGCAAGCAAGTTCGGCTACACGCCGGAACGACTGCTCGCCGAACTCAAGGAAATCAATGCACTGCCGCGAATTGAAATCCACGGCTTGATGACCGTGCCGCCGTGGTCGCCGGACGCGGAAACTTCGCGCCCGCATTTCCGGCGGCTGCGCGAATTAAAAACCGAATGCGAACAGTTGCTCGGCGCGCCGCTGCCGCAGTTGAGCATGGGCATGAGCGGTGATTTTGAAGTGGCGATTGAGGAAGGCGCGACCATCGTGCGCATCGGCACGGCGCTGTTCGGCCCGCGCGTGAAGGCGAAACCGCGTCCCGATGAAATTTGAACCCGAATTCAAAGTTGGAACGGCGGTGCGTAGTGGGACAGGCGTCCCGCCGGTCGAGTTTCAGATCCGGTCCGCAAAAAAATCCGAGCGCTTCAAACGCAACTGGACAGGCAAGATGCCTGTCCCACTACGGCTCATCGCCCGCTTCGGAATTCGGCTTAAACACGCGGAAAAATTTACTGGTCGCGCACTTCGTCGCCGGTTTGCGCGTCGCCGCTGACCAGATCGGCCACGGTGTTATCGTCGCTTTGCGGGCCGGTGACGCCGACTTCGGCGACCTTCAATCCGGCGCGGTAGAGGAAAAGATGCTGGTCCATTTTCGGCATCCGGCCGGCGGGGAAATTCAGCACGACAAACCGGCCGGTGTCATTGTAGGAAACCACCTTGCCCGCCAGCGAATTGTCCGGCGTGACAATGGTGGGCGCGGGCTTGGCCACCACGGCGGCTGGATGTGCGGGTTGATGGTGGATGCAGCCGGACAGCAACAAGCCGGCGGTGACGAGCATCAGGGGCGCGAACCATTTCATGCCCACAGTTAAACGCGCGGCGGCGCGCAGGTCAATTCACGATTCAGGCCGGCAGTGGAAAAGTCTGAAATGTCGCGCGAAGAACGCGAAGTCAGCGAAGGGAAAAAGGGTTTTCCTAACTTCGCCTCCTTCGCAGCCTTCGCGCGAAATCCGTTTTGATCTAACAAACTACGTCACGTCTTCAGTGAGGATGGTGTCGCTGTGTTCGTAGGCGGGCGCGCAGCAGCAGAGCAGACGCAGTGTTTCCGCGCCGGTGTTCCAGAGCTTGTGCTTTTGGCCGGGTGGAATCGCGATGGCGTCCCCTGCCCTGACTTCGCGGGTCTCGCCTTCGATGCGGATTTTTCCCGTGCCGTGCGTGATGTAATAAATTTCCTCGGCGCGCGGATGAAAATGTTCCTGCGTCGCGCCGCCCACCGGCAGCCGCGCCTCGGCAAGGCTTTGATTGCGGATGGCGGAGTTGCGGTGCGCGAGGAGTTCGCGGATTTCCGAGCCGTCCTTCGTCGTAAAGGCCGGAACTTCGTTGAGGTTTTTGATATCCATATAATTTGCGCCGGTCAAAAGCTCTCCGGCAGTTTCAATATTTTCGCCCAGTCCGCCTGGCCGATGGCGACACCCGTCGCGATCAGAATCATCGCCGCGCAAAAGGTGGACGTGACGGGTTCGCCCAGCGCGAAATACGCCCACGTCGTGGTCGTGACAGGAATGAAATTGTTGAACAGCATCACCTGGCTCGTGCGCCAGTGACGCAGCGCGGAGTTCCATAGCGCATACGGAATGACGCCGCCAAAGATGATACAAAACGCCTGCACGCCGACATGCCGCGCATCCAGCACCGCCCCGCGCCGGGCCAGTTCCACCAATCCCACCGGCAGCAGCCAGACGCCGGACATCCACATGGAATGCGCCGCCACGCTGACGCCGTTGATGTGCTTCGCGAGAAAACGGCTTTGATGATTGTAATTCGCCCACAACAAACTGGACGCCAGTGCGCACATTTCTCCGGCCAGGTTTGTGTCGGCCGTTTTCAACGCCGGCCAAAACAAGACCAGCACGCCCGCCACCGCCAGCAACGCCGCGCCGTAGCGTCGCGCGCTCGACCAATTTCGGCGCGGCCGTTCCTCCCAGATCAACGCCCAGATTGGCGACGCGCCAAGATACAACGCCACATGCGATGCGGCCGTCAGATGCAACGCCCAGCAAAACGCGACGATATACGCCGCCAGGCTGAATCCGCCGCGCCACCAGAGCTGGAGAAGCAGTGTGCGGTTGAGCGGCTGATAAAGTCCAAGCCAGTTGGTGAACCGCAGCACGGCAAACAAAATGATTCCGGCCAGCAGGAAGCGGACAGAACCCGTCCAAACCGGCGGCCACGACGCGACCAGCCATTTGGTGCCGACGTTGTTGCCACCCCAAAGAAAGACCACCAGCAGCAGGCTGGCGGCGATGGAGGCGTTGTTTTTGTTTTCCGACACGCGGCGAAGTTAAGCCATCATGGAAAAGTTGCGAATGAAATTTATGTTCGGTAAGCCAACGCGTTGCGCCAATCAGACAGTCACATTTTGAGCAAAATCTAATTCCCCCTTACACAACGAAAACCGATGCTACCGTTAGGGGCACTTGGAACGGAGCCGAAACGATTGGCGCAACGTGAGACCCATGCGAAGTTGAACCCATCACCGTTGCGCGTTACGCGTTGGCTCCCAATTACCGGCCCGGTAGGATCAGAAGCAGTTGGTTGACCGTATGGCGTCCCATACCAATCCCAACACCATTCGTATGAATTCCCGGCCATGTCGTATAATCCGTAACCATTCGGCGCAAATGAACCCACCGGAACCGTATAGGGAGATCCTCCACCCACATAGGCTGGATTGTAGCCGTTCGGTCCCAAATCGTAGCTGTAGCCAGGAATTAATGATCCGTTGGTGAGTCCGCAATAGTTGGCCAAACTCTCACTGATGAGATTACCCCACGGAAACCTTTTCCCATTCAATCCACCCCGCGCCGCCTTTTCCCACTCCGCTTCTGTCGGCAACCGAAAGCCACTGGCCATCCAGTTTGCATAAACATTCGTCGTTTCGCCATTGGTATACACTTGCGTCAAATTCGCATCCGTGTAATAAACCGGAGTCAACCCCGCCTGTTGCGACCGTGCATCGCACCATTTCACACAATCATACCAATCCACCGTTGTTACCGGATGATTCGGTGCCTTGCTCAAACCGGCATGGACAAACCCATAGCCGTTGTTCGTAGCCCAATTATAGATCGTCTGCCATTCGTTGGAATTCACCAGGTTAACGTCCATATAAAATGCCGACACATATACGTTCATGGGATTTGCATTCGTAATGTCGGGGTCATTGGTGATTGAGTTTCCATTTATTAGATAGTTCCCCATTATGAACACACCCGCCGGAATGAGTGCCATGCCAGCGGGTAGGCTGAAATCAACAATTTGATTGGTGTTGACACCTTTGGTAACTGGGAGTTGGACATAGTCCATCCAATTCGTGCCGCTGATGAGTGATGTGCAGGTTTGGACGGTGTAGTTTGTTCCCGGTTGCGCATTGCTCCAGACCATCGTGCCATCCGGGTTGAAGGCAATGATGGTTGTCGCCGCCGGCCCGGTTATTTGGAAAAACTGCATCCCTTGGGCGGCGGCGTGATTAATGAAAACGAGCAAGCCCATCGCCACTAGAATGAAATTGATTTTGACTTTCATAACAGACCCCTTTTTATCGTTCTGTATGAACGTCATCATCTTACCCACCCCCGCAAAGTCAAATAAAATAACCTGATAGGTTTTGCTGGGCGTGAAATCCAAATTCCAAGATGTGCAAAAGCTGTTGCTTCCTCCGATGAAAGGTTAGGATGAGGGCGAGCGTGAATTCAAAAACATCAGCCAGCGATGTTGACCTACTCTGCCCCAACTGCGGCCTGTGCTGCGACAGCACGCTGTTCGCGGACGTGGAACTGCGCGCGGGCGATGACGCGAAGCGGCTGGCGAAACTCGGATTGACGATTGAGAAAAAAACTCTAACGAAACTGGCGTTCGCGCAGCCGTGCGCGTGCTTTGACGGCAAACTCTGCGGAATCTATGCCGACCGGCCGAAGCGCTGCCGGACGTTTGAATGCGGCTTGCTTAAACGCGTGCAGGCCGGCGAACTCGACGCGGATGCGGCATTGAAGAGCATCGCCAAAGTCAGACACCAGGCGGAAACCGTTCGCGGCCTGCTGCGCCAGCTCGGACAAAATGACGAGCGGCTGGCCATGACGAAGCGCTACACGGCGGCGATGAGCGCGCCAATTGATCTGGCCAATGCGGAGGACGATTCCAACTGGCGCGGTGAATTGATGCTGGCGGTGGATGAATTGATGCGACAGCTCCAGCGGGAATTTTTGAAATAGAAGCCTATCTGTTGCGTAAGCTTCACTGGACAGCCCCGTTCAATCATGATAATCGAACATCAATGACTGGTGATAACAGCAAGCAAGAGTATAATTTTCTACCTCCTTCTGCCGGAGCACAGCCGGATGAGTGGACTCCACTTTTAGAAGTAGAGCCTAGTAGCACAGTCAAAAACATTATGCTTGTTGAGCGACTGGCGGCTCACGGTATTTTAGCAAGAATTTATAAAACTGATCTGGCGGGTGGTTGGTATGGCAAGGTCAGCGTAACGCATTTGCAAATACATGCTAAGGATTATAATGCGTCAAAGGAATTTCTTAATGAAGAGAAGAGAAAAGCGGAGTTGTTGGAGTCGGCTGGAAAACCTTGGAAATGTCCGAAGTGTGGTGAGATGTTAGAGCCGCAGTTTATTTCCTGTTGGAAGTGCGGCACGGGTAGGAAAGATGAGCGCGCCGATTGATCTGGCCAACGCGGAGGACGATTCAGAACGGCGCGGCGAACTGATGCTGGCGGTGGATGAATTGTGCGACAGCTCCAGCGGGAGTTTCTGAAGTAGAGGGCTACTTTTTCAGGGCATTCAGCTCCGCTGCGGCGCTGGCATATTCCAAGCAGCCCTTTTCCTTCGTGCCGAGACATTTCTTGAGCAAGGTGATCGCGCCGTCCTTGTCGCCGGCCAGCAAATGTTTCATGCCGGCATAATAGCAAGCCTGGCATAGCTGGACGTTTTGTTGCTTGGGATTTCTGCCGGAAGTTTTTGCAAGTCCCAGAAAATCCTCCTCGGTCATCGTGCCGGCAAGAAACTGCCCGATCCTGGCCGTCCAATCATTCGCCTGTGCGCCCTGAAGGGATTTCAGATACGCGGCCAGCTCTGTGGTGGCGGCCTCCGGTTCGCCGAGCCGGGCGCGAATCAGCCAGATGCGGAAGCGGGGATAAACCAGCATGGGATCAAGCTGCACTGATTTGCGAAAGCTTTCCAAGGCCGGTTGGAATTGCATCTGGTCGTTCTGAACAAAACCAAGACTATCATACCCCTCGGCATTTTTGGGATCCAGTTCAACGGCCTTCGAGCAGTCGGCGGCAGCTTCATCATACTTTTTAAGACAGTCTTTTATCAGGCCGCGATATGCGTAGGCATTGGCATTCGACACATCAATTTCCATGGCCTGATTAAAATCATCAACCGCCCCACTGGAATCTTTGTTAACCCGTTTTGCAAAGCCGCGAAGATTATAAAAGTTTGCGTTGGTTGCGTCCAATTCGATGGCCTTGTTGTAGTCCGCCATGGCTCCGTCGCAGTCCAAGAGATGAATTTTAACCAAACCGCGACCCGCATAGTATGAAGCATGTTCCGAATCCAGTTCGATGGCCTTGTCAAAGTCGGCCAGCGCACGGTCATAATCTTTAATGCGAAATCCGGCAAAGCCGCGATAATCATAAATTTTCGCGTCCTGCGGATTTAATCCGATGGCCTTGCCGTAGTCGGTGATGGCAGCCATGTAATCAGTGTAATCATTCAGCGCGGTTTCGTTGTTCGCACGGTTGATGTAGGCATCCGTGAATTGAGGATTCAGGGCGATGGCCTTGGTGCAGTCGGCGATGGCGCCGGTGTGGTCTTTCAGATTAAATTTT
>Ga0316217_10000217_pt1 | contig 86753 bp, 47 predicted proteins | sample 1anoAmetaG_FD_203633 | JGI IMG/M metagenome (GOLD analysis project Ga0316217, IMG submission 203633) | Freshwater microbial communities from Trout Bog Lake, Wisconsin, USA - 1anoA | ecosystem: Environmental > Aquatic > Freshwater > Lake > Hypolimnion/Profundal zone | place: USA: Wisconsin...
TCCGAGTGGTGACCAGACGCTCTTATGGATTCCGCACCTTCAAAGCAATGAAAATAGCCCTGTATCACAACTTAGGAAAGCTTCCCGAACCCGATTCCAGCCACAGGTTCTGCTGACGAGGTATATAAAGAACCCCATTAGTGGCTACCGCGGCGGCATAAACTGCGCCATTCGCCCCCGGTACTCCGCCCATGCTGCCCCACTTCGCGGTTGGCGGCACGGGGACATAAGAGGCTACTTCTGTGACGGAACCCTTCATGGTAAGGGTGGCGGGATTGTTGGTGCCGGTGTAAGCCCCGGTCCCGGTCCCGTTCCAACCGCTAAAAAGGTAACCGAGGTTCGGCGCGGCCAGGATCCGCGCGGTTGAGCCAGCGATGTACGTCCCACCGCCACTGGCCGTGCCGGCCCCCGGAGGGGAGTTGGAGGTGGTGAGCGTGTAGGTGATATTCGTGAAGTTCGCCGTCAGAGTACAGTCGCCCGCAACGGTGAGCGTGTAGGTTAGGGAGGTCGTCAACACCGCGCCCCCTTGGGTCCAATTTAAGAAGCGCCAACCGGACGCGGCGGCGGCGGTCACAGGAACCGAAGTGCCGATGTCCATGGAACCTCCGCCCGATACCGTGCCGCCGGATAACGGATTGGCGAGGACGTTGACCTGGGCCACGTCGTTGTAAGTCAATCCGAGGCTACCTACATCGTTACCGAAGCCCTCGGGCCGAAACGGAGTGGTCAGGGTCTGAACAATCCCGCCGCTGGCGGGGCTGATCTTGTAGAGCGGGCGCGGGCCGTTGTTCACCGAGTAACCCAAGGCCCACAAATAACTGCCGCCGTAGGCCAGACCGAAAGTGCCGATGTCATTGCCAAAACCCTGCGGTCGAAACGGGGTGGTCAGCGTCTGGACCAGCGCGCCGTTGGTCGGGTTGATCTTATAGAGCGGGCGCGGACCCTCGTTGACCGAATAACCGAAGGCCCACAGGTAGCCGCCGCCATAGGCCATGCCCAGGGCTGCGACATCATTACCGAAGCCCTCGGGACGAAAGGGCGTGGTCAGGGTCTGCGCAATACCGCCGTTAGCGGGGCTGATCTTATAAAGCGGTCGCTGGCTATTGTTGACGGAGTAACCCAAAGCCCACAAGTAGCCGCCACCAGCGGCCAGACTCAGCAGGCCGGCGACGTCATTGCCGTAGCCCGGCGGCCGGAAGGGAGTGGTCAACGTCTGCGCGAGGCCGCCGTTGGCCATGTTGATCCGGTAGAGCGGACGCGGGCCCTCGTTGACCGAGTAACCCAGAGCCCAGAGGTTGCCCGCCCCGTAAGCCAACCCCAGGTTCGCCACGTCAGTGCCGAAACCCTCGGGTCTAAATGAGGTGGTCAAAGTCTGGGCGATGCTGCCATTCGCGGGGTTGATCTTATAAAGCGGGCGTGGGCCCTCGTTGACCGAGTAGCCGAAGGCCCACAGAGAACCCGCGCCGCTGGCGATGGGCGCTCCGAGGAGCGACGAAAGGAGCACGAGGAACGCACCGAGGAAGCGGTGTCTCCAGCATGCGGAGCGGACACACGCTGATACGGATGGGAACGAGGCGATGGCGCCAAGGGGGATGACTTTCTGGTCGGTCGGTTTCATAAACACTAAGGACGAGGGCCATCAAGCCCGAGGATGGAGGCGCGCATTCGCTCGTCCCCTCGGTTGTGAGCGCCCCCCTCAGGGGTGGCGCTCCGCTCTGCCCATTCAATAAAGAGGACAAAGGAGCGGCATGTTTCAGAGAATTCTCCGTTTCGTAGAAGCTCCAGCGCCGGCGCCCACCAGCACGACGAAATCCAAGAGCCGGTTAATCTCCGCCGGAGGTGAGTGCCGGCGGCTGGACATCTTGTCTCATGCTCATTGCTTGCCTTGCCCGGAAACCGTCCACGATGAGTCATTGCCTAAAACGCTAGCCAACGGTCGCGAAGATGTCGATCGAAATTTCTGGCCACCGCAGGCGCGACCCGCACTCATTTCCACGCCGGGGTGGCGACAGAGGCTCCGATCACGAGTCGAAACGCGGTTGGGGAATCTCCGGGCGTAGGCGGCGGAAAGGCGACTCCGCGCGGCTCCAGGCCGCTTCCAATTCACCCACCGGCAGGGCGCATCACTCCATGCGCGCCGTTGGGCCTGGCCGGACACGCGGGGGCCGGGGACGGCCCAGCCCTACCAGCGGGAGCAACGGGCGGATTTCGCGAGCTGGGGCCATCCGCGCGATATTCCCAATTTCCCGTTCCCTCCCGCCCCGGATTCTGCTAGGTTACGGGCATGTCCCGAAGCGCGCCTCATTCGACCGGGTTCCGGTGTTCCTTGGTTTTAACCCTCAGTCTGGCTCTGCGGCTGGCCGTTTTCGCCCGCATGGACGATGCGGATATTCCTACCGATGCTCCGGCCGACGCGGTCATGGCGGGCCCGGAGGAGATTCAGCCCCTGTTGGATTGGGCGGGGATCGTGTTCGCGGGCCAACGGCCTTCCGGCCATGAACCCGCCGTCAGCGTCGAAGTGTTGCGCCAGGACCACAGCGTCCTGCGCTTCGGCCAGTCGTGCATTGACACGCCCATCAAACTCGGCCAACGCGAATTCAAGCATGGCCTGGGCACGCATGCCAACAGTGAGATCGTCCTCCATTTCGCTCCCGGCGCCCGCGAATTCAAGGCCGTCGCCGGCATTGACAACAACTTCGATACGGGCGGGACGCGCGGCTCCGTGCAGTTCAGCGTCGAACTGGGCGGCAAAGAGGTGTTGCGCACGCCCACCCTCCATGGGGCGGACGCGCCCTTCGAGGTCGGGATCCCGCTGCCGGACGGCGCGCGCGAACTGACGCTCAAGACCGACACGACCCCGGACGGCCCCAGCCATGACCAGGCGGATTGGGCCGACGCCTGCATCGTCTCCGGCGACGGCAAGGTCCTTTGGGCGGACGAAGATCGCCAGCCTTTCCTGGCCCGGGCGCTGCCGTTCTCCTTCAAGTTCGGCGGCGCCGCCTCGACCGATTTTTTGCGCGACTGGCCGCGAACGGTTCAAACCCGTGAAACCACTAATCGCACGGTTTACGAAGCTTGCTGGACCGACCCCCGGGGCGGGCTGAAACTAACCGTCCTCGCCACCGCCTTCAAACGCTACCCCGCCGTCGAATGGGTGCTGAGCTTCGAAAATAAGGGAACGGCCGACCTTCCGCCGATCGAAGACGTCCAGGCTTTGGACGCGCGCTTGCGGACCGGGTACGCGCACACCCCCGTCGTGTTGCACCAGTTGCTGGGCGATGTCTGCGGCGAGCGCTCCTTCCTGCCCATGGAGACCGAGGTGGACCCGGGCAAACCAGTGGTCCTCGGCCCCGAGGGCGGCCGATCGTCCAACGGCGCCTTTCCGTTTTTCAATCTTCAGTACGGCGGCGAAGGCATGATTACCGCGGTCGGATGGTCCGGTCAATGGCGAGCGGCGATCGAGCGGTTTGGGTCCGGTCCGACCTCCTTGCGCGCGGGCATGGAGAAGACGTCGATTCGCTTGCGCCCGGGCGAAATGATTCGCTCGCCCCGCATCCTGGTCTGTCCGTGGAAAGGGGACCGGATGACGGCCCACAACCGTTTCCGCCGTCTGATGTTGTTTGAGTACGCGCCAAAACAGAACGGCCGGCCTTGGCGGGCGCCGATCGCCTTGCAGTGCTATGATCGCTACGTTGGGGCCCGTCCCGACTGGGGCACCGAGGCCGCCCAGCTTCAGGTGTGCGAGGCGGCCCGCAAGGCGGGCTGCGACACGCATTGGCTCGACGCCGCCTGGTTCCTCGGCGGCTTTCCGAACGGGGTCGGCAATTGGTTTTGTCCCTCCAACCAGTTCCCCAACGGACTCAAGCCCATTAGCGACGCTTGTCACCACAATAACCTGCAATTCCTGGTCTGGTTCGAGCCGGAGCGCGTGGCGCCCGGGAGTCAAATCGCCCGCGAACATCCGGAGTTCGTCCTGCGCGTCCCCGGCGGCGGGGATGGTTTGTTCAAGCTCGGCGACCCGACGGCCCGGCAGTGGATGGCCGACCTCCTCTCGCAGCGTATCTCCGAGTTCGGCATCGATGTCTATCGCAACGATTTCAACATCGATCCCCTCGGGTTCTGGCGCCAGGCCGATCCCCCGGACCGGCAGGGCATCACTGAAATCCGCTATGTCGAAGGCCATTACGCCCTGTGGGATGCGTTGCTCGCGCGGCATCCCGGGCTGCGTATTGACAATTGCGCCAGCGGCGGACGCCGCATCGACCTCGAGACCTGCCAGCGGTCGCTTCCGCTTTGGCACAGCGATACCGGTTGCGCCCCCGGTCACGCCGATTGGAATCAAAGCCAGTGCTTCGGCCTGAGTTTGTATGTCCCCTTGTTCGGCGCCTGCGCCTGGACTCCCGCCGCCTATGATCTGCGCAGCGCCGCCACCGCCGGTCTGGCCTGCCAGTTCGCCGTCTTCGACCCGGGCTTCTCCTTTGAAACCGCCCGCGCCGCCGTCGCCGAAGCGAAAGAGAACCAAAAATTCTGGTACGGCGATTTTTATCCCCTCAGTTCCGATGCCACGGGCGCGGGCGCTCTCATCGCCTGGCAGTTGCATCGCAGCGACCTCGAGAGCGGCATCGTCCTGGCCTTTCGCCGTTCGGACTGTCCTTATCCGGTCCTCCAAACCGGCTTCCGCGGCATCGAGTCAGGGTCCGCCTACGCGCTGGAGTTCATCGATGAAAAGCGCGAGGTAAAACGACAAACCGTTGCCGGGAAAGACCTGGCGTCCGGATTCGAGCTGCGCTTGCCCCAACGCGGAACGAGCCTGCTCATTCGCTACCGGAAGTTGGCGGGGCAATAAATGGCAACCGGCCGATCATCCGGCCTTCCGTTTCCTGGCTTCTGAAAAAAGCGCCTCCGCCAGCCTGGTCGCCTTGGGTCCCGAGACGCGGATCTTGCAGGAGGTGCGCAAGAAACTTTGGTTCGAACGATTGGCGTGATGGAAGTTGCCCCGATCCTCGAGAGCGTCCCGAAGCCCGGTCGATTCCCCCAGGTAACGAATAAAAATGATATCGGCTCTGAATACGTCAGGGTTGAAATGGCGAATCAGCGGCGCCAGCAGTTTGGCGTGCCAGTACAGGCACTTCCTGAACGCCCGATCCTCGAACTCCGAGGGCGGGCAGTGGTATCGCTCGCAAAATAGAGACCGGAACTGAGGGCTGCTCACGACCCGATTTTACCGACGACCCACGACCTGTCCACCCGATAAACGCCTCAATGACCAATCACCATGGCTCAATGCCAAATCCTCAATAGACCCTGAATCTCTAACGTCTGGAAATCGAGGCGAAAAGGGCTGATTGATAAATGAAAATTGATCAATGGTCAGCGCGGTCCACTGGCCATTTGATAAACACTTGACTTGTTTAACAAGTGTTTGGGGATTTAAGGACTCTGGAGCGTCCGACCGGCCCAACGGCCCTAGGAGCGATTGTAGGCCTCCAGAGACCGCCGGGCCTCTTGGGACAGTGGCAGCGATTTGGCCTGGATGAGCTTGGCATTTAACGCCCGAGCCAAGGGTTCGAGGGCGCGGAAAAGATTTACCGAATCCACTTTGATAGCCGCCGGGCGGGCGCCGGTTGCCTGAATGCATTTCCGCACGGCCTGGGCGGCCACTTCGGCCATCGTCTCCTGCGGGGCGCCCAGTTGAAAGCCCAGCACCATTCCCGTACCGGCATCCACCCCCAGCGCCAGCTTGGGCCAATAAGGGCGCGGTTTTTCGCTGATCGAAGCGCCCGAGTAAAAGGCCGTTAACTCCCAGGCGGAGCCCGCGACGGGAGGAATGTCCAGCAGCGCGGGTAAATCAAGGGTCTGGGGCGACACGGGAGGATCCGACGGCAGGGCGACCGGGGAGAGGGAATGCCACTCGAACTGGGCCAGGGCCAAGGGTTCGACGGCCGCGCCAGGGAAGAAGGGGACTTCGCCCGGACGATGCGAGCCGCAAAAACCAGGATTGGTTTGCAGCAGGCCGGCAAAGCGGACCTCCTTGAGGAGGTCATCGAGCAAGCACCGGGCCTCCCCCTCCTCGATGAACCACGGCACATAGCCCGGCCTGTAGCAGGTGAACTTGGGGAAAAGCCTGGGCCGGGACGCCGCCGGCTGGAACTGGATCCGCTTCAGGTTCACGCGATCTTGCGGGCGAAGCTCCTTGCTGGGCACGAAGTCGACCAACAAAGCGTCCTGGTAGTAGATCGCATCGCGGGTGTCGGGCGCGAAATCTCCGCGGAGCAAGCGCAGGAGGAAGTTAGCGCCGCCGCTGCCACGGTAGCTGGCGAGGCCGAAAACCTCGCTCATGCCGCCGAGCACCGAAATCAGCCGGACCCCATGTTCGTTGTTGATGCCCAGCACGTGGTCGTCGTTCATCCATCGCCACGGGGCCAGCACCTGGAAAGCAGCCGCCGCCTGGTAGAGCTCGCGCCACAGGTCCAACGGGACCTGCGGGGCTACTGGGGCATTTTTTCTCGCCATGAGGATAGTCTGTCCTCATCGGGGACGGTTGGCAAGGCCGACGCGGTTTCGCGACCAACCACCCAACCACCCAAATTGATAATTCATTCCGCTTGACCTTTTCGAGGGATGAGGCAGAATGTTCGGCTGAAATTGAACCGGGGGATGAGGCCGCTACCCGCAAAGACGGACGCCCCGGCGATCGCTTGGGTTCGCGACCACAAAACCCGGTTCATGGAAGATATATGCAGCACATACGCAACATTGCCATTATTGCCCACGTCGATCACGGCAAGACGACGCTGGTGGATTGTTTATTGAAGCAGTCCGGGACATTTCGCGCCAATCAAGCCATCTCCTCGGAGGAGCGCATCATGGATTCCATGGATTTGGAGCGCGAAAAGGGCATCACCATCCGGGCCAAGAACGCCGCTTTTAAATATAAGGACTACCACGTCAACATCGTGGACACCCCGGGCCATGCCGACTTCGGCGGCGAGGTCGAACGCATCATGAACATGATCGATGGGGTGTTGCTGGTGGTTGACGCGGCGGACGGCCCGCAGGCCCAGACGCGATTTGTCCTGCGCAAGGCCCTCGAGGCTGGCGCCAAACCCATTGTCGTGATCAACAAGATCGATCGGGAGAACGCCATCCCCAGCAAAGTGCTCGACCTGGTGTGGGAGTTGTTCGTCTCGTTGCACGCCACGGACGAGCAGATGGATTTCCCGGTCATCTACGCCAGCGCCAGAGACGGCTATGCCAAGGTCGACCTCAAGCATCCGAACGGCACGATGGAACCGCTCTTTGATGCCATCATTAAATACATCCCCCCGCCCCGAGCCCACGCCGGCGAAGGGTTCAAACTATTGGTGGCCAACCTGGACTACTCCGATTACCTGGGCCGGATCGCGTTCGGCAAGATTTACAGCGGCTTGGTGAAGTTGGGTGATAATTACGTGTGCATTCATGGCGACGGCCGCAAGAGCACTTCCAAAATCACGGCGATCTTCCATTTTGAAGGGCTCAAACGGATCGAAGTCAGCGAGGCGCACGCGGGCGACGTGGTCGGATTGACGGGCTTCGAGGATGTGTTCATCGGCGAGACGATCACGGACAACATGGAGCGGGCGCCGCTGCCGTTCGTTCCCATCGATCCCCCGACAATCCAGATGGAATTCGCAGTCAATGACGGGCCGCTGGCTGGAGTCGATGGCCAGCTTGTGACTGCCCGGCATATCTGGGAGAGGTTGACAAAAGAGACTCGCACCAATGTCGCCTTACGGATTCAACAGACCGCGGCGCCCAACATCTTCATGGTCTGCGGTCGTGGAGAAATGCAGATCGCAATCCTGGTGGAGCAGATGCGGCGCGAGGGTCACGAGGTGCTGGTCTCACGCCCCGAGGTTATCTACCGAAAAGATGACGCCGGCAACTTGCTCGAGCCCATCGAACAGTTGTTCTTGGAAATCCCGAAGGACTCCATGGGCTCCGTGCTGGAAAACCTGGCGGGACGAAAGGCGGAAATCACCAACATGCTCCATCACGGCGATGATGTGAGCATTGAGGCATTAATTCCCACGCGGGGTCTGATCGGTTTCGAGACGGACCTCGTCAACCAAACCCGGGGTCTGGGTGTCATCAGCCACCTTTTCCACGCATACGGCGCGGATCGCGGTGAAATTGTCGCGCGGAAGAATGGCTCGCTGGTCAGCATGGAGAATGGCGAGGCCATGTCCTACGCGCTTAACATGATCCAGGAACGCGGACGCCTTATGGTGGTCCCAGGCGAATCCATCTACGTCGGGATGATCGTCGGCGAGAACGCCCGCGAGGAGGACATGCAGGTGAACCCCTGCAAGGCCAAGAAGCTCAACAACATGAGGTCTACGGGAGACGGCAAAGGCATCCAGCTTAATCCTCCCCTTCGAATGTCCCTCGAAAGAGCCCTTGAATATATTGGTTCGGACGAGTATGTGGAGGCGACCCCCAAGAACCTCCGTTTGCGCAAGAAGATCCTCGATGAGACCAAGCGCAAGCGCGCCGCCCAAACCCGCGTGGCTAAAGCCACGGTGGCCGAGATCTGATCGCGCGGGCGTTCATTGGGCGAGGAAGTCGAAGGGGGCGCCGTCAGCAGTTCGCCGCGGCGGCGCCCGCAGGCAGGCGCGGATGAAATCGTCGGAGGTCCGCCTTTTGCCCGCGCCGAGGAATCAAAAAGGGATAATCCACCGCTGGCCGCCTTGCGGCGGCAAGCGGGGCGAAAAAACGGTCGCGGTCTAGGGTGCGACCCCGGTGCCGGAGCAGGTGGGGCAAGCCAGCGGCGCGTGACGGATCAAGTGATAGATGTAGTCCTTCAATTTGGCGCGACGCATCTTGAGTTCTTCGATTTCCTGGTCCGTCGCGAAGTCGATTTCTTCTTCGATGCGGTAGATTTCATCATCCAGCCGATGGTATTCATCGAAAACATGCCGGAAGTGGTCGTCGGAGCCCTTAAGGCGCTTGATGGCATCCCGGTGTTCCGGAAACTCGCGGAGGATTGGATGATGCAAGTCCATGTGAATGGTCTCCATGTTCAAGTTCGTTGCTTCTTTGGTTTGAGGATTGTGACCACCAAGGCCGAAAAAACGCCCGGGCGAGTTCAATTTCGCCACGGGCGTGGTCTTGGATGGGGGGGAGCAATGGATACGTTCTTGGAGAGTACTGCCGGCCCGTCGTTTGCATGGGACCGACGACTAACGAAAGCTCGTATCGTTCTAAATGCATTCGCGATGCCACCGTGCTAACAGGTAGCATCGATTAATCCTAACCCGCTTGGGCGTCGTGTAAAGCGTTTCTTTCATTTGCGCGACATTTTTGTTACTTTTCGGGAGCGCCGTTGAATTGCATCCCCACCAGGCAGACATCATCCATGAAACCAACGCCGTCGGAGAAGGCTCGGATGTCGCCCAGGATCCGGTCGAACAGCTCCGGCGCCGAGAGCGCGAGGTACCGGCGGATGTCGACCGCCAGGCGGGACTGACTGTAAAGTTCCCCTTGAGGATTCTGGACTTCATAGAGGCCGTCGGTGAAAAGCATGACGAGGTCGTTGGCCTGGAGCGAGATTTCGGAGGCGCGGTACACGGTGTCTTCCAGAAATCCCAGCGGCGGCTGGCTTTTGCCCGACGCATTGACCAGCGAATCGACGCGGCCCGCGGCGCGGCTCAAGAGCAGCGGCTTGGGATGGCCGGCGTTCGCATAGCGGAGTTGGCCGCTCCGGCAGTCCGCCACCAGGTAAAACGCCGTCGTCAATAACAGGGGCGTCCCTTGATGGGTCAGCATCGCGTGGAGGTCATGGTTGAGTCTGGTCAGGAATTGGCCCGCGTCAGCCGCCATAGGCCGCAGCTCCTCGACCAGCGGACGAATCATGGCGGTAACGAGGGCGGCGCGGACGCCGTGCCCGGCTACGTCGCAGATCAGCACGCCCGCCTCATCGGAGGAGATTTGGCAGACCGTGAAGAAATCGCCGCCCACGGAGCCCGTGGGCAAGTAGCGGTGACTGAATTGAAGCGCGCTCGCCGCGGGGTCTGGCGCGCCGCCAAACGCCGGGTACTGCTGCGGGAGCATGCTCAACTGGATATCGCGCGCCATGCGCAGGTCCTGCTGCATCTCCTGGTTTTTCAGGCGTAGTTCCAGGCGGCTCTGCGCCAGGAGCAAATTAACTCGTCGAATCCTGGCTTCGGATAACTGCTGCTGGGTAATGTCCCAGAAAATGCCTTGCAACCCCATAATAGCGCCATCCACGCCGCGGATGGGCGTCTTGACCACCTGGACGTATAACTTGCCGCCGCCCGGCGGTTGATGTTCTTCGACGGTCTGGTACATCTTGCCGCTGGCCAGCACGATATGGTCGTCTCGCTGGTACTTCGACGCGAGCTCGGCCGGAAAGAAGTCGTAATCCGTCTTGCCCACGATCTCCTCGAGACTGCGGCCGAGACTGCGGCAAAACTGCTGATTGCCGAAGGTGAAGCGCCCTTGCAGGTCTTTGCGGAAGATGTTTTGGGGCAGGGTCTCGACCAGCGAATGATAGAGCACCTGGGAGTTTTGCAGCTTTCTCTCCGCTTGCAGCCGCAGGGTGATGTCCTCCACGGTGCCTTCGAAGTAGAGGAGTTGGCCCTGGGCGTCGCGAATCGCCCGGCAGTTTTCCGAGATCCAAATCACCGTACCGTCCTTGCGGAAGACCTCGGATTCGAAGTCCGAGAGCGTGTCGTGTTCCTGCATGAGGCGGACAAATTCGTCGCGCCGGCCGGGTTCGACGTAGAGGGTCTGACCAATGTTAGTGAGCGTTTGGATCAGTTCCTCGGGAGAGGCATAGCCATAAATGCGCGCCAGGGCGGCGTTGGCCATCAGGTAACGTCCCTGGGGCGTGGTCTGGAAGATGCCTTCCACCAAGTGGTCGAAAATGCTATGATACCGCTCCTCCGCGTTGAGGAAGGCGATATCCGAGCGTTGCCGTTCGATGGCGTGACGAATCGCCCGTTCCAGCCAGCCTGGCGTTAATTGTCCTTTGACCCAATAATCGTGGGCTCCGGCATGCATGGCTTCGGCCGCGATCGACTCGTCGTCCAATTCTCCGGCCACCACCACCGGCAGGTTCGGAACCAAGCCTTGGATGAGGCCGATGTTGCCCAACCCCGCCCCGTCGGGCGCGCACAGGTCGATGATCACGGCGTCGGAGGTCTCGCAGATGAGCGCCCGCAAACCGCTGTCCAGGTCTTTGGCGACTCGGAGATCGGCCGGCAAATCGCGCGCCTGGAGCAGCATTTCCCCGACATAGCGGGCAAAGGCCTCGTCGTGCTCGATGAGCAAAATCTTTATTCGTTCTTCGGCCATATCAATTTGTGGCATCCCCCAGCGTGGATAGGACGGTATAACCATGCAGCAACCCAACAGGCCTGTCAAAAGGGCTTTACGCCCCGCCCCGAATCTGGCCGGATCGGCCTGACCCCGCGCTCCAAAGCCGGTTCGATTCAGAGTGGACGCGAATGACAAATGTTAAATCAAAGCAGCTTGTCAGAAAGTCTCTTTCCTCTTACTATGCCTAATTGGACTCGGCTAGACTGAGCCTAATTGCTTATGAATATGATAATCAAATCTCTATGTGTCCTTCTGATGTCGACCGCCTTGGGCGCGGCCTCCGCCCGCGCCCAGGTCATGATCGAGGATTTCGACGAGTACGCCTCGGACGCCGCCTTGCAGGCCGCCTGGGTGGCCTCGAGCGGCACGGTCAGCCTGTCGCCCTACGTCGCTTCCGGCTCCACCAACGCCCATTCCCTCTGCGCCCAACTCAGTGTCGGCAGCGATGCCTATGACACTACGATCATCGCCGGTCCGACCCTTACCGCCCCCCTTTCCATCTATTCCACGCAGTATGTCTCTTTCCGGGTCGCCGGCGACCCGGAATTCACGAATGGCACTTATCAGCAGGTGTTTGTGTATGCCTACGACGCGAGCGGCAACTTCGGCCGCTGGGGCGCGTCCATCCCCACCGCCAACACCAACTGGCAGGTCCTCAATCTGGCGGCCAGCGGCATTACGGCGCCGTGGAACTCGCCCGGGCTGCCGAACCTCGCCGCCATTACGCAGTTCAGTTTCTATATCTACGGCCAGGGTAGTCCGGCCGGCAACGCCTATGACGCCAGGATCTACCTCGCCGACCTCCAAACCTGCAACTCGCCGCTGAGCAATGGCGGGACGACGCCCAAACAGCAGACGATCGAGGATTTCGACGAATACGCCTCGAATGCCGATTTGCTCGCCGCGTGGGCGCCCCTGACCTCGACGCTGAGCCTCTCATCTTACGTGGACGCCAGCTCCTCAAGCACGAATTCCCTCTGCGTCCAGGTCAATTTTCCCAGTGTGGACTGGGCCACCGAGGTCCTCACCGGACCGGTTCTAACCCACCCGGTGGCCATCGGCGCCAACCAGTACTTGACGGTCCGGGTCGCCGGCGATCCCGAATTCACGAACGCCTCTTGGCAACAGATCTATGTGTATGCCTACGACGCCAATGGCAATTTTGGCCGCTGGGGCTCCGCCATTCCCAGCGTCACCACCAACTGGCAGGTCCTCAATCTGGCGGCCAGCGGCATTGCGGCCCCGTGGAACTCGCCCGGGCTGCCGGACCTGACGGCCATTACGCAGTTCAGTTTCTATATCTACGGCCAGGGTAGTCCGGCCGGCAACGCCTACAACGCCACCCTTTACCTCTCCGACCTGCAAATCCGCAACGCGCCCCTGGTCGAAGCGCCGCCGCCTTCGGCCGTTCGCGGGCTCATCGACAATTTCGAGGCATACGCCAATGACGCGGCGCTCCGTAGCTTCTACACTTACGTTGATAGCCCGGCGGCGACTACCCTCACCGCCTCCTTGCTCACTCCCGCGCCCCAAGGCAACAAGGCGGCGGCGTTAGCCATCGACTTCGCCTCCGGCCAGTATCCCTGGGCCGCGCTCCTTTCGCCGGTCGTAACCCCGTTCTCGTTCCCGACTAATGCCCAGGTCTCTTTCTGGTTCAAGGGCGACCCCACCCTGGCCTCTGTCGCCGATGGCGGCACCGAGTTCTGGTTGACCTTCTACGACGAGGGTGGAAACGCCTTCACGTTCAATACTGACGCGGGCCCGGTGATTTCGTCCGGTTGGACCAATATCGTGGCGAATTACAGCGACTTTTGGAGTACCTCCACCCCCGACACCGGCAACCTGGTGCAATGGCGCATCCTGGTGGAGGGCTGGACAGGGACGGCCGATTCTCAGTCGCTCAACGCTTCCTTCGCTGTGGACAATATCGTGATCCTCCTTTCGCCGACGCTGAGTATCTCGACGGCGGCGGGCGTCCGGACGTTGCGCCTGAGCCACCTCATCAGCGGAAACACCTACACGGTGGCCGCTTCGTCGGATTTGTCCACGTGGACGGCCGCCGCCACCATCAAGGCCGCCTCCGCGAGCGCCACCTGGGCGGTTCCGAGCGGCCAGAAGGGCTTTTTCCGCGTATCCTACACGCCTTGACGGCGAGCGTCGGCCGGTTGAGTCTCTTTCCTATTCATATGATTGTTTCGGAAGCTGGAGTCGGGGCGAGGCAGCCCGCCCCGACAGAATGCCCAGCCAGGGCTTTCACCTTGATCGAACTCCTGGTCGTTATCGCGATCATCGCCATTCTGGCGGCGATGTTGCTACCGGCCTTGGCGATGGCCAAAGACCGCGCCAAGGCCATTGCCTGCAAAAGCAACCTGCGCCAATTGATCATGGCCGCCGCCAACTACGAGGACGAACAGAAGGCCTTACCCATAGCCTGGCCGCCCGACGTGGGCAAGGGACTCCCGATGGCCACGATCTGGTATCTTACCCTCGAACCCTACCTGGGCCGGAACTTCACCACGGCTGCCCAGACCAACCGCGTCTTCATGTGCCCGGCCAGTCAAAAGGGCGGTTTTTCGGGATTCCTCACCTATGCCCAGAACAACCTCATCAACGCCGACGCCAGCCCCCAGGTCATGTCCATGAAGGACATTCCCCACCCCGTCTGGACCATCCTGTTCGCCGAGACCGACGGCTACGACGCCTGCGCGTACGCGGACACCGACCCGTACGGCGGCAACGTCTGTTACCGCCATTCGGGGGGCAATGAACACAGCGTCTATTCCACCGTCGTTGTCGAGGGCGGCATCGCGGGCCACAAACCCTTCATGGGACGCGCCAACGCGGCCTTCCTCGACACCCACGTCGAAACCCGCCGAAATTCGCCTACGAATATCTTCGACCCGAACTCGCCCTTCCCGCCGCCGCGATAGACCCGGACAGTCTCCCCGCGATGAAATTCCGCGTCCTCCTGCATGCGGCGCGGCGGGGAGGGATAGCGGGCGGCCTTTGGCCCTCCGATCGGTTCGCCTCACCCGCGCGGTCGCCGCTACGAACCGAATACCAGCCGCAAGGCGGCAAGAGCCGTCAAGGCCAGGACCATCTTCTCGAAGGCGCTTTGGTTAAGGCGTTTCAACAGCACCGGGCCCAGGAGGGCGCCGGGGATCATCGGGAGTAACAGCAAGGCGTCCATCTTGAGCGAATCGGCATTGATCAGGCCCAATTGAAGGCTGAACGGCACCTTGAAGGCGTTGACCAACATGAAAAACCAGGCGCCGGTCCCGATGAAGGCGAGCTTGGGCAGACCGATGGCCAGGAGGTAAAGCCCCATTACCGGCCCCGCGGCGTTGGCGACCATCGTGGTAAAACCGGCGAGGAAGCCCGTCACCGCGGCAAACCAGTGGGTGTGCGGCAAGCGGTCAGTGAGCCGATCCGCCTGGCGCTGGCGCCAGATATGAAGCCCCACCATGACCAGCAAAATGCCGCCGATCATCCGTCGCATCTGGGCGTTGCTGATGTGGTCCAGCGCGAAAAAGCCGGCCACCACGCCGGCGATGACCCAGGGAAAAAGCCGCCACAAATGGCCCCAACTGGCGTGTTTGCGAAAGAAGGCCACGCCGAACAGGTCGGCGCAGACGAGCAACGGGAGCAGCGCCCCCGTCGAGGCCCGCGCCGGCAGGGCATTGGCGAACAGGGCGACCGGCAGCACTCCCAAACCGGCGATCCCCGTTTTGGACAGCCCGGAGAAAAACGCGCCCAACGCCAGCAATAACCACTGCCACAGACTCAAATTCATAGCGTTCGATGCCTAATGCCCGGCCACATCCAAACAGACCATCCGGGTCAAGTCGCGCGCCAGCAACCGTCCGCCCGCCAGCGCCAACGGTCCCCAGGAATCATGACCTTTGAGGACTTGCGCCTGGCCCAGCAGTTTGTATTTCTCCGGCGACGCCTCGATGAGGCGAAGCAGACCTGCGTCGTTCATGGCAAAGATAACCCCGTCGGCCAACAGGAACGGCCCCAATCCGAATTGCTGTCCCGCCTCGCTCGCCCAGACGGTCTTGCCTTCGAGCGTCAGGCAGACGAACCGGTTATCCGGGCGCACGCCGTAAATATGCTGGCCGTAAAGAATGGGCGTGTGTTGGGTGGCGCCAAAGACCTCCGGATCCAGCTTGAAGAGGGTTTTCGTCGCGATTTGGCCGTTCTCCTCGCTCAGTTGCAGCATCATACTGCCCGCGTTGTAGCCGCCCGAAAGAAAGAGGCGTCCCCCCTCCAGGACTAACGGGGACGGGACTGTAGCCAGGCTGATCTTCCAGGCGGTGGTCTCCCACAGGATCGAGCCGTCTTTGGCGGAAACCCCGACGACGCCGTTGTTGGCGCAATAGACGTAAAAACGCCGGCCGGCAAATTCCATGGGTACCACCGAGGAGTGCGTCATCTTCCAGGCGTGAGGGTTGGGGGTCTGCCACAGGACCTGGCCGGTCTCGCCCGCGACCGCCAGCAGGAGCGCCTCCTTGCCGCCCGGGGCCAGGATGACGACGTTATTGCTCTCGACTAATGGACACTGGCCGGCGTACCAGGGCGGAACAGTGGTCCCATATTGCCGGGCCAGGTCCATGCCCCAGCGCAACTCCCCGCTTTCCGGGTTGAGGCAAACCACATGACATTTGGGCCCCATCGCCACTGCGATTTTATCCGTCACCGCCGGGACGGTGCGCGACATCCCGTGGTTGCGCTTGACCGAGACGGTATAGACGTAGCGCCAAAGTTCGCGGCCATCGGCCAGGGAGAGACAGCGCAGGGCGTCCTGCTTCTTGTCCCGGTCGTAGTCCATGAGATAAACCCGGCCCTTCAAGATCGCGGCCCCGGCATAGCCTTCGCCGACCTCAATTGCCCATAACGGGCGCGGGTCGGAGGCCTGCCAGGCGCGCAGGAGGGGGACGCTCTCGCGGCTGATGCCATCGCCCAGCGGGCCGCGGAACTGCGGCCAGCTTCCCGGCAGATCGGAGGCCTGGCCTTCGCCGCGGATCAGCTTGCCCGCCAGCACCGGGTTGGCTTTGACGCCGGATTCGCCTCCCGCCTGGTCCGTGCCTGGCACCCGCAACGCCAGCGGTTGGTCCGCGCCCCGCCAAAACCACGCCGCCAAGGCGACAACGGCAACCACGCCGAGCGCGCCCGGCGCCAGCAATGCCCTCTTGGCAGGCCACAAATTATTGATCACGACCGTATTCTTCTACCGTGAATCCAAGCTCCGAGGCAAGCGACCTTTCGCGTCCCGGGTTTTTCCGGGGCCTCGAGTTGGCTGGGGAAATAAGGCCGGAAAGGGATCATTGAGAATTTAAGATTGGGCAATTAGCTATCGCGCGCGCGCCAGAGTGTGAAACATCCGCCCGGGAGCGGGTTTGCGGGCCGAGTCCCTTTTCGGTCCACCCTTGCCCCCTGGTTCCAACGCCATCTTTCTTGACGCCCCACCCCTGAACTCTCAGGATAGGGATATGTTCAAGATGATACTTGCGACAGCGCTTCTTTCCCTGGCGTCCGCTCGGGTTTCGGCCGCCGACCTGCTCCACACCTTTAAACGGGTTCAACTCACCGACCAATTTTGGGCCGAGGGTGCGCACTTCGCGGATTTCAACCGCGATGGCAAGATGGATGTCGTCTCCGGTGCCTTCTGGTACGAGGGACCGGATTTCAAGAAGCGTCATGAGATCTATCCGGCCACCGCCAGCTTTAAACGCAAGGCCAAGGACGGATCCGAAGAGACCATCCCCGGCTATGAGGGCGCTCTCGGCGTCAACAACGCCTATTCCGATTGTTTTCTCACCTACACCTATGATTTCAATGGTGACGGCTGGCCGGACGTCATCGTCTATGGATTCCCCGGCAAGGAAGTGGCTTGGTACGAGAATCCGAAGGGAGCCGAAGGATTCTGGAAGCGGCATGTGGTTTTCGACGCGCTCGATAACGAATCGCCGGCCTTCCTTGACGTTAACGGCGACGGCAAGCCCGAGATCCTCTGTTGCTCGGGCGGCTGCATCGGTTACGTCCAGCCGGACTGGAAACAGCCCGACCAGCCGTGGAAATGGCACCCCATTACTCCCAAGGCCGATTACCAGCGATTCACGCATGGGTTGGGCTGCGGCGACATCAACGGCGACGGCCGCGCGGATATTATTGAGAAGGATGGCTGGTGGGAACAACCCGCCTCCCTCGCCAATGACCCGGTCTGGATCAAACATCCTTTCGCCTTCGGCAGCGGGGGCGCCCAGATGGCCGTATATGACGTCAACGGCGACGGACTCAATGACGTGATTACGAGCATCAACGCCCATGGCTTTGGGCTGGCCTGGTATGAGCAAGCGCGCGAGAACGGCGCGATCACCTTCCGCGAGCACCTCATCCTCAACAAGGATGCCGCGAAAAACGCTTACGGGGTGCAATTCTCTCAGGGTCACTCGCTGGCGATGATCGATATGGATGGCGACGGCGTCATGGACCTGGTGACCGGAAAACGGTTCTGGGCCCATGGCAAAGGCGGTCCCGACCCCGAGTCGGACAACGCGCCCGCCGTCCTCTACTGGTTCCAACTGGTTCGCGGGCCAAACCATCAGGTCGACTTCGTGCCTCACCTGATCGATGATGATTCGGGCGTCGGCACCCAGGTGACCGTGGGCTACGTCAGCAATCCCAAATATCCCGACGTCGTCGTGGGCAACAAGAAGGGCGTCTTCGTGTTCGAGCACCAGACCAAAAAAGTGACCCACGCCGAATGGGAGAAAGCCCAACCCAAGCCGGTCGCGCAATAGATCCCCTCCGGTTGCCTTCAACCGCAACCGTGGCTCGCAAACTCAGGTCGTCGCCTCCGCTCGCGCTCCCGGCGGTTCACTCTGCGGTCGCCGCGCCGCCCTGCATTGACGGAAGTCCAAAATCTGATAATCTGATTATATGCGAAAGACGACCATCACCGTCGCCGAGTAGTGGCACGGCGTCGAACGGGCGACCGGAATTCACAAAGCCAGACGTCAGCGGTATCTTGAGGTAGTCCTGAGTTCATTACTCGTCATTCCCTACACGGAGCAGACGGCTTATGAACACGCTCGCCTCAGGGCGACCCTGGAGGCGTCTGGCAAGATGATTGGGTTTTACGATGTGATCGTGGCGGCGACGGCTTTGGAGCGAGGTTCCGCAGTGGCCACTTTCAACCTGCGGCATTTTGCCCAAGTCAAGGGATTGAACGCAATCGAACCGAAATAATCGTTAGACTCGCTCCGCGGCAGGGAATCCAGATTCTTAGAAATCCATCCGTAACCCAGCAATTCTCACTATGCTGAAGCGGTGCGAGGCCGGTTTTTTCGCTTGGCAAGCGGCCCGGTTGCGCCACTTTCTAGGGCGTGATTCATCCGACAGCATTGGTGCATCCTCAGGCGAAGCTGAACTCGACGGTCCAAGTCGGGCCTTACACGGTCATCGACGCCGGGGTCGAGGTCGGCCCGGAATGCGTGATCGGTCCGCACGTGTACCTCACCGGCCGGACCGCCATCGGCGGGCACAATCGAGTCTTTGCTGGCTGCGTCATCGGCGAAGCGCCGCAGGATTTGAAGTATCGAGACGAGCCGACGCGGTTGCGGATCGGGGATTACAACGTCTTTCGCGAGCACGTCACCATCCATCGCTCGAACAAGGTGGACGAGGATACGGTCATCGGCTCGCACAACTTTCTTATGCAGCATAGCCATGTGGCCCATAACGTGGTGATGGGCAATCACGTCATCCTGGGGGGCGGTTCCCTCCTGGCGGGACATGCGACGGTGGCCGACCACGCCCTGATCTCCGGCAATTGCCTGATCCACCAGTTCACGCGCATCGGCGGGCTGGCGCTGATGCAAGGCGGTTCGGCCGTCAGCAAGGACCTGGCGCCCTACACCGTGGCCCGCGGCACCAACCGCATTTCCGGCCTCAATACCATTGGCTTGCGTCGCGGGGGCGTCTCCGCCGCCGACCGGATCGAGTTGCGGCGGCTTTACCACGCGCTGTTCCGCTCCGGCGTAAACCTGCGCCAGGCCGCCGCCCAAGCGCGCCTCGAGTTCACCAGCGGCCCCGCCGTGCTCCTGCTCGATTTCATTGCCTCCTCCAGGCGCGGGGTCTGCGCCGAACCCGGCAAACGGCCGGGCGAGGAATCGGAAGCCGACGCCGAGGCGTAACGCCAGTTCCGAAACGGGCGCGTCACTGCGCGCGCCGCTGGGCCAGGTCGGAGGCGCGCGGGCAGGGGACTGCCCAGTCCTGCCCGCGGGCGCGACGAGCGGATTTCTCGAGCTTGAAGCGTTCTATGGATCGTCCAAATTGCGGGTTGCGTCCGGCTGCGGCAGGGGTTATAAGTGGCCCCATGTTAAAGGCCGGCATCGTCGGATTACCGAACGTGGGCAAATCTACGCTCTTCAACGCCGTCACTCGTTCGCACAAGGCCCCGGCGGAGAATTATCCCTTCTGCACCATCGAACCCAATCTCGGGGTGGTCGTGGTGCCGGATCCGCGCCTGGCCCAACTCGGGACGGTCGCCAAAGTCAACACCCTCATCCCCACGACGATCGAGTTCGTGGACATCGCCGGCCTGGTCAAAGGCGCGTCGCGCGGCGAGGGCTTGGGCAACAAATTCCTGAGCCACGTCCGCGAGGTCGATGCCCTGATCCACGTGGTCCGCTGCTTCGAGGATCCCGACATCGTTCATGTCAGCGGCGACATCGATCCGGTGCGCGATATCGAAATCGTGATGACGGAACTTGTCCTCTCCGACCTCGAGACGGTCCATAAGCGACTCGAGAAAATTTCGCGCGACGTCAAGCGCGGCGACAAGCACGCCCTGACCGAAGCGCGCCTGCTCGAGAAAATCGGCGCCCATCTCAACACGGGCAAGCCGGCCGGCACGCTCGGCCTGCCGCTGGCCCATGAGGAAAAGGCCATCGTCCGCTCCTTCTTCCTGCTCACGGACAAACCGACGGTCTTCGCCGCCAACGTGAAAGAAGGCGACCTCGCCGGCGTTGCCGCCAACCCGGCCGTCAACGCCGTGCGCGCTTACGCCCGCGCCCACCATCAGTGCGACACGGTGGTGATTTCGGCTCAACTCGAGAGCGACCTGGCCGATCTTTCCACTGAGGAAGCGCGGCAGTACCTTGAAGCGTTGGGCGTGGCCGAATCCGGCATGGATGCCTTAATTCACAGCGCCTATCAAGTGCTCGGGTTGCGCACGTTTTTCACCTTCAACGAGAAGGAAGTTCGCGCCTGGACCATCCACTCGGGCGAGACCGCGGTCAAAGCGGCCGGTTCGATCCATACCGATTTCGAGCGCGGCTTCATCAAAGCGGAGACGGTGGCGCTGGCGGACCTGGTCAAGCTGGGCTCCGTATCGCGCGCGCGCGACGCGGGCCACTACCGCATCGAGGGACGCGACTATGTGGTGCGGGACGGTGACGTGCTGTTGTTCAGGTTCAACGTCTAATGAGGCCGGGCTCAGCGCGCGGCGCGAGCCTCTTGCCGGGCGCCGCCCGGCGCGGACTTATCCCGGCGTGTGGCGCCGGCCCACCGCTTGGGCGACGTGCCAGCGGATGGCCGCCTGCAACAGGTCGTCCGCGTCCTTGAGGTTCATCTTTTCCTTGACCCGCGCGCGGTAGGTTTCGACCGTGCTCGCGTCGATCTGAAGCAGGGCGGCGATGCGCGGCGTGCCCGTGCCGGCGCCAATCAGCTCGAACACCTGCAATTCGCGTTCCGAGAGGCATTCGTCGGGCCAGCAGTTGGCCATCGAGCGGCCCCGCGCCACAGAGGACGCGAGGATTTGCGCCACCTGGCTGCTCCAATAGGCCTCCCCTTTGAGCACTTGACGCATGGCCTCCATCACCTTGGACACGGGCTCCAGCTTGGAAATATAACCGTTGGCGCCGCGACGGAGGGCGCGCGGCGCGTAAACCGTCTCATCCTGGGCGGAGCAGACCAGGATCCGCGCCTCGGGATGGCGGCCGCGGATGTCCTTGATTAGGTCCAGGCCGTCGGAGTCCTTCAGACCCACGTCCACGATTGCCAGGTCCGGATGGGTCTCCTCAAAGAGAGCCAGGGCCGCGTCGCCGCTTTCCGCCTCTCCGCACACTTCGAGATCGGTCTCCCGGCTGATCACGATCTTCAGGGCCTGGCGCGTCACCGGGTGGTCATCCACCAGGAGGATTCGCGTTCGTTTGTCTTTTGTTCCGGTTGTCTTCATCACCTGTCTCCCGCCATGCGGATGCAAGCGGTGCGGGCTCAGGCCGAAATATGCCATAAACGTCTTCCCGCCGCAATCCGGATCCTAACCGCGGATGAGCCCTTGGACTATGAAGAGGCCAGCGAAGGTTTGCCCTGCGGCTTGAAACCCGGTAAAACCTCGGGTGCGAAGTGGATGGGCCGACCGTCCATGCGTCATCGTCGTGATTGTCAGAAAGCTATATGAATGCGCTGGTGCTTAAGGAATACGGAAAACTGGCTTGCGAAGAGGTCCCGATGCCAGAGTGCCGACCGTGGGAGGTCTTGGTGGCGGTCAAGGCGTGCGGCATCTGCGGCAGCGACGTCCATGGGATGGACGGCTCGACCCGGCGGCGGCGTCCGCCGATCATCATGGGCCACGAGGCCGCCGGCGTCATCGCCGTCGCGGGCGCCGACGCCAAAGGCTGGAATCCAGGGGATCGGGTCACGTTTGATTCGACCATTTATTGCGGCGTCTGCGCGTTTTGTCGGCGCGGACAAGTCAACCTATGCGATGACCGGCGCGTACTCGGGGTCTCCTGCGAGGAGTATCGCCAGCCGGGCGCTTTTGCTGAGTTTGTCGCCGTACCCCATCGCATCCTCTACCGGTTGCCCGACAACCTGCCCTTTGAGCAGGCCGCCCTGGTGGAACCATTCACCATTGCGTTTCATGCGGTCCGCCGGACCGTGGCAACCCTCAACGACACCGCGGTCGTCGTGGGCTGCGGTATGATCGGTCTGACTTTGGTGCAAGCGGCGCGACTCGCGGGTTACGGGCGCATCGTCGCCGTCGATGTCGCGCCGGAGAAATTGGCTCTGGCCGCAAGCCTCGGAGCCACCGACATCCTCAATTCCGCGAAGGTGGATGCGGCGCGCGAGATCCTGGGTCTGACGGGGGGGGTGGGGGCGGATCAGGCATTCGAAGCGGTCGGCGTGGGCGCGACTGTGGACCTCGCGATCCGCTGCGCGCGCAAGGGCGGCGCCGTGACGCTGGTAGGCAACGTAACCCCGCAAGTCCAACTACCCCTCCAAGTTGTGGTCACGCGGGAATTGTCGCTTTACGGCTCGTGCGCCTCCGCGGGAGAGTATGCGGCCTGCCTGGCGATGATGAGCCGCGGGGCCATCGATGCGAAGCCCCTCTTGAGCGCCACCGCGCCGCTAGCGGAGGGCGCGGCCTGGTTTGATCGGCTCTACCGCAAAGAGCCCGGGCTGTTGAAAGTCGTGCTGAAACCTTAATCCTCTGCTCATGGAAACCAAACTGTTTAGTCTCGAAGGCAAAGTCGCCATCGTCACCGGCACAAGTCGAGGGTTGGGCCAGTTCCTGGCTCGGGCCCTGGCCCGGGCCGGGGCCGACCTGGTGATCACGAGTCGGGACCCTGTCCGCTTGAAACCGTTCCAAGCCGAAATCGAGGCGCTAGGCCGTCGAGCGTTGCCGCTGGCCCTGGATGCGCGTGACTACCGCAGCATCCAAACCATGGTCGACGCGGCCGCCGACCACTATGGCCAGCTCGACATCCTGGTGAACAACGCCGGCTGCAACATTCGCAAACCGGCCTTGGACGTTTCCTGGGACGACTGGAATACCGTCCTCGACACCAACCTCCGCGGCTCGTTCTTCGTGGCGCAGGCCGTTGCCCGGCGCATGATCCCGAGGAAATACGGGCGCATCATCAATATCGGTTCGGTCACCTGCGTGGCGGGCTACGCCGGCCTGGCGCCCTACGGCGCGAGCCGCGGCGGAGTCAAGCAGCTCACCATGAGCCTGGCCGACGACTGGGGCATCCACGGCATCACCGTCAACTGCCTGGCCCCAGGCTGGTTCAAGACCGCCCAAAACGCCGTGATGTATGAAAACCCGGAATGGGTCGAGTACCTTTGCGACCGCATCCCGCTCAAGCGTCCCGGCCGGCCGACGGATTTGGACGGCGCGATCGTCTTCCTCGCTTCGGACGCCAGCGAATATGTCACAGCCCAAACCCTGCTCGTCGACGGCGGCATTTCGGGCGGCGCCACGCGGGCATTGCCAAAAAAGCGCGAGAACGGAGGCGGCAAGTGACGGGGGCTTCTGAAACGCGCTGGCAGCCTGCCCGCCGTGGTCTTGGCGACTGCGGGAACGAAGCCGCGCCGGCGCTTTGGCCTTTCGCGGCGAGACGGAGCGCTCGCCTTGGCGGGAGTCAATGGGGTTTTCAGCCAAAGCGGCCTCGCGCTTCGCTTGCCACCGCAATCCGAACGCCTGGCGATCGCAAGGCCGTTGTCGAATCCGGCGCAGCCTTTGGAGAAGGCCTTGGGTCCCGGTCACGATTGCCGCTGCTGCTGGGGTTGGTTTGGACCCTGTGTTTCTCCGCGGACGCCGCTTCGGTACGGATGTGGGAGGAAGATATGGTCATCCCTACCTATCTGTCGGGGCCGCCGGAGCCGAACCCGATGTTTTATTTCGGCCAGGGCTCCCAAGGCGCGGCGGGCCGCATCTATCCGTACCCCCTTTATGACACGCTGACCGGGAAAAAAGCGGACAAGACCTACCGGCTGGTCCGGTTGGAGAACGAGTACCTCCGCCTGGGCATACTGCCGGAGATCGGCGGGCGGTTATTCGAAGCGGTGGACAAGTCCAACAATTACGATTTCGTCTATCGCCAGCATGTGATCAAGCCGGCGCTCATCGGGCTGATCGGAGCGTGGATCTCGGGCGGCATCGAGTGGAATATCCCCCACCATCACCGCGCCACGACGTTTCTGCCGGTGCAGTACCGACTCGAGGAGGGGGCCGATGGGAGCAAGACGGTCTGGGTGGGCGAATTGGAGCTGCGCCACGAGATGCGCTGGGCGGTGGGTTATACGCTGCGCCCGGGCAAGGCCTATGTCGAGGTATCGGTGCGCGTCGTCAACCGGGCGCCGGTGGCGAACACCTTCCTCTGCTTCGCCAACGTGGCGGTCCACGCCAATCAAAACTACCAGATCATTTTCCCGCCCGGCACCCAGCACGTCACTTTCCACTCCAAGCGCGATTTCACCACGTGGCCGATCGCCACGACGAAATACGCGGGCATCGATTTCAGTCCCGGAGTCGACGCGAGCTGGTATTCCAATCACCTGGCCGCCACGTCGATGTTCGCCTGGAACTGCGCCGAGGATTTTCTCGCGGGCTACGATCACGGCAAGCAGGCCGGCACGCTGAGCGTGACCGACCATCATATCGTTCCGGGCAAGAAGTTCTGGACCTGGGGCGGCGGTCCCCGAGGCCGGATGTGGGAGCGAATCCTCACCGACACTGACGGCCCCTACATCGAGTTGATGGTCGGCGCCTATTCGGACAATCAGCCCGACTATAGTTGGCTGCAGCCTTACGAGGTCAAATCGTTCCAGGAGTTTTGGTATCCGTTCCGGGACATTGGGGGCGTGAAAAACGCCAATCTCGACGCCGCGGTGAACTTGGAGCTGACCAAGGAAAACACCGCCAAGCTCGGCTTTTGCTCCACGTCGCCGCACCGCGCGGCTACGATCCGTCTCAAGGCCGGCGAGGTCGTGGTGCTGGAAGAGAGAGTGGCGATCAGTCCGGGTAAACCCTATGTGAAGCAGGTCGCGCTCCCGCCCGGCCTGGCCAACGACGCCCTGAGCGCCTCCATCGAGGCGGACGGCAAGGAGTTGGTGGCTTATTCGCCGGCGCATCCGACGCCCGAGCCGATGCCCGCGCCGGTGGAGACGCCCGCCTCTCCGGACAAGCTGCCGACCGTTGAGGAGCTTTACCTGGCCGGCTTGCGCATCGAGCAGTTCCACAGCCCGTCATCCGAGCCCGAGCCGTATTGGGAGGAGGCGTTGCGCCGGGATCCCGGCGACGTCCGGGTCAACACGGCCTTGGGCATCCGGCTTTTCAAACGCGCCCGTTACGCGGAAGCCGAGCAGCATTTTCGCAAGGCCCTCGAACGCCTCACCGCCAACTACACGGCCCCGAAAGAGGGCGAGCCGATTTACTACCTGGGCCTGACCCTCAAGGCGCAGGGCCGAACCGACGAGGCCTTCGAAACCCTGTTTAAAGCGACCTGGAGCGCCGCCTGGCGCGCCGCCAGCTACTATGCCCTGGCGGAAATCGCCTGTCTGCGCGGGCATTGGCCGGCGGCCCTCGATCTGGCGAACCGTTCCCTCGAAGCCAACGCCCTCAATGTCCGCGCCCTCACCCTGAAGGCCGCGGTTTTGCGCCACGTCGGCCGCGAGACGGATGCGCTGGCTCTGCTGACCACCGCCGCGCGCGTCTCCGACCCGTTGGATGTCCGGATCATGACCGAGCGCTGGCTTTCCTCGAAGGGGCGCGCTCCCGCCAAGATCCTCCTTAGCGCCTTGAATGACCATCCCGCGACCGGCTTGGAAACCGCCGCCGAGTACCTGGAGGCCGGGTTGTGGCGTGACGGGGCGCGGTTGATGACCGAGGTGATCGCCAGCGCGTCCGATAAAACCATGTTGTCTCCGCTGGTCTATTACTATCGGGCCTTTTTCCTGGAGCAACTCGGGCAGGCGCATGCCGCCGCCGAAGATCGTCTTGCGGCCCTAAGCCAGCCGCCGGATTATGTCTTTCCCTTCCAATCAGAAGTCATCCCCGTGCTTGAGCGGGCAATGCGGGCGAATCCAGGGGATGCCCGCGCCCCGTATTACCTCGGCAACCTCCTCTTCGACTGGCAACCGGAGCGAGCTGTGAAGCTTTGGGAGCAATCCGCCGCCCTGGATCCTTCCTTCCCGCTGGTCCATCGCAACCTGGCCCTGGCATGGTCGCACCAAGCCAAGACCAACTTAATGGCCCAGGCGATCGCCCAACTGGAACAAGCGGTTTCGCTCAGCCACCGCTACCCGATCCATTTTCTCGAATTGGATCAACTCTACGAAGCCGTTGGCGCGCCTCCGGAGAAGCGTCTGGCGCTGCTGGAGGCCCGCGAGGCCACCGTCCTCGGGCGCGACGACGCCACCGCGCGACTCATCGCCTTGGAGGTTTTCGCGGGACAATTTGATCGGGCCATCGCGCGGATGAAGGACCGTTCGTTCAACATCTGGGAGGGCGGAGGACAATTCAGCGTGACCGATTATTGGACCGACGCCCACGTGGCGCGCGGCCGGCAACGGCTGGCCGCCCGACAGAATACGGAGGCCCTGGCGGATTTCCAGGCCGCGCTTCAATTTCCCGAGAACCTCCACGCCGAGCCTCGCGAAGGCGCCATTCCCCGCCAGGCGGAAGTTTCCTACTGGTTGGGCGTCGCCCAAGCCGCCCGGGGCGACGCCGCGAAGGCGCGGCAATCCTGGACTGAGGCGGCCGGCGATATGTCCGGACCAGGGCGGAGGGAGGGAGGCATCTCCGAACGCAACGTTCAGCGTTATTACCAGGCTTTATCGCTCCGGCGGTTAGATCAGGCGGATAAGGCCGAGCCGATCTTTCGAGGCCTGCTCAACGACGCCACCGCCGCCCTGACCAACGAGGGGACGCTCGACCTCCCCGCCACCGTCAGCCAGCGCCAATCCCGGCGCTTTCGCGCCGCCTCGGCCCATTATCTCGCCGCGCTGGGACACTTGGGGCTCAGCGAAAACGACCAGGCCCGGCAAGAATTGACCCAAGCCCTGCAAGTTTGCCCCGATCACCTGGGCGCGAAGTTGGCTTTGGATACTCCCCCCTGAGTTATGGGATATGTCGCGCCCAATAAGTTGCACCGCCGAAACACTCTCCGTGCAATTAATGCACAAAAACATCTTTCGCGGGGTTGGGTGGGAGTTGGCCGCCAATCCAACTACGCAAAAAACCACGTGATTTGGGAGTTTATGCCCGCCTGCGACACAATCGGCATAGGATGTGCTTTAGCATACCTTATGATGATGGAAACCGTGGGCCCGATTAAACAACCAGAGGCCAGAGCCGGTTTGGAGAGCCCCCGGCTGCGCCAGACCTTCGTGGTAGGGGAGAATGGCCTGCATGCCCGGCCTTGCGCCCTGCTCATCAAGACGCTGCAGTGCTTCGGATCGAGCGTCGAGGTTGAGGCGCATGGCGTCAAGGCCTCGGCGCGCAGCATTTTGAGCCTCCTGGCGCTGGGGGTGGGCCCCGGCGCCCAGGTTGCTGTTTGCGTCAGCGGAGAAGATGCCGCCCAAGCGATGGCCGCCGTGCGCCGCCTTTTCGATACCGGCTTTCAGGAAGCCTACCGTCCAGCAGTCCTCCGGCCCCGCTACGCGAATAGCGCCAAGACGGCGGTATGCGCGGGCGGGCGGTGATCCTCAGAATCAGCGCATGAACCTAAGCTTTCCTTGCGCTGCCCTTTTCTCCGCCGCCTGGAGTCTCGGGGCGGCCCCGCCGGTTGACACGGATGTTTGCGTCTTTGGCGGCGCCTCGGCGGGGATCTCCGCGGCGGTGCAGACCCGCCGGATGGGCAAAACCGTGGTCCTGCTCGAACCGGGATCCTCTATTGGGGGGCTGACCACGGGCGGCCTGGGCGCGACGGACATCGGCAACAAGGCGGCGATCGGTGGGATCTCGCGCGAGTTCTACCACCGCGTCGCGCTCCACTACGCGCAAACGGCGGCCTGGACGCGGGAAAAACGCGACGATTACTTTACCCGGCGCGGCAGCGGGCAGGCGCGGGAGACAGACTTTTCCACCACCAATGCCACCATGTGGACCTTTGAACCGCATGTCGCCGCCCAAGTCTTCGCGCGCCTGCTCGCCGAGGAGGGCATTGAGGTCCGCCGTCAACAGCGTCTTGCGTCGGTCGAGAAAAAAGACGGCCGGATCACGGGGCTGCGGATGGAGAATGGGAATCTCTTCCGGGCAAAGATGTTCATCGACGCGACTTACGAAGGCGACCTGATGGCTAAAGCGGGGGTCTCCTTCACCATCGGGCGCGAAAGCAATGCGCGCTACCATGAGACGCTCAACGGGGTCCGGGCCAACACCCCGGATCACCAGTTCGTGGTCCCGGTCGACCCCTACGTGAAGTCCGGCGATGAAAGCAGCGGCCTGCTGCCGTTCATTCAGCCTGGCAGCGGGGGCGTTCCCGGAGAGGGCGATCAGCGAGTTCAGGCCTACAACTATCGCCTCTGTTTTACCCAGGTCCCCGAAAACCGCCTGCCGGTGACCCCGCCGCCCGACTATGATCCCGCCCAATACGAGTTGCTGGCGCGGTACATTGAGGCCCTGGTCAAGACCGGCCATAAACCCGCGCTCGACGCCTTTTGGAATCCCATCTGGATGCCCAACCAAAAGACCGATATCAACAACAACGGGCCGTTTTCCACCGACTTCATCGGGATGAACTATGACTATCCGGCCGCCGGCTATGCCAGCCGCGAACGCATGGCCCGGGCCCATGAGAACTATATCCGCGGGTTTCTGACTTTCCTGGCCGGCAGCCCGCGCGTGCCGGAGGCGATGCGCTTGGAAATGCGCCGGTGGGGACCGTGCAAAGACGAGTTCGTCGAAACCGGCGGCTGGCCGCCGCAGCTCTACGTGCGCGAAGCGCGCCGCATGGTGTCCGCTTACGTCATGACAGAGCAAGACTGCCGCGGCACCCGGGTCGCTAACGATTCGATCGGCCTGGCGGCCTACAATATGGACTCGCACAACTGTCAGCGCATCGTTAAAGCCGGCTCCGCGGAAAACGAGGGCGACGTGCAGGTGCCCCCGATGAAACCCTACCCGATCTCCTACCGGGCGATTGTCCCCCAAGAGGGCGAAGGCGCCAACCTGCTCGTGCCCGTCTGCCTGTCGTCCTCGCACATCGCTTATGGGTCGATCCGCATGGAACCGGTGTTCATGGTCCTGGGCCAATCCGCCGCCACCGCCGCATGCCTGGCGATTGACCAACACTCGACGGCGCAACAAGTCAGCTATGACAAACTCCGCGAGCGCCTTCAGGCCGATGGGCAGGTCATCCAGTGGACCCCCGGCCATTGAACGGACGTTCCATTGACCGGCGAGGCCTGAACGCCGAAAGGACCTGTGGCGTGAAGCGTCGCCGTCCAGCCTCAGGATTCCTGATCCCGCCGCGCAGAAACTCGCAGACCTGGAAAGCCGGTAGACCTCTCCGGGCGGACGATCCTGCTCCCTCTCCCTCGGGAGAGGGCTGGGGTGAGGGGAATCGCGGTGTCACCTGATTTCCACGGTTTCAGGAGTCCTGAGCCTCCCTCGCCAGCCGGGCCAATGAGGCGGGGAAGCTGAAGGCGCGGGGCGCGGGCGTCCGACGGCCGGAGCCTCATAGTCCGGCCACTTTCCACCGGTGCTCGCGTTCCGGCTGCGCCTGGATGAACAGTGCGACCGGGGAGAACAGCAGCCAGACCACCACGAAATGCAACCAGTTGAATGCTTCGCTGACGGGACCACGAATCTGGCGGGAGCCAAGCCGAGTCGGATAGCGGGATTTCACAAAGCCACGGACTTGCCTGCGTACCGACCGCAGTTCGGACAGCGAACTAAACGGGATGAGCGGCGTTTGCTGGCGCAACTGGGCTTCTTCAATGCGAGAATGCCAGAGCTTGAGCAGGACCGACACGCCGCCCAAGGGGACGGTCGCCAGGAAAAGGTGGGAACCCCAACCGGTCATGGCGACCACAACCGCGAACGCCGCCAGACAGACCGACGCCACGGTCTGCCGTGCGGTCCACCTTCGCTCGCCGGTTTCCTCGACGAGGTCGGTCTCGGACTTCAGGATTAGGAGCAGCCGCTGGAAGAAATCCCATTCCTGCTTCGAGGCGACCACCTTGTGATCTTCGAGGTCGTCGTAGTGGTACCAGAGCAGGGCCGCCACGCGCTTCACGGTCTGGTCCTTGGTCTTGGTCGAGAGGTCCGAGAGCGCGTCGTCGAGCTTGAATGCGGTCAGGCCCTCTGAGAGGTAATTGTTGATGACCTCGGCCAGCGCGTCTCTGTCGTATCGGCTGAACACAATTAAATTATACAACCAGCGGGGCGGGTCTGGGTAATCAAAAAAACTGCTGCTGGCCAACCTCCTCGGCGGCGGTCCTAGCTGCCGAGCAGTAGCGGGTTTTCCTTAAGGCGTGGTTTGGAAACAAGGATAATCTTCGCGCTAATCCTCCGTCATCAGCCGGTAGCCGATCCCCGACTCGGTCACGATGAGGCGGGGGTTGGCCGCGTCCGCCTCGAGTTTCTCCCGCAAGTGCGCGATATAAACCCGAAGATAATGGGTATGCTCGACATAGTTCGGCCCCCAGACTTCTTTAAGGATCTGGCGGTGGGTGAGGACCTTGCCCGAGTGCTGGACAAACAAGCGAAGCAGCGAATATTCCGTCGCGGTCAGTTTGACCTCTTTGCCCTTAAGCCTGACCACGCGCACGGTCAGGTCCACTTCCAAGCCGCCGGCATGGAACAGGGGGCTTTCGCCGGACGGTATCGCGTGACGCTGGGCGACGCGCAAACGCGCCAAGAGTTCGCCGGTGCTGAACGGTTTGGTGACGTAGTCGTCGGCGCCGCCGTCGAGCGCGGCTATTTTATCGTCTTCGCGGTCGCGAACCGAGAGGACGACGACGGGGACGCGGCTCCATTCGCGCAACCGTTTCAGCACGGTTACGCCGTCCATATCCGGCAGGCCGAGGTCGAGGATGACGATATCGGGGGGGTGCTGGGCCGCCTGGGAGATGCCTTCCTGGCCGGTAGCCGACTCGATGACGCGGTAACCATTTCCTTCAAGACACGCGCGCAGGAGGCGCCGAATCTGCAATTCATCATCGATGACGAGGGCTTGGGGTTTCAGTGGGCTGGATTCGTTCATGAGACGGCTTCTACGCAGAGGGGTGGAGGTTTGCCCAGGGGCAAACGGATGGTGAAACGCGCGCCTCCGCCGGGTTGGTTGCCGGCCTCAACGCGGCCGCCTTGAGCCTCGACAAACCCGCGCACAATGGCCAGGCCCAAACCTGTGCCTCCCGCCGGCGCGCTGGGCGCGCGGTAGAATTTGTCGAAAATAAACGGCAACGCCTCGGGCGGGAGGCCGCGACCGCGATCCGTCACCGTTAAAAGGAGGGTATCGCTTTGGGCTTCGGCCCGCACCTCGACCGGCGTTCCCGGGGGCGTATGGACGGCGGCGTTCAACAGCAGGTTGGCGATCGCCTGCTCCATGAGCACAAAATCCATCCGCGCCAGCGGCAGGCCCGTCGGAACGGCCACCGTGAGGGGATGGCCCGCCAGGTCCTTGGCGATCTCCTTCAAGGTCACCTGAACCAAATCGGCCACATCGCACCAATCGATCTTGGGTTTGACGTGGCCGGATTCCAGGCGCGTGATGTTGAGCAGGTTGCCCACCAAACGATTCAATCTCGCGGTGGCTTCCTGGATCTCGTCCACCATGGCCCAGGGCATCTCCGCCGCGCCGGCGCGCCGGGCTTCGACCAAGCTGCTGGCGGCGCTGTTGATCACCGCGATCGGAGTGCGGATTTCATGCGAGATAGAATTGAGCAGCGTCTTGCTGAGCCGCTCGGACTCCTCGACCATCTTGGCCCGTTGCTCGGCGTCGCGCAGTCTCTGGCGGTCGACCACCAGGGCGATTTGTCGCACGAAAGCGTCTAGCAGGTCGCGCCGGTCGGATGGCAGAGCCTCGGGATCCCGAAAACGCACGCTGAGCACGCCGACCGCCCGCTCGCCGGCCAGCAGCGGCAAATGCAAGCCTTCGGCCAACGGCAAGGTGTCGGTCCCTCGGCCGGCGGGCTGGCGGCGGCGAAACCCCCAGGCCGCGACGCTCTGTTCCTTCTCCTCAAGCGTCCACGTGCTGGCAAAGTAAGGGGTGAGAGAACTTTCCTGCCCCTCTTCGGGGAGGGAAAGCGCGGTATCGGCGTGGATGGCCTTGCCCACTTCGCGGATGATGATGGCCAGGAGGTCGGCGAAATCGGTGGCCTGGGCCAACTCGCGCGTGAAGAGGTACATCGCGGTGGCATGCTCCTCGCGGCGGCGCTCGGCGGCTTGCTGGGCGCGCAACCGAGCCGCGAGGTGGCCCATCGCCAAGCCCACCACCAGCAGCGTGCAGAACATCATCCAATCGGTCGAACTCTCGATGCGGAACGTAAAAATGGGCGGCACAAACAGGAAATTCCACAGGACCGCCGTCAGGGTCGCCGCCAACAGCGTCGGACCCCGCGCCACGAACATGGCCAGCACGACCACGCTCAGCAAATAGACCAAGGCCAACGATTGGTAGCCCAGCCAGCGCTGGAGCACCGCGTTCAACCCCGTCACACCGGCCACCATCCCCAAGGCCACGCCGTAGCCGCGCGCGTTGGCGGGGTTGAACCGAATCGAAACCGGCGTCCGAAGCAGCGGGGTATCCCCCTCGGCCCGCACGGCGTGGATATCGACGTGGCCGCTTTCGCGGATGAGGCGGTTGAGGAGCGAGCCGCCGCGCAGCAAATCCAGGGCCCGCCAGCCGGCGGGTTTTCCGACGACGATCTGGGTGATATTCTGATCCCGCGCCACCCGGAGAATTCCCCGCGCCACATCGCTGTCCGTGGTGGTGATGATCTGGGCGCCCAATTCGCGGGCCAGTCCCAGATGGCGGGTCAGCCGGGCCTGCTCTTCCGGGCTCAGCGGCCGTGGCAGATCCACCGACGCGGCCACCCAGGTGGCCTGGAGTTCGCTGGCCAGGCGCCGCGTCCAGCGCACCAGCGAGGCGGAGGTCGGGCTGGCGCTGACGCCCACCAGCAGGCGCTGGCCCGATTTCCAGGGATCGGCAATCCCTTGCGCCTGGCGATACGCGAGCACATCCTGCCCCACGTGTTCGGCGGCGAACCGCAACGCCAATTCCCGCAGGGCCGAGAGATTGCCCGGGCGGAAAAAATGCTCCTGCGCCTCGCGCGCGGACTCGGGGATATAGACCTTTCCCGCCGCCAGTCGGGCGCGCAGTTCGTCCGGCGGCAAGTCCACCAACTCGAACTCCGCCCCATCCAACGCGGTGTCTGGCAGCGTCTCACGAATGGCAATGCCGGTAATCTGTCGCACCGCCTCCGCCCGGCTCTCGACATGCTGCACGTTGAGCGTGGTGAAGACATCGATCCCCGCGTCGAGCAACTCCAGCGCGTCCTGGAAGCGCTTGGGATGGCGCGAGCCCGGAGCATTCGTGTGCGCGAACTCGTCCACCAAAGCCAATTGGGGACGACGCGCCAGCGCGGCATCAAGATCCATCTCCGCCAAGACGACGCCGCGGTACTCCACCTCCACCCGAGGTATCACCGGCAACCCTTCGGTCAGAGCTTCGGTTTCCTTGCGTTGGTGCGTCTCGACGTAGGCGATCGCGACATCCCGGCCGGCCGCCAGTTCGCGCCGCGCGGCCTCCAGCATCGCGTAAGTCTTTCCGACCCCGGGCGCCATGCCGAAGAACACTTTCAACTTTCCCCGGTTCTTCTTGGCATCCTCCTTCTGGAGGGCCGCTAGCATCACGTCAGGGTTCGGACGTTCCTGCTCAGTCATGGTGTTATCCTAATCTCTTCCGAGAGGTTTGCCACCGGAAACGGGCGTGACCTTATGCCCTGTATTCTGCATCGGAAGCGGGCTGGAGGCTAATCAATTGGAGGGTCGAGATTATTAAAACGGCATTAAAACCGCCTCCTGATGGTCAAGATGTTTTCTTCGCCTCGCCTCGTCTTCAGCCTGGGCTTGGCGGACGAATCGAGAGGTGGGGTCATCCTCCATGGGATTATAAAGTTGATTTTTATGGGGCGATGATTCATAATAGGACCTAACTCAAAGCAGGGTTCTTGCCTGTTGGACTGGTACAGGCGTTTGCAACCCGCCGGGAGACGGGTTGCCGGCCCAGCCGGTTCGGGACCCCAGGCGAAAGGTCACCGGATGAATACCCGCATCCTCTTCTTGGCTCTCGCCCCGATAGTTCTGGCCGGCGTAGTTGTCCGTGCCGCCCCGCTGGGGACGGCCTTCAGCTACCAGGGCCGTTTGCAGGACGGCACCAATGCCGCTAACGGCCTCTACGACCTCCGCTTTGCTGTGTATGACGCGGCCAGCGCGGGCAACCAGGTCGGACCCGCGCTGACCAATAACGCGGTCGGCGTCACCAACGGTTTATTCACGGTGCTCCTGGACTTTGGGCCGAACGTATTTGGGGGACAGGCGCGCTGGCTCGAAAGCGCGGTGCGCGCCAACGGCGTCGGCGCCTTCTCGCTTTTGCCGCCGCGCGAGAGGCTCACGGCCACCCCTTATGCGCTCTATGCCACCAACGCCGGGGTAGCCCTGGGCGTGGCGGCGGGCGGCGTCACCGCCGCGGCGCTGGCCCCGGATGCCGTTAGCGCCGATCACATCGCCTCGGGCCAGGTGGTCAAGTCGCTCAATGGCCTGGCCGACAACGTGACGCTTTCGCCTGGCGCCAATGTGAACTTCACCACCAACGGCCATACGCTAACGGTCTCCGCGGCGACCGGGGGAACCAACAGCGCTTGGAATCTCACCGGCAACGCGGGCACCACGCCCGGCCTGAATTTTCTGGGCACCGCCGACGCCCAACCGCTGGAGCTCTGGGTCAACGGCTGGCGGGCTCTCCGGCTGGAGCCGACCACGTTCGATGGCGCGCCCAACCTCATCGCCGGTTATGGCGGGCGGGCGGGCAACTTCGTTGCCGCGGGGGTGGTGGGCGCCACGATCGGCGGCGGCGGGGGGATCTCTTACTCGACCCCCGGGGGCTCGACCATTTACAACAACAACCGGGTGGGAGGAGATTACGGCGTGGTCGCCGGTGGGATGCGCAACGTGGTCAACGGGGCCGAAGGCGTCATCAGCGGGGGCCAGGGAAACACCGTGCAAGCCCAAGGGGTGTTCGCGGCGATTCCCGGCGGGGACCAGAATTTCGCCAACGGCGCCAACAGCCTGGCCGCCGGCCACCGGGCGCAAGCCTTGCACGACGGGAGTTTTGTTTGGGCCGACAGCACTGACGGGGACTTTGCCTCGAGCGGAACCAACCAGTTTCTCATCCGCGCCGGGGGGGGAGTGGGCATTGGCACGGCCAATCCTCAGGGCAGTCTGCACGTGGCCAGCGGCGCATCGACGGACCTGCGGTTCACCAGCACGGCGGGCGGAGCGGGAGATTGGTCCTGGGGGACAGGATGGACGGGCGCGGGCCGGCGCAGCGCCTACCTGTATGATTACGCGGCCGCGGCGACCCGGTTCTTGGTCGACGAGAGCGGCAATGTGGGCATTGGCGCTCGGCCGCGCTACCCGCTCGACGTGTGGGCGGCACAGGCGGCCGGCCGATTCGTTTCCAGCAACATGGATAAGGGTTCCCTGCTCGAACTGTGCAATAACCACCCTTCCGCGACGACGCTGGGCGCCATTAATTTCAACAACCAGGCGGGCGCTTGCCCCGGTCAGGTGGCCTACCAGAGCAACGGCGTGATGACCTTTCGGGTAGCGGGCGTGGATTCTCAAATGACGCTCGACGCCGGCGGGCTGGAGGTGCAAGGAGGGCTGGTCTGCAGCAACTTGTTTTTGCCCTTGCAGAATGGCAGCTCCGGTTCTATCTGTTTTGGCGGCTTCCCGATTATCCACAGCGACAGTTCCGGAAACTTTTGCGCCGGGCCGGAGGCTGGCCCCGTCCTTGACCCAAGACCTGCCCTCGACAACACTGCGGTTGGCGGCCAAGCCCTCTGGGCTTGTACGAATGGCACCGGGAACACGGCTATCGGTTTCGGGGCGCTACGATGGCTGCAGCACGGCCTCGCAAACATCGCGCTAGGTAATGGAGCTGGGGCAGCCTTCGCCTCAGGCAGCTACAACATTGACATTGGCAACCCCGGCGAGTACTGGGACACGGGCATTATTCGTATTGGCATTCCAGGCGTCCAAGTCGAAACCTACATCGCTGGCATCCTCGACAACTTCATAGGCGCCGGATACCAGCCGGTTATAGTGGATCAGTATGGCCAACTCGGCACGCTCGCCTCCTCGCGCCGGTTTAAACAGGACATCCACAACATGGGGGACGCGAGCGAAGTGTTGCTGTCACTGCGCCCCGTGAAATTCCACTACAAATCGGATTCCAAGGGCATAACGCAGTTCGGCCTTGTGGCCGAGGAAGTGGACCAGGTTGACCCGGACCTGGTAGTACGCGACAAGAACGGCGAACCCGCTTCGGTACGTTATGAGGCCGTCAATGTGATGCTCCTGAACGAATTCCTCAAGCAGCACCGGCAAGTACACGACCACAAACAAGAACTCACGGCTCAAGCGGCCGAGATCCAGTGGCTCAGACGGGAGCATGAGAGTCTCGAGAGACGCCTCTCGAAACTCGAAGCGTGTGTCGGCCAGCTCACAGCAGACGAAAAGTGAACTTGAAAACCCCCAAAGAGAGCGAGAATGACCATGAGAACAATAGCGGATCAAACCGTGCCCCGCCGATTCGCGCGGCCGATGGCGGGCCAGAAGACGTTCGTCCTTAGCCAACTGAAACTGCGCCTCTTGCTGGGGTTGCCGCTCCTGTGCGGCAGCCTCCTCCGTGCCGCCCCGCTGGGGACGGCCTTCAGCTACCAGGGCCGCTTGCAGGACGGCACCAATGCGGCTAACGGCCTCTACGACCTCCGCTTCGCCATCTACGACGCGGCGGGCGGGGGCACCCAGTTCGGCCCCACGCTGACCAACAGCGCGGTAGGGGTCACCAACGGTTTGTTCACGGTCCTGCTGGACTTCGGCACGAATGTGTTCGGGGGACAGGCGCGGTGGCTCGAAAGCGCGGTGCGCGCCAACGGCGTTGGCGCTTTCTCCTTTTTGCCGCCGCGCGAGCCGCTCACGGCCGCGCCGTATGCTCTGTATGCCTCGCAGGCCGCCAGCGCCAGCAATGTGGCCAACGCCGCCGTTTCCGCCACGAGCTTGAACACGCCACTGATTCCTGCTCCCGGCCAGGTCCTGAGCTATAACGGGAGTTCCCTAACGTGGATGACACTCAGTGCGAGCAATGCGCCAAGCTGGCTGCTGAGCGGCAACGCGGGCACCGCGCCCGGCACTCATTTCCTGGGCACCACGGACAACCAACCGCTGGAACTCAAGGTCAACGGCCAGCGGGCGCTGCGGATCGAACCGGGCGTAAATAACCTGCCCAACCTCGTGGGCGGCGCGCCGGTCAATGCCGTGGACGCGGGCGTGTTCGGCGCGGTGATTGGGGGCGGCGGCGAGCCGGCCTGGCCGAACCAGGTTTCGTCCGATTATGGCACGATTGCCGGCGGCAAGGGAAACCGGATCGCCGGGGGTGGACAGAATTCGACGGTCAGCGGAGGCGCGCTTAACAGCATCGAACAAAACACCCTGGACAGCATTATTGGCGGGGGCCACGGAAACGTGATCCAGTCGTCGTCGTTCTACGGCTTCATTGGCGGCGGGCAGAACAACACCAACGGCCACCTGAGCGTCGGCGCGGTCATTCCCGGGGGCCGGGAGAACTTCGCGAACGGGATGCTGAGCTTTGCCGCCGGCACGCGGGCCAAGGCCGTGAGCGACGGCACGTTCGTGTGGGCGGATTACACAGAGTCCGATTTCGCTTCGACGGCGAACAACCAGTTCCTCATCCGGGCGGGCGGGGGGGTGGGTATCGGGACCAACCGGCCGCAAAGCGCGCTGCATGTGGCCGGAACGGTCACCGCCAACCAGTTCGCGGGCAGCGGGGCGGGTTTGACGAGCTTGAGTGGCGCCGCCTTGGCCGATGACTCGGTGACTGCGGCCAAGATCGCCCCTGGCGCAGTGAACCATCTTGATGCGGCGGATGGTTCCACAGTGGGAGCGGTGCAGGTCGGCACGAATGGCTTGGTCGGCATTGGCGCCAACAACCCGCAGGCCGGGCTTGAGATCGCCGCCAGCGGGACCGTCTTTGCGCCGCGGGTGCTCTCGGTTGTTACCGACAACGCGGGCGGGTTTACCAATCTGGCCATCCCGCAGGCTTTGGCCGTCTCGGGCAACCTCGTCGGCGTCCTCGCCGAAGGATGGAAAGGGGGAGGGGCCCTCACCCTGGTCGACGTTTCTGACCCGCAAAACCCGTCTCTTCGGTGTCAGGTCGAGCAAGGTGAACTTGGATTTACCAACATGGACGAGCCCTATAACCAAAGCATGGCTATGGCTGGGCCGCTGCTAGCGATCGGCGCGTTCAGTCCCGCCAGGGTGACCCTCGCCGATGTCTCCGACCCGGTACATCCGGCGCCCGCCTCCGCCATTACCAACGGCGTTGGGGGCTGGAACGACTTGGATGGGATTTCCTGTCTTTGCCTGTCCGGCAAATTGCTCGCCATCTCGTCGCTCTTTGGAAACGCGGTGACTCTGGCTGATGTCAGCGACCCCGCCCACCCGGTGCAGCGCGCCGTGCTGCGGCTATCCCCGCGCCACTTGTTCCCTGGAAACTTGATGCAGCCGATCGCGCTTAACGGGGCGCTGCTGGCGATCGCCACCTCCAACTCGGTTCAACTGGTGGATGTCAGCGACTCGGCTCACCCCATCCTGCGTTCGGAATTGGTCAATGGGCAGGGGCCGTATACCAATATGTTCGCCAACAGCACATTAGCGCTGGATGGTGGGCTGTTGGCCATAGGCTCTCAAGCGGCCGTGACGATAGTGGATGTGAGCCATCCCTCCGCCCCCGTGTGGATAGCCTGCCTTGAGGAAGATAAGAAGAATCTCTTTGGACTCGTCGGAGGCTCTGCGCTGGCCATGGCCGGTCACCGGTTGGTGGATTGCTACGATACGCTCGTCCTTTTTGACCTCATCGACCCCAGCCACCCACGGCGGTTGGGGGTGGCTGAACAGGGAGTCGGAGGCGTGAACTCACTGCTCGCTCCCGATGCGGTGGCTTTCACCGGAACGAATGTGGTGGTGCTCGACTGGGACACCAGTAGTTTGACTATTCTCGGCTTTTCACCCGCCCCGGCTGGGCTGGTGAGCCAGGGTTGGGTGGGAATCGGCGTGGAGACGCCGATGGCGCCTCTGCACGTGGTGGGGAATGTCCTGGTGGAGCAGGCCAGTTGCTTCAACGTGCTCGCGGACCACAGTTCCTTTGGTAAGGACAACATCGTCACCGGCACGGATGCGTTTGCGGCGGGACGGATGAACACTGCCGGAGGCGAGGATTCCGTCGCCATGGGGTTCGACGCCCAAGCGGTCGGTCGCACTTCGATTGCCCTGGGTACACAGGTCAGCGCCACCGGTTACGCCGCCGTCGCCCTGGGCGGCGATGCCACCGCCTCAGGCAATGCTGCCGTCGCCATGGGAAGTTCGACGACCGCCAGTGGGTTTGCTTCCGTCGCCATGGGGGACCAGACTCACGCCAATGGAGAAGCCTGCCTGGCCATGGGAACCCAAACCACCGCGTCCGGAACCAACACCCTCTCGGTGGGGGAGAATGCCTATGCGGACGGCTTCGACTCCGTGGCTTTGGGCATGGGGGCAACCGCTTCGGGGGCAGCCGCTTTCGCTATGGGCGATCACACCGAGGCATTTGGGTCCAACTCCATGGCCATGGGCAAAGGCGCGGTCGCGTACCATGACCATACCTTTGTCTGGGCAGACGATTCCTATCCCTATTTCAACGGAGTCGTCTTTCCGTTTACCTCCACGGGGACCAACCAGTTCCTCATTCACGCCAGTGGTGGCGTGGGCATCAACACGGCCTATCCCAATGGCGCGGCGCTGAATGTGAACGGCGCTGTGGTCGCCACCGCCTTTGTCGGCAGCCAGGAGCTGACCCTCGACACCACCAACTACCAACCCCTGGTACTTAGGGTCAACGGCACGCGCGCGCTGCGCATTGAAGGCTCTAAAGACAACAGTCAGCATCAAGGAGTCGTCAACCTGGTTGGCGGGTCGCCCATCAACCTCGTAGACCCCAACGTGATGGGAGCGACTATCGCGGGAGGAGGCGCGGCCAATTGGATGGGCGACACCGGCAGTAATCGCGTGTCGGCCAACTTCGGCGCCATCGGCGGCGGACTCGGAAATACCATTGATACCAACGCCGACTTCGCGTGCATCAGCGGCGGAGAACTTTGCACCATTCATCAGGGCGCCTCCAACGCCGCCATTGGCGGGGGATGGGACAATCTGGTGGAGACCAACGCCCTTTACGCCACCATCGCCGGCGGTTTCGGGAACTGGATTTGGCCTAACTCCAGCAGCGCGACCATCGCCGGCGGGGAGGATAATCAGGTGTTATCGGGCTCGATCGGCGCGTCGGTTGGCGGAGGCGTTGACAACCGAATCGCTGGAGGCGCCCGCTTTGGCGCGCTCTCGGGCGGGACGTCTAATCTGGTATCGGGGGCGGGGGCCTTCCTGGGAGGCGGGGGCTATGACGGAACGAGCATTCAGGGGAACACCGCCAGCGGCGCGGGAGCGGTTATGGGCGGCGGCACCGCCAATCTCGCCAGCGGCTCCCGCAGCGCGGTGGTCGGCGGCCACAACAACGCCGCTACCAACTGGTATGCCACCGTGCCCGGCGGCGCCTGGAACACCGCCGGCGGCCAGGGCAGTTTCGCGGCGGGACGAGCGGCTCGGGCCTTGGACGACGGCTCCTTCGTCTGGAACTGCGATTGGATGAACGCGCTCGCTTCGACCGGCGCCAATCAGTTCCTCGCTCGCGCCAGCGGCGGGTTTTCATTCTATACCGGCGCGTCTGGCGGTGCGACACTGGCCGCCGGCAGCGGTTCGTGGACTTCGATGAGCGATCGCAACGCGAAGGACAATTTTGCACCCGTGGACCCGCGGGCGGTGCTCGAAAAGGTCACGGAGCTTCCGCTGTCCATTTGGAACTACAAAGCGCAGGACCCAGCCATCCGGCACCTGGGACCGATGGCGCAGGATTTCAAGGCGGCTTTCGGCTTGGGCGAGACCGACACCGGGATCACTGGCGTGGACGCTGACGGCGTGGCCCTGGCGGCGATCCAGGGTTTGAACCAGAAACTCGAATCCCAGCAAGAGCAACTGCGCGCCAAGGACGCGCGCATCCAAACACTCGAACAGCGGATCGAGCGCCTGGAGAGCCTGCTGAACAAGACCGCGGAGCCTTCAACGGGAGGAAACCAGTGAATCGACTTTTTAGGCTGCAACCCGCAGGGTTGCCAGATGGCAGCCGGGGGTCGCCTGCGGCGACCCCCGGCTCAGTCGCGGAATTTCCCGGCACCCTGGAGGGGTGTCAGAGGGCGTGGATTTCAGCACGTAGGGTTCTGGCACCCCTCCGGGATGCACCCAGAATATACTATCGTCTGGTCCGGGGGTCTCGCTGCGCTTCGACCGCCCGGCTCAACGGACTGGTGGACGATGTGATCCTCGCGCCGGGCACCAACGTCACTTTCACGACTCGCGCCAACACGCTCATCATCTCCGCGGAGGGAGGCGCCACGAACCTCGTGGTCACCAACGGCCCGCCCAGTGGGTGGAACTTGACCGGCAATGCCGGCACCGCGCCTGGGGTGAACTTCGTCGGCACCAGCGACAATCAGCCGGTGGAGTTTTGGGTCAACAATGTCCGCGCGCTACGCCTGGAGCCGACGGCAGACGATGCTTCCCATTTCAATATAGTCAATGTCGTAGGTGGATCGCCGGCAAATTACATTGCATCGGGTGTGTATGGGTCGGTGATTGCAGGCGGCGGAGCGCTCTCCTATTTCGGAGTCGCTCAGACCAACAGCATATTGGCTGATGGCTCGTTTCTTGGAGGGGGGTGGCACAATTCCATCCAAACCAACGCCAGCTACTCGGTCCTGGCTGGCGGAGCCTGGAATTCCATCCAGACTAACGCGCACGGCAGCTTCCTCGTTGGGGGCTACCGAAATGCTATTGGGGCGAGCGCGTTCGACTCGTTCGTTGGCGGCGGTCTTGAGAATTCCATAAGCGCCGGCGCGAGCTCCTCCGTCCTCGGTGGTGGGGAGTACAACTCCATCCAATCAACTGCCCGCGCCGCTTTCCTTGGCAGCGGGGGCAATAATACCAACGCCGGTGCGTATGCGGTCGTACCCGGAGGCCGGAATAATTCCGCCAATGGCAATTATAGCTTCGCTGCCGGTCGTCGCGCCAAGGCTCTCTACGACGGGGATTTCGTGTGGGCCGACTCCCAGGACGGTGATTTCGGCGCCACGGCCCCGAACCAGTTTGTCATCCGCGCCGTCGGCGGCGTGGGCATCGGCGCCCCACCAGGGGATGCGCTGCTGGATGTGACGGGCAATATGCGCCTGAATGATTATGATCTGTTCCTGCGGGCGGGCTCGGATCGGAATCATGGCCTCGGTTGGTACGGCGGCACGAAGACCTTCGCCAGCCAAGCCCCGGATGGCCCGGTCCTTTATGGGCATGGGGGCGGGTTGCTGGCAACCACACGAGGGGGCGTCCCCAACTGGACGCTGCAATGGACTCCGGATGGCGACATCTTCGTTCGCGCAACGGTCAATGCTACGACTTTCAACCCAACGTGCGACCGTGATCAGAAGGAGAACTTCACTCCGGTTGACTCTCAGGAAGTCCTGGAGCGCGTTTCGGCCCTGCCGATCACCCGCTGGAACTTCAAGCAGGAGACTGCGCCACACCTGGGACCGATGGCCCAGGATTTTTACGCCGCCTTCGGCCTGGGCACGGACGATAAACACATCGCGACCGTGGACGCGGACGGCGTGGCCTTGGCCGCCATCCAGGGGCTAGACCAAAAGCTGAAGGAGAGAGACGCCGAGATCCAGGCGTTGAAACAGAGGCTTGAGGCCTTGGAGAAACTAGTCAGTCAGCTCACGAGTAAGTGAAAGGAAACAACGTATGAACCCATCACTCTCTCAGGTTACACTGGAGAAGCCGTTAAAACGGCTTAGCCTCCGGAACCGCGTGGAGCACCGGGCTGAAGCCGCGGTGCTAATGAGGCCGCTTGGCTGGCCGTGTAGAATGACGGCGCTGGGCGCGCTGGCCCTGCTCATAGCCGGGCTCACCGCGGTTTCGGGTCAGCCCTATTCCCGCCTCGGCTCCATTGTGGCAGGTGGCGGGGGAACGGGCGGCAATGGCCAGTATTCGCTTAGCGGCACGGCGGGCCAGGCGGTGACCGGCGCGCAAACCGACGGGCACTTCACACTCCTGGGTGGCTTCTGGTCGTTCGTGGCCTCGAACCAGGCATCCCCGCCCGTTCTTCTCAACCCCATTCTCTGGACCAATAAGGCGGGGGGACATTGGAACGTCGCCTCCAATTGGAGCCCAAACCAGACGCCCGGGCCTGGAGACACAGCGATGTTGAATGGTGGTTATTCTTGTACGGTGACCGTAGATGACGCGACGACCGTGGGCAATCTCACCCTGGGCGCCGGGGTAACGCTCGCTGGACCCGGCAAGCTCACGGTGAACGGCTCATTAAACTGGACGGGCGGCAACCTCACCGGTTGGCTGCAATGCAACGGGGGCGCCGTCAGCGGCAGCGCCGCGCACTACCAGTATGGCGGCCAATTGGTCAACGCCGGAACCCTGACCCTGAATGCCTCGATCACCACCGGCTATGCGGCAGGTATTACCAACCTGCCGGGCGCCGTGTTCGACCTGACGTCCGACGTGGGTATCACCTACTACACCGGCGCCCGCGGCGCGATCTACAACCAGGGCACTTTTCGCAAGAGCGGGGGCCTGGGAGTCTCCGCCCTCACGGAGCCCTTCAGCAATACGGGAACCGTCGACGTCGAAACCGGCACGTTGTCCCTGGGCTTCGGTGGCAACGGCTCCGGGCTGTTCCAGGCAACCTCCGGGGCCACCCTGGCTTTTGGCAATCCTGCCACGCAGAGCGGGAGCACGTTCACCCTGGCGCCGGGCGCTAATGTCTCCGGTGCGGGAGCCCTACTGGTCTGTGGTGGCACGGCTAACCTGGCCGGGACGGTGAACCTCACCGGCAGCCACACCTTCAGCGCCGGCACCGCCACCCTGTCGGGCCCGTACTGGATGACCAACGGTATTCTGACGATCTCCGGCGGCGCCGCCAACTTCACCGGCACGGGGCTGATCACACCGGCCCAACTGGAGTTGAGCGCCGGAGTTTTGGGAGGAACGACTCTCGTCATGGTGACGGGTCCGCTGCATTGGACGGGCGGCAACCTCACCGGTTGGCTGCAATGCAACGGCGGTACCGTCATCGGCAGCGCCGGGCACTACCAGTATGGCGGCCAGTTGGTCAACGCCGGAACCCTGACCCTGAATTCGTCAATCACCACTGGCTATGCGGCAGCCATCACTAATCTTCCCGGCGCCGTCTTCGACCTGGCGGCCGACGTCGGCATCAGCTACTACACCGGTGTCCGCGGCGCGATCTACAATCAGGGTGCTTTTCGCAAAAGCGGCGGCCTCGGAGTCTCCACCCTCACGGAGCCCTTTAGCAATGCGGGAACCGTCGATGTCCAGACCGGCACGTTGTCCCTGGGCTTCGGAGGTAACGGCTCGGGCCTGTTTCAGGCAGCCTCCGGGGCGACGCTGGCCTTTGGCAATCCGGCCAGCCTGAGCGGGAGCACGTTCAACCTGGCGCTGGGCGCTACGGTCTCCGGCGCGGGAGGCCTGCTGGTGTGTGGCGGCACGGCGAATCTGGCCGGAACGGTGAATCTGACCGGCAACCACACCTTCAGCGCCGGCGCCGCCACCCTGTCGGGCCCGTATTGGATGACCAACGGTATTCTGACGATCTCCGGCGGCACCGCCAATTTCACAGGCACGGGGCTGATCACACCGGCCCAACTGGAGTTGAGCGCCGGAGTTTTGGGAGGAACGACTCCCGTCGTGGTAACGGGTCCGCTTCATTGGACGGGCGGCAACCTCACCGGTTGGCTGCAATGCAACGGTGGCGCCGTCAGCGGCAGCGCCGGGCACTACCAGTATGGCGGCCAGTTGGTCAACGCCGGAACCCTGACCCTGAATGCCTCGATCACCACCGGCTATGCGGCTGGTATCACCAACCTGCCGGGCGCCGTGTTCGACCTGGCGGCCGACGTGGGTATCAGCTACTACACCGGCGTCCGCGGCGCGATCTATAACCAGGGCGCTTTTCGCAAAAGCGGGGGCCTGGGAGTTTCCGTCCTCACGGAGCCCTTCAGCAATGCCGGCGCGCTGGAGGCGCGCAGCGGGACGCTCGAGTTCGGCCAACTCCTCACCCAGACCGCCGGTCAGACATGGCTCCTGGAGGGGCGACTGACGGTGGGCCATGGCCTGGCGCTGGTTGGCGGGATGCTGGCGGGCACGAACACGCTGACCGGCAACGTAACCAACTCCGGCGGCATGGTCAGCCCCGGCGCCTCCGCCGGCGTATTGACCATTGCCGGCCATTATGCCCAAACCAGCGGCGGAACGTTGCGGATCGAATTGGGAGGCCCCACTCCGGGCAGTGGCTTTGACCAATTGGCAGTCAGCGGAACGGCCACTCTCGGCGGCGCGTTGGACGTGAGCTTCATCCAGGGTTTTACCCCGCCGGCCAACAGCGCTTACAACTTCCTCATGGCCGGTTCGCGCGCGGGAGTGTTCGCGAGCTTCAGCCCGCCGTTGGCCCAACTGGGGTTGACACTGGATTATGCGACCAACGGCGCCACCTTGGGCGTTACCGGCCTCTCGTCGCCAACGATTTCCCTGCCATGGCTGACCAACAAGACCCTGGTTCTTTTCTGGCCGAGCTCCGCCGCCAGCTACCAACTGGAAGCGGCGTTGGATCTGCTCCGTGGACCCAGTTGGGTCGTCATCCCGTCTTCGCTTTATCAGACCAACGGCGAGACCATCCAGTATGTCGAACCCGTCGCAGCCACCGGCGGCAGATTCTTCCGCCTGCGCAAGACGGCGCCGTCCGGCCCATAGGGTTGGAATGCGAATCAACAACGCGGCCAGTGGTTCCTCCCGGGCGAAGCTCTTCCGGGCGTATGGGCAGGGCAAAGCCAACCGACAACCACTGCGTACCCCCGTCAGAACTCCCAATGCAATCTGGCGCCAATCACAGAGATCGGGCCGCGGTCGCGATTGAAGGCGGGGTTCGTGATGAACTGATAATCAATCGAGGCGTGGACGGTCTTCCAGATCCCGAAGTCGTAATAGGTTTCGAGGATCTCTTCCAAGCCATAAGTCAGCGCGGTGTCCCCGGCCAGGATGCCGACGCCTCCGGCGGCCAGGAAATCCTGATGGACGCTCGAAATGCCGTTGAGGATGCCCGCCAGGCCGAAGGTGTCGCTGGGGCGATGCCACGACTCCCCCTTGATGCTCAGACCCAGCGTGGCGGTGTGGTCAACGTCGGCGAAACACCAGGCTTCGTTCTGGCCATCACTCCAGCCCAGGCGCATAAAGGCGCCCACGTTCTTGACCAACTCCTGCTCCACGTTCAGCCCGAAGCCGAACTTCTGGCGCGTGGCGCGAGTCGCCTCGATGTCTGCGGGTTGATGCGGGCTGTCCACCGCGGCTTGATAGCTGCCCATGTTGGCTTGGTTCAGGTAGGCCAGCAAGCGGACGGTACTGGGATGCCCCCCCAGCGCGTAGCGGCGCTCGAACTCCGTCACCATGGCCCAGGCCACGAAAAAGCGGAAATCCTCGGCCATGTGGTTGGAGAGGCGGGGCACTTGGAAGAAGCCATACCGCAGCGCCCATTGCGGTTCATTTAGTTCGGCGGCAAAGCCGGTGATATAGCCCAGGCTGTCCGCCGGGAAATCCCAAGCCTCGTTGGCCATCAGCGCCCAGTTCATGAACTGAGTGCGCGGGTCGTTGGCGTAGGCATTATTGTCGAAGATGTCTTTGGCGCTCATCTTCCCGACAGTCAACGTGAGCCGTCTGACCTCCTGCTTTCCGGCCAGGTGAAGCGGGTCGTCCTCGACCGCTTCCTGATCTCCGCCCAATCCAATGGTCTGGCGGACGAACATCCGGGAGAAGGTGGCGTTGGGCACATCCGTGCCCAAGCGAAAGGCCTCGCCGTTAGGGAAACCATCAATGCCGAGGGCGTCGCTGAGGCCAAAGCCCTGCCACATCATGCCGTCCACGTGGAACTCCGCCCCCCGCCATAGCCGCAGGCCTAAAAGCAGGTCCAACGAGACGGTCTCTTTCACCTCCCCCTCCGCGCGCATGCTGTTGGGGCCGGAGTACTTGGCGGAGAAACCCGGGTGATACTGGACGATGTCGGTGTTCTGGACGTGCCAATTCCAGAACTGCTCCCGAGCTTCTTCGGGAGGCTTTACCCCGGCGTCGGCCGGCGGTTTGTCGGGGGACGAGCTTGGAGCGGATACCATCGTCCCGGTGGCGTTAGTGTCCGCAACGGAGACCGTCGCGCCGCCACCCAACCAGAAGACCGCCGCTATGGTGAAAATCGTTGGATGCAGATTCATTCGGCGCGTCTTCATTTCCGGTTCTGGTCTGGTCGCTCGCGCAGCCAGGGCGCGCGTCGCGCGGGAATCTAGCCTACAGTCGCCCGCATGTCCTATTTAACTTGGTCTGAAGATTTGTGATGCGCCAATTCCCGGCGGCGCTGTCGCGACCGCAAATCGGAGAGTTGGCGGCACGCTTCGTCATACCAATTTCCGTAGGGCCGGCGTGTCGTCGACCCTGTAATCGGTCGGAGATACCCGGAAACTTCGGTGGCCTTCCGGCTTTGGGACTCGTTCTTCGTTGTCACACTTAGTTGTTGATCTCGGAGCCGGTGAGCTTGCAAGCAAAAGGCTGCGTCTCACCTGGCCGAACCAAATTAGCAGGAATTCCGGGCAGGAAAATAGAAAAGAACTATTAAGTCGTCCTTGAGCTTCGCATGGAGGCCCCCGAACTAACGGCGCCCCGCTCATTCGCTTTCCCAAAGAGGATGCGGAAGACGCGTGAAGGAGAGTCAAGACTGGGTGCTAGACCGCTAAGAAGCCGTAAACAAGGGAGTGACTCACTCTTTCTGGGGGAGGCAGGCGATCCGGAATTCCCAGTTCTATCTATCTCGCCCGGGGCAGGCGTCAATCCGCAACGCGCTCGCGCGCTCCAGGCCCAAGAAACCCAATGCCGGACTTTGGCGAAGAGGTCCGCCAATATCTTCGTGTGAATGAAGGACGCCAGCAGGGGTCGCGCGCGGCCGCGCGACCCCTCTTATCTGGATGGAACCGGAGAGAATCCTCTGGTTTAGAGCGGCGCCCCGCTGAAGTTATTCATCGTGGTAAAGAGCCACTTACCCTCGTGCTTGACGGCCGTCGCATTGACCTGGATGGCCCCCCGGATCACGTAGGGCGTGACTGACAGATCGGTGGCCACGCACTCCGTGGTCGCTTCCGCCGTGTTGCCGCGCACGGTGACCGTGGTTTTCCATTCCGGCGCCAAGGAGACCCAGTTGTTGTGGAAGTAGGGGCCGCTGGTGAAGAAGCCCAGCACGGCGGTCTTGCCCACATACGGGGCGCCATTGTTGAGCGTAAGCGAGCAGTCGTCGGCCCAGAGGCTCGCCATCGCCGCCGCGTTGCCGCCGTACGCGAGGGCTCCATGGTAGCCCGCCAGCAACTGGAGCACTTCGGCCTCTTGCGCCAGCGGTTGCTCGTCCTCGCTTTCCTGGCGGGGAACTCCCGCCGCCCGCGCGGGGGCGAGCAGGGCCGAACTGGCGAGCGCGATTACGGCCATAGCCGCCAAGCCGGCCAACAAGGCCCCGCGGGCGCGCGTCAAGACCGCCGCATGGAATAAACGATTGATTTGTTTCATAATGCTATTTGTGTTATTGGTTATTAGTTTTGTTATTGGTTGTGGTGTCTTATTTCCAACTCCCTCCCGCGAAGCCGGAACCGGCCGCTCAAACCGGAGCCGCCGGCTGGTTCATTTGCTTCGCCAGGCGAACGGAAGTTGATTCGTAGTAGAACTGCCGGGAAGCGAACGAATCTTTCAAAAAAAGAGAAAGAATTACGGATGCGCCGGCAGTACCCGGAAAACGACAACCAAGCAATGGCATGAATCAGAGCCAAGCGGAGTACCTGCCGACGCGCCAGAGTTTGATCGAGCGGCTCAGGCGTTGGGACGATCAAGAGAGTTGGCGCGATTTCTTCGACCTGTACTGGGGGCTGCTTTACGGCACAGCGATGAAATCGGGCCTCAACGACCCGGAGGCGCAGGACGTGGCGCAGGACACCATCATCCTGGTGGCGAAGAAAATGAGCCGCTTCAAGTACGACCCGGCCGAGGATTCCTTTAAGGGGTGGCTGTTGTACTTGACGCGCAAGCGCATCGCCATGGAATACCGGAAGCGGGCGCGGGGCCGCCTCCAACCGCCGGCCGAACCCGGCGCGGAGACGGCTGAGATCGAAGGGATTCCCGACCCGGCGGGGGTCCGCTTGGAGGCGTTCTGGGAAGAGGAATGGGCGCGGACCCTGTGGGCGGCGGCGCTGGCGCGGGTCAAAGAGCAAGTGGCGCCAAAGCAGTTCCAGATGTTCGACCTTTACGTGGTGAAAGAGCGCCCGGCGCCGGAGGTGGCCCAGGCGCTGGGGGTGGCGATCGCCCAGGTTTACCTGGCCAAGCACCGAATCTCCGCCTTGCTCAAAAAGGAGCTCACGCAATTGAAAACCCGGCTCGAATAGCCTCGCGCCTGGTGCGAGCCGGACTTTCTTGACTGCCGTTGCCGTCACCGGGTCGCCGCGGAGTTTCGCCGCCTTCGCGGAGGGGTTGACGCGGGGGAGTTCGGTGTTATATTGAGAATTAATTCACAGAATTAGAGGAATTGGCCCTAATCGCTGTGACTTGGCGTTTTGAAGACTCTGATATCACGCCACCCGCGCCGCCGGGAGCCGGCCTTCGACTTGCGGGCGCCCTCATCGTGCGCGCCGCCTCCTCGGGTCCCGGATCACGAGCTAGTACGAGCCATTGGCCGGGGCAGCTACGGCGAAGTGTGGCTGGCGAAAAGCGTGCTAGGAAGTTATCGCGCCGTGAAAGTCGTCCGGCGCCGCTCTTTTTCCGACGGGCGTCCATTCGAGCGGGAATTTGCCGGGCTCCAGCGTTTCGAGCCGATCTCGCGCGCTCATCACGGCTTTGTCAGCATTCTCCACGTCGGCAGAAATGAACGTTGCGGGTATTTCTATTGTGTTATGGAGCTCGCCGACGATGCGGGCTCCAGCCAAGCGGTTCGGCCGGAGGCATATGAACCCAGGACTCTGGCAAGCGACCTGGCCCGGCGAGGGAGATTGCCGTTAGGAGACTGTTTGGATATCGGGTTGAGTTTGGCGGCGGCGCTGAAGGATCTGCACCGGCATGGGCTGGTCCATCGCGACATCAAGCCGTCGAACATCATCTTCGTCCGCGGAGTTCCCAAGCTCGCGGATATCGGCCTGGTCACCGCGATCACCGACGCCACCACGTCCTTGGGCACGCGGGGCTATGCTCCACCGGAAGATCCAGGCCGCCCGACCGCCGACCTGTATAGCTTGGGCAAAGTTCTCTATCAGCTCAGCACTGGAAAAGCGCCGGAACAGTTCCCGGAACTGCCGGCCGAGCTCAGCGATTTGGCTGCCGACGGCCAGTTCAGCCGATTTAACGATGTCCTGCTCCGCGCCTGCCAGAATGTCGTGGCGCATCGCTACCCATCCGCCGAGGCCCTCCGGGCCGCGCTGAGCCACTGCCAACGAACCGCCGGTTCCGCGGCCCCGCCGGATGCCAGCGCAGCCAGCGGCCCGCCCGCCCGCTGCGAACGCAAATTGCTGACGGCGCTCCTGATCAATATTACCCGGACTGAGGTCGCCGATCCGGAAAGCGCGCAGGCATTCATGAGCGCCTGCCTGGATTTGCTCCGACCCGTGCTGCAGCGGTTTGGGGGGATGCCGGCGCAGGTTTTGGGCGATGGCCTGCTGGGTGTTTTTGGCGAGCCGCTCCCTTGCGAGGACCATGCCCGGCGAGCCACGGAGGCTGCGTTGGCGGCGCGGCAGGCGCTGGAGGCCCGGCGGCAGGAACTCCAGACCCAATATGGCTTTGGCTTTGAAGCGCGCCTCGGTTTGAATACCGGCCTGGCAATCGCCGGCCAGACCGGCCAGCATCTGCCTCCGGCGGGAGACCTGGCGGACTTGGCGGCGCGGACGGCGCAGTTCGCCGATGCGGGCCAAGTAGTCATGACCGAGGCCACGTGCCGGGCGGTAAGAGACTATTTTGTTCTCCGCGCCTTAGGCGAGCGGCGGCTGCCCGCCCGGTCCGCGCCGCTGGGGCTTTACCAGGTGGAGGGCTCTCGGGCGCTCCGGACGCGTCTCGAGGCGGGACTGGAGCGGGGGCTTACCCCGTTCATCGGCCGGAGCAAAGAGCTTGGGCTGCTGCGCGAGCGGTTGGCGGAAGCGCGAAGGGGTCGGGGTCAAGTCGTCTTGCTGAGGGGCGAACCCGGCGTGGGCAAATCGCGCCTGCTGCTGGAGTTTCAGCGCTCCCTCGGCGCCGGGGGTATTTGCTGGCTGGCGGGCCGCTCGATCTCCTACGGCAGCCAGATGGCGTACTTGCCCATTATTGATCTGGTGAAACGGTTGTTCCGGATTGAAGAGACGGATGAGCCAGGGGTGGCTAGCGCCCGGATTGATATCGAAGGTCAGGCGCTGGGCGACCAGATCCAGCCGGTGTTATCGCTGATCAAGTACCTGCTGTCCATCCACACCGAAAAAGAGAGCGCGCCCGACATGAGCGCGGAGCAGCGGCGGGTCAGGACGTTTGAAGCGTTGCGGAACCTGATTCTGAAATGGGCGCAGCGATGCCCGGTCATCCTGGTGGTTGAAGACCTGCACTGGGTGGATCGGACCTCGGAGGAATTCCTCATTTGGCTGGCGGATTCGTTGAGCCTGGCGCCGGTGTTGATGCTCCTGACCTACCGTCCCGAATATCGCCATCGGTTCCCCGAACGTTCCTTCATCACGCACTCGACCTTGCAGCACTTGACGGAGGCGGAGAGCCTTGAAATGGCCAGCCGTTTGTTGACTGATACCGGTCTGCCGGAACAGCTCCGCGACGTGGTTCTGGCCAAGGCCGAGGGCAACCCGTTTTTCGTTGAGGAGATGCTCAAGTCGCTGCGGGAGACCGGGGCGCTCACGCGGCGCTCTGGAAATGGCGCGGCCGCTCAAACTCCTTTCTGGACTGAAGTCCCGGATACCATCCAAGACGTGATTCTGAGCCGAATCGATCGCCTCGAAGAATCGCCCCGGAAAGCCTTGCAGTTAGCGTCGGTGATCGGACGCGAATTTGCTGTCACTTTGCTGGAAACCATCGCCGAACTGACGGAGCCGCTGGCGGAGTCGCTGCGCGCGCTCACGGCTTTGGAGTTGATTTACGAACGGAGCGTGTTTCCCGAGCGCTTGTGTATTTTCAAACATGCGTTGACGCAGGAGGTGGCTTACAACAGCTTGTTGCGGCAGCGCCGCAAGGAATTGCACTGCCTGGTCGCGGCGGCCATGGAGGAGCTATATGCCAGTCGGTTACCCGACTTTTACGGGCTGCTGGCCTATCATTATCAGCGCGGCGAAGAATGGGAACGGGCGTTGGACTATTTGCAGCGCGCGGCCCAACGCTGTCGGCGCGTGGGCGCGTACCTGGAGGAAGCCCTCCAATTGGGCCAGGCCATGACGGTCGCCCAGCGGCTCAGGCAGACGCCGCTTTTGGCCGAACTCCGGGGCCAGCGCGGTACCGCCCTGGTTAAGTGTGGGAAATGGGTCGAAGCTAAACGCGATCTGGAAACCGCGCTGGCCGAGTTGCCGGCGGGAAACTTCGGCCGCAGCGCGGAGTTGCTTTCCAGCCTGGCGGCCGCGTGTTTCTGGGCGCTGGACATTCCGGGGATGCAGCGGCATGCGAACGAGGGCCATGCGCTGGCGGAGAAAGCCGGACGAGTTGATTTGGTCGCCGCCCTGCTGGGGTGGCTGGGCGCTAGCCAGCAGACTCTGGGGGACCTGGATTCTGCCACGGACCTTTATGAGCGCGCGCTCGCCAAGGGATCGGGATTCTGTTCGCCGGGACTGGCCAGTTTTCCACTCGCCCTTTATTTGCGCGGGCGCAATGCCGAGGCGTTGATTCGCGCGCGCGAGTCCGCTGAGAACTTTCGCAGCCTGAGCGATCCTTTCGCCGCTACGTTTGGCCATCCCCACCTCGGGCTGGCCTTGGCCGCCTGCGGTCGCTACAGCGAGGCCGCGAGCGTGTTTGAAGAGGCCAGGGAGTTGGGACGCAAACACGAAATCTGGCAGTTCCACGCGCGCGCGGTCGCGATGTCCGCGGGCTTTCACCTGGAGGTGTTTGATTTCAAGGGCAACGAAAGGCTGGCCCAGGAAGCGCGGGAACTGGCGCGGCTCGCAGGGTTTCAACCCTCCGTCGTGAGCGCCAGTCTTGACCTGGTGTTCAACTTCGCGCGCCGGGGCGAAGTGGATCAGGCGGAACGCCTGGTCGAAGAGACGGCCGCGTCCGCGGCCGCCACCGGTGGCTGGCACCAGTGGCTGTGGCAATTGCGCCTCCGGCAAGCGCGCGCCGAGCTTGCCTGCGCTCGGCGGGACTGGCCAGGCGCCCTTTCGGCAGCGCGGGCGGCCATCTCGGAAAGTCGGGCGCGCGGCCGCGCAAAGTACGTCGTGATGGGGTTGGAGACCCGGACCCGAGCCCAGGCCGCGCTGGGACGGCGGAAGGAAGCCGTCCGCGATGCGCGAAGCGCTGTCCGTATGTCCCGCTCCTTAGGCGACCCCGCGCTATTCCTGCGGGCGGCCACCGCCTTGCTCGCGCTGGAAGGCGACGAGTTGCTCCTGCGTGAGACCCGCCAGACGGCTGGGCGGATCCTTGCCGAACTGCCCGACGCGGAGATGCGGCGCCAATTCGAGATGGCTGAATCCGTGCGGCTCCTGGGGCCGCTGGCATGAAGGTTTTCGGTCACCCAACCTCCCATGAAGCGGCGGTCGAGCGAACGGGCCGTGTCGGGGCAATGGCCGCGAGAAAACTGAAGAACCAGGGCTGGTCACCGAGCGGAATTGCGGGCCTTTCTGGTTCTATAGCGATCAGCGCTCAATCTCCTGGTCCTGCTTCTGGGCGCGCAACTGTTCTGGTGTTAGAATCGTGATTTGAGGCTGGTAGCGGCGGAAGTCTTCGACGTTGAAAGTGAGAATCTCGTCAACACCATAAAGGACATGCAGACCGCCTCGGGTGTCGAATAATTCTCAAGAGAAGAAAACCCGGGGGTCTGCGACACCGCTCCGCGGCCGAGTCGCCGTTTGAATTGGGCGTTTGATTGGGCTTTTCAATCGTCCCGTTTTGGCGTAGATCTGCCTGCCCGCCGCGGCGGGTATGCTTATGAAACCGGAAGTAGAAATATACGATACGACCCTGCGGGACGGCAGCCAGGGCGAGGGCATCAATCTCTCGGTGATGGACAAGCTGCGCATTACCGAGCGGCTGGATGCCTTCGGGGTTCATTTTATCGAAGGGGGCTGGCCCGGTTCCAATCCGAAGGATATCGAGTATTTTGCCGAGGCCAAACATCGGCGGCTCAAGCGCGCGCGACTGGCGGCCTTCGGCTCGACGCGCCGCAAGGGGGTCAGCGTCGAAAGCGACGACCAGGTCCGGCTGCTGCTCGAGGCTGAAACCCCCGTCGTCACCATCTTCGGGAAGACCTGGCTCCTCCATGTGCGGGAGGTGCTGCGCGCCACGCCCGATGAAAATCTGGTCATGATCGCCGACACCGTCCGTTTCCTCAAAGACCACGGCCGCTACGTCATCTATGACGCCGAGCATGGCTTCGACGGGTTCAAAGCGGACGCCGACTACGCCCTGGCCACGCTGCAGGCGGCGGAAAAAGCCGGGGCCGACATGGTCGTGTTGTGCGACACCAATGGCGGCTCTCTGCCGAGCGAGATCAGCCGGATCACCGCCACCGCGTTCAAGAACCTCTCCGCGCGGATCGGCATCCACACCCACAACGATATCGGCATGGGCCTGGCCAACGCCATCGCCGCCCTTGAGGCCGGCGCCGTCCAGGTTCAAGGCACCATCAACGGTTACGGGGAACGCACCGGCAACTGCAACCTCATCAGCGTCATTCCGACGGTCGCCTTGAAGATGGGCAAGCGCTGCGCTCCGGAGTCCTCGCTGGCCAAGCTCAAGGAATTGTCGCAGTTCGTGGATGAAATTGCCAATATCCGCCATGACCCGCGCCAGCCGTGGGTGGGCGAGGCCGCCTTCGCCCACAAGGGCGGCACCCACGTCAACGCCGTCCAGAAAGTTGTGAGCAGCTACGAGCATGTGGATCCCGCGCGGATCGGCAATGCCCGCCGGGTGCTCATCAGCGACTTGGCCGGCCGCAGCAATATCGTTCTGAAGGCGCAGGAACTGGGTTTCCAGGTCAGCAACGAGACGCCGGAGTTGAAGGACATCCTTGCCCACATCAAGAAACTCGAGCACGAAGGTTACGAGTTCGAGGCCGCCGAAGGCTCGCTCGCCCTCGTGATACGCAAGATTCTCAAACACGAAAACCCGCCCTTCACCATCGAGGGCTACCATGTCTCGATCCGGCGCGACCGCTCGATCTCCGTTTGCCAGGCGAGCGTCAAAGTGCTCGTCGACGGCGAGATCGAGCACACCATCGCCGAGGGCGACGGCCCGGTGAACGCCTTGGATCAGGCCCTGCGCGCCGCGTTGGTGAAGTTCTTTCCCCAGCTCAAGCGCATCCGCCTGGAGGACTACAAGGTGCGCATCCTCAACAGCGCCTCCGGCACTGAAGCCCGCACCCGCGTCCTCATCGAGTCCACCGACGGCAAAGAACAGTGGGGCACCGTCGGCGTCCACGACAACATCATCGAGGCCAGTTTGCAGGCCCTCTCCGACAGCTTGGAGTATCGCCTCATGCGCCGATCCTCTTAGAAAGAACCTATGCCCGAGATACCCAAAGCCTACGAACCCCAGGCCGTCGAGGAAAAATGGTACGACTTCTGGTTGAAGCAGGGTTGTTTCACCGCGGATCCCACCTCGCCCAAACCGCCCTATTCGATCGTCATCCCGCCGCCCAACGTGACGGGCATGCTGCACATGGGCCACGTCCTGAACAATACCATCCAGGACATCCTTTCGAGGAAGGCGCGGATGGAGGGCAAGGAGGTCCTCTGGTTGCCCGGCACCGATCATGCCGGCATCGCCACCCAGGCCGTCGTCGAGAAGGCCCTCCGCAAGCGGGGTGTCATCAAGCACCGCGATGACCTCGGGCGCGAGAAGTTCCTCGAGCACGTCTGGGCGTGGAAGGAAAAGCACGGCGGCATCATCATTCAGCAACTCAAGAAGCTCGGCTGCTCGTGCGATTGGTCGCGCCAGCGCTTCACCATGGACCCCGAGTACTCGCGCTGCGTCCAAAAGGTGTTCGTCGAACTCTATAAGCAAGGCCTCATCTATCGCGGCAAACGCATGGTCAATTGGGACCCCGCGGCCCGAACAGCCTTGTCCGACGAGGAGGTTGATATGGTGGAGGAGAAGGGCCATCTCTGGCATCTTCAGTACCCCATCCTGGACGACCAAGGCCAGCTCCAGGCCGGGGAGTTCGTCACGGTCGCTACGACGCGCCCCGAGACCATGCTCGGCGACGAAGCGGTGGCGGTGAACCCCAAGGACGAACGTTACACCCGCCTGATTGGGCGCAAAGTCCTCCTCCCGCTCCGCAACAAACCGATCCCCATTATCGCCGACGATTTCGTCGATCCCAAGTTCGGCACCGGCTGCGTCAAGGTCACTCCCGCGCACGATCCCAACGATTACGAGATGGCCCTGCGCCATCAGTTGCCCTTCACGGAGGTGATCGGTCCCGATGGCGCGATGACCCGGGAAGCGGGCGAGGACTTCGACGGCTTGGATCGCATGGAGGCCCGCCAGGCGGTCGTCGAGGAGTTGACCGAGCAGGGCCTCTTGCTGAAGGTCGAGGATTACGTCCACAATGTCGGCTACAGCCAGCGCAGCCATGTCCCCATTGAGCCCCACTTGAGCGAGCAGTGGTTCCTCAAATACCCGAAGATCGAAACCGCGACCGCGCGTGTGGACCAGGGTGGGGAAGCCGTTCTTTGGGAAAAGCCCGTGGAGGTCGTAAGCCTCGCGGGGCGCGAACCCGCAGGCAGGGAGCGCGCGGAGCTACGTGAAAGCGTGACGAAACTCGCCCGGGAGCAGGGCTGGATCGGAAGGGCGTTTTGCAATGCGGACACCGGTTGGCAAATTCATATTCGCCGTCGAAGCCTCGCGCATGCCTTTAACGATCGAAGCCCGGTGGCAATCCAGGCGGTAGCCGTACTGCCTGAGTTAATTCGCACGGCCGTGCTGTGGCGCTCCGAACCTCACGACCCGCCGCATCCCCGGTTTCGGCGAGTGCATCACTTTGTGGGCGCGCTGGAGTTGACAGGCGAGATTTACCGCATCCCCATTACCGTCAAGGAACTCGCTGATGGCCGAATGTTCTGCGACCATACGGCAAAAAAAACAGCGCTCGGTGGTAAACCTCAGGTGGCGCATCTCCCGAAGGAGAATTTGGGCATCCAGCCTGCACCGAACGCTGCCTTTAAGCTCGGTGATTTGCTCGATGGTGTCGAGCCCGCCCAGCCGGCTTTGATGCGTTTTCATCCCGAACGCTGGGCCAAGACCTACTCGCATTGGATGCATAACCTCCGCGATTGGTGCATCAGCCGCCAGCTTTGGTGGGGACACCGCATCCCGGTGTGGAGCAAGCAATATCAGACGAGCTTGCGCGACCTCCTTCGCGATTTGGATCGCCTGTTGACGTTGGACGAACATCTTCAGCCCGCCAGCTTCGACGCCGCGGATATCGCGATCCGCATTGACGGCCAACCTTGCTCGGCGGATGCTCCGGCGCTTAGGCAAAGGGCCCAAACTCCCGATCCCAACCTGGACGAAATCAAAGCCTATCAAGTCCAGATCTGCACGATCATCCCCGGCGTCCAAGCCAAACTCAACGCCGCGGGCCAGGGTTTCGCCCAGGACCCCGACGTCCTGGACACCTGGTTCAGTTCCTGGCTCTGGCCCTTTGCTACGATGGGCTGGCCCGAGCGGACCGAGACCCTCAAGAAGTTTTACCCCACCACCGATCTTGTTACCGGCCCGGACATCATTTTCTTCTGGGTCGCCCGCATGATCATGGCGGGTTGCGAGTTCATGGGCGATCTGCCCTTTCGCAATGTCTATTTTACCGGCATTATCCGGGACAAACTCGGACGCAAGATGAGCAAGAGCCTCGGCAACTCGCCCGACCCGCTCGAACTTATCGCCAAGTACGGCGCCGACGCCCTCCGCTTCGGCACCATGCGCAGCGCCCCCCTCGGACAGGACGTCCTTTTCGACGATAAAGACGTCGAGTTGGGGCGCAATTTCTGCAACAAGCTTTGGAATGCGTGCCGCTTCCGCCAGATGCAGGCGGGCGAGGTCCAGGCCGAGATCGATCCCGCCCGCTTGACCAGCGATGACAAGTGGATTCTGCTCAAGCTCGATCAGGCCATCCACGACATCACCACCGCCTTCGCCGATTACCGCTTCAACGAAGCCACCCAAACCCTCTACCGGTTCTTCTGGAGCGAATACTGCGATTGGTACGTCGAGGCGAGCAAGGCCGTTCTCCATCACCCCGATCCCGCCGGCAAGGCCAACACCCTGGCCGTGCTGGACTTCGTCCTTTCCCACGCCCTGCGCCTGTTCCATCCGTTCCTCCCGTTCATTACGGAGGAACTCTGGCGCGGCATGGGTTATTACGAGGACATGCCCGAAAAGCAAGGCGGCCTTACCATCATGTTCGCGCCCTGGCCCAAAGCCCTGGGCGAAGAGTTTCGCCGCCATTATGGCCTGGATGACAACTGCCTCAAAACGGTGGACGCCAAGTACGACCTTGTGACCCAGGGACGCAATCTCCGGCGCGAGGCCAACATCCCCGCCGGCAAGCGGGTCAAGTTTGTCTTCAAACCGGCCCGCGAGTTTTCACCCTATGACGCCGAGGTCTTGAAGCTCCTGCTCAATGCCGAGGCGCTGGAGATGGACCCGACTTTCGAGGCGAAGAAAGGCACTCCTACCGTGTATTCGGAACTGGGCGAACTTCGTCTGCCGCTGGAAGGACTCGTGGATGCGGCGGCCGAAAAGGCCCGCCTGCTCAAGGAATTGGACAAAATCGAGGCCGAAGTGGCCAAGGTCCAACAAAAGCTCGGCAACACGAACTTCACCTCGAAGGCGCCGCCGCACGTCCTGCAAGAGCATCAGCAGCGCCTGGCGGAATGGCAGGCCAAGCGCGACCGCGCGAAGGCAACGCTCGAGGGGTTGGGCTAAGCGCCCGGAGAAAACAGACGCCCCGCGTATTAAGGACGCGCGGACGAAATCGCGGAGCATTTGGAGCGCCCGTCATGCCCGCGCTTTGCCTGCGTCCGCTAGCCGGCAAGTCAAGTTTAGTTCTCGCAAGACCGCTAAGAGAGTTCGACCCGCTGGGGAAACTCGGGGCGCAAGCCTGAAGCGGGCAAGGGGCGAGCATCACCGGGACTGAAAAAGCTCATCCCGCCGTCTCGGGCGCAGAGCCAAACCTCCCTGGCGCCGGCGTCGAAATAGAGCGCCGCCTTCTCGCGGATCTCCGCCTCGGTGTTGCCCGGCGACAGCACTTCCACACAAATATCGGGCGCGCGGGGAAAACACGGTTGTTCTCCCAACTCCTTCATGCGCTTGGTTGACGCCCAGGCCACGTCGGCTGCCTTTACGCCGTCGGCGGTCGAGATCGGGCATTCGGTCAACACCCGGCCTGTTTGCAAGACGCTCCGGAGCAGAAAGGTAATCTCGGATTGGAAACTCCCATGACTCGGAGCCGGAGGGGGGGCTCATAATGATGCGACCATAACGATCGGTTTCAATGCGACCTTCGACCTTGGCCAACTCCCGGTCGGCCAACAACTCCGTCCAACGGCTCAAATTGAAGGGCGTCTGTTTCTCTCGCGCTGGCAACTCGAGGGTGAGCATCGCCATGAATCTAAGGTATGAGTTCAGGCCCAAAAGGTCAATTTCAGATGGCGACGCCTCGGTTATGGTCTGCGGCGGGGTCTTGGGCAAAATTGCGCGCTTTGGGAAACCAAGCATCGTCTTCGCTGGCAAGCATACCGGGTGAGACAACCCGGCGTTCACTCAAGGAATTCTGGATTTAAGGAAGCGCCACGAGCCGATAAAATCGATTTGAGGCGATCACCAAGCTGGTTGCAACAAGTTGATTGTTGGTGATCGCAGTGGCGTTCGCGGCGGTACTCCAGATTGGGTTTTCCAAGGAACTTGCAGCTTGAAGGACAAAGTTTGTTGGAGTCGAGGGCCAGTAGCAGGTCGCCTGTCCTCCTGAAACCCTGATGTCGATGACGGGCCCCTTTGACTGAATCGTGATGGCAGCCAGTGTTGGAACGCCGCTAGGATTATTTCCATAACTTTTCAACTGAACGTTGGTCAGTGCTTGGGATTGGAACTCTCGCGGCAACATCCAGCCCTGACAATCAAAACGCTCCATTCCCCAATAAAGGCTCATAATGTTCGTGGAAACGACGTTATTGAATGAGCCATTGTTATGATCGCGAATGTTGAAACCTTCCACCAAATCAAATCCAACCCGGGCCCCCTCGGAACCGAAGAATTCCAAAGCGCCGCAGGCGGAACCGAAGGTACCCCAGGTTGAATTAATGATCGTATAAACGGTGACCGCGTTAGTCACGTTAACAGGGAAGTTGCTTATTGATGGACTGGCGAAGGAGCCCACCCCAGCGCTAACCACTCCCAAGCCGCTCGTCGTTCCCGGAAAGCCAGCCAGGTTAAAGGGTATGCCGGCCATACTCGTCGTGAACGGACCGGGTGGGTAGTCGGTGCTGGCCCCGCTTGAACTTCTGATGTTGTCGGTCACGTAGGGGCTAAGATCCACTAGGAAGTCGCTTCCTCGAGCCGTACCGGGAGCGAGTCGCGCGCTCCCTTTCAGGCCGTGGACAAGCAGGCCGGAAGGATTCACTCCGCCGTTGGGTGAGCCATTTATCACCACAAATTCCATAGTGTTTGAACTCCGAGAAAACCCATTGGTGATCGCAAATGGATGCAACGCGCCGAATCCCTTGTTAGTTACCCCGATGTCAACCCCGTTGATGAGGATGTATGACCAATCATCGCAAGCTAGCTCTCCAGTGATGACCGCCGTGCTAATGTCGAATCCAGTGAGGTCAAAATGCAGCGAATAAGCGTAGGTCCCCGCGGGCGCCGACCGGCTACTGGGCGCCGGCGCAATCCAAGCGCAGTCGGAGGGCGGAGATGCCCACGGCGTAACTCGCGACGCGTGTGGAGGAGTCACAATAGCCCCAGATATCGGCCCCTCCATGGAGTAATGAAAATCCAAGCTGCCATATGAAAGTGTAGAACCGTTATCATCGACTCCGGTGTTGAAAAGGCCGGCTATCGCGGCTGCTCGCGCGTCGCCACCAACGGTAATGACATTGCCAATCGCAAGAGCGATCAGCAAAAACAAGTATCGCGCCGAGTGCTTCTGAGTCGTAATCGTAATTTTGCGTTTCATGTGTTCTCTAATCTTTTTTTGGTGAAGTTTCATTCTGCGGAATGCGCCCCCGCTTGAGCCCTGCCGAGGAGTCTTGGCGTTGTGTGAACGTCTGACATTATGCGCCTAGGATTCAAGCGCTTGTCGTGTGCGCGGCGGTAACATTTGGAAACGCCTCGTCGCGTGAGACGCAACGGATCCGAAGGATCGCTTCCGGGTTCCTCGGACCGGGAGCGGAGCTCCCCGACACAGGAGGAGCCGCTCGCACATTTATGCGGATGTCCGCAGAGGTCACCTATCATGCCGAAGGAGAGGTGCGAACAATTGTGTGGGATTGTTGGGTCCATACGATGGGAGAGTGCTTAGGAAAGGCGCAGGCTGCCCGACACGATGGGAACGGGACGTGAAGTTTGCGGTACCTCCGTCACTACCGGGGCGCCGAAGGGACAGGCAGCGTTGTTGTCGTTCATAACTATCCTCTACAAAAGTTCCTATGGGCAAGAGTTACAGGGAATCTCCAAGCCTGTTCTGAATGGGGAACGTTGACCAATTGACCGATTGTTCCTTTTGTAACCGATTGGTTCCAGACCACTTACAAGGTTGTTTGCCTTGCGATGGGCAGCTTCCGCCGATGCTTGAATTGGTCAACGCCCTGTCGCCTTCGGTCTGCTCGGCGCCATTTTCCAGGCGGCGCGGTTCATTTGAGACGGGAGGTTGGATCGCCCGCCTCGCCCCCCGCGAGGTCCTTGGAGCTGTTCTCGAACCGCTTAACGATGTTCTGTAACCTTTCCCGCTGGGTTCTTTTGTATAGGACGCTTATGAAAAACTTCGAGCCCTATGGCCTTCTGCTACTTTGCAACCATAGTCCATTCCTTTCCAAACTGCGGCAATCCAGGCGCCTGCAAGTATTCTCGGCTGGGCGTAAACCTGTCCGGGATCAGCTCGCGGAGCGCTGCCTGCAATTTGCCATGAGAGTCAAAGCCCATTTGCGCCGAATCGGTCGGCGAGAAGGAGCATTCTTTTCACCACGCGGAGTGTTTGCTGGCTTGCTCGCGGGGGGCATCACGATCGCCATTTTGGCCCCCCGCGAGGCTCCCGCGGCGACTCGAAACAACCCCACCCTTCGGGTCCGTCCTCCACGGGCGGCGGTGGATAGTCCAACCATGACACGCTATAATCCTTCGCCTGTGCAGAGGCTCGCGCCGCCGACGGTTGCCCCAACCAGTCCAGACCATTCCTTGCGAGGCTTGCGCGACCTCGCTAATCGTAACCAGATGCAGGAGTTTCAGTCACAGGCGGCGACGAGGGGCTCCGCTAAGCTGGCGGCCAACCCAGCCCCGCCCAAACCGCCCTCGCCTGGGGCCGTGGTGAACAGTGGCTCCTTAGTCAGTACGCGCAAAGATGGCAAGAAGAGGGTGAGCTTCGGAGAGGCGCCAGCAGACGCGACCTTCTATTTTCCGAACGATCTGGAACGGCGCTACAGGTGGGTGAAGGTCTCTCCAACGCTGGCTCGCAATCTCGTGAATGGAAGAACGGCGACTCTGGCTCCGGGCGCGCCGCTCATCCTGGCCGGCTCTCAGTTCTTTGTCTTCGCTCCTGCCCCTGCGCAAGTGGATTATCCCCAGCCATCTACCCCGGGATCTACCATGGGCCGGAATACGCTGCGAATCCGAAACCCCAATGAATACACAGCGCGAATCAACATGCGATCGGGCGACCAGGATTTCACCATGAGCGTTGCAGCTCACGACACGGGCTCGGTTCGACTCCCCGATGGGACGTACAGGGTTTTCTTCCAGTTCTCCGATCGGCCCGGTCGCCGTTTCCAGGGTGAGGATGTGACCCTCCACGGGAACATCGCCGAGATTCAGTTGGTCAGCGTGGCTGGAGGCAACTATGAGCTCCGGGCGGTAGATTGATCGTTCTAATCCGTGAAAGCTGATCCTCGCCGATGCAAACGCAGATCCCGTGCCTTTGGCGCGGTTAACGGCTGCGGACATGCTCAGCCTTCTATCGAGGAGCAGCTTGAATTGGTTCTTCTCGAAGAGAACGGGCCCTGCTTTACTAAACACTGATGCGCGAAGCGCGGACATGTTCGAAATGCGGAACGCGGCTAGCCGGGGAAGGCCCTTGTCCCAAGTGCCTGATGGGCCTGGGCTTCGAAAAGTTGGACCGTGATCGCTCTTTGGATGGACCGGTGGTCGCCTTGAATTCCGGTGATCGGATCGGAAGATACAAGCTGCTGGAGCAAATTGGCGAAGGGGGTTGCGGGGTGGTGTACGTGGCCCAACAGGAAGAACCCGTCCGCCGACAGGTGGCGTTGAAAGTCATTAAGCTGGGTATGGACACCAGGCAGGTGGTGGCGCGGTTTGAGGCAGAGCGGCAAGCCCTGGCGCTCATGGACCACCCCTACATCGCCAAGGTGCTGGATGGTGGGACCACCGCCACCGGGCGTCCCTTTTTCGTGATGGAACTGCTGCGGGGCGCGAAGGTGACGGAGTACTGCGACCAGAACAGGCTTTCGACTGAGGCGCGACTGAGGCTCTTCATCCAGATCTGTGGCGCCATCCAGCATGCGCACCAGAAGGGCGTCATTCACCGGGATATCAAACCCTCAAACATCCTTGTGGCGGCGCAAGAGATGGGCGCGCCTCTGCTTAAAGTCATCGATTTCGGCATTGCCAAGGCCGCGACGGATCAACGTCTGACGGATGAGACGATCTACACCGCTTTCGAGCAGTTCCTTGGCACGCCGGCCTACATGAGCCCGGAACAGGCGGGTTTGGGCGGGCTGGATGTGGACACGCGCAGCGATATTTACTCATTGGGCGTTTTGCTTTATGAGTTACTCACGGGACAAACACCGTTTGATTTGGGAGAGCTAAGGCGCGCGGCGATGGACCAGGTGCTGCGCGCGATCCGGGAGACGGAGCCGCCAACACCATCGGCTCGCCTAACCACGTTAAGTCGGGGCGAACAAATCGAGGTAGCGCGGTGTCGCCAAATCGATCCAGCCAGATTGTCGGGCCTGCTGCGGGGGGACCTTGACTGGATAGTGATGAAGGCGCTAGAGAAGGACCGAAGCCGGCGGTATGAGACGGCTAACGGTCTAGCCTTGGACGTCGCGCGGTATTTGAAGAATGAGCCAGTGCTGGCGCGACCACCCAGCAGGCTTTACCGGTTTAGGAAATCGGTGCGGCGCAACAAGCTGGCTTTCGGGGCTGCGGGAGCGGTGGGAGTCGCGTTGCTGGCGGGCGCGATCCTCAGCGCCTGGCTCGCCGTCCGCGCCTCAAGAGCCAGCGAGCGGGCGAACCAACAAACCCGGCTCGCGCGGTCGGTGGTCGATTTCCTCCAGACCGATCTCTTAAGGCAGGCCGATGGCCGGGGACAAGCGGACCTTGGATACCAACCGAAACTCGACCTCACACTGCGCGAGGGTCTCGACCGCGCCGCAGCCCGGGTTGGTTCTCGGTTTCGCGACGAGCCGCTTGTAGAAGCCTCGATCCTTGCCACCGTGGGCGAAACCTATGTAAGCATTGACGAAGTCGCGAAAGCAATCCCGCTGCTGGAGCGCGCCGTGTTGTTACGACGGAATCGCCTCGGCGAAAACGATCCTGACACTCTGGCCGGCATGAGCGCGCTTGCGGTCGCGTATCGTGAGGCCTGGCAGTTGGAAAGGGCCACCCGCTTATTCGAGGAAATACTGCAACGTCAGGAGGCCGTGTTGGGCGAGCGGCATCCCGACACGCTAAGGACGATGTACAACCTCGCGATGGCATATCGCAATGCGGTCCGCTATAAAGACGCCATTGATCTGCACTCACGGGCGCTGAAGCTACGGCGGGCCGTGCTGGGGCCCGATCATCCGGACACGCTTCACAGCGTCAGCGGACTTGCCATAGCTTACTCCGACTCAGGGCGGGTGAGCGAGGCTACCCCGTTGTTCGAGGAATCGCTGCGAATGCGGACTGCTCGACTCGGACCTCTTCATCCGGACACGTTGTGGAGTATGAACGGCGTGGCGACCATGTACGTTCGGGCCGGGAAGACCTCTGAAGCCGTGAGGCTATATGAGAGCGCCCTCTCGCGTATGAAGACGGAGCAAGGTTACATGCACCGTGAAACTGACATGGTTCTAAACAACCTGGCGTCTGCCTATCAAGACCAAGGACGCGCATTTGAGGCGGCGGCCCTTTACGAGGATGCTCTGAGAACAGCGCGCGCGGTGCAGACAAACAACCCGTCACGTTACTTGCGTTGGCTTGCCAGGCGTTGTGAGCTGCTTGTGGCATCGAACACCACCAATGCGGCGGCCGGGGCCCTGGAGGAATTTGATCGCCTTTCTGATCCTCTGTCGCGCGAGGCGTCGAGCGACCAGCAGGTTCAGGTTCTCAGGTTGCGGGGGCGGTTGCGCGCCCGATGCGGGCGCTTGGCCGAAGCGGCTGCGGATCTCTCCAAAGTGGTCGCGCTCGATCCCAAAGGGCATTGGGACTGGTTTCAGCTTGCCCCCCTTCTTCTGGAAAGCGGTGACACTGCGGGTTATCGAAAGCACTGCGTAGGTATGCTTGCGCGCTTTGGAACTGAAACGGACCTGATCCTGGCAGAACGCACCGCGAAAGTGTGCCTGCTCATGCAACCCGAGACGAGCGTCGCAAGCGAGGTCTACGCTTTGGCAGACAGGATTGCTGGCGTCAATCCGGAGCACTCCGCGTATGGCTTCTTCCAGATCGCCAAGGCCCTGGCCGATTATCGCCGAGGGCAATTCGTCGGTGCGGTTGATTCGGCCGGAAGGGCTTTGGCTAAACCCAGGAGCGCCTATCGGGACATCCAAGGTTATGCGATCACCGCCATGGCAACATTTCAGCTCCACCGAGACGAAGAAGCACGAGTTGCGCTAGCCAAAGCGGTGGAGATCGCGGAACAGAATCTACCCGAGGAGAACAGCCAGAATCTGGGCGATTCTTGGCAAGACGCGCTTATGTGCCGTTCAATTCTTCGTGAGGCCAGAAACCTCATCGAAAGAACTGCGAAGCCCGTGGGATCCGCCCCGTGAATGGAACGGTCGGCCATCGCAAGTGCTCGGAAAACATGCTTTGAGACCGGTCGCTTCAATCCGGCTTTCCAACGTCTCCGCCCTAATGACTAAACCTCATCCGACGTCCGCAACCAACGGCTCCCTTCGAGAGAAGCCAACAGCGATTGTCGCTTGCCACGACTCGCAACGGTTTAGTACAAGATCCTCCCTGAGACCCAATGAGCGGCGTACGATGAACCCGGAGCAGGCAACGCAGGCGCGATTCGAAGCGACGCGGTGGACGCTTGTCATCGAAGCCAGATCCGGCGATGCGGACGAGGCGCTCGAGCAACTTTGCAGGATTTATTGGCGGCCGGTTTATGCCTTCATCCGTGGTCAGGGGCTTTCCCCCGCCGATGCGGCCGATCTCGCCCAGGACTTTTTCGCCCATGTTTTGAGGAACAAGGCGCTGAGCGAGGTAGCGCCCGAAAAAGGCAAGTTTCGATCCTTCGTGCAGAAATCGCTTTCTAACTTTCTAAATAATGCGCGGGACCGGCTTAGGGCCGAGAAACGCGGCGGCTCCATAAGGTTTGTGCCCATCGATGCTGATGTCGAAGAGGCTCGTCACCCATTGGAATTAGCGGACCCCTCAGACTTGACTAAGCTGTTTGACCGGCGTTGGGCATTATGCTTGTTGGACGAAGTAATGGAAGAACTGGAACGTAACAGCACTGCGCGGGGAAAAGGGACGGTCTTTTCCCAGCTTAAGCCGTACTTGACGGGGGACCTTGGGGAGGGCGCCTATGCCACGCTTTCCGCGGTCTTGAACATGACTGAAGGGGCTGTGAAGACCGCCCTCCATAGGATGCGCCGAGAGTTCGGTGAGTTGTTGAGAATCGAGATTCGACACACCTTGGCAAGTCCATCGGAAGAGGACATCCGAAATGAACTTCGGCATCTGCTGGCCTGCCTGGGAGATTGAGAGGCGGCTGAAACGGAGCTTCGAATGCTGAATCCAAGCGCCTGAAAGGGGTCACCTATATCGTGGTTCGTAAAGCAACCAGGGTCATATTTCAGCAGTTGATTCCGCTGATTACCCCCTCCTCGAACCGAGGGCAGTTGATCGCCATCGGGATTGGTTGTAGCTTGGGAGCAGCTTGAATCGTTCTCGCATCGCGACCCAGTATTTCCGATTGAGCGGGGTCCAGAGCGCGGTCGTGGCGGCCGTCCGAGGTTGCTCGCGCATGTAAGCTGCCATCATGGAATCCAACGAACCGCCCCTAACTGACCACCCTGCGACGCGCATCCCCGCGCGGTCGCGCAGCGAGGCGATGGAATGGAGCCTGGTGCTGGTGAGCCAGGGCATTGAACCTACTATCGACTGCGCGATCGAAGGCGGTGGGTGGGGGCTTTTGGTGATGCCGGAGGAGTATGAAAAGGCGGCCGCCGCGCTCCACCAATACCGGCTGGAGAATCATGGCTGGCCCTGGCAGCAACGCGTCTTGACTCGCGGCTACCTTTTCGATTGGGGCAGCCTCGCCTGGGTGCTGCTGATCAGCCTCTTCTTCTGGGTCGATTCCCGAATGGACCTGCGGCCGGCCGGGGTGATGGATTGCGCCCTCCTGGCCAAGGGCCAGTGGTGGCGGCTCTTCACGGCGATCTGGCTTCACTCCGATATCTCTCACCTCGCCTCTAATGCCACCTTTGGTTTCGTCGTCCTGGGCTTGGCCATGGGGCGCTTCGGGACCGGCGTGGGCGCGCTGGCGGCCTACCTGGCGGGGGCCTTGGGCAACCTCCTCCCCGGGCTGATCGGCCTCGCGACCCATCGCAGCCTGGGAGCGTCGGGGATGATCATGGGGGCGCTGGGACTCCTGGCCGCGCAATCCCTCGAACTGGGCCGCAACGCTCCGCGCCCTTTCCGCGCCGCCAGCGTGGTTGCCGGAGTGATGATCTTCGTCCTGTTCGGCTTGAACCCGGGGAGCGACGTGCTCGCCCACTTGGGCGGGTTCGCCGGGGGATTGCTCTTCGGGGCGGTCCTGGTACGGTTCCCGGCCTCGGCCGAGGCTAATAAGACCAACCTGCTTTGCGGTTTGGGCTTTACGATTCTCGTGCTCCTCCCCTGGTGGTTGGCGTTCCGAAAAGGTTAAGCCGACAGGTCCCCAGAAATCCCGAGGTCTGGGTTGAACGCGCTTGCCCTCAGGGTCCAACCTCAATGCGGTAAGACCTTTGGCGGTCCGGCCCTATCGCATCGAACGCGACTCCGGCATCGTTGGTTGCCGTGATGACTCCTCCCCAATTCATCCAGCTATTCAGGTCGAGGTTCGTCTGGACCTGCAACTGATACGTCACTCCGGCGACCGCGTCCCAATCCAGCATCAAGGCATTAGCGGTCAGCGTTGCTTTGAGCCAGACCGGGGGCAACGCCGCCACCGCCAAGGGTTCGCCGCGGCGGAGGGTTTGATTCAAGACATCGCCGACCAGCAACGCGCCTTCCCGATCCACAGCGATTCCGTAGGGCTCGCCAAAACGCGCCATGATCCCGATCCCATCGGCGCTTCCGGAGGCTCCCGCCACTCCGCCAACCGTGGTCACGATCCAGTTGGTTCCGACCGGCGTCAGCTTGCGAATGAGAGAATTCCTGGAATCGCATACAAACACGGCGCCATCCTGGCTCACCGCAACACCGATCGGAGAGGCAAACCTCGCGTCGTGGTTGGTCCCATCCATAGAGCCGCTGACGCCGCCCAAGCCCGCGAGGGTAGTGACTACCCAAGAGCGGCCGGACGGGGAGACCTTGCGAATCACGGCGTTAAAGGTATCGGCCACGTAGAGGTTGGTCGATTTGTCGATGGCGATATGCCAGGGCCAGCTAAACCGCGCCTCGCTGCCGATGCCGTCGGTGTAGGCGCCGGGAGCTCCGCCGGTAGCCAAGCCAGCGATCGTCGACACCACCCAGTTGGTTCCGATGAGCGTCAGCTTCCGGATGGCGCAGTTGTCGGTGTCGGAAACGTAGAGGTTGCCTCCGGCATCTACGGCGACGCTCCCCGGTCCCGCAAAGCGCGCCGCACTGTTGGTGCCGTCAGTGGTGCCGGCCTTGCCGCTGAGACCGGCAATCGTGGTGACCACCCAATTGGTTCCCTCCAGGACGAGCTTCCGAATGGTCGATCCGTAGTGATCCACCGCATAGACAACGCCGCGATTATCCACTGCGACGCCGGTGGGGATACCGAAGGTCGCGTCCCCATTGGTTCCGTCGATGCTGCTGAAGGATTCGGCATGACCCGCAATCGTCGTTACCACCCAGTTCGTCCCCTGGCGGCTCAGTTTGCGGATAGCGCAGTTGATCTCATCGGCGACATATACCTCGCCGGTTTGGGCTACCGCCAGGCCGAAAGGGCTGCTGAACAACGCTTGGCTGTTAGCGCCATCGGAATTTCCGGACTGTCCGGTGGACCCTGCGACGGTCGTGAATTGATAGAGCTGAGCCGCAGCCCTTCCGAGGCAAGCCGCCAGGAAAATCAGGATTGCCCAGGTGAATTCTCCGTGACGTCCCAAACGCGCCTTTTTTCTCATAGGCATGACTCCCATCGGATGAGACAGTGTCGTTGCTTCATTCGCCTTCGGAACCGCTTCGCGGCTCCGTGGATTTATAAAACTCCTAACGCATCGAGATATATATCAGCATGAATCATGCCACGATTCGAACCCCCGCCAATGGCGGGATCATCGAGGTCGGTGCGACCCGGCCGCGTGATTCTCACGCAAAACGCGTGGCGGCTGCGCCTCCAGCTCGGGATCGTGAGAACAACCTCAGGATTCCTGATCCCGCCGCACAGAAACTCGCAGACCTGGAAAGCCGGTGGACCTCTCTGGGCGGACGATCCTGCTCCCTCTCCCTCGGGAGAGGGCTGGGGTGAGGGGAATCGCGGTGTCACCTGGTTTCCACGGTTTCAGGAGTTCTGAACCTCCGTGGCGGCGGCGCGTTAGGGCAAAGCGCGGAGCGGGTCTGGAATTGTGGATCCCGGCGCTTACCGAGCCAGCGAGCGCTCGAGGGCGCGATAAACCTCCTCGACCGTCACCGAGGCCATGCACTCCTGGATTTGTCGCGGCGTGCCGCGGATTCCCCGTCCATCGTAACGGTAGAACTCCAGGTTGCGCCCGGCCACGGCGGGATTTTTCACCAGGGTGAAGGCCTGGTTGTACGGCGCGATCGGCTCATTCCAGGTGGGCGTTTCAATGACAATCTGTCGCGGAACCTTCATGGCGGCGGCCAGGTGCATTAGGGCGGTATCCACGCTTAAAAATGCCTGGCAACGGCCGATGAGCGCGGCCGCCTGGCGCAAGCTGCCGGTGGCGGGGTGGCGCAAACGCTCGCCGCCCGCGGCCGCCAGGAGTTGGGCGTTGTCCTTCTCTTCCTCGGGGCCGCCGAACAGGAGGATGGTGACGTCCGGTTGCTGCTGGTGCAGGCGCCGAATCAGTTCGAGATAGGATGCGACCGGCCAACGCCTCAGAGCCAGGTTCTTGGTCCCGCCGGAGCCGACGTGGATGCCCAGCAGGCGGCCGCCTGAAAGCTGTTCGGACTGGAGGAAATTCTCCGCCCAGGCGGTTTCCGCCTGCGAGAGATAGAGCTCGTAATCGTGCCGGTCGAGGAGCGGTTTGGCGCCCAGGAAGTTGAGGCAGAGAAGATTGTTCTCGGCGCTGTGCCGTCGGTAGTCCTGGGGGAGGATGCGATTAACCAGCACGCGATCGAGCATCGTGGCGTTATCGTAGGCGTGGCTGATTCGGGTCGGGGCGCTGATGAACCGGGCGACCGCCCGATAGGCGATCCGGCTCTGCGGATGCGTGTTGATCGAAACGTCGTAGCGTTGGCGGCGCAGTTCCGTCAGAAAACGCAGCGCTTCGCCTTTGGAAACCTTGATGAGGTCCTTCTGGTAAACTCGATTGATGTGGGGATTGCCTTCCAGCACGTCCCGCGCGCCGGCCCACCGGACCAGGACATCGATGCGCGCGTCCGGAAAATTCGCGCGCAGCTCGTGGATCAACGGCGTGGCGAACAAGGTGTCGCCGTTTCCCGCAAAAGAAATCACCAGGAACTTCATAGGCGCCCGCCCCAAGGCCGATCTCACAGGCGGGAGATCTTCTTGAGCAAGGCGGTGGTGGATTTATCCGGCACGAAAGGAATGAGCACGATGCGGCCTCCGGACTGCTCCACCGCCCGACGTTCGTCCTTGTTCAAGGTTTCGAGGGTGTAATCACCGCCCTTCACGTACACATCGGGCTGGGCGGCCGCGAGAAAGCGGGTCGCGGTGCTTTCGGCGAAGATGCACACGCCGTCCACGCTCTGGAGGGCGGCCAGCACGGCGGCGCGATCGGCTTCGAGGTTGATCGGCCGATCGGGCCCTTTGAGCTGCCGCACGGCGTTGTCACCGTTGACGCCGATCAGCAGGGCGTCGCCCTGGTTGCGAGCGGTCTCCAGGTAAGTGACATGGCCCAGATGGAGCAGGTCGAAGCAGCCGTTGGTCACCACCAACTGGCGTCCGCTGGCGCGCACCGCCTGGCGCCATTCCGGCAACTGGTCCCACGCAATCAGCTTCTCTCGAAAATTCACGCCCCGATTCTGCCCGAACCAGCGGCGGGAAGTAAACAGCAGAAAACGCCCGGAACGAAGAAGAATGCGCGATAGCGCGTCCCTGACTGCCCTTGCCGCCTCCTGGCAAGAGCTCTCAAAAAGCGAGCGAGGTAGCGGACGCGCCCTTGATGGCTATTGCAGTACCAAGCGGAAAAAACGCGCCGGAGGGGCGGAAGGCGGTTGCACGGCCTGGATTTGGAGCGTCCGGATGTCGGCGGTATAGCAATAGCTATGCGCCAGTCCGGTGCCTTCGGCGGGGATAGTGAAGGAGAGGGTGTTCCAGGTCTGCAAGTCCGTCGAGCCCAGGAGAGCGTACGACCGGCCGGTCATAGTGGTGAATTCCAGAATCGGCGAGCCGCCACTGACACCCACCAACTTGACGGCGAACCCATCGGCCGGATTGAAGAGAGCATTGCCCATCAAGAATTCCTGCCAGAGCGCGCGCCCGTTCCCGAGGAGGTCCAGGTTGGCGTTAAGACTGCCGAGGTCCAGGCTGAGGCCCAACTGAGCCAGCAGGGCCAGTTCCCACTCATCGGGGATGCCGTCGCCGTTAACATCGCTGCCCAACGTGAGATCGAGCCGAGTCTGGCCGCCGGGTTGGCCGAGGTTGATGAAGTTGCCCGTCATCTGGATCGGCAAGTTCGTGCTCTGGTTGAAAACCACATAGATCTTGAAGGGCGCCGCCACCTTGAGCGCCGCGGGTTCATAGAGGTCGGGCGTCAGGCCGGCATCCATAGGAACCAGCAAGCTATAATTGAAACCGAGCCCGAGACCGGGACAAACAGCCGTTTGAATCCGGGCGCCACTGCGGGTCTGGAGAATAATCTGACTGTCCGCTGTGGTCAGCGGCGTGCCGTACTGGTCGCGTACGCAACCGTAAATGAGGTGGTGAGGAGCCGGGGGATAAGCCCAACCAGGCGCCGAAGCCATGCAACCAACCAGAACCAGCGGCCAAAAGGAGTTCATTTTCATAGGCGCGTCAAAGAAAAGGTCAATTGCCGGAATAGGAGTAGGTGACGAAATAGAGCTTAACGTCCTTGACGCTGTTGATGAAACGGTCCAGGCCCTGGTTCGGGTCGCTTAGCAGGTTGCGGCCCGGGATGACGAGCTTCCACTTGCTGTTCCAGACGGACCGGCCGATGAGTCGTTTGTTAGTGTATTCGGAGGGCTGGAGAGCCCCGGTAGCGCCGTAGATCGAAGTGTTGAAGGCGGCGGTGGTCGAGACGGGGCGGAAGGCCTGGTGTTTGCGGATGGCGAACAAGGGCTCCGAGAGCGATGCGCTGGACTGCCAAAACTCAGAGGTCGAGAAGCTGGCCTGGCTGATGTTGAACGGCAACGGGACAGCGACATCATTCACCGTCCAGGTGCGGATGGAACTGGTGTCGCCCAGGGGCGGCGAGCGCATCGAGTCGGCGCCGACGGGGATGAGATAGATGTAGGGGTTGGCGTCCAGACCATTGGGGTCGAACGATGTGCCGTTTGTGCCACCGACGGGGTTGTCCATGCCGATATAGCCGTCGAAATCGACGCCAAGCGCGAAGATTTTCGTGGCGAAGGAACTGGCGCTGAAGGTGTGGTCGTTCTGGGCCAGGGGCTGGCCGAAGAGGTTCAAGCCGTTAGCGACGACGGTGCCGAATGTGAGGACGATGCCGGGCACCGGCAGGCCGCTGCCGTCATCGATCTGCATGCAATACCGCGAGACATCCGAGTCGGCAAGCACGTCGGCGACGCGGGACTGTTGCAAGAGATCTTTCCAATTGGCGTCCCCGTCGGAGCCGGGCACGATACGGAAGTTCTCCGCCCGCAAGGAAGCGGTCGTGCCGTAACCATCGGGATTGTTGAAACCCAGCCGCCCCTTGAGCACATCCCAATCGGCCTTCATCTCGGCCAGGGCGCTTGATAAGCCCGGGTCTCCGGTGTCGCTCCCCGCGTATTGGGGTTGTCCGTTCTCGATGACGCCGAGGGCGCAGGCGCTGACGATGCGGTTGACGAACCGGCGTCCGGCGTCGGTATTGAGCAGGCCGGTCTCGTAGTCGTAGGCGTTGGCGGCCAGGAACGCGTACTGGGCGGCCAGGTCGAACAGGGTCTTGTAGCGTTCGAGTTTCTCGTTTTGGAAGACGCGGAACGCGGCGTCGCGCACCCGGTAGCCCTGCACCAATGCGGAGGCGTGCTGCCGGAAGGTCTGTCGCTCCGTCTGGATCCGGTTCCCTTGGGCGATGAGCGCCTGGTAGGCGCGCTGGGCGTCGTCCAGGTCACGCAGTCTCTGGTTGATGGTCGTGAAATGGGCGCGCACGGCCCCTACCGAACTGGATAGGGTTAGCACCGCGTCCTGGAGACTCTGGTTCAACTGCAACCCGACGATCTCTTCTGAGGTGGCCGCTATGTTCTGCTGGTCCTTCAATACTTGCTGCTGGGAAGCATCGTAGTTGCCCAAGGCGAGCGCTCGCTGTTCGACTTTGAGCGTGGTGGCAAGACCGTTCAGGATAGCGCGGACCGGGCTCAGAATGTCGCCGCCATCCGCCATGCCGAAAATCTGTGATTTTGACAAACTCTGAATTATCCCCGCGCTGACGTCGGTGAAGTCCGCGATGAGCATGTCGGACATCTTGCCGGAGACATTAGCGGCCTCGACCACGCCATTGATCGCCACTTGGGCCTTCAGGTTCTGGATCTGCATGGCGGCAACGGTGGCCAGTTCATTGCTCTTGGCCACGAAGGTTTCCATGGCTTTGTCGAGGGCTTTTTTGGCCCCCTGGGTGTCGCTCAATTCCTGGCGGAGTTTGTCCTGGGCGGAGGTCAGGGTCGAGATCGCCTGCTGGATACTGCCCGGAGACTCGCGCTGGCTGGTCCAGTTCGAGGGCTTGGCAAAGAAACCGTCGGGCCCGATGCTGTAAGTGATGTACTGGGTGTTTTGCTGGTAATTGGGCGAGATACTCTCGGTGATGAAGCCAAAATTGGAGTACATGTTGGTGACCCAATCGGCGGGGAGCTTCTGCAGGTCGATCTTGAACGTCAGGTTGGTCGTCGGATCAGGCAGCGCCCCTTTAAAGGTGCTCCCCGGAACTTCGACATACATATAATGGATGACGTCCGGGCCGGTGAACCCTTGCGCGTAGGTCCGGCCGGGACCGATGTCGTCCGGATAGGGGGAGCCGAAGAGCTCGATGAGCTCATTGTTGTAGGCCAGTTCTTGTTTGTTCACACTGTCCTGGTAATCGGTAAGGGAGTCCTCCTCCGACCGCATCATCTGGGTCACGCCCTGGGCGTCATTGAAAGCCACGACGGCGTTGTTGAGCGTGGCGACGGCGCGGTCGTAAACCTGCTCGAAGTGGGTTTGCGGACTGGCGCCGGTCACCAGGAGGGGGTTGATATCGAAGGCGATGGCGTCCTGCGGCAGGCCCAAGGGAGTCATGCCCGCCTCGGCGTTGTCCATGTCGGTCTGGAGTTGGTCGGCGGCGGTGCTCAGTTCCAGCAGTTCGGGCACGGTCGTGCGGTCCACCTTTTGGATGCCCGAATGGGTCGGGTCGGGGTCGATCGCAGGCACGAGAGCGTTGCCGACGACCCAGTTAAAATAGGCCCCCTGGTTCACTCTCGAGGCCCAATGATCCAGTCCCCAGTATCGCGTGACGTAGTTAGTGACTCCGCCCGCGAGATAAGGGCTCTGCGGATTGGGATTGTTGGTTCCGAAGGATCCCCAACCGGCGCCAGTTCCCGGCTGGTAGCTCTGACGCCAGGTCAGGTCGAAGACCTGGCGTCCGGTTCGGGCCAGGGCCGCGGCCGCGGCCGCGAACTTGCGCTCGTGCTGATAGTTGACCAGAACCGTGGCGCCCAGGACGCTCACGGGTTCAGCGGTTGGGACCCACGAGAATTTCGGATTCATCAAGAGGTCATAATAATTCTTCATCGCGGTCAGGTAATGGCCGTAGGCGTCGCCATGGCCCTGGGGATACATGATCTCGGCGTCGGCGGCGTTGACCACGCCGTCGCCATTCTGATCCGTGATGTTGTAGTTCAAGGCGTAGATGACCTCGCCGGCGTCAATGCCGAGGGTGTAGTTCCAATACAGGCGGTTATAAACCGGATGGAGCATCACTCCCGGCGTCACGCTATCGTCGCGCCCCCGCACGAGGGCCAGTTCCTGGTCCAACAACGAGGCCACCTCGCCCTGGAAGGTGAAGAGGGCGGTCGCCACGCTGCCGTAGGTCTTGTCGGCCGTGCCGAAACCGATCGTCGGGTTGGCCGCGTTGGCCCAGGCCTCGTTCCCCAGATATACGTAGAGGTCGTTGAGGTAGCCCGCCGCCAAAAGCAGGGCGTCGTTGGCCGGGCCGAAGTTGATGCCGGCGTTGACGCTCAGCATCTCGCCGCGATGGAGCACGGTCTCATAGATCTCGATCAGCCCGAAACTGTTGAGGCTATCCAGGTTGAGGGCCACGTCGCCTTCCCACCGCGGGCCGGCCTGGCTGATGATGCTGGCCGTAGTGTTGACGGGGTTGTTGAACAGGTCGGTCGCGCGTTGGTCGAATGGGTTGATGCCGCGCAGCACCCGTTTGATCCACCCCTCGGCCAGCGCGGGCGCCGTCCAGGCCGACCAATTGGTGACGGCGGGTTTGGCTAGCGCATTGGTGCAGCGGTAGCGCAAGGTGACAAAGTTGTCGCAGAGGGCCTGAATGCCGGCCGGCCCGCCCAGCGTCACGGTCGAGAGATCGCTGCCCTGTTGGAATTTGACCCAGGTGGAAGGATCACTGGCGGGTGGCTGGCCATTGACCGGCGGCATGATGCGCCAATCATACACGTAATCGTTCGCGTGGCTGGCCAGGTCGAGGGTGTGCTGGAAGGTGATCATCTCGCTCAGCGGATTGGAGGGCTCGATGGCCACAATCGCGCCGGGGTAAAGCGGGGGCGCCACCCGCGCGACGGCAATCGAAACGGGCTCATCCGTGTGATTGGGATCCTGGCCTTGGCCGGTGATGTAACTGATGAAACCGAAGCCGGGGCCATTGGCGCTCATCGCATAGGAATCGACCTGGGTATTCGCGCTGTTGACGGCCACGAGGACACCCGCGCGATTGGTCGCCGTCAAGCTGGGGTTTACCACATAGCCGTTGGTCGGATCGATATGTTTGGTCAAGACAACCGCGCTCAGATTGCTGATCGCGTTGCCCCAGAGCGCATTGTTAGGCGGGTTGGCGCAGAGGGAGTTGACGGCCGCCAGGTCGGCGCCCCGTAGCACGTTCAAGAGCAGGTACTGCTCAGTCCCATCATCCACGTACTGGCCCTGCAAGACCAGGTTGGTCGTACTTGGGTCGAAGAAAAGCCGATTTACGAGGTTTGGCGGAAGGTCCGGAAAATAGACGTAACCGCCGTCGGCACTGGTCCGAATGCTGACGGGGAGGGACGTTAGCCCCGCCGCCGGGAGGTAGGAGGTTTTTCGCACGGTCGGATCGAACAAGGTGACGCTCGAGGAGCCGTTGGTGATATTGGCCGCGATGGACTGCTGATAGAGCATCATGACGCTGCTTTGGCCGCGCACGCCGGTGAGGCCATTGGCCGCTACCGTGAGGGTCTGGCCCGCGCTCAGGGTCGGCACCGGCTGGCCGTTGACCAACCCGGGCCACACGGGCCGATAGACGATGCTCAGGCTCGGTTTGAACTTGTTGGTGGCGTCATAGGTGGCGTCCCCCACGAAACCGCCCGCCGGATTCCTGGCCCGCAGATAGGGCACGATCGTGCCGTCCGGCGGCGGTTTGGGAATACCCGGCCACGCGAAGCCCGGCATCGTCTTGTAATAATAATTCATCGTGAAGCTATTGGTGGGCGTGGGCGAGGCGGCCAGTTGCGGCGGCCGGTTGCTGAAAAGGACAATGGCGCCCGTGTTTTGGTTGGTGCTCCAAAGAATGATCGGGTTCATCGAGGATTGCCCGCCAGTTGCCTGCACAACCAGCGGGAGTGTGCAGGCGCAAGAACTGCCGTCGCAGGTGTCGGTAATAACGAAGGTGAGGAGGTTGGACCCCGAACCGCCGACCGGAGTGCCATCGATGCACAGCAACCCGTTGGTCGCGGTGTCGAGCGACAATCCGCTGGGCAGGTTGGATGAAACGCAACTAATGGTCAGGGAATCGGAGCGCCGTGAGGCCGGGATGTAGTAGAGATACGGAATGTTAAGGATGGCCTGGGCGCGGGGCATGTTCGTCGTCCACGATCCCCCGGCGACGCTGGAGTACTTTCCCGCCTGGAGCGGGGGCGGGCCGGCATGGGGGCCGCGATACACCCACAGGTCATGCTTCCGGTCCTCAAAAGTGAACCGCTGGTAGTACGAATAGGCTGCCGCGCCGTCGATGGCGGGACGCCAGCCGACGGGCAGATCGCCCGATGCGGCCGGAGGTTCACTGTTGTAATTGGTGACGGACGGCTCGGTTCCCTCGATGGGTTTTTCGAGCAGGGGTAGCGGCATGGGGGCTTGAAGGATGGTTCCGGCCTGGACGATGTAGTCGAAAACGATGCCGAGCTCGGGCGCTTCGCGACGGACCTGGTAGGCCGCCATGCTCGGGCGGCCATCCGAATCGCTAAAAGCGATGAGCACGAAGGGATCCGAGGTGTACTCGTGGTTCGTCTGCGTGGTGATATTCAAGTCATCGCGCAAGGCATAGGCCTGGCCGCCGAGCATGATCGCATGCTCCTCGTTTGGATTGTAGCCCGGCTGTTTCGGGTCGTTTTGATAGTAGATGGAGCCCGCGGCCCGGAGGCTATCGAGCGGTCCGGTGCCATCATTGCTGGCGAGGACGATCTGCGGGGCATTGGTCGGCCATTGGAGCGTGTAACGCCCGATGACCGCGGGCCAATAGAGGTACTCGAATCCGTGGGCGGCATCGGCGTTGTTCTGCCGGAACCACCAGACCTCAAGCAAGTTGCGGCCGGGGATGGCGTTGACCGGAATAATAGAGCCCTGGGCGGCCTGATCGAAACCGAAGGCAAACGGATCGATGTAGGCGCCGGGATTGAACGACGTGCCGTTGGTCTGGAGGATGTATCCGGCCCAGTAATCGGTTCCCGCCGCGCCCAACTCCCCGGCGGGCGCCAGGATGCGGTCGCCCACGTTGACGCTGCTGCTGACCACGCACGGGGCCGCGGACGCCAACCCGAAACCATTGGTCGGGAAGTGGAAGACCTGATTGATCGAGTCCCACGCGGTGAGGTTGGTGGCCACGGACCCTGCGCACTGGGCGGGCGAGAGGACCGCCGTGTCCAGCCAGGACATGACGCGTTCGAATGCGACCTGATCGCCCAGATTGAATTGCAGGAGCGTCCGATGGGTGGTGTAAGGCGGGAGCAAGAAAGTATAGAAGTCATCGGCCGCGGTCAGTTTGGCGCGCGGGTGGTCCGGGTCATCCTGGTAGGCAATGGCGGGCGCCTCGGCCGCGGGCAGCGGCACGGCGGTCGCCTGGGCTTGGGCGTCCGTGGCCACAAGCGGCCGGACATAATGGCTGTACTCAGCGGCGTCGTTCGGCCAGACCTCGGTGTAACGGTCGAACAAGTAGGGCCAGCGCAACCCCGCCGTACCCTCGATAAGCCAATAAGCCAGGAAGTCGTTTGGATTGAACGTCTCGCGCGTGGCATAGAGCGTGGAGTGTCCGTTCGCGTCCAGGACCTGTTGGTAATAGAAGCTCGGGCCAGGGACGATCACCGGCGAGGGGAAGAGCGCGGAGTCGTCCTGGTTGGCATCAGGGTAAGCCGGCACGCGGTCGCCCAACTCAACCGTCACCGCCTGCGGTACGGGCTGCTTATAGACATTCACGATCTCGCAACCCAGGTAACGCCGCGTTCCGTTCTCCGGGATCAATTCCCCTAGCAACTCGATGAAGACCTGTCCCTCGATATTGTAGGCCAGGACTTGATTGCGTGTCGTGTCGAACCAAAGCGTGCGCAGTTCCTGGAACATGTTGGTCGGATTAACCGGCGGGACGTAGTTCGGGTCCTGGTACGAGTTGGTAACGGTCATGGGAAAATCGGTGCTGTAAACCACATGAACGGCGCTGACCTGGCCGGCCGACACATCGATAGGATGACCGCCGCCTTCGAACGAGCCTTCGGTCCAATACATCTTCTGCGCCGGCTTGAACGGCGTGCTGGACACCAAATACTGCACGGTGTAGAGCCGATAGAGATACCCGGCGTTGGTGACATAACTCGAGGAATTGGTGGCATACCCCGCCGGGAGTTGTTGCACGGTGCCGTCGGGACTTGCCTTTTGCCACGTGATGCCAATGCGGCCCGCTTGCGTGGCGAAGACCGCCTGGGCATTGGGACTCCAGTAGAACGGGGCGTTAGTGTAACCATTGGTGGTGTAGGGACTCGGAAACCAATAGTTCTGCGCGGTGGTCGCCGGCAGCAACACTCCGTTCTCGGTCGTGGTGGGCATTGGGATCACTTGGCCAAAATAGAAGGAGACCTGCTGGCCAAGATAGGGCGCCCCAACTTGGGCGGATCGAAGGATGAACGCGACCGGGCCGTTAGGGGTGCCATCCACGGTGGCGTGGGGCCACTTCAAGCCGACGACATTCGCGGCAAAATTGACGCTCGGGTTGAGGTTGGAGCTGCTGGAGCCCTGCAAGGCGAGCCCGCCGAAAACCACGCCCGATCGGAACTGATTGGTCGTGGCAGGCAGGACCGATGGGCCGTTCGCTATATTGTAGCGTCCATCCGAACCGTTGGTCCCGGCAATGCTCGAGATCGGAACGCCGCGCCGGGATTGCCAATTGATGCCCAACTGGAAGTTGGTGTCCACCAGCATGGCCGGTTGGGTCAGTTGCACGGGCGGCGTCTGGGCGGCGGTCTGCCAAGCCAAAAGCAGGCAGCCGAGGATTTGGCCGGCGGCCGGGAACAACCACCCGTGCGCGACGGCGGAGCGGGCCTTTGGTCCACCCCGAAGTTGCCGCACCCACGCGTTAGCAATGGGTAAGGAGCCCAAGGGCGCGGACGGGTTGCCACGGGGACCGACAACCGAGGGGCTGAGTTTTGAGGCGCGCATAGAAGATCAGGCTGCGGATAGGAGAGGTTTCGTAGAGCGCAATGCCAGGTTCAAACCGCGGTGAGTTTGCCGGCCTACCTGGGCGCTTGCGGCAGGCGAGCAACCGCTTCCTTGAGTTCGGCCAGGCTTTGCTTCAGGGCCTGCAATTCAGCCTCCTTGGCCTTGAGTTCCGCGGCTTGTTCGTCGACCTTCTGGTTCAAACCTTGAATCGCCGCCAGGGCCACTCCCTCCGCATCGACGGTGGCAATATGCTTTTCGTCCTGACCCAGACCAAAGGCCGCGTAAAAATCCTGGGCCATCGGGCCGACGTGGCGGGAGGCGGTCTCCGTCTTGAAGTTCCACTGGCTGAGAGGCAACGCCGCGACCTTATCCAGCACGTCCCGCGGCCGGATGGACTCGAAGTGCTCTTTGCTTTCCCGGTCGCTGAGCGTGTTGAATGCTGTCGCCGTCAGGTTGCCAGCAAACCTGCCCGCTCCGTTACTGTAGAAAACGACCACATCTGAAGAGTTATCACCGACCCAATTGGACATGATGCCCCCCGCCGGACCACCATTGCGAATGACTCGAAGGACGCCGAAATCGGTCGGACCCTTGGCCATTACAACCAACGCCGGCTGGCTTGCCTTGGCGCCTGAATAGTAGTTATTCTGGATGGAGGCGACCGGGTTGACGGAGTTACTTCCGTTCACAAAAAACGACTGTCCCCCTTCCTGGAGGGTCTCAATATCCACTTTAGCATAGGGGTTAATGGTGCCGATCCCCATATTGCCCGTGACAAACATGTTGGCTAAATACGCGCTGCCCTGGGCTCGAAACCCGCCATTGACATCCAACGTGTATCCCGGCGAAATGGTGCCTATTCCGACCGGGCCGGCGATAATCGCGCCGGCGCGGAGGAACGTATTGCCATTGACATCCAGCGTCATGCTCGGATTGGTGGTAGCGATGCCGACATTGCCGTTGCCGGCAATGCTCATGCGGTTGATGGAATAGGTATAGAAATCCAGACCGTATTGGTTACCGCCCGCAGTACGCTTCGAAGCAATGCCTTCCCCGCTGGAGTAGCCAAAAGTGAGGCCGGGGGCGACACCGGGCGTAATCGAACCGTTGTTGAGGTTTCCCACATCAATGGCCACGCTGCCCGCGCCATCCCACTGCAAGGCTAGGTTCTGACCATTCTGAGTCGTGCCCAAACCGCCACCTGACCATCCATAGAGCACGGGGCCGTCCCAGCTAAAGTCCGCAAAAGGCTTGCTTGGGCCGTACCATCCAACGCCGTGGTTGTGGTCGCCAGGGCCGCGAAGATAGAGGTCGCTATCGTTTAATATCAACCCGCTTCCAAAGGTCGGGCTGCCGTAAAACGTGGCGTTGGTCACGTTGAAGACCGGGTTGCCGGAGGTCCCGGAGATGATCGTCAGGCCGGCGTTGTTAACCAGAGAATTGGCGTTGGCGGCGAGGAAAGCGTAGGGGGAGCTGAGCAATTGCAACCGCGGCGCGATCTCGGAATCCGTGGCGGCAAGGCCCTTGACCGTTATGCCGACGAATCGGGTGGAGGCGCCCGGTCCCAGGAAGATGGAGGTCAGATCACCACTCCAGGCCTCACTGCCGTACTGGGCTCCCTGGCCAAACATCACGCTGAAATAGCCGCGATCGACGACCACCGTCTGTTCTTCGGTCCAGTACTTGTTCGCGCCGGAAGGGGAATCGTAGATGCGGAAGATGACATCATAATTCTTCGGGGTGATGGCGGCCAGCGGGGCGCCGGCGGCGTCGGTTAAGAACCCCTGGAAGCTGATCTGGCCGGGGGGGGTGGGTTTCTGGGCCCACCCCGCCAGCGGGGCCAGAGCCAGGAGGGTCAGCAGCATAGCCAGCGGCTGGCCCAGGTTGGAGAGTGCGCGTATGGTTCTCATAATCGGATTATGGGTTGTGAAGTGGGTCGCTAAAGCGGCCTTTGCGGAGACGGTGGTGGGTAAATCCTTCATGGAGTGCTGAGCGTGGAATTGGTGCTGATGCGGCTCAAGGCGAAGACGCCCGCGACATCAAACCCCCTGCTGGCGCCGTTGATCCCCTTGAGAGTGATGGTCTCATTGTAGGTTCCGGAAAACACTTGCCCGGCCGTGGTGAGACTGGCGAAGTCATTGGCCGGCGGCGAGATCCCGAGCGTGATGAGCCGGGACACCTCGAAGGAATGCGCGCCGGGCGCCTGCTCGATGGGCGGAGTGAATGTCCGGTCGAGGTTGTCATGGTCCGGATGATAAGTGTGCAGGAAGGGATTGGAGGCCTGGTCGTCGTAAGGCAGATCCACGGTGGCGGAGAGCGTCGATCCCGGGGCGAGTTGCCCCGAAAGGCGCCACCTCGTGTTCGTGCTCGTCCAGGGCAGGTGGGTGGCGGTGATGCGGCGCGCGGAACCGAGTTGGGTCGGGTCCAGCACCGTTTCGCTGGTCGCCACGACGCTGTTGGAGAAGGGGTCCCTGCCGCAAAAGACGCGCTGCAAAAGGACGGCGCTCGATCCGTTGTTATGGAGGATCAACCGCAACGGGAACGGCTGCGCGACATTGCCCATCGAGTTGTTGACGTTGGTCATCATGTAGGAAATGCCGTCGGCGTTGGTCATGGGACTGCCATCGGGGTTGCGCACCGCATCGGTCAGGTAATTGCGCACCTGGGAGACACTGGCATTTCCCACCCAGAGTCCGGCGCTCGAAGCCGCGAGCGCCGAGACCGGCAGGTCCACTTGCGAAAACCCAAACGAATCGGTCAATCGGAGAATCCCGGCATAGAGCGTTCCGGGCGTGGCGTTGGGCAGGCTGTAACGGTTGAGCCCGAGCACCACGGCCACCTGCGATCCTTGCTGTCCCTGGGGGGCCAGGACCCAACTTTGGGGCGCGCCTTGGGGCAGGCTCGCGAAGCCGTAAGTCAGATTCGTGGTGTTCAGGGCGCCGCGGACCAGTAGGGGCGGCGGACCGGCAATGACGGGCAGGGAAGAGACGGGGGGAGTCTCCGAAGCCAGCAACTGGAGGCTGACCGTGAGGTTCGAGGCGGTGAGATTGGCCAGCGTCAGGCTATATTGGCTGCCGCTATCGCCAAAGCTCACCCCGGCCTGGTTTTGCAGCGCGACCTGGAATGGGCAGAAGTAATTGTTGAAGGTGGTCCCGGCCCGCATCCAGAAAGCCTGCCCCCGGGTCACCGGCGTCGTGTGCATAGCAAACACCCGGGCTGGATTAGTCGCGCCCAAATTGCCCCCGGGGTACTGGTAAATCTCGGCCGCGCTTTGGAAAGCGGGCGCGAGGGACAAGAAACTGTCAAACATGGGCGGACTGGCCGCCGGGGTGGGAAAACCCAAAAAGTTCAAGCCCGTGGTTGTCCAGGTATAGCTTGGCGCGGCCGGCCGGCCTTTGAGACGCCAGACATAGTTGGTCGTGGCGGTCGAACGCACCAGGCACGCCGCATTCGGCGCCAGCGCGCTCAGCGCGCGGGTCATTCCCAAACCCAAGCGAGCCCAGTTGGCCCACTGATTGTTGCCGGTCAATGGCGTCTGGGGGCTGCTCACGAATTGGAGGGTGCTGGGGGGGGCTTGCCACAGCCAGATCTCCGCGATCGGGTTGCTTGAATCGCCGCCGACCAGATAATCCAGGTTGGTATACGAGGCATCCACGTGCAGGTAAACCGCCGTCCAACCGGGCTTGATGGTCAAGGACTGAGTCTCCCACTGGCCGCGACTCGCTCCGGGCAGTAGCAACGCCAGGACGGCGATCACGCCGGCCATCGGCGCCCGCCTCAGTGATGCCGCCGTTCGAGCTCGAACCAACCTCGGCGATGGACAATCGGTTGTTTTCATGGTTTGCGATAGAGATACCAGGCGGGCTGCGGATTAAGACGCTGCAACGAACCGAGGGCGGTTCCGTTCGACGAGCCGGCAAAGAGCGCCAGTTCCGCGCCCGTCCAGGCGGCGCTGGCGCCACTGCGAGCGAGAGGACCGCCGCCGCCGCTCAACGGACGCCACTTGTCCGCCGCCGGATCGTAGGCCGCGCCATCGGCGGCGGCGCCGACGGCCGTTTCGCCGCCAAACACGATCATCTCCACGCCCGTCCACACAACGGCAGCCTGAGCGCGCGCGGTCGGCGCGTTGAGCGCCGCGAGCGGTATCCAGGTGTCCGCCACCGGGTCGTAGGCCGCGCCGTCGCCGACGAAGGCTCCCGCGTTGACGCCCCCCCAAACCAGCATCTTCCGACCGGTCCAAACCGCCGCGGGGTTGGCCCGGCCGACGGGCGCGCTTCCACTGCTGAGGGCGGCCCAGGCTTGAGGCAAGCCGTTGGGGTCGCAGACCAGTTGCGCGCCGGTATTCAAACCGCCAAGCTCATTTTGCCCGCCCCACACGATGGCCCGGCTCCCCGTCCATACAGCGGTGGCGTCGCACCGCGGGGCGGGCGGATTGCCCAAGGTCAAGGGGCTCCATTGGTCGGCCACGGGGTCATAAACCGCGCCATCACCCAGCACCCCGCTGGCGTTGCGCCCGCCCCAAACCACCAAGCGGCCACTGGTCCAGACGGCCACATGGCCCGCGCGAGGGGCTGGAGCGTTGGTGGTGTTCATCCGGCTCCAGAGTTGGGTCACGGGATTGAACCGCCCGCCCGTCCCGAGGTAACTCCCGCCGCTCACACCGCCCCAGACTATCATCTCTTGCCCGCTCCAGGTCGCGGAGTGGCCGCTGCGCGCCGACGGCGGCATGACGGAAGAGATCGGCTGCCAGGAATCCAAGTCCGGACGATAGCGCCCGCCGGAGGCAAAGTCGGCGCCGGAACCGGGGTTGCCGCCCCAAATCAACAACTCTTGTCCCGTCCAAACGGCGGCTTGGCCGGACCGCGGGGAGGGCGCCCCGGCGGCCAGGCTTGTCACCCAGCTTGAGGGCTGGAAATTCGCAAAGGAGACATAGCCGCGAGCCAGCAGGCTGGGGTCCTGGGCCGTCGAGGAAACGACCATGGCGCCGGAGGGAAACCCCGCTTCGACAACGCCCCCTGGAAGGCTTCCCACCAAGCCAGCGGCGTT
>Ga0316217_10000218_pt1 | contig 86654 bp, 53 predicted proteins | sample 1anoAmetaG_FD_203633 | JGI IMG/M metagenome (GOLD analysis project Ga0316217, IMG submission 203633) | Freshwater microbial communities from Trout Bog Lake, Wisconsin, USA - 1anoA | ecosystem: Environmental > Aquatic > Freshwater > Lake > Hypolimnion/Profundal zone | place: USA: Wisconsin...
CGCTGGACCTGGCCGTAACGTATAACGCGACGATGTCGAACTCGATCAGCGGCAAGTCCTTCTGGATGCAGGGCGGCAGCGCGCAACTGCATGGACAGTTCTATCGCGGCCTGGGCGTGGTGGCGGATATTGCCGGCACGCACGTGGGCAACATCAACTCCACCGGCGTGGAACTGGATATGGTGACGGCGACCTTTGGGCCGCGGTACACATGGTCTCCCGCTCATGCGCGCTACGCGCTGTTCGGACAGGCGCTGGTGGGCGACGCGTTCGGTTTCAACAGCGTCTTCCCCGGCGTGAGCGCAGCCACAGCCAGCAGCTACAACCTGGCGGTGAAGGCAGGCGGAGGGCTGAACGTGGCGTTCTCACCTCGCATCGCCCTGCGTGCTTTTGAGGCTGACTGGTTGCGCGCCCAACTACCCAACGCCACCACCAACGTGCAGAACAACGTCAGCCTCGGCGCCGGAGTGGTGGTGCGGTTCCGGTAACCCCTTCAGCGGTAGAGCCGGAGCGCGCCGGAATGTAGTGCAACGCCAGCGCGCACTGCGCTATCCTGATCCGTACATGTTGACCCAGCCCGGTCGCATACGGAGCCTGTAATGGGTGAATTTGTTCTGAACGTCAATGGCGCTCGCCTCCGGGTGAGCGCTCCCCCTGAAGAGAGCCTGCTCTCTGTCTTGCGCAATCGGCTCAATCTGACGGGCACCAAGTACGGTTGCGGCGAGGGCCAATGCGGAGCCTGCACGGTCCTCATCGACGGCCGGGCCACGCGATCCTGCCTGCTGCCCGTGGCGTCGGCGGCCCATGCGAAGATCGTCACCATCGAAGGCCTGGAAACGAACGGCCAGCTCACCGCCGTTCAGCAGGCTTTCCTTGACGAGGGCGCCTTCCAGTGCGGCTACTGTACTTCGGGCATGATCCTCAACGCCACTTCTCTGCTGCGCCAGGTGCATAACCCCAGCGAAGAGCAGATTGCCGCGGCGATGAATGGAAACATCTGCCGGTGCGGCGCCCATCCGCGCATCCTCGCCGCGGTCAAGCGCGCATCAGAGCTACAGGGAGGCGCCCGATGAGCCTTCGCGATGAGCCCGAGCTTGAATCTTTCCAGGACGAGTACTGGAGCCCGTCCGGCAGCCTTCATCTTGATCGCCGCGATTTCCTGAAGGTCCTTGGCGGTGGGCTGCTCATCTGCCTCACGCATGCCTCCGCGCAGGCGCAGGAGGCGGGCCGGAACTTCGGTGGCCATGAGCTTCCCAGGGATGTGGGTGCGTGGCTGCATATTGCCGCCGATGGCCAGGTCAAGGTATTTACCGGCAAGGTTGAGGTTGGACAAAACATCCGCACCTCTCTTGCCCAACTGGTTGCCGAGGAACTGCGTGTGCCCACGGACTCCATCGTGATGGTCATGGGCGACACCGGCCTCACTCCCTGGGATATGGGCACCTTTGGCAGCCGCACCACTCCCACCATGGGGCCGCAACTACGCACCATGGCTGCTGCCGCGCGTCAGATGCTGCTGGAGTTGGCAGCCGAGCGCTGGCATCTCGCCCCCGCGTCTTTGACCGCCTCCGGCGCCAGGGTTACCGATCCACAGACCTCGCGTTCGCTCACGTATGGTGAACTCACAAGGGGCGAAAATCTTGTCAAGGTTGTATCAGCTCAGCAGAGCCTCACGCCGGCCGTCGATTGGAAGATTGCCGGAACCGCCGCTCCCAAGGCCGAAGGCCGCGACTTTGTTACCGGCAAACACACCTATCCATCCGACATCACCCGCCCCGGAATGCTCTTCGGCACGGTGCTTCGCCCCGATGGTTTCAATGCAACGCTCGCGTCCATCGACACCGGCGCGGCGGAAAAACTTCCCGGAATCCAGGTGGTGCGCGACGGCGACTTCACCGGGGTCATCGCTCCCGACGCTTTCAGCGCGCAACATGCTCTGTCGGCGATCCAGGCAAAATGGAATGTACCCGCGCAACCCTCCAACCGCGATCTCTTCGAGATACTCAAAGCGAATGCCGAGTCCGGCCGTGACGATGGCCCGCGGCTAGTGACCGGTTCGGTGGCGCAGTCCATGGCCGCCGCCGCCCTGAAACTTGAAGAGCGCTACACAGTCCAGTACATTGCGCACGCGCCCCTTGAGCCGCGCGCCGCCGTGGCCGAGTGGAGCGGTGACAATCTAACTGTGTGGACGGGAACGCAGCGTCCTTTCGGCGTGCGCGACGAACTCGCGCAGGCTTTTCACATTCCCCCCGCGCAGGTGCGCGTTATCCAGCCGGACATGGGCAGCGGCTATGGCGGAAAGCATACGGGTGAGGCGGCCGTTGAAGCCGCGCGCCTGTCAAAAGCCGCGGGCAAGCCCGTGAAGCTGGTGTGGACGCGCCAGGAGGAATTTACCTGGGCCTACTTCCGTCCCGCCGGCGTAATTGAGATCAAAGCCGGCGCGCAGCAGGACGGTACGCTGGTTGCCTGGGAGCACCACAACTACAATTCGGGCTCCGCCGCCATCGCCACTCCATACAACGTTCCCAACCAGCTCATTCAATACCATTCAGTCCGTTCTCCTCTGCGCCAGGGATCCTATCGCTCGCTTGCGGCCGCAGCCAACGTCTTTGCCCGCGAGTCGCACATGGACGGGTTGGCCCACGCGGCCGGCATGGACCCGCTCGAGTTCCGCCTGAAAAATCTAATCGACCCCAGGCTGCGCGCCGTCTTTGAGGCAGCTGCGGAAAACTTCGGCTGGGGCCGCTCGAAATCCACTCCAGAGCGCGGATTCGGCATTGCCGGCGCTACCGACAAGGGAGGCTTTGTCGCTGCCTGCGCCGAGGTGGAGATCGATCCCACCAGCAAAAAAGTGCGCATCGTCCGTGTCGTTCAAGCGTGGGAGTCGGGTGCGGTGGTCAATCCCGACGGCTTGCGCAACCAGATGTCGGGCGCCATCGTGCAGGCCATTGGCGGCGCACTTTTTGAGCAGATTCTCTTTGGCGATGGCCGCATTCTCAATCCCCGCTTCGCCCAGTATCGTGTTCCGCGATTCAGTGACGTGCCGCGGATTGAAATCGTACTCGTCAACCGCAGGGATCTGCCTTCGGCGGGCGCGGGTGAAACCGGCATTGTGGCCCTGGCGCCTGCCGTGGGCAACGCCATCTTTGCCGTCACCGGCATCCGCCCGCTCAACATGCCCATGGCCTCGCGCAGCGCAGTGGCCGGAGAACCGGACTCTGTATTTCGGAGTTGAGCCTTTCGCCGCAGCCATCGTCCGTTTGCAGCCGGCAAAGCATTCCCGCGAGACCTGCCGAAAAGCTCGCGCTGTGCCTTCGGGCAGCGTAAAGTGTAGTGACGAGGAAGATATGAATCGCGACATCATCGCGCTCTCGCCGGGTTCACGCATGCGCGCCGCCATGGTGCTGGCGATCGTTGCGGATGCGCTCCAGATCCTGGTTTTTCCTTTATTTATCGAGGGCGCTGAATCGCCTGCCGACGACATACTCGATGTGGGCGTTGGGTTCGTGCTGTTTCGCCTGCTTGGCTGGCACTGGGAATTTATGCCGTCGTTCTTCGCCAAGCTCGTGCCCGGAGTTGACCTGGTTCCCTTATGGACGTTGGCGGTTGCAAGCGTCTACCGCAAGTCGAAGCGGGCCGCGCTCGCGGCGGAAGAGAGCCGCGAACAGCATCCGGCGCAGAGCGACCCACCGGGTTCGTAAGCCGCAAATCGGAAGCAACCCTTGATCCTGCTGGCAGCTAACGTGGGCTGTATCTCTGCGGCGCTTACTGCGTCACTTCCTCGCCTGCGACAAAAACGCGCGGCCTGAGTGGCGCGGCGATAAAGTAGGCAAGCTCGCGATAATCGGTAAATTCATGAATCAGAAAATCCGCTTCCTTGCCCGTTTCCAGTGAACCAACGCGATCTCCAAGTTCAAGACTCCACGCTGCGTTGATGGTTGCGGCAGCAAGCGCCTCTGCGGGAGTAAGGCGCATCTGCAAACACGCCAGCGAAAGGATGAACGGCATCGAGGCCACCGGAGACGACCCCGGATTAAAGTCCGTGGCCAGCACAACGCCCAACCCCATCTCAATCATCTTTCGCGCCGGCGGATACAGTTCGCGTCCGAGCGCGAAGACCGCGCCAGGTAATAGCACCGGCTGCACGCCGGCATCGCGCAGCAGTGCAAGCGTTTCAGCGGTCACGGCCTCCAGATGATCGGCGGTTGCAGCGCTCAGTTCAGCAGCCAGCGCGGCTCCAGTGCCGGGCCGGAACTGCTCGGCGTGGACGCGCAACCCCATGCCGAAGTGGCGGCCCGCGGTGAGCACGCGGCGCGCTTCATCCACAGTAAAAGCGTGGTCGTCACAAAAGGCGTCGCAATACCGCGCGAGCTTCAGCGCTGCAACTTCCGGAATCAGCTCCTCCACAATCCAACGGACATACTCTTCGCGGCGCTCCGCAAACTCCGGCGCAACCGTGTGCGCGGCCAGCAGCGTGGACACAATGCGCGCCGGGCCCTCCGCATCGAGCCGCGCCAGCACGCGCAGCAGGCGCAGCTCCGTTGCACGCTCGAGCCCATAGCCCGACTTGGCTTCGATCGTGGTGGTGCCCGAGCGAAGCATCCAGTCGCGATGCCGCCGCGCCTCTGCCAGCAACTCGACTTCCGTCGCCGCGCGCGTCAACTTCACCGTGCGCAGAATCCCTCCGCCCGCCGCGGCAATCTGCTGATAGGTGGCTCCGTCGATGCGCTGTTCAAACTCAACGGCGCGATTGCCGGCAAAGACCAAATGCGTGTGCGCATCCACAAAGCCCGGAGTCACCGAACGGCCTTCCGCATCCACAACAGTGACTCCAGCAGGAATGCGCGAACGCAGTTCAGAGTACGGCCCGGCCGCAGTGATGCGTCCCTCTTCAATCAGCAGCGCGGCGTCTTCAATCAAGCCCAGCTCGCGCAGTTCCTTGCCCACACGCGGATGCGCGGGTCCGGCCAGCGTCACAAGCTGGCCGATGTTGACTACGGCAAGCGCATGAGCCACGTCTATTTCTCCGCCATCGGCATTTGGATTCCCTTTTCGCGCGCGGTCCGTTGCGCCAGTTCGTAGCCCGCGTCGGCGTGGCGAACCACACCCAGGCCGGGATCGTTGTTCAGCACGCGCACAATCTTGCGCGCCGCCATCTCTGTGCCGTCGGCCACGGTCACCTGTCCTGCGTGCAGTGAATAGCCCATCCCCACGCCGCCGCCGTGGTGGAAGCTCACCCAGGTTGCGCCCGATGCGGTGTTCAGCAGCGCGTTCAAAATGGGCCAGTCGGCAACCGCATCCGAGCCGTCCAGCATCTTCTCCGTCTCGCGATAGGGACTGGCCACCGAGCCCGTGTCCAGGTGATCGCGGCCGATGGCGATCGGCGCGGAAATCTCGCCCTTGCGCACCAGTTCGTTCATCGCAAGGCCCATGCGCGCCCGCTCGCCAAAGTTCAGCCAGCAGATGCGCGATGGCAGTCCCTGAAAAGCGAAGCGCCCGCGCGCCAGCCGCAGCCAGCGGGTGAGAATTTCGTTGTCTGGAAAAAGCTCCAGCGCCAGCTCATCGGTGCGATCAATGTCTTTCGGATCGCCCGACAACGCCACCCAGCGGAACGGGCCCGTGCCGGTGCAGAACAGCGGCCGAATGTACTCCGGCACAAAGCCGGGAATCAGAAACGCGTCCGCGCAGCCGGCGTCGAAGGCGAAGCGGCGAATATTGTTGCCGTAGTCGAAGGTCACGGCGCCGGCACGCTGCAAAGCCAGCATGGCATCCACATGCACCACCATGGTTGCCGTCGCGCGGCGCACATACTCCTCGGGATTGCGTTGCCGCAACTCGGCGGCCTCAGCCAGCGTGAGCCCTTGCGGAACGTAGCCGTTCAGCGGATCGTGCGCACTGGTCTGGTCGGTCACCACGTCCACCTGGACGCCGCGCCGCACAATCTCCGGCAGCACATCGCCGCAGTTGCCCACCAGTCCCACGCTCAGCGCGCGCCCCTCGCACAGCGCCGCCTCGCACAGCGCAAGGGCTTCGTCGAGACTTTCGGTGAGGGTGTCGCAATAACGCGTTTCCACGCGGCGCTCAATACGGCTGCGGTCCACGTCGATAGCCAACACCACGCCGTCGTTCAGCGTCACAGAAAGCGGCTGCGCTCCGCCCATGCCGCCCACACCGCCGGTCACCACCAGCTTGCCCTTCAGCGTGCCGCCAAAGTGCCGCTCGGCCAGCGCCGCAAAAGTCTGGAAGGTTCCCTGCAGAATTCCCTGCGTGCCAATGTAAATCCAGCTGCCCGCGGTCATCTGCCCGTACATCATCAGGCCCTTGCGGTCCAGCTCGTTGAAGTGCTCCCAGTTGGCCCACTTGCCCACCAGGTTGGAGTTGGCAATGATCACGCGCGGCGCCATCTCGTGCGTGGGAAACACCGCCACCGGCTTGCCCGACTGCACCAGCAGCGTCTCCTCACTGCCCAGCTTCTCCAGCTCGCGGACAATGGCGTGAAAGCACTCCCAGTTGCGCGCGGCTTTGCCAATGCCGCCGTATACCACCAGGTCCGCGGGCCGCTCGGCCACCTCCGGATCGAGGTTGTTCATCAGGCAGCGCAGAGCCGCCTCCTGTTGCCAACCCTTGCAGCGCAACTGGTTGCCGCGCGGCGCGCGAATCGTTGGAGCCATGGTCGTTGTCATACGCTCTCCCCCGGGAAAAACTGCTGCTGCACCTGCATGCAGTTCCCCAAAAGCCGATACACAGAATACTACCCGCGCGCGTGCGACGCATGTGCGCCAAAGCAGCCCGGTTTGCTCTCCGGCCCCGCTCCTCATTATCCTTCTCTCGTGACCAACACTCTTGTTGAATGCGTTCCCAATTTCTCTGAAGGCCGCGATTCGGCCAAAGTCGACGCCATTGTCGAAGCTATGAAGATTCCCGGCGTCTATCTGCTTGACCGAGAGATGGATGCCGACCACAATCGCTGCGTCATCACCCTCGTTGGCGAGCGGGAAGCCATTCAGGAGGCCGCCATCCGCGGCGCCGGCAAGGCTGCGGAACTGATCGACCTCACACATCACCAGGGCGCGCACCCGCGCATGGGTGCCACCGACGTCATACCCTTCATTCCCATTGACGGCGTCACCCTCGAGGATTGCGTCGCCATGGCCCGCCACGTCGGAGCCGAAATCGCCAGCCGCTTCCAGATTCCGGTCTATCTCTATGAAGCCGCCGCCACCACGCCCGAACGTCAGAATCTCGAAAACATTCGCCGCGGACAGTTCGAGGGCATTCGCGACGAAATCGCCACCAACCCCGCCCGCAAGCCCGATTTCGGCGAGCCGCGCGTGCATCCTACCGCCGGCGCCACCGTCGTCGGCGCGCGCAAACCTTTGATCGCTTACAACATTTTCCTGAACACGCCCGATGTCGCGATTGCCAAAAAAATCGCCAAGGCCGTGCGCTTCTCCTCCGGCGGTCTGCGCTTCGTCAAGGGAGCAGGCTTCCTAGTGCGCGGCATGGCCCAGGTTTCAATGAACCTGACCGATTTTGAATTGACACCGATTCACCGCGTCTTTGAATTCGTGAAAAGAGAAGCGGCGCGTTACGGAGTTCTCCCGGTTTTCAGCGAGATTATCGGACTGATTCCCAAGCTCGCTTTGGAGCAGGCTGCGGAGTGGTTCCTGCAAGTGGAGAGCTTCGACTCCTCGCTCATTCTGGAAAACCGTCTCGCCGCGGTGATGAGCGGCAAGACGGCTGTTGGAAATCTGAGCGCGGGAATTTCTCCGTTCATCGAGCAGCTCGCCGCTCCCACGGCAACTCCCGGCGGAGGCAGTGCCGCCGCCGCCGCCGGCTCCATGGCCGCCAGTCTTGCCGGTATGGTTGCATCCATGTCGCGTGGCAAAAAGGCATACTTGCAGTACGAATCCCAACTCAGCGAAGCCATCGCCCGCCTTACGCAACTTCGCGAAGAATTGAAGTCCGCCATCGATGCTGACGCCGAGTCCTACAACTCCGTCATGATGGCTTACAAGGCGGCAAAGGAGTCTACCGACGGTGGCCGCATGATCGCAGCCGCGCTTCAGCAGGCGACAAGCGTGCCTATGGGCGTGGCTGAAAAAGCCGTCGAGGTGCAACAGATCGTCGCCCGCCTGAAGCCGATTACCAGTCCGAAGATGAGCTCCGATCTGGCGACCGCGGTCGCTCTCGCAGGCGCCGCTCTTGCAGGTGCGCTTGCCAATGTTGCCATCAATCTGGACTCGCTCACTCCGGACTCGTCCGAGGACCAGGCCTTTGCAACTCAGGTGAGAAAACGTGTTGCGGAGCTGCAAGCGCAGGCTTGATCGCACACGCGACGAAAAAATGGCGGCCGCACACCTGTGCAGCCGCCAACCATATAAAACTAAATGGATAGATTCAGAATCCGGTTCAGACGCTGGACAAAGGCAGCGGGATCCTGCAGCGGGACGCCCTCCATCAGCAGAGCCTGATCCAGTAGCAGCCATGCCGCATCCTCTGCAACAGCGTCATCCGCGCGCGCCAGCAGCTTTTTCACAATCTCGTGATCGGGATTGATCTCCAGCGTTGGCTTGGGTGCGGGGATATTCGCCTGCCCCATGGCGCGCAGCATCTGCTGCATCTGCAGAGAAGGTTCTTCCTCATCGCTGACAATGCAGGATGGGCTCTCGGCCAGCCGCACGGAGACGCGCACATCTTTCACGCGGTCGCCCAGCGTGGCCTTCAACTTGTCGAGCAGAGGCTTGAGGGTCTCCGCCCTATCCGGTTCGGCTTCGTCCTTCAGGTCTTCGCTCGTCGTGCTCTTGTTGATGGCCTTGAGATCGGTCTCTCCATATTTGTCGATGCCCGAAAATACAATTTCGTCAATATCGTCATCGAAGATAAGAACCTCAATGTCCTTCTTCCTGTAAATCTCCAGCAGCGGCGAGGTGCGCAGCAGCGCCTCAGTGCCGCCGGTGATGTAGTAGATGCTCTTCTGTCCCTCCTGCATGCGCGACTTTACGTCTGCCAAGCTGGTCAGCCCGTCCACCTTGGTTGACTTGAAGCGAATCAGTTCCAGCAGTGTTTCGCGATTCGCAAAGTCGCCATAAAGACCTTCTTTCAGCGGACGGTTGAACTCGGTGATGAACTTCAGGTACTGCTCCGGCTGCGTGGCGGCAATGTTCTTCAACTCAGAGAGAATCTTCTTCACGCTGGCCGTGCGGATGCTGGTGAGCACCCGGTTCTGCTGAAGCAGTTCGCGGCTGACGTTAAGCGGAAGATCCTCGCTGTCGATGATGCCCCGTACAAAGCGCAGATACTGCGGCAGCAGCTCCCGGGAGTCGTCCATAATGAAGACGCGCTTCACGTAAAGTTTGACGCCGCCCTTGTATTCGGCCTGGTAAAGGTCCAGCGGAGCCTTTGCCGGCACATAGAACAGCGTTGTGTACTCCATGTTTCCTTCGGCCTTGGTGTGAAACCAGAAAAGTGGATCCTCCCAATCGCCGGCAATCGATTTGTAAAGCTCCTTGTAGTCTTCGTCTGTCAACTCGTTCTTGGGCCTGCGCCACAGAGCGCTGGCCGCGTTCACCTGCTCCGTGACGCGTGTCTTCAACGACTTCTTTTCGGTTTCGTCCCACTCGCTCTTGTCGTAGGTCAGGAAGATGGGGAAGGCGATGTGATTGGAGTACTTCTTCACAATCTCCTGCAGCCGCCAGCTGTTGGAGTATTGCTTGCCCTCTTCGTTGAAATGGATCAGAACGGTTGTGCCCGCGGCAGAGCGCTCCGCGGGCTCAATCTCAAAGCCGCTGGAGCCATCGCTCGTCCAGCGCCACGCCTGCTCTTCGCCGGCCTTGCGCGAGATGACTTCCACGCGGTCGGCAACCATGAACACGCTGTAGAATCCCACGCCAAACTGGCCGATGAGATTCGAGTCCCGCTTGGCGTCGCCGGACAGTTGCGCAAGAAAGTTTTTGGTTCCCGAGCGGGCAATCGTGCCGAGGTGCGAAACCAGATCCTCTTCGTTCATGCCGATGCCGGTGTCGGCAATCGTGAGGGTCTGCTTCTCCTCGTCCAGTTCCAGGTCGATCCGGGGATCGAACGGTAGAGCCTTGTAAGCCTCCTCGACAAGCGTCAGGTGGCGCAGCTTGTCCAGCGCATCGGAGGAGTTGGAAATAAGCTCGCGCAGAAAGATCTCCGGATGCGAATAGAGCGAGTGGATGATCAATTGCAGCAGTTGATTGACTTCAGTCTGAAATTCACGCTTCGACATGGTTCGTGGTCCTCAATATAGATCAATATAAAACGTCAACCTCCGCTGCTGCCGCGTCCTCTGAATCGGCGCTCAAATGTGCGGAATTGCCCGCGATTCGCCTGCAAGCGCAGCTGATTATCGCAAGGCACAGCAGGCGCGATACAATTCGAAGAAATTGGTGACGAAATGAAGATTCAGGCTGAGATGAAAGTGCGGTGTTATGTGCAGGTTCTTCGCTATGTTTCCCTTCCGTCGCAAGATAATAGCGTCATGCGCAAGCTGGTCACGCTGCTCCTGTTTGCCTCCTCACTTTCAGCATTCTGCTTGACGAAGCCGGCCGCATCGGCGCACGAATCCAGCGGAAGCTATTTGCAAATTGTCTGCCGCCAATACGCACTGGACAGCCCGAAGATTCCCGGCGCAATCCTGAAATCCCTGCGACAGCCGGCTCCGCTCACGTTCACTGACAGCCGCGGAACTGCATGGCAGGCCACTGAGCGCGGTCTCATCGAAGCGGATTCCGCCGCTCACGCAAAGAAAGTTCTGACCGGGAAAGACGGCTTGCCGATTCTCTCCGTCACGGGAATTGCCGGAGCAGAGGCAGGAAAGCTCTGGCTTGCAACCGGCCACGGAGCGGTCCTGTTTATCCCAGGCGCCGCGCCGGATGCGCGGTCGTATTACTTTGCCGGGCTGCGCTATCTGCCCGATGACGAAGTGCTCCAGATTGTTGCCGGCAGAGGCCATGCGTGGATTCGTACCCGGACTGGAATTTCGTACATTGAATTCAAGCCTTATTCCCTCGAGCAAAAAAGCGATCTGTTCCTGCGGCGGATTCTTGAGCGCCACAAGCGCCACGGCTATGTAGCCAGTTGCGATCTGCTGCGCGCGGGCGACCCGTCCTCGTTCCGCATGACGCCGGACGATAACGATGGCCTGTGGACTTCCATCTATGTGGCGGCTGAGTGTTTCCGCTATGCGTCCACGCACTCCCCGGCGGCCCTCGCCAATGCGCGCACTTCGCTTGAAGCCATGCTGCGCCTCGTCTCCATCACCGGAATCCCCGGCTTCCCGGCGCGGTCGCTCATGCGCAAAGGCGATTATCGCGATCCCAGCGGAGAGTGGCACTGGACCGCGGACGGCCAATATGAATGGAAGGGGGACACCAGTTCCGACGAACTCGTGGGCCATTTCTTCGCCTACTGGGTCGCTTACAATCTGCTCCCCGGCGAGCAGGACCGCGCCGCCATCCGCGCGGCCGTATCGAGCATTGCCAACGGACTGATCGAGCATCACATGCAGTTGATCGGCTACGGCGGACACGTGACGACGTGGGGCCGCTACAATCCCGAATACCTCAAGACTGAGAGCAGGAACGAGCGGGCTCTCGATTCGGTGGAACTGCTCTCGCATCTGCGCGTTGCTTATGCGATCACCGGCGATAAAAAGATTCTTGACGCGTACCAGCACATTGGCGGCGACCTGGGCTACGTCCAGAACATTGTCAATATTCCGGCGGAGATCCCGAATGAGAATAACTTCTCCGATGAGGAGTTGGCCCTTCTCTCTTTCTATCCGCTGCTGGACGCGGAGAAAGATCCCGCGCTGCGAGGCCAGTACCAGGCGGCGCTAACCAAACTGTGGCGGCGCGTGCGCGATGAAAAAAGCCCGCTCTGGAATTACATCTACGCAGCCAACACCGGATCGAAAACCTACGATTGCGCCGAGTCCCTTGACACGTTGCGCCGCATTCCGCTCAGCACCATCGCCTGGACTGTCGATAACTCACAGCGCGCCGACCTCGTGATCGTCAAGCAGGTGGGCCGCTTCGGAGAAGCTCAGGCGCAGACCAGCATTCCACCCAATGAGCGCAGAGTCATGAAATGGAACGATAACCCTTTCCGTCTGGATGGCGGCGACGGCGGACGGCGCGAAGACGATGGAGCTTTCTTTCTTCTTCCCTACTGGATGGGCCGTTACTACCACCTTCTGTCGTGCCCTCAATAGTCACGCGTCGCCTGCGCGAGCCGCGGCTCACTTGTCGCGGCTGAAAACATGAAAGCGATTCGGGATAAGACCCTGAACTCCGGTCTCGATTGAGAACAGGCATCCTCCCAACCGGTCAGACGGCGCGGCGTCCAGTGCGGCGCTGGTCACAAACAATGTGGTCCGATCCCGCCCCCCAAAGATGCACGTCGTCGGGTTCTGCACGGGCATTTCAATCACCCGGTCCAGCTTTCCTGAGGGGGCAACGCGAATCAGGCAACTGCCGCCGTACCGGCAGTTCCACAGGTATCCATCGCTGTCCATGTCCGATCCGTCGGGAAGGCCGCGGGCAAATCCCTCGAAGAAACTCTGCGCCTCGCCGATCTGCCCGGATGCGTCGTAGCGATAACGGCTGATGCGATTCGTGGGCGAGTCGGCAAAATAAAAAGTTGTCCGGTCCGGGCTCCAGGCCAGCGTGTTGGCAATGGAAACGCCGCGCAGCCATTCGCTCACCGCGCCGTCCGGATCCACGCGATAAAGCATTCCGTCTGTTCCGCCTGCTTCGCCCGGTGCGCCGTCCTCCCCAACATTGTTCCGCATGGTGCCAAGCCACAGGCGGCCTTCCGGATCGACGCGCGCATCGTTGCACCGGACAAGCGGCCAGCCGGGAAGATGGAACAGGTGAGCGCTGCGGCGGTCTGCCGCCGGCTCCCAGAGAATCACGCCCGAGCCAAGCACCACCGCCAGCGTATCGTCGCGATTCGTCAGCGTCAGCGCGGTAACCGGCTGCTCAAAAAACCACGTCTTCACCGAACGCCACTCAAGGCTATAGCGATGAATGAGAAAGCGGTTGATGTCGGTCCAGTACACGGCCTGCTCGCCCGGGTGCCATACCGCTCCTTCTCCGCAGCGGTCGCCGGTGGCTGCCACGCACGCCACCGCAGTCATCTTGTCCTTTGCCATGTGTATGCCCTCGCGAATCCAACCTGTAAGTGGCTCTGTCCTGCCTGCCAACCTGAACAACTCCAGCCGCAAGTCCATGCCTGAGCCGTGAAACGTGGGACCGATCATCCTATCCGGCCCGGCTGCCGTGCGGCAACAATCCAGTTCTTGCTTGCTCTGCTGAACCGGTCCTTTTGCCTTATATATAGACGGCATTGACCCCGGAATTGACACCGTGGCGCTGCGGTCTGTAGCCTTGCCTGTTTCAGAGAGAGGTTAAGAATTATCCGTATGATTGGACTGGTTAACTACGCTCAGGAGCCCCACTCGGTAGAACTTCGCGAACTGCCTGTCCCGGAAATAGGCGAAGACGATGTCCTGCTCAAGGTGCAGGCGGTAGCCATCTGCGGCAGCGATCTGCATCAATACGCCGGAAAGCAAAGCTGGAAGGTGAATTATCCCGTTGTTCTCGGTCATGAATTCGCCGGTTCCGTTGCCCAGCTTGGCAGCCGCGTAAACGGCTTCAGCGAGGGCGACCGTGTGGTGAGCGAAACCGCCGCCATTCTGCCGCCGGATTCGGCATACATGCGCCGCGGCCTCTACAATCTTGAGCCCAAACGGCTCGGCTTCGGCTACGGGGTCAATGGAGCCATGGCGCCTTTCGTTAAAGTTCCGGCGCGCTGCCTCCATCATGTTCCCGCCGCGTTGCCGTTGGAAAAAGCTGCGCTGACTGAGCCGTGCTGCGTGGCTTACAACGCCGTCTGCGTCAACTCCCACGTGCGCCCCGGAGACACGGTCGCCGTGATTGGACCGGGTCCCATCGGCTTGCTTTGTGCGGTGATGGCCAAGCTTGCCGGGGCCGGGCATCTCGTCGTTATCGGTATTCCCGCGGATGCCAAACGCCTTGAGGTCGCCAAAAGCATGGGCGCGGATACGGTTCTTGGCGCACAAGGCGAAGATGCTGTCGAGTGGATCAAAAATTTCGGCGATGGCTATGGGTTTGACCTGGTCATTGACGCCGCGGGCGTTTCCGCCGCGCTCAAGCTTGCGCTCGATATCGTGCGGCCTGCGGGCCAAATCACCAAGGTCGGATGGGGACCGCAGCCGCTTGGTTTTTCTCTCGATCAACTCGTGCAGAAAGCTGTAACACTGCAAGGGAGCTTCTCCCACAACTGGCCCATCTGGGAGAAGGTCCTTTCCCTCCTAGCCAGCGGCAAGCTCGATATCAACCCCGTACTTAACCGGATTTCGCCCCTCTCCGAATGGCGCGAGGCCTTTGAGGAGATGCATTCAGGCGCAATCGTCAAAGGAGTGCTCAAGCCATGAATCAGCCGCTAACTCCAGTAAGTTCGCGTTTGAAAGACAAAGTTATCCTGGTAACTGGTTCCACCACCGGCATCGGCGAGGCCATCGCGCGGCTCTTTGTTCGTGAAGGCGCGCAGGTCATGATCCATGGCAGAAGAAAAGAGGCGGCGCAAAAACTATCCGTCGAACTCGGAGATAGTACTTCGTTCGTTCTCGGCTCGCTTGAAGACCCCGCGACTCCCGCAAAGCTCATTGACGCGACCATCGCGCGCTTCGGCAGAATCGATGGCCTGGTCAACAATGCGGCGGTCATCACCCGCGGCGTTCTCACCGATGCGAATCCTGAAATCTTTGACCGCACCATGGCCATCAACGTCAGGGCGCCGCTTATGCTCATCCAGGCCGCGCTCCCGCATTTCCGCAAGCAGGGCAAGGGCCGCGTGCTTAACATCGGCTCCATCAACGCCTATTGCGGGGAGCGGACGTACCTCATTTACTCCATCTCCAAAGGCGGCTTGACGACCCTCACGCGCAACCTCGCGGACGCGCACGGAACCGAGGGAATCCAGGTCAACCAGATCAACGTCGGCTGGACCCTGACGCCGAATGAGTTCGCCCTGAAGCTGTCGGACGGCATGCCCACGGACTGGCCCTCCAAGCTGCCCAAAAGTGCCGCGCCCTCTGGCCGTATTCACGCCCCGGAAGAGATCGCCATGGCGGCCATTTATTTCCTTACCGACGAAGCGGCCCTCATCAACGGCTCCATTCTCGACGTGGAGCAATTCCCGGTCATCGGCCGGAATCCGACAAAGGAAGTTTAATGAGCACACTTGTAACTCCAAAGCTCGCCGCTTTTCCGAAATGTTATATGGACCAGTTATGCGTCGATCACACCATGACGCTGTTTGACTGGATCGAGTTAGGCGCCACCCTCGGGGTCGATGGGCTGGAGTTCTACTCGGGCTTTCTTGTGGATGACGAGCAGTTCCTCCGCAAGGTCAAGGCGGCCCTCGATCGGCATAACCTCGCCATGCCCATGCTCTGCTGTTCTCCAGACTTCACAGAGCCTGACCCCGCTCTTCTTGAAAAAGAAATCGCGCGCGAAAAGCGGATGATCGAGATCACAGCATTTTTCGGCGGCAGTTTTTGCCGCGTTCTCTCCGGTCAGCGCCGCCCGGAACTTTCCCGGGAGAAAGGTGTCGCCCAGGTTGTACGGGTCATCAAGAGCCTGCTGCCTTTTGCCGAGGAGCACGGCGTTGTCTTGAACATGGAAAACCACTACAAAGACAACTACTGGCAATTTCCTGAATTCGCGCAGAAGACGGATGTCTTTGTCGAGATCGTCCGGCAGATCGATTCGCCCTGGTTCGGCGTCAACTACGATCCTTCCAACACCATCCTTGCCGGTGAAGACCCGCTCGTTCTGCTCGAGCAGGTGAAGCACCGTGTCGTCTCCATGCATGCCAGCGACCGCTATCTCAAGAGCGGCACCATCGAGGATCTACGCAAGGAAGAGGACTCGGTGGGTTACGCCAGCCGTCTGGCCCACGGCGTCATCGGCAAGGGCATGAACGACTACGACAAGATTTTCTCGACGCTCCATGCCGTCGGCTTCAACTCGTGGATCTCCATTGAAGACGGCATGAACGGCATAGACGACCTGCGGGAATCGGTCCGTTTTCTCAAAGCTAAAATCAGCCAGCATTTCAGCCACTGAGAATGAAATTTATCCATCATCCCGACCTTAAGAAAGGAACGCTCATCGGGCTGCACGCCTCCGTGCAAAGTTAGTCCCTGGGCAAAATCGTCATGAACACCATCGTTCAAATCTCGCTTGATCTCGTCTCCATTCCGGAAGCTCTTGAAACCGCTCATCTCGCCATGCGCTCCGGCGTCGACTGGCTGGAGGCGGGCACGCCCCTCATCATCGCCGAAGGCATGAATGGCGTGCGCGCTCTCCGTGCCGAGTTCCCCGGAGTCCCCATCGTCGCCGACCTGAAGACCATGGACGGCGGTTGGCTCGAAGCTGAAATCATGGCCAAGGCCGGCGCAACACATGTCGTGGTAATGGAGCGCGCTCATCCCGAGACCGTCAAAATGGTGGTCAAGGCTGGAAAAGATCTGGGCGTTCTGGTCATGGGAGACAACCTCGGCGCCAGCGACATGGTGGCGTCCGCAAAGCGTCTGGAAGATTTGGGTTGCGATTTTGTCATCCATCATATTGGCTACGATCAACGCCGCGGTCTTGTCGCCGCGGGAAAGCCATGCCCCAGCCCGCTCGATCAATTGCGCGAGGTTGTCGCGGCTGTCAGTGTGCCCGTGCAGGCGGTTGGTGGCCTCTCCATTGAGCAGGCCATCCGCACTCCCGAATACGGAGCCCCTCTCGTGGTTCTGGGCGCGCCGCTTACCATCGACGCTGATTCCTTCAAGACGGCTTCAGGAAACCTCGAAGACAAACTCCGCCTGGTGTGCGACAGAGTCCATGCTTATCGCCGCTAATGTAGGCGGCACTGAAGATTGAGCGGATCAATGAGCCGGCGGTTGCTTCTTCCCTCGCGCCCTCCGTGGCTCAGTTCGTTTCAGCGTGTACTCGGCATCAAGGCTCACAAAAGCGCCATCCAGGAGAAGCGAAGATGAATCAAATTACGCGACGCAAATTTGGAGTTCTCACCGGCGCAACTCTGGCCTCTGTCTATCTGCCGCATGTTGCAATCTCCGCCGCTGCCGCATCGGAGCCCGCGCCCGCGGCAGCAGACCGCATCAATCCACTGATCGGCGCAAGTACAAGCGTGAAACTCGGCGAGGGAAAGACCTTTCCGGGCGCGATTACTCCGTTTGGTCTTGTGCAACTTAGTCCTGACACCATCACGGGCGGCGATCAGGCGCCCGGGTACTCGTACGACCACACCACGATCGAGGGATTCAGTTTCCTGCACATGAGCGGAGTCGGCTGGTACGGCGATTTCGGAAATCTGCAAGTCATGCCGACAACCGGCCCCATGAAGCTGGCGTGCGGCCGGCTCAAGCATCCGGGCGAAGGGTGGCGATCCCGCTTCAGTCATAAGACCGAAAAGGCAAGCGCAAACTATGATGCGGTTACGCTTGATGATTACATCATTCGAACAGAAGTTGCCGCTTCGCGTCATGCGGGCATTTTGCGCATTACCTATCCTGATGCTCACGATTCCCGCATTCAGATCGACCTGGCGCGCCGCATCGCCGGAACCTCGACGCGGCAGTCTGTAAAGGTGGTTGGAACCGACGCCATCGAAGGCTGGATGGAATGCACTCCTGCCGGGGGCGGTTGGGGCAACGGCGATGGCAAAGTTTCTTACACGATTTATTTCCGCATGGAATTCTCAAAGCCCTTCAAGAACTTTGGTGTGTGGTCCATTCCCGTTCCGGAGACAGGGCTTCCATCGCCCTCGCGGCTCATCGCGGACAAACTGCAGTCCGATGAGTACTATGCATTGGTGAAGGCCGGCAAAGTGATTCCTGGCTGCACTCAGATGGAGGGAACGCACCTCGGCTTTTACACAGAGTTTGCAACCCGTCAAGGCGAGCAGGTGCTGGCCAAGGCCGGCGTCTCTTTTGTAAGCGTCGATGGCGCCCGCAGGAATCTGGCGCATGACATACCGGATTGGGATTTCGAGAGTGTCAGGCAGTCGGGCAGGCAGACCTGGTCGGAAGCGCTCGCCAAGATTGAAACGGAGGGTGGAACCGAGACACAAAAAACAATCTTCGCAACCGCGCTCTATCACGCCATGATCGACCCGCGCATTATTTCAGACGTGGACGGCCGCTTCCGCACTGCGGACGGCCAGATAAAGACAACGAAGGATTACCGGCGCCGCACGGTTTTCAGCGGATGGGATGTTTTTCGCGCCGAGTTTCCGCTGATGACCATCATCGATCCAGCCATGATCAGCGATGAAATCAACTCCCTCGTCGATCTGGCGGCGGAGAGCGGCAAGGGCTATCTGGAACGCTGGGAGATCATGAATGCGTACAGCGGCTGCATGGATGGCGACCCTGCCATCTCGGTCATTGCCGATGCATACCGGAAAGGCATCCGCACCTTCGATGTCGAGAAAGCGTACGCCGCGTGCAGCCAGACAGCCTCGGGAACAGCGGCCCGCACGAATCGCCCCGACAACGAGTTCTATCTGGATCATGGTTATGTGCCCGGCGATGTTTCATGGACGCTCGATAATGCGTACTTCGACTGGTGCGTGGGAACGCTGGCCCAGGCCATGGGCAAAACCGACGACGCGAAAAAGTATTTCGCGCGCGCAGCGAATTACAAGAACATCTACGATCCCGCCGTTCAGAGCATGCACGCAAAGGACAAGGACGGCGAGTGGACGCCGTGGAAAGGGAAGACCACTTTTGGTCAGGGCTGCACGGAGAGCAACCCTTATCAGCAAACATGGTTTGTGCCTCACGACGTTCAGGGCCTCATCGAACGGATGGGACCGGAAATATTCGTCAGTTCGCTTGAGGAGTTCTTCGAGAAAACGCCATCTTCATTCGGCTGGAACGAGTACTACAACCATTCCAACGAGCCTGTGCACCATATCGCCTATCTATTTGTGTATGCGGGCATGCCATGGCTTACGCAGAAGTGGGTGCGCCGCATTCTCGACAATGCATACCACAACGGCGTGAACGGCATTTGCGGCAACGACGACGTGGGCCAAATGTCCGCATGGTATGTTTTGAGCGCGCTCGGCTTTTATCCGGTGTGCCCAGGCGATAACACGTACATCATAGGCAGTCCGATTTTTTCAAAAGCAACCATCAAGCTCGATCCCCGCTGGCATAAGGGAAAGACATTTACAGTCACGGCCAGGATGAACAGCGCTCAGAATGTTTACGTTCAGGCGGCGAAGCTGAACGGCAAGCCACTCTCGCGTGCCTGGATCACGCACGACGAAATTACAGCGGGCGGGGTGCTTGAGCTCACCATGGGACCCAATCCCAACAAGGAGTGGGGTGCAGGTCCCGAGCATCTGCCTCCCTCGATGAGCCGGTTGAATTCGTCCCATCGAGCCGGCGCTTGAAGTGTAAACGAAATACCGGCGCGTGCAGCTCAATCACCACGACGGCGCCCATGCAGCCCATGTGTGCCCGGTTCATGGCTCATTAGGGTGCTGAAAGTGTAATATCGCAACGAAACTTGGAAAGGGGAATTAAGCAGAATGAAACGGCGCGAAGTTCTCAAAGGATTATCGATTGCGGCAGGAGGCACTCTCCTGCCAGGCAGGCCCTGGTCGCTCCTGGCGCAGGCGCCAGCGGCTGCGTTCACGCCCCTCCAGGTTTCTCCCATTCGCGGATTGCTCAAGAAGGACGGCAAACTGCTGCAACCCATCCAGATTACCTTCCACCATTCCGGCATCAGCGCCGAGGCGGTGACGAGACTGGACGGCGTGGATGTAGACCGCAGAACTCTGTCGCCCGGACCAAACACCTTTCAGATCTTCACGGAGCCGGTCACCGCGCCCCGGGACGTGAAGGTCGCGGTCGCAATCGGCGAGAACACGGTTTCCGCGGCGGCAACGCTCAAGCCCGTACGCAAAGTCCTGGTTTACATGTTGCCGCACTCGCACCATGATCTTGGATACACCGACGTTCAATCCGTGATAGAAGAAACGCAGATGCAAAATCTCACCCAGGCAATCGACCTGGCGCGCAGGACCGCGAGCTATCCGGAAGGCGCGCGGTTTGTCTGGAACACTGAGGTGCTGTGGAGCGTGGATGTATTCATGAAGCGCAGGCCGCAGGCGGAGAAGGACGCACTCATTGACGCCATTAAAAAGGGCTGGATCGGCCTGAACGGCATGTATGCCAACGAACTGACCGGGCTCTGCCGTCCCGAGGAGCTTCTGCAGCTCTTCCGCTATTCCAAAGTGCTGGGCAAGCAGTGCGGCGTGCCGGTCGACTCCGCCATGATCAGCGACGTGCCGGGATTTACCTCGGGAACGCTGACGGCCATGGCGCAGGCAGGCATCCGTTATTTTTCCGTCGGCCCCAACACCGGCGACCGCATTGGAAGCCTCATGGTCACCTGGCATGACAAGCCGTTCTGGGCGGTTTCGCCTTCCGGCAAAGAGAAAATTCTGGTCTGGATGCCGGGGCGCGGCTATGGAAGCTGGCCTACCGCGAATGCCGATATGGTGACGGGCTATCAGGACTTGCTTGACACCGTGGATTTCCCTTACGAAATCTCGTACATGCGCTGGACGCATCGCGACAACGGCCCGGCCGATCCGCAGATCAGCGAATTCGTCAGGGATTGGAATCAGAATTACGAGTGGCCAAGGTTTGCCATCTCCTCGACCCACGAGGCGTTCTCCGCATTTGAGAAGCGCCACGGCAACGAGATTCCGCAGTTCAAAGGCGACCTGACTCCGTACTGGGAAGATGGCGCGGGCTCATCCGCTTTGGAGACGGGCATCAATCGCAACTCCGCCGACCGCCTGGTGCAGGCCGCGGCAGTGGCGGCCATGTTGCCCAAAGGCGCTTACCGGGAGGAAGAGTTTGTTGAGGCATGGCGGAACGTTCTTCTCTACTCGGAACACACCTGGGGTGCATCGGCAAGCGTGTGGAATCCCGAAGCTGCCATGACCCGGAATCAGTGGGAGGGCAAGCGGCAATTTGCAGTGGATGGGGAGACTCAATCCAAGAATCTTCTTGTGGCCGCTCTGCGCTCCTACGGCACGGGCACGGATACTTCCTCGATCGATGTCGTGAACCCCACATCCTGGCCGCGCACAGAAGTGGTTTTGCTCTCAAAGCAGTTGTCTTCCGCGGGAGACCACGTGAAGGACAGTCATGGAACACCGCTGCCTTCCCAGCGTCTATCCACAGGCGAACTGGCGTTTCTGGCGACGGAGATTCCGCCGTTCGCAAGCGCGAGGTTTCAGCTTTCTTCTGACAAGCCGCACCTGCCGAAGATGCGCGTTTCCGTCAAGGACGGCGTTCTCGATAACGGCATCGTGCGCGCAAGAGTCGATGCCGCGACGGGCAACCTGGTGGAGTTCGTTCTCCATCAGAAATCGGACAACCTTATCGATACCGCCGGCGGCGAATCTGCAAACGAATTTCTCTTTGTAGAAGGAAAGGATTTCGCGGAGATTCGCAAGATTCAGGTCGAGGCGGCAGGATTGCGCCAGCCGAATCTTAAGCTCGACGGCCCCGACGTAAAGAGTATTCAAACCAGCGGCCCGGCCCGCATCACCGTGGAAGAAGACGGTCCGCTGGTTGCTTCGCTGCGCATTGAATCGTCCGCGCCGGGCTGCAACAGCCTGGTGCGCCGGGTGCGCCTGTCCGCGGGTGCGGACTGGATCGAGCTATCGAATCTTGTGGACAAAAAGCGCGCGCCGCAGAATCCCATAGCAGGCAATGTGGATGAAGCGCGCTCGTGGTCGAACGTCGGCGGCAAGGAAAGTCTGAACTTCGCGTTTCCCTTCGCCATTTCCGAAGGCAAAATGCACATGGACATTCCCCTGGCGGAGATGCAGCCGGAGATCGATCAACTTCCGGGTTCGTGCAAGAACTGGCTTCCTGTCGGGCGATGGATCGATGTCGCCAACGCGCAGCACGGAGTCACATGGGTCACGCTGGACGCACCCCTGGTTGAAGTGGGAGAGATCAGCGCAACCCTGGTGGGAGGGCAGGGAAATCCGCTGCTTTGGCGCGACCACATCGCGCCCACGCAGAAGCTCTACTCCTGGGCCATGAATAACCACTGGGAGACGAATTATCGCGCCTATCAGGAGGGTGTTGTGGAGTTCCGCTATGCGCTGCGCGCGCACGGCGGATACGATCCGGCAAATGCCAGCCGGTTTGCCATCGGCTTGTCGCAGCCTCTGCTGGGTTGCGTTGCCGCCGTCAAGCCTCCATCGCCCCCACTGTTGCAGATTGAACCTCCAGATGTGATTGCACTCGCGCTCAAGCCCAGTGACGACGGGGCCGCCTGGATTGTCAGGCTCTTCGGCGCATCCGGCCAGGAGCGCAAGGCGACCTTGCGCTGGTCGTTGCCCGCGCAGCCGCGGCTTTGGCTCAGCGATCTGAGCGAAAGGGAAGTTGAGCCGGTGCAAGGAGAGATCGCCGTCCCCGGATGGGACCTGGTCACACTGCGTGCGGATCGCGTAGAGGGTTGAGGTTCAAGCACACAAACGCGTACGTTTTTTGAAGGCAATGAAAGCTCAACAAGGTTTGGGCGCACGATCTTCGATAATTTTCGAGCGATGGTGCGCCCGGCTTTTTGTACAACCTGCAACGTCCACCGCGTGCATTTTGCCTCGATCGCCAACATCCCTGACGCCCGCCTGCCGGCGTGAATTCAAGAGCTTTTCACCTGCGCCCGGCAGCAGCAGCTTTCAATCCCGTATACTTCCCCCGGAGAATACCTTGATGAATCGACCCTTCTGGATCACTTTGCTGTCCGGCAGTTTGTTCACGGCAACCATGCTCACCTGCTTCACCGCACCGGCAAGCGCGCAAGGCAACGCCGGCCAGCCGCAAACCATGCCTTCAGGCCAGGTCATCACGCCGCTGGCGCCCACTGGCGTGGAGTTCTCAAAGCTCAATCCAGGGCTCAAGGACTTTCCGGGCTACACCGTCGGCCAGGCAGTCAAAACTGTGATCAGCCCCGATGGAAACACGCTGCTGGTGCTCACCAGCGGCTATAACCGTCTCAACAACGCGCAAGGCGTCAGGGTTGCGGCGGATTCCAACGAATATGTGTTCGTCTTCGACCTGACCCATGGCAGCCTCAAACAGACGCAGGTTTTAGAGGTGCAGAATACTTTCATGGGCCTCGCCTTCGCGCCGGACGGCAATCGTTTCTACGTCTCCGGCGGATCGGACGACAACATTCACATCTTTGCCAAAGCCAGCGGCGATTGGGCTGAGGCCGGCGCGCCGGTGGCGCTCGGTCACAAGTCCGGCGCGCGCCTGGGCCCCACGGTGGCCAACGTGGCCGTTACGGCCGACGGCAAGACTCTGGTCGCCGCAGACATCTCTGACAACGCCATCTCGATCGTCGATCTGGGCAGCGGCTCAAAAGTGGGAGAGCTCGATCTGCGTCCGGAAGGCGTCAAGGCCGCGCGCAACGGCGCTGCCGCAGGCGAAACGCGCGTCCTCTCCGCGGCAGAAAATGGCGCCGTTTCCGGTGGGGCAAACACCGCTCAGATTAGCGGAGGCCAAGCCCCCTTCGGCGTTGCCATTCAAGGCAGCAAAACCGCCTACGTGTCCAGCGAACGCGACCGTGAAATCGATGTGGTCAACATCGCGCAGCCCGCCGCCCCCAAACTGATTGCGCGCATTCCCGTCGCGGGCAGCCCCAACAGCATTCTGCTGAACGCGGCCCAGACGCGCCTCTTTGTAGCCGCCGACAACAGCGACCGCGTCTCGGTGATCGATACGGTAACCAACCGCGTCGTCGAGGATATACGCACCACCGGGCCCGCAGGCGTGCTGCGCGGGACCAAGCTGCTCCCGGGCGCGGCGCCGAACAGCCTGGCCCTCTCGCCCGATGAACAGACGCTCTACGTCACCAATGGAGGCATGAACGCCATCGCTGTGATTTCCCTCGCCCACAGCCAGCCGCACCAGGTTGTCGGGCTCATCCCTACCGGCTGGTACCCGCAATCCATCAGCGTCAGCCGCGACGGCAAAACGCTCTACGACGTGAACAGCAAGAGCGACCCCGGCCCCAATTCTCTCTATGACGGAACAGATTTTCCCACCGCGCCGTACCTGGTCCATCAAGCGGCAAACCAGTACATCCTGCAACTGGAAAAAGCCGGCCTGCAGGCCATTCCGGCGCCGGACCGTAAGGAACTCGCGTGGCTGACCAAAAAAGTGGTTGCCAACAACTTCCTGGATACCGCGCCGAACCCGCAGGACGAGCTGACCATGGCGGCGCTTCGCCGGCACATCAAGCACGTCATCTATATCGTCAAAGAAAACCGCACGTACGATCAGGTGCTGGGCGATCTGGATCGCGGCAACGGCGATCCCAGCCTGGCCGAGTTCGGAAAACTCATTACGCCCAACCAGCACCGTCTGGCGGCGCAGTTCGTCGATCTGGACAATACCCTGTGCAGCGGCGAGGTCAGCGGCAATGGCTGGCCCTGGAGCACGGCCGCGCGCGAAACCGACTTCAACGTCAAAACCGTTCCGCTCAGCTATGCCGGACGCGGCGCCCCTCGCGGAGACGCGGCGGCCGACGGACCCGAAGGGCAAAAGCAGGAAGGCTACATCTGGGACTCGGCGTTGCGGCACAGTCTCACCATCCGCAACTACGGTTTCGAGTCCCGCTTTCCGCCCAAATCGCCTTTGGTCCCCGACCCGTTTGCCAGCCACGTGGTGGTCGACGTTCCCGTATGGCCGCACCTTGTCGGCATCACCGATCCCTACTTCCGCGCCTTCGACAATGCCTATCCCGACTTCCGCCGCGAGCTTGAGTGGGAGCGGGAATTCGACCAGTATGTCGCCAACCGCAACCTGCCTGACCTGGAATTCGTCCGCTTCATGCACGACCACGAAGGCAATTTTGCCACCGCCATCGACGGCATCAACACTCCGGAAAAGCAGACCGCCGATAACGACTACGCGGTCGGCAAGCTCATCGATCGCGTGGCTCACAGCCCCTACGCCGACTCCACGCTCATCTTCATCATTGAAGACGACGCGCAGGCCGGCCCCGATCATGTCAATGCACATCGCACCATCGCTTTCGTGGTGGGCCCTTATGTCAAACAGGGCAGCGTGGTCCATGAGCGCTATTCGACCGTGAATATGGTCCGCACCATCGAGGACGTGCTGGGCATTGGCCACCTCAATCTCAACGACGCGTACCAGAGGCCCATGACCGCCGTCTTCGATCTCAAGCAACCGGCTTGGTCCTACACCGCAGCCACGCCTGCGCCCATCGCGGAAGACCTGGCCCGCGCGCGGCAGCAGAGCAAACTCGATCCGGCGTATCGCGACTCGCAATCCGCCGTCTATTGGGCGCGTCAGACGCGTGGTTTCGACTGGTCTCAAGAAGATCGCGTGCCGGCCGTGCTTTTTAACCAGATCATCTGGAAGGGCCTTACCGGCGGCTTGCCTTACCCGGCGGCGCGCAGTGGACAGGACTTGAGCCGTGACCGCGAGGCTGTCCTGAAAGCCCATAGCGTCCACTTCCTGTATCAGGCGCAGTAAACCGCCGGGTGCGCCTTTCCATCGGAACGCGCACCCGGCATCCATCTGCGGACCTGAGCTTGTGCCAAGCCACAGCAAAGGTGTACGGAGTCTTGCCTGGCCGGCTGGACCTTGGCATTCCTGTGCCAAAACAGACTCGGGCGGATGGCTGGTCCAGCCTGCTTTCCAGTCGTTATCCATGCTCCGGCGCGCCGCGTCTTGTCATGCAAGACAGAGGCGAAGCCGGAATTGGACGATGATGGTCACCCAAACGAAGCATGGAAATTACCGTAATTCGCTTGTTTTCTGACGGTTATCGTACGATTGAAGAAGACAGCTAAAATGCGCCGCGCATTGTTCTTATCATGCATAAAGCTATAAGAATCATAGATATAGATATAATTTCAACCTCCCATGCGCCATCCACCCCAAAAATATCCCCGGACCATCGGGCCGTGACCGCTGTCACTGTTCGGGATTTCAGTCCGCCCTAAACTCGCTATATGGTTATCGATATGAATTTATCGAATACGTCGATCATCAAGAGGCCGGAAGCGCCCTCGATCCCTCAGCCAAGCCTGAGCCGCCTGCCCCAGTACCACCATTACCTGGTGGAACTTGAGGCCAAGGGCATCAGCCGGGTCTCCTGCAGCGTCATTGGCCGCGACTTGAACTGCGTCGCGGTGCAAGTCCGCAAGGATCTGCAATACACCGGGATCATCGGCAAGCCGAAGACCGGCTACTCGGTCTCTGAACTCATCCAGGCCATCGAAACATTTCTTGGCTGGAACAACGTGAACGAGGCGTTTCTTGTCGGGGTGGGACACCTCGGCACGGCTCTGCTCGGTCACGAACGGTTTTCGAAGTTCGGCCTGCGCATCGTTGCGGCTTTCGATACCAACCCCAACAAGATCGGCAAATGGATTCACGAGACGGCTGTCTTGTCTCTGGATAAAATGTCCGACCTGGCCCCGAGGATGAGCATTCATCTGGGTATCATCACCACGCCTGCCGACGTTGCGCAGATGGTGGCCGACGAAATGGTCAAGGGCGGCATCCAGGCCATCTGGAATTTTGCTCCCGTGAAACTCAAGGTTCCGGAGCACATCATCGTTCACAACGAAGACCTTTACAATTCGCTGGCTTCGCTCTCCTGGAAGCTGGCAAGACGATTCCGCGTACCAATTCAAGAGAAGGAGGCCGTTTAGATGGCTTCGATGCCCGTTTCTGTAGATCGCGCAGAGAAATTCGAGAAGGTCTGCAGCATTCTCGATCGCTTTGCACGACGTCCGTCAGGGTTGATTCCCATTCTGCAGGCGATTCAGCATGAGTACCAGTATTTGCCTGAAGAAGTGCTCACCTATGTGGCGACATCGCTGGATGTTCCTCCCGCGCGCGTATATGGCGTGGCCACGTTTTACGCGCACTTTGCGCTGGAGCCGAAGGGAAAGCACGTCATCCGCATTTGCGACGGAACGGCATGCCACGTCAAGCAGTCCTTGCCCGTGCTGGAAGCGCTGCGCGAGAAACTGGGCACCAGTGAAAAGACCACAACCACTCCCGACATGCTGTTCACGCTGGAGACGGTTGCCTGCCTGGGCGCTTGCGGTCTGGCCCCGGTCATCGTCATCGACGAGCAGGTGTACGGCCAGGTGACTCCGCAACGCGCCGTGGCGCTGGTAGATGAAATCAAGGCCTATGAGACTTTGTCCGCAACGGCAGCTGAGCAGCTCTCGGCCGAGGGAGTCCAATGACGAACGCTGAAACTCTTTCTATGGCGGCAGGCACAAAGCACGGAATCTCCACCCACGCGCAGGTGCGCCGCGTCATTATCTGTGCCGGTACCGGATGTATGGCCAACGGCGCCATGAAGGTCTTCGAGCAGTTCAAGCAAGAGATGGCGGGCTCCGGTCTGCATGTGATTCTCGAACTCCGCGCCGAGGCCACCAGCGATGAAGTGCGGCTGTCCAAGAGCGGCTGTCAGGGCTTCTGCCAGATGGGGCCGCTGGTCTCTGTGGTGCCCGACGGCATTCTCTACACCAAGGTGCGCAGCGAAGACGTCGCCGAGATTGTGCAGCAGACTTTGGCCGGCGGACAGGTTGTGGAGCGGCTCCTTTACAAGGATCCGGCGACGCGCAAGAGTTGCCGTGGCATTGAGGACAATGAGTTCTATGCGCGCCAGAATCGCCTGGTGCTGAGTGAATGCGGATTCCTCGATCCCGAGGACATTCACGAGTACATGCTCCACGGCGGATACGATGCGGCTCGCAAGGCCTTCATCGAGATGTCGCCCGAGGAAATCTGCAAGACCATCCTGGAATCGGGATTGCGCGGCCGCGGCGGCGGCGGCTTTCCCACGGGACGCAAGTGGGAAGCGGCGCGAATTCAGAATTCCGCCAAGAAATACGTAATCTGCAACGGCGACGAAGGCGATCCCGGCGCGTTCATGAACCGCTCGGTGATGGAAGGCAATCCGCATAGCGTGATTGAAGGCCTGATGATCGCGGCCCGGGCCATCGGCGCCGACGAAACGCTGGTCTACGTACGAGCCGAGTATCCGCTGGCGGTCGAGCGCATGCGCCGTGCAGTGGCCGATGCGGAGCGCGAAGGCATACTGGGCAACAATGTGTTCGGTACCGGCATGTCCATGAAGTGCGAAGTGATGGAAGGCGCCGGCGCTTTTGTCTGCGGTGAAGAGACGGCCATGATCGCCTCCATTGAAGGACTGCGCGGCATGCCTACCCCCAAGCCGCCGTTCCCCGCGCAAAGCGGTCTGTGGGGCAAGCCGACAATCATCAACAACGTTGAGACTCTGGCGCACGTCTCGCGCATTCTCAAGGTCGGGCCTGAAGTCTTCAAGAGCATTGGCACCAAGGAATCTCCGGGCACCAAGACCTTCGCGCTTACCGGCCACGTATCCAACACCGGCCTGGTGGAAGTGCCGTTCGGCACCACGCTGCGCGAGATCGTGATGAACATCGGCGGCGGCGTTACCGACGACGCCGGAAAAATCTGGAAGACAGGATTCAAGGCCGTGCAAATCGGCGGCCCCTCCGGCGGATGCCTGACGGAAGAGCATCTTGACCTGCCGCTCGCCTATGAGTCGTTGCGGTCCGTGGGCGCAATGGTCGGCTCCGGCGGCCTGGTGGCCATGAATCAGGGTACCTGCATGGTCAGCATCGCGCGCTTCTTCATGGAGTTTACGCAGCGCGAATCCTGCGGCAAGTGCGTGTTGTGCAGGGAAGGAACCAGGCAACTGCTCGCGCTGCTGGACGACGTCATTGAAGGCCGCGCCGATGCCGGCACTCTGGTCCTTCTTGAAAAGCTCGGACACGCCGTTCAAATCGGATCCTTGTGCGGCCTGGGAAAGACGGCGCCCAACCCGGTGCTCTCCACCTTGCGCTACTTCCGCAAGGAGTACGAAGAGCACATCTTTGAGAAGCGCTGCCGTACCGGGCGCTGCAAGGCGCTGCTGAGTCCTGAGATCAATCAGGTGAAGTGCAAAGGCTGCGGCCTGTGCATCAAGGCTTGCCCGACAGGAGCCATCACCGGAGAAAAGAAGCAGCCGCACCACATCAATCCGGAACTGTGCATCAAGTGCGGCGCGTGCGCCACAGCTTGCAAAATTCACGCGGTCGAGGGGATATAGCCAGATGAATCCAGTCATGCAGCCAACTTTGACGATCGATGGAAAGACCGTGGTGATTGAGGGCGAGCGCAATCTGCTCGAACTGATTCGCAAGGCCAATATCGACTTGCCCACATTCTGCTATCACTCCGAACTCAGCGTGTACGGCGCCTGCCGCCTGTGCATCGTTCAAATTGAGGGGCGGGGAATTCAGGGCGCGTGTTCCACGCCGCCGGAGGCGGGTTTGAAGGTTCAGACCACGACGCCGGAAATTCGCGAAATTCGCCGCATCGCGGTGGAACTGCTGCTGGCGAACCACGACCAGAGTTGCCCAACCTGCTCGCGCAGCGCAAACTGCCAGCTGCAGAGTCTTGCACTGCGGCTGGGCGTCAAGAAAGTGCGCTTCAAGTCAGTGCATCAACCTGTCGCGCTCGACGAGTCTTCGCCTTCCCTGGTTCGCGATCCGAACAAGTGCGTCCTGTGCGGCGATTGCGTGCGCATGTGCTCTGAGATTCAGGGCATCGGCGCCATCGACTTTACGCACCGCGGTCACGAGGTCAGCGTGCAGCCGGCCTTCGGCAAGCAGCTTGGCGACGTGGAATGCGTCAATTGCGGGCAATGCGCCAGCGTCTGCCCGACCGGCGCGCTGACTCCAAAGTCGGAAGTCGATCAGGTCTGGGACTTGCTCGCCGATCCAACGAAAAAAGTCATTGTGCAGATTGCGCCGGCTGTGCGTGTAGGCCTGGGCGAGTGCTTTGGCCTGAAGCCCGGCGAAATCACCACGGGCCGCATCGTTGCCGCTTTGAAGCAACTCGGCTTCGACCAGATCTACGACACATCGTTTGCCGCCGACCTTACGGTCATTGAAGAAGGCACGGAGTTCCTGGAGCGCAAAAGCAACGGCGGCACACTGCCGATGTTCACCTCCTGCTGCCCCGGCTGGGTAAAATACGCGGAACAGTATTTTCCTGAGCTGCTGCCGAATCTCTCCACGTGCCGCTCTCCGCAGGCCATGTTCGGTTCGCTGGTCAAGGCCATGCTTCCCGAGCAAATGAAGATCGAGCGCAAGGATCTCAAGGTCGTCGCCATCATGCCTTGCACGGCAAAGAAGTTCGAGGCGCAGCGTCCGGAGATGGGCGTCAACGGCGACCCGGATGTCGACAACGTGCTCACCACACAGGAACTGGCCCAGATGATCCAGTCCGCCGGCATCATGTTTGAGACCTTGCAGCCGGAATCGTTCGACATGCCCTTCGGCTTCTACACCGGCGCCGGCGTAATCTTTGGAAACTCCGGCGGCGTGATGGAAGCGGTTCTGCGGTTCGCCGCGGAAAAAGTCACGGGCAAAAAACTGGACCAGGTTGAATTCCAGCAGGTGCGCGGCGACTCGGGTCTTCGCGAGGCCAGCATCACGGTCAACGGTTCTGTACTCAAGCTGGCAATCGTTCACGGATTGAGAAATGCCCGCGTCGTTGCTGAACAGGTGAGGGCGGGGAAGAGCCACTACGATCTGATTGAAGTCATGGCTTGCCCCGGCGGCTGCGTCGGTGGCGCAGGTCAGCCGGTCACCACTTCAACCACCGCGCGGGCGCTCAGGACCAAGGGCCTCTACAACGCGGACAAGACTTTGCAACTGCACAAGTCGCAGGACAACGTCTTCATCACCGAGTGCTACGCAAAGTTCCTGGGAGACATCGGCGGAGAAAAGGCGCATCACCTCCTCCATACCACCTACCAGAGCCGCCGCCGCATCGCCGATGAGTTCCTGCCTTTGGTGCAGCCCAAGGGCGAAGACAAGCTCAAAGTCAGCGTGTGCCTGGGAACCAACTGCTTCCTCAAGGGCTCGCAGGACGTGCTGAACGGAGTTCTACGCCATGCGGAGCAGAAGGGCCTCGAAAACCGGCTCGATGTCAGGGCAGGCTTCTGCTTCGAGAAATGCGAAACGGGGCCGACAGTAATGATCGACGGCGAGCACATTCACACCTGCACCGCCGCAAAAGCGATTGACGAAATCAACAGCCGGATTGAAAGCGGGAGTCCGGCGCAAACAGCTTGCAAGCATTGCACCACGGTCGATGCCGGCTGAGCAGTGAGATAGGAGAATGTCTTGATCGCATACGAACGAGCAGACTTCATCAACGAACAGGAGATTGAAAGCATATTGGCGCCCGGCTTGTGCCCCGAGCCGGCGCGCGTCCACGAGCTGCTGGCCAAAGCGCGCGAGAAGCACGGACTCTCGATCGAGGAAGTCGCCTGTCTGTCCTTTGTCGAAAGTCCGGAGCTGATCGCCGAGATATTCTCGGCCGCCAAGCAGATCAAGGAAGAGATTTACGGCACGCGGCTGGTTCTGTTCGCGCCGCTGTATATTTCCAATCGCTGCTCGAACGAGTGCACGTACTGTGCCTTCCGCGCGACCAATACTTCGCTTGTGCGCCGCTCGCTCACCCAGGAAGAGATTGCGGAAGAGACGCGCATTTTGATCCGCCAGGGACACAAGCGGATTCTGATGGTCTCCGGCGAAGCGCTTCCGCAACAAGGCTTTCAATACATCCTCGATTCCATCGCGACCATTTACGACACGCACGTGGGCCCTGGTGAAATCCGCCGCGTCAATGTCAACCTGGCCCCGCAATCGGTCGAGCGCTTTCGCCAGCTCAAAGCCTCGGGCATCGGGACCTTCCAGCTCTTCCAGGAAACCTATCATCGCCCCACTTATGCTGAGGTTCACCTGAAAGGTCCCAAGCGCGATTACGATTGGCGCACGACCGCATTCGACAGGGCAATGGAAGCCGGCATCGACGACGTGGGAATCGGGGTCTTGTTCGGGCTCTACGACTGGCGCTTTGAAATTCTTGCCATGATGCAGCACATTCGCCACCTGGAGCAGAAGTTCGGCGTCGGGCCGCACACCATCAGCTTCCCGCGCATAGAGCCTGCTGCGGGTTCCGACATCGCTTCACGGCCTCCGCACGCAGTCAGCGACGGCGACTTTCTCAAGATGGTCGCAATCATGCGTCTCGCCGTTCCCTACACGGGCATGATCATGTCCACGCGCGAAACAGCGGACGTACGGCGCGCAACGCTGGAGCTCGGCATCTCGCAGATCTCCGCCGGAAGCCGTACGGATCCGGGCGGCTATGCCGAAGGCGAAGCCGGCCGAAGCGGCGGGCAATTCCAACTCGGCGATCACCGCTCTGTCGAAGAGGTTGTAACCGACGTGGTCTCGCTCGGCTTCCTGCCTTCCTTCTGCACCGCTTGCTATCGCACCGGACGCACCGGGCACGACTTCATGGATCTCGCCAAGCCGGGAGAGATCAAGTACCACTGCCACCCCAACGCGCTTTCAACTTTTCAGGAGTATCTCTGCGACTACGCAAGCCCGCAGGCAAGAGCTGCCGGCGAAGAACTCATCTCAATTGAACTGCAAAACATGGATGGAAAACAAACAGCCTGTGCGCTTCCGATGCTGAATAAAGTACGCGGCGGCCAACACGACATCTTTGTATAGAAAGGGATAATCTCCATGATTCGGGCAACTTCAAAAGGGTTCCGTCTTCATATCGGCTTCTTCGGACGCCGCAACGTCGGCAAATCAAGCCTGCTCAATGCCATTACCCAGCAGAAGGTCTCCATCGTTTCTGAGGTCGCGGGCACAACCACCGATCCAGTCGAAAAGCCAATGGAACTGCTTCCGATCGGGCCGGTCCTCTTTGTGGATACCGCCGGTGTGGACGACGTAGGAGCGCTTGGCGCGCAGCGCATCGAGAAGACTCGCCTGGCGATTGGGCGTGCCGATGTCGGTGTGCTCGTCACTGAATCCGGCGTGTGGACCGAGTTCGAAGAGGGACTGCTGGCTGAACTTCGCTCGCATGGAATTCCCGTGTTGATCGCGCTCAACAAGGCAGATTTGCGTTCGCCTGCTCCGGAGCATCTGGTGCGTTTCGATCAGGACAAGCTCCCCTATACAGAGCTCGTCGCCACCACCGGACAAGGCGTCGACGCGCTCAGGGCCAGGCTCTGGGAAGTTGCGCCGGTCGAATGTGCCGGCTCCCCGGTCGTGTTGCGCGATCTTGTTGCAGCGGACGAATTGGCGGTCCTGGTCATGCCGTTTGACAAGGAAGCGCCCAAGGGACGCATCAAGCAACTGCAGGCGCAGTCCATTCGCGATCTTCTCGACGGCGAAGCTTCCTGCATGGTTGTCAAGGACGACGGTTTGCAGAAGGCCCTGGATAATCTCAAGACCCCTCCCCGGATTGTTGTCACGGATGCGGCTGTCTTTGAGCAGGTCGCGCGCATCACGCCAGAGTCCATTCCGCTGACTGCGTTTTCCATTCTCTTGTCCCGGCTCAAGGGCGATCTGGTTGCGCAGACCAGGGCCGCTGTTGCTGTTGAGTCTCTGCGCCCCGGTGACAAGGTGCTGGTCGCCGAGTCCTGCACGCATCATCCGGTGCAAGAAGATATCGGCCGGGTCAAGATTCCACGCTGGTTGCAAAAATACGTGGGTGGCGAGCTCGAATTCACAACGGTGAAGGGGCGCGACTTCCCCCAGGATCTGTCTCCGTACAAGCTCGTGATTCACTGCGGCGCATGCATGTGGAACCGCCAGGAAATGCTCACGCGCATCGCCGAGTGCCATCGCCAGGGAGTGCCCATCACAAATTACGGCCTGGTCATTGCCTACTCGCTGGGAATTCTCGAGCGCGCGCTGGAGCCGTTCCCGGAGGCCCTTGCCGCTTACAAGGAAGCGCGCCAGGAGCAGATTGCACTAGGCGCTCTGCTTGCACCGCCGCTTCCCGCTGAAGTATGCAGCAGCATGGTTAACTAAATTGGTTGCTCTAACCAAACTCGACATCCTCGATGCTCTTCGCGAGAATCGGCCCGACCGTCTTCAAGAGCTGTACCGTCGGGCCGACCTCGTGCGCAAGCAAAATGCCGGGGATGCCGTGCATCTTCGCGGTCTCATCGAGGTTTCGAGTCACTGCGTGCGGCAGTGCATGTATTGCGGACTGCGCCGCGATAATCGCAGCCTGCAGCGTTATCGCATGCCCAGAGAAGAAATTCTCGAATGCGCCCGGCAGGCTGAAAAGCTTGGTTACGGCACAGTGGTCATGCAGGGCGGCGAAGACGACGAGCTTACCGCCGAGTGGATTGCTGAAATCGTCCAATGGATCAAGCGTGAAACAACGCTTGCCGTCACGCTCAGCCTGGGCGAGCGGCAGTTGGACGAATTCAAGTTGTGGCGCGCCGCCGGCGCAGACCGCTATCTGCTCCGCTTCGAGACTTCGGACAAGAATCTGTTTCGCACCATCCATCCCCAGCGCTATGCGGACGCACCTGACCGCCTGACGTTACTGCGGCAACTGAAGGGCCTTGGCTACGAGGCCGGCGGCGGCGTAATGGTTGGCATTCCCGGTCAATCGTTTGAGAGCCTGGCTGACGACATTCTCACTTGTCGCGCCCTCGATCTGGACATGATCGGCATTGGTCCTTATATCGCGCACGCGGCAACGCCCTTGGGTTCCGGCGTGCTTCGCCCGGAAATTGCTCCTTCCGAACAGGTCCCTGCCAACGTTGAAATGGTCTACAAGATGATTGCGCTGACGCGTATTGCTTGTCCGTCCGCGAACATCCCCAGCACAACTGCGCTGGCTACCCTCAATAAAGTCGATGGACGCAAGATGGGGCTCAGGGTCGGCGCCAACGTGGTCATGCCGAATCTCACTCCGGTCAAATACCGGCGCCTCTATGAGATTTATCCCGCGAAAGCATGCATTGACGAAAGCGCCACGGATTGCAATCAATGCCTGCGTGGGCAGATTCATTCGCTTGGCCGCTACGCTGGACAGGGGCCTGGCGGAAGAAGTGCGATGGAACCACCCATGAATCCCATCGTTGGAGCGTCTTCACAATTAGTGCAGTTACAGGCATAGAGAGGTAAATCATGACGCCGGATGAAGATGCAGTTGAAATTGTGGTTTGTCTCGGAAGTTCCTGCTTCGCAAGAGGAAACTCCGATAATCTTGCCATCATCAATTCGTATGTGCAGAGCCATGGACTGCGCGCGTCCGTTCGCGTGACCGGCAGGCTTTGCCGCGATGAGTGCATGCAAGGGCCCACTCTCAGCATCGGCGGTGAGATGCACCGCAGCGTTACAATTCCAAAACTGCGCGAACTTCTGTTGCAGTTGGACGAGTCATCTCGGAGCGGGCATGGAGCAGCGTAGTTACATAAGAACTGGAAAGCACGAGTGCCAGGATTGCAACAAATGCATCCGCGAGTGCCCGTTGAAGGCGATTCGCGTTCAGGATAATTGCGCCCAGGTCGTGCCTGAACTCTGCATCCTGTGCGGCAATTGCACCCTGGCATGTCCGAGTTTGGCAAAACAGGTTTGCGACGATCTGCCCAGCGTCATTGCCCTCATCAATTGCAGGCGCGCGGTGATAGCCTCGCTCTCTCCAGCTTTTGTTACGCAATTTCCAGGCGTGCGGCCAGGGCAGTTGATTCGCGCTCTCAAGAAGCTGGGCTTCTACGCCGTGTCTGAAGCGGCGCTCGGTGCGCAGCAGGTCGCTGCCAGCGTAGTGTCCATGATGAGCAGCGAGTCCAACCGGATATGGATTTCTCCAGGGTGCCCCGCGGTTCTGGATTTCATTCGCAAGTATCATCCGGAATGCCTGCCTCATGTCAGCCCTGTCCTGTCTCCGGTTCTCGCGCACTGCAAAATGTTGCGTGCTCATTACGGCGACGACATCGCAATCGTCTCCATCGGCCCTTGCATCGCTGAGAAGAAGGAAGCGGAAGAGCATCCCGAACTTTTGGATGTGGTGCTTACCTTTGAAGACCTGGCCAGTTGGTTCATGGAGAAACACATCAGCCTTGAAGAGATTGTCGATACGTCAGACGATCGCTTTGAGCCGGAGGAGGCGCAGGAGGGAACGCTCTTTGCCATTGAGGGCGGGTTGGCTGCGGGGTTTACGGGAAGCCATGCAGTGGACAATTTGAAGTTTATGTCCGTCTCCGGAATGCAGAATGTCGAGAAGGCGCTCAAGGATATTCCCAACTGGGAGCCGGAACAGAATATTCTGCTTGAGATGAGCGCATGCGCAGGCTCGTGCATCAACGGTCCAAAGGCCGCGCGCACCACGTCGGTGGCGCGCCGCCGCTACGACATTGTCCAGTATGCAAAGCCGGCTTCCGAATTTCCGCGCTCGCCGTCGATTCCCATCGCTGAGCAGTATGAGGCCACTCCAGTCGCACGCAATGGGTATACTGACCTGCAATTACGCGAAGCGCTGCGTACCGTGGGAAAGCGCACAGTCGAAGATGAACTCAACTGCGGAGGCTGCGGGTATGATACCTGCCGCGAGTTTGCCGGCGCTCTGATTGCGCGCAACGCCGAGCGGATGATGTGCGCCAAATATACGCGCAAGCTGGCGCAGAAAAAAGCCAATGCGCTTCTCCAGAAGATGCCGTCCGCGGTTGTCATCGTCGACGACGATCTGAAGATTATCGAGTGCAACACCAACTTCGCGCGCCTGTTCGCTGCCGGGGGCGAGCCGGCAAAGGCTCTCGAAGGCAGCGCCATCAACACCGTAATCCCGTTCTCGTATTTGTTCCGCCGCGTGCTCGACTCGGACGAGGATATCGTGAGCCACGATATCCGCTTTCAACGCAGCATTCTCAATACCAGCATCTTCTCCATCGAGCCTCATGCGGTGATGTGCGGAATTTTTCAGGACATCACCGAGCCTATCTTCCAGAAGGAACAGATCATTGGGCGCGCCCGCGATGTGATCCAGAAAAACCTGAAGACGGTTCAGCAAATTGCCTACCTGCTCGGCGAGAATGCCGCGGATTCAGAGATCATCCTCAACTCCATTGTGCGCTCGTTCAGCCCTGAAGAAGTTGACGACAACGATGCCGGAGAGCAGCAGTGACAAGCACCGAGAGTTTCATCGAGGTCGATTCCTTCCAGCGCGCAAAGCATGGCCAGATGATCTCGGGGGACGTCTTTCTGTCTGAGAAAGTGAAACAGGAAGGGCGCGTTGTCTCTGTCCTCTCTGACGGCCTGGGCAGCGGCGTCAAAGCCAGCGTGCTGGCCACCATGACGGCCACCATGGCGTTGAAGTTCGCGGCCAGCGCGATGGACATTCGCAGGTCGGCGGAAATCATCATGGATACCTTGCCCATCTGCAGCGTGCGGAAGATCAGTTATTCCACGTTTACCGTTGTGGATATGGCCAGCACCGGCGAGACCCGCATCATTGAGCATGGCAACCCGCCTTTCCTGCTGGTGCGCCCTAAAGGGCAATTGATCGCGGAGAAGACTGAGGTCCGGCCCAAACGATGGCAGGATCGTGTCATCGGTTTCTCCACATTCGATGTCCAGATCGAAGATCGAATTATCTTCTTCTCTGACGGAATCACACAGGCGGGGATGGGCGAATATCGCACTCCCCTGGGATGGGGATTGCAGAACGTCGATCAGTTCATTCGCGAAAAGATCGACAGGTATCCATTCATCTCGGCTCGCGAGTTGTCGCGGCTTGTCGTTGCCAAAGCGGTAGAGGTTGACGGCCTAAGCGCCAAGGATGACATTACCTGCGGCGTTGTCTATTTTCGAAATCCACGCCAACTCCTGGTGATGACCGGCGCTCCCTTCAATCGCGCGCATGACCACGACCTGGCAAAGATGGCCGAGCGCACATCGGGACGCAAAGTGATCTGTGGCGGAACCACGGCCAATATCATTGCAAGACTGCTGAATCGTTCGATTCAGATCGACATGCGGCACCCGCTTGATCCGAAAGTTCCGCCGTCTGCAAGAATGGAAGGCTTCGAACTGGTGACTGAAGGCACGCTCACCCTGGGCGAAGTGCTCCGCCTACTGGAAGAGGGATTCGTGCCGGAAGAGATGCGGCCCAACGCGGCTGTGCGGCTTGCGACCATGCTGCTCGATAGTGACATTGTTAAATTTGCAGTCGGTACAAGAATTAATGAGGCGCACCAGGATCCGAACATACCGGTCGAACTGGACCTGAGGCGTAATATCGTCAAGCGAATTGCGCAGTTGCTTGAGAGCAAACACATGAAACGTGTTCTTATCCAGTATCTCTAATGCGCAGATCGATTTGCTCTGCACGCCCTTTCTTCCGCCGGAACCGGGCCTTTATCCTGCAGAACATATGTACAAGTGCGGAATGAAGCGACATAGGCGAATGGCCCAACTGCGGCTATACGTCGATCTCACTGAGCAAGACCGATCTCTTTTCATGAGCAGACCGGATTGCCGCAAATGCAACGCGCGTGGCCAACACCGCGTCGCCAACGCCGCACACTTCAGGGCCGGCGCCTAGAATCTGATCGACGAAGCAATCCAGAGCATGAGCGTGGCCCTTGTCGGGTTCGGCCGTGAACTGGAGACGCGGATCATTGCCAGCCGCGGCCTCAGCGCAGGCTGCACGCTTCTTGGCGAGCCAGCCGGAGACGCCGCCCTCGGTTCCGATGAGTGGGTGACGATCCTGCAACATGGGATAGATGGTTCTGGCGGGAACGCCTTCGATTCCGGCCGTGCGAACCTCCAGCATGTGGTCTACGGCCAAATACGCGCCGTTGCCCATGAACTCATACAGCTCTTTGCAGTAGCCGAAGGTTCCGTTGCTGGCGATGACGATGGTGGCTAGTGCGCCGCTTCGATAGCGGATGATAACGGACTCATTTAGCATCCCGGTTTCCACCGCGGTGACTTCGACGGGTTCTTCAGCGAGGAACCAGTTGCACAGATCGGTAAAATGCGTCATCTCGAAGAGCATCAATCCGTGGGGCGCTTGTGTCTTGTCAAACACCCATCCCTTCCAGCTATACCAATCGTCGTTGATGCGCACGGAGACGGACGGAACGCCATCGTCGGCCTGGGCAGGAAGGGCTTCTGCCTCGCGGCTCCAGCGCCAAGGGCAAGGCTCAGGATGGGTCATGTGGCGGCGAAAGATGCGCTGCGCGTCGGCCATCGCAGGACTGGATCGACGGTTGTGGCCTACGCAGAACGGGATGCCGGCGGCGAGAACGACTCGCTGAATCTCGCGCATTTCGTCCAGGGTCGTGGCGAGCGGTTTTTCAACGTACACAGGCTTGCCGGCTTTTGCCGCCGCTGCGATCACCGGAAGGCGAAGCTTCTCGGTTGTGGCGAGGCAGATCGCATCCACCTCGGGATCTTCGATGGCGCCCTGGAAGTCTTTACGAATATGAATTGCGCCAAAGACATCGCGGCACTCGGTCAATGCGTTGTCATCCAGGTCAACGCATGTGTGGAGCGTCATTCGGGGAGACTTCACAATGTTCGGAATATGCTGGGCGCGGGCGACAGAGCCGCAGCCAATCACGGCGAAACGAAGCGGCTCGGTTCTGATGGTCTGGTTCACACAGGCTCCTTGCAAACATCTATGGATGCTTCGTTATGGAGGCGCTCTTCTGCGCGGATGGATCGCGTTGCGCGAAATAGTCCCGCCGGGAGACGAGGCCAAATTGCCGCATCACTTCATGCACGGAGAGATCTGCCGAACGTGATTCCAGCGTGAACAGGCAGTTGGGCTGATTGAAGCGGATGCGCACCTTGCTGCCATAGTGGCGCTGAACGTCATTCAGCTTTTCCTGGTTACCGTCTGCGAAGAGGGTCACTGCGTCGAAGTTGATTGTGGCCAGAAGCACCGGCGAACCAAATCCGTAGCGCAGCGTCTCGGATCGATAGCCGCCGGCCGCCAGCTCCGTGCCGTCCCGATCGAGGATGCGGCTCCATGGGGAATACGCAAGGACAAAGGGCACGCCATAAATCACCACCCAGGAGTCAAGCAGAGAACCGGCAGGCGTGTAGCTGGGAATCACAAAGAGGTCCGCTCCAGCTTCGCTCTGGGGATCGAAGACAACGTGGGGGTAATAGACGTCAATGCAAATTCCTCCTCCAATCGTCAGGCCTTCCCAGCGGATGGGGCGGGGATCTCCTGGCTCGACACCAGCGGCCAGTTCGCCTGGGGCGGGGAAGCGCTTCTGATAAGCGCCAAGCGAATCTCCATCGCGGGAAAGAACGTAGAAACGATTGGCGAGGACTCCGTTGTCGCGCACCAAAAGGGGCAGGACCAGCGAGATCTTCAGCCGCGCCGCAGTATCGCAGAGAATCGCCGTCGCCTGTCGCCAGTCGTCAAGGGCAAACTCGTCCAGCGGAGCCGAGGCGTTCTTGCGGTGGAGCAGATTGATGGTTTCAGGAAGCATGGCAAGATCAGCGCCCTGCGCCGCGGCAAGTTCGAGCCACCTGGCAGCTTCCTGGAGCGTCTCATGCAGATTGGCGTAACCTTCGTCCCTGAGGGCAATGGTTGCAATCGTCTTCTCGTTCACAGCGCCTCACTTCCGCTTCGATTTTAGGACAACCAACGGTCCAGGTGCTCGGCCACAAACTCGTCGTCATTCAAATGCGGATAGGAGGAATAGACGCGCTCGATTTCCTCCAACTGTCCCGCGGAGAGCGTTTCGTCTGGCTCCAGGCACCAGCGGCCGGCCAGCAATCCTTGTCTGCGCAAGACTTCGTGGATGCCGGGAATGCAGCCGCGAAACTGATGTCCGGCGTCGAAGATGGCGGCATTTGCATCGGTAATCTCCGCGCTCCTGGCGAGGAGATCGTCCTGATGCGCACGGTGCTGTTTTGCATCCTGCAAAGAGTGGAGGAGTTCAACAGCGCGGCGCGTCCACACGGCCCACTGTCCCAGCAAGCCGCCGACAAAGTGCACGGAACGTTTTCCGAAGCGAAACTCCGTGAGCAGGTCGGCGACAATGTTGTCGTCATTGCCGGTGTAAAGAGCAATCTCAGCGCCGCGCCCGCTGCAGGCCACCGCGCGCAGCACCTCCGTGGTCTGATACCTGTCGAAGGCCGCAACCTTGATGGCAACAACAGATTCGATCTCAACGAATCTTTGCCAGAAGCCGGCGTTGAGCGGACGCCCGCCAACCGCTGGTTGCAGATAGAAGCCAATGAGGGGGATCGTTCCGCCGACCGCGCGGCAGTGGCTGATGAGCTCGTCGTTCGAAGCGTCAGGAAGAGCGGCAAGGCTGAGCAATCCGCCGTCGTAACCGATCCGGCGAAGCATGGCGGCTTCCTCGCAGGCCTGCCTGGTATCGCCGCAGATGCCGCCAATTTTTGCCATCACTTTTCCGGAACGCTTCTCAAAGGAGCACACCTCGTCGAAGGCAAGTTCGAGCACGGGTTCAAAAAGGGCGAACTTGCTGTCGCGGATGGAAAACTGCGTGGTGTGGACCGCAACCGCCACGCCGCCGCAGCCTGCGTCGCAGTAGTAGCGGGTGAGCGCGCGCTGGCGTCTTTCGTCCAGCTTGCGATCTTCAGTCAGGGCTAGGGGATGGGCGGGAATGACAAGCCCTCGCTGCAGAAGCGCGCGAAACTGTTCAGTGCTGTCGGGCATCAGAACTTTCCATCCGTGACCTGAAATTTGGTTGCCTTGTTCAGGCTGCTGCCGCCGGATTCCACCCAGCTTGCGACAACTTCCATCAATTCATCGGCCGAAACCGCAGGGTATCCAAGCGCGGCATGGCATGCTGCCGCGTTGTTCAGCAGCGCCAGCCCAGTTGACTCGCCTTGCAGCAGCAGTTCGCGCTGGAAGCGGTGGGCAAAGAACTCCGCGGCACTCTGTACAAGAATGGTCTCGGGCCCCGTCACATTGAGAATCCGCGCGGGAGATGCGCAGAGTTCCAAGGCACGCATCGCGTATGAATTGGCGTCCCCCTGCCACAAGACGTTGACCGCGGGCACAGAGCGGGAAACGGGCTTGCCCTCGAAAACCTGCCGCGCAATATCGACCAGCACGCCATAGCGGAGATCGACTGCGTAGTTGAGGCGGAAGATCAGGCACGGCGTATTGAACTTCTTTGAATAGTATTCGAAAATCCGCTCGCGGCCGAAGCAGGACTGTGCATACTCGCCGAGCGGTGCCGCGGCATCCGACTCCACGCAACCGCCTTGTTCCGGAGAGACAAAGGGGTAGACGTTTCCGGTGGAGAAGGCGACGATGCGCGAGTCACGGAAGTGCTGCGCCACCTGCATGGGAACCACGGTATTCATGGCCCAGGTGAGTTCGGGGTCTGCAGCCGCGCCAAACTTGCGGCCGGCGAGGAAGATGACATTCTCGACCTGGGGCAGTGCCTTGAGGCTGTCAGGGTCCAGCAGGTCGCAAGCGATGGTCTCCACGCCGGCTTCCACCAGTCCGCGCTGCGCCTCCGGGGACTGAAATCTTGAGACGGCAAAGACCCGCGACTTGCGGTCAGCGCCGCGCAGTGCGCGCAGAAGCCTCTGTGCTAGCGTGGGGCCCATCTTTCCACCGGCGCCGAGAACCATGGTGTCTCCGCGGAGCCGGCGGGCGAAGGCAATATCCGCCTCGCTGGGCTGGGTCAAGAGACTATTGAGCTGCTGTTCAGAGTCGATTCGCATCATGGGGAGGATGAAAGCTACCTCATTCTTTGTTGGGAAACTGGTTGAAGTGCCGGGGACGATCGCCGCAAGGATAGTTTTTGAGTTTCACAATGCGAACACATGGTTTGAATAACGGATGAAGAATATTCCCTGCTCCATGCCCTGTCAAGCAGGCGCGCCGGGCTCATGTGCGCAGCCAACAGGCCGCCTGGGCCGCCTGCAGAAAGGGAATGCTCCAATACTCCAGCGTGTTCCATTCGATGGCCGTTGACTCCTCAAGATACGGCGAATCATCCGGCTTGCCGATGAAGCCCGTCATCATCGCTTCAGGGATTTGCGGAATGCGGTAGGAGTAGCCGACGGGCTGACGGTAGCCGATCCCGGAGAACAACGAGCGGTTGAGCGCGTTGTGCCCGAGGCACCAATGAAGCAGCCGCTCGGCGGGGCCGCGCCATGCGGGTTGGCCGAGTAGCGCGGCGGCCCGGGCGAGCAGATGCGCGTGGCTCATGAAGACGGAACTGGTCCCATGGACGATGCCCTGCGCATTGAAGGGATGCATGAAGGTGCGCACGCCATGTCCGTTTCCGGCATCGCGGAACAGCTGCCGATCGCGATGTGGCGGGTCGTGATAAACGCCATACGGGGTAAGAGAAAATGGATTGCTGCCGCAGTCGGCCAGCAGGTAATTCTCGATGTAGTAGAAGACTGCCTGTCGAGCCTGCTCCGCAACCGGCGTGTCCCGCAGCATCGCACGCAGTTCCCAGAAGCGAAGCAGGGTAAGCGCCGGGTCCGCCGCGAAGGCGATGGAGCGAAATCCATCGGTGGCGTCTGCTTCTGTGAAATAGCCGGACAATCCTTCGGAGAATGTGGCCTGGCGCCGCATCAACTCCCGGGCCGAGGCAATCAGGGCGGACACGTCGATTGACGTGTCTCCGGATGCGAGCAATTCCAGGTTGCCCCGCAACTCCGCGGCCAGGAAGAGCGTACGGTTGTCATGGCCGCGCCTGCGCCCGAAGGCAGCCGCCAGCCGCGCAAGCTCGAGGCATCTTTCCGCCTGGGGCGATGAAAGGTGCCTGGATGCGCGAGCCTGGACGTGGACGAAGGCCCATTGGACCAGGGGATTGCAGGCTGTGCGAATTCTGCGCTCGTCGCCTGAGTGAGGCACGTTGTCTGTCCAGCGGTTGTCGCTGGCATCGCCGTAGCAGCCGGGATGGTTCTCAAACCACCAGTCTCTTTCGTAGGTAAATGCGCTGCCTTCCGGGGAACTGCCGCCGGCCACGTCTTCATAGACCTGCCCACGCGAGTCGATCATGCGATGAAAGAAGGCGTTGCCCCACGACACTTCGTCCAGCAGCAGATCCGCTGCGATGTTTCCACGCTCAAGGTCCTGGCCAACTCTCTCGCGCAGTGTCAGCAGCGCGTCGATATGGTAGAGCGTGAAGGCGAGCCACTTGCGAAAATCGCCGGCGTCGTGCCAGCCGCCTGCAGCCGGCAGCGGAGAGCCGTCGGTGTCGAGGATGCCATCGTCAAGATGGCACGCATCGTGGACGCCGAACACCGCGCAGCCGCAGCGCTGAGCGCGCAGAAAAGCCAGGTAGCCCGCGATGATGCGGTCATAGACGCCCTCGCGAATGGCGAACGGAGGAGAGATCTGCCAGTCGGTTTCAATCTGGTAGCTGCCGGGAGTTTTGAAGCTGCTGAAGTCCGCCTGCCATAGCGAGCCCCAACGGCTCGAGATCCTTCGCAATTCACCCTGGTACAAGGGAGGCGTTCCGCCGTCCAGTGTGAGTTTGCCCCGCAGCAGATTGTACGGGGACGGAAATCGCGCGGAAAAACCGTCCTCGCCTTTGCCATCGCGCGGCATGCGCAGGCAGTTCTGGCGGAGATAAAACGGAATCAGGTCGGGCAGCCCGTCCGCATCCCCAGGCAGCAGGGTCAGCATCTTGGGACTGTCGGGGAGATATCCGAGATGGCTCAGGCTGAGTTGCATACTCCTCCACTATGCATCATCGCGCAAACGTTCTCGGCTTGGTGAGATCGTGAACTACGGCCTTGCGACGATTCCACCCATGCTGCCCAGGCCCAACTGCAGTGAAGCCTTCCGGGCCGCTTCCTTCACCAGTGCTGCAACGGCGGTTTCCCGTTCCGGCGTGTATTCCTCCACGGGCAGTGTGATGCTAATGGCAGCGGCTGGCCTGTCATCCTGGCCGACAACGCCTGCCGCCAACACCCAATAGCCGGGCAGCAGCTCCTCCATGTTGCGGGCGTAGCGCGTCTTCTTCACCTGCGCAATCTCCCGCTTCATGCGCGCCGCCGTGGTAATGGTGCGGATGGTGAATTTCTCCTTGCACCTGGACATGATTCGATCGATCTCTTTGGGCGGCATGGCGGCGAGAAAAATTTTGCCCGAAGCCGTGGCGTTCAGCGTGCGTCTCAGCCCGACATCGGCAAACGCGTCCGGCGCGCCGAAGTAGCCCACCGAATGAATGAACAAAACATAGTCATGGTCCAGAACGCCAAGCTGGACGGAGCCGGGAAGATGCCGTGCCAGCTCCTGCATGGGGAAGAACGCAGCGCGGTAAAGAGCAGAGTGGCGCAGGTAGCCGGAGCCGATCCAGAGGGAATGGCTGCTGAGCATATAGCGCCGCGTCACCGGCTCCTGCGTGATCAGATTTGCCTCAATCAGCGTGGTGCACAGCCGGTGGGCAGATGCCTTGGGAACCCCGAGCCGCGCGGCGAGCTCCGTGAAGGACAGCTCAAACGGTTCGTCTGCCAGAAGTTCCAGCACTTTGAGGCAGCGCAGCGTAGAGCTCATGGCCGTGGAAGCCTTTTTCATACAGAAACCCTCTCACAGGTGGGCTTGACAGCGCAACGATGTTTCGATTAACTTGATCCGCAATACAGAATATCGTTTCGTATTTCAGAACTATTGAAATACTCCGCCTGTCTCTCACTCAGCATTTTCATGTTGGCGCTCTGTTGGCCGCTTGTGGCCAAATAGTGGATGAAGGGAAAGAAGCCCCGGGAGTTGCTGACCGAATATGAGGAATAGAGATCTAATCGCCTTCCTGAAGCCGATTTCGAACCAGTTCAGCGTGGCCGATTCTGTCGAGTTCATCGACGTGACGGGCCAGGTAACGGATATTCAGGCGAACCTTCATCGCCTCTCGATCCGCATGAATCTGCAGGCAGGGCTTTACAGCGGACGCTTTGAGACCACGCCTAACGCCTTTGACATGGCGACGGCGATGATCGAGATGGTGCGCGCCCCCGATGGCAAGCGCGTGCCGGTGGGCCCGTGGGATCTCGATCACATTCGCAACGTGATGGCCCTCCCCATGATCCGCACCTGCGTCAACGGCAAGCTGAAGGGCGGCCTCTGGTTTGCTGTTCCCGGCCCGGAACAGATTGCGGAGGGGCGACTGTCGGCGGAGTTCGGGTTTGAGGCGCAGGAGGGCGGGAACGAGCTGGTCCTGGAGCTGATCGAGCGCGATCGGCAACGTATGGACTGGGGCAGGCTGGATTTCTTTGAGCTGCGCAAGGACGATCGCCGCACCATTCCCTTGAAGCCGGCCGCAAACCGGCATCCGCGCCTTTTTCTCGGCGCGGAACAGGTGCAGCAGGTGCGTGAGCGCTGGCAGGGAACTGCCGGGTTTGAGGCGCTCCTGGAGCGATTGCGCACTGAAGATCTGGTCTTCCTCACCGACAACAGCCAGGGCACGCTCGAACTGGCGAGCCTGGTCTTTGCTCTGACCGGTGACGAGGCGATCGGCGCGCGCGCCAAGGCGCGCATCATGGAACTTGCGCATGCCCCCACGTGGAGCGGCCGTCCGGACCCGCTGCTGATGGGCGGCGATAACGACCGGGGCGTCGGACTGCGGCTCTATCAAACCGCTCTGGCCTGGGACTACCTGCAGCCTCTCTTCGACGACGAGGACCGCCGCGCAATCTTGGCAAAGGCCGAAGAGTATCTCACGAAGATTTACGATTTCACCCTGTTGCAGCGCGCTTACATGGGTTATCCCACCATCGACCCGCATTCTCTGGGCGCGTGGAACGGCGCCGCCATTGCCTGCATGGCGTTTTACGAGGATCTGGCGATCGCGCGTCATGCTCTCCCGTTCTTTCACGGCCTGTTCTGTGACAGCCTCAAGCTGTTTCCGGCAAGCGGCAAGGCGGCCTGGGCAACCTATTTTCCGTTTCACATGGTTCTTTACCTGGCGGCGGCTCATACCTTCGGCGGAAAGAGACCGGAGCTTTCGTCCAGCGTCTTCCTCGACAATCTTGGGCAGGCCATGCTGGCTTCCTTCGAGGCGCCCAACAGCCAGGAGATGCAGCGCGGTTTGCGAACGCGCGAGCACCGCTTTCTCACGGCGTTTCTCTGCCGCTTCCATCCCACGCCCGGCATCGATTCCATCTACCGCGCCTTTGCGGAAAAGGAACGGAAGGCCACCGGGGAGCTGGTGCTGGGCATCTTCGATCTGCTCTATGCGCCGGATGCATCCGGTACGGTCGCGCCTTTTCCGGACCGGCCTCTGTTTGCAAAGGACGTTGGCGATTTGATCGCAACGGCCCGGGGCGAGCATGTAATTGCGGTCTCGGTGAGCGGAGGTCCCAAGGCCGGGCGCAACGCCATCTTCACACTCATGCCGCACAACCGGGAGTTTGCTCCGTCCCTCGGCGCGCTCGATGTGGCCATTGACGGATCGCCGGTGCTCTGCAACGTGAACATCAGCCTCTACGGACTTAACAGCGCCCTCACCAACACCATGTGTTTCGAAGACGGAGGCGCTGTGACCAACGGGCAGTATCTCAATGGCGCGGTTCCGCCGGAGAGCTGCGCGGTGATCCGGCGATGCTTCATCGATGAACGCTACGTCTACGCGCACATCGTCCTCACGCATGCGCTTGATCCCAAGCTCCAGGTGCGGCGCGCCGACCGGATTTTTCTGTTCGACAGGAAATCAGGAGCCATCGTGCTCTCTGACGCATTCGCAGGTGATCGCGCAATCCGATTTGCCACGCATCTACATTGTTCGGGATCGGTCACGGAACTGGGAGACAGGCAGTACCGCCTGACGGGCGGGCAGGCCAACCTGATCGCCGGCATCAAGAGCGGCAGCAAGGGCCTGGACGACGAAGAAAAGGGAGAGATCTTCGTGCAGGTGCTGGGCAGCGAGCCCGCCGCGCGTGTTGTGGTGGAAGAGCCCACATGGGTGCCGGGATATATCTACGGCTTGAACAACACCGGGCTTGAAGACATCGGCGAAGGGCATTTTCCGCGCTATCGGCGCTGGCGGCTTGAAGCTACGGAGCCGGTAGCGCAGGGCTCATTCCTTGTTGCGCTCAGCCCCAGGCGCGGCCAGGTGAGGTACGCCGAGGGCGCAATTCTTCTGCCCGAGGGTGGCGGCATTCGGCTTGGATATGGGGTGTTGAGAGCGCTCGGTGCAGAGTGCGCGTGCGAGTGCCTCCTGTGGGATGAAGCGGCGCGGCGCTTGACAGCAATGGGACTTAAGACGCTGCGGCTCGGCGACAGCATGTTGGCCTTTGCTGCGCCGGTCGATGTCGTGTTCAGCACGGAGACCGGAGAGGGCGCGCTCTACGCCCAGGCAGCTCTGCGGCCCGAGACGAGCCGCGGATTCGCGCTTGGCCCATGGCGTCCGGTGGGAGACGAAGGCTGGAAGACGCATAACACCTATTGCGCGTCATTCAGCAAGGTTCAGGACAAGACAGAAAAGATCGAGGACGAAGCATGAGCAGTGCCAAAGCAATCGAAGTAGCCGTTCTTGGCGGCGGGCAGATGGGCGAAAACGTCATTCAACACCTGGGTGACAGCCCGCTGGTTCGCGCCATCACTGTTTTTGACCGGCACCCGGAGCGCATGGAGCGGCTCAAGCTGAGCTATGGCGTGAAGACGTCAGAGAGTCTCGAACGGGTTCTGCGGAATCCGGAGATCAGGCTGGTCTTCATTACGGCTTCAAACAATGCGCACAAGGAACTGACCGTTGCCGCACTGGAGGCGGGCAAGGCCGTGATGTGCGAGAAGCCGATGGCGACAACGCTGGCAGATGCAGAGGCGATGGTTGAGGCGGCGGAGGGGAACAAAGGTTTTCTTCAGATTGGCTTTGAGCTGCGCTACTCGCATCTTTACACCGCGGTCAAGGAATGGATCGACCGCGATCTTCTGGGACGCGTGCTGAACTCGCACTGCTTTTATTGCAGCAGCTCCTGGGGACGGCACGATGCATGGCGCGCGGGCTCGCAGACCAGCGGAGGAATGTTCGGGGAGAAGCTGAGTCACTACGTCGACCTGGCGCGCTGGTGGATCGGCGGCGAGGTCGAAGAGGTGTACGCAACCTGCGCTCCCAACGTGGTTCCCTACCTTGAAGTTCACGACAACTACCACTGCACCTACCGCTTCAGGAACGGAGCCGTGAGTCATATCACCTTCATGATGGGGCAGGCCGCAACATTCAACGGCGATCCGCTGCAGAATGCGGTTTCACAGCAGGCGGGCGATGGGCACATGCTGCGCTACATGATCTACGGAGACAAGGGCGCGGCGGAGACCGATGTTTTCCCGCGAACCATCAAGCGTTGGAAGTTCGGCGAGAACGACTACGGGCAGACCAGTGACTGGGTACAGACCGAAACCTGGACTCCCGAGCAGGACTTTACTTACTTCCACAACACCCACGACCAGGCGCTGGATATCGTCCGGCGCGTGGCAGAAGGCGAGCCGCCGAAGACCAGCCCGCGCGATGCGCTTGAAACCACGCGTCTGTGCTTTGCTGCCGAGATCTCCGCACATGAAAAACGGCCGGTCCGTCTTGAGGAACTCAAGTCAATCGATGCGCACACCCCACCGGCAGCCCAGAGGGAGGGGCGATGAGCGAGGAGCCGAGCCAGCAGGCAGCGATGCCGGCGCAGGGTCACACGGTGGAAGCGCCAGGCATGGGCGCCGGCAACCTCGCCGGTTATTATGCAGACCGCAGTCTGATGTGGCGCAACGTCATGTGGATTACCTTCGGCCACTTCGGCACGGCCTTGTCCATGACGATTGTCGAGCCGCTGATGAACCTTCGCCTCAAGGCCATCGGCGTGAGCGAATCAAGCGTCGGACTGCTCGCGTCAGCCAACCTCTGGGCGGTGAGTTTCCTGGTCATGTACTTCTCATGGAAGAGCGATCACTGCACCAGCCGGCTCGGCCGCCGTACGCCTTACGTCCTGCTGTCGCTGCCGTTTATCACCGTCACGCTCATCCTCTTTCCCAATTTCCAATCGAAGTGGCTGCTCATCGGCCTGATGGTCGTCTACTACTTCTTCAACGATATGAAGGCCTCGACCTACCCGCTGCTGTCGATCGACTGTGTCTCGAGGGAGGTTCTGGCCCGTGTATCCGGAATCGTGGCCATCGTCATCAGCATGGCCGGATTTCTGTCTTCGCGTTTAGGCGCACAGATGGCAGACGTCAATCTGAAAGGCGTATTCGTCATCGCTGCCATCGCCATGACGACTGCGACGCTGGTGGCGCTGTGGCGGATCAAGGAGCCGCCGATCTACCATCCCGCCGCGGGAAAATTCAATCTGCTGGCGCCGATCAGGGTTGCCTGCCAGGACAAACGGATTCTCGTGCTGATGGTGGCCATCGCGCTGCTCAACGCCTTTCCCATGATCTTCACCACCTGGGTGTGGTTCTATGCCAAAGCCAAGCTGGGCCTGACCATCGGCAATACCGGCGTTGCGTTGTCGTGGGGGCTTTTGCTCAGGATTGCGGTTTCGTATCCGGCAGGCTTGCTGATTGACCGGCTGGGAAGCTACGTGGCGCTCTGCATCGAGTGGGTCCTGATGCTGGCTCTCGCGCTGTGCTCCATCCACGTGACCAATGCAAACGGATTGATCCTGCTCATGGTGCTGTTCTCGCTGCTCACGCCGCTGCAGGTTGCCGGGGACACCATCCTTTGGAAGACAATGGACAAAGCCGACACCGGATCCTATACCTCGACCGTTGCCCTCATACGCAACTTCTTCACCGGCACCGTGATTGCAATCTCCGGCTTCGTGATCAAGTGGACCGGCAGCTACGTGCTGGCTTTCTGGTTCGGCTTTGTACTCAGTTCGGCTGCCATCATCGTTTTCTTCATTTACAGGCGCAAGATGCGGTTAGGCGGCGCTTCGGAGCCTGCCGCGTCTGCAGATACCGGCGGAGCGGGGTTTCTGGAGGAGTCGGCTTCGACGGCCTAGCCGGGAGTGAGTGAATCTTGGACCGAATGAACCGGAGCCGAGGGGGCCAGGGATTCAGCCATGGACAAGAACACATTATTGACCGCGCTTGGAGAATTTCCGCAGAAGACGCCGCTCAAGTCCAGAACGCTTGAATCGGTTGACTGCGGCAGTTATTTTCGCGAAAAAGTCGAATATTACACAGAGCCCGATGAGATTGTCCGGGCCTATATCTGCATTCCCTGGAACCGGAAACTAAAGACGCCCGCAATCTTCTGCCATCATCAGCACGACTGGAATTTCGCGCTGGGGAAAAGCGAAGTCGTCGGCCTTGCAGGCGATCCCGATCAAAAATATGCAGTGGAATTGGCAAAGCGCGGCTACATTACATTTGCTCCGGACGCCATCGGGTTCGAAGAGAGGAACTGGAGCGGAAGCACATTTGAAACATGCTATTTCGAACTGACTTCCCGCCTTGTCAAAGGCCGCACGCTGCTAGCCAAAGTGTTGCATGACGCGTCTGCCGGCATCGATTACCTGGAGAGCCGCGACGAGGTAGACCCAAGCAGAATCGGCTTCATCGGCCATTCCTACGGCGGACGCATGGCAATCTGGGCGCCGGCCTTCGACAAGAGAATTCAAGCTTCCGTTTCAAATTGCGGATGCGTCGATTACAAGGACTCGCTCACGCGCGACGCAGGCATCCAGATGGAATTCTGCGTTCCCAACATCATGCAGCTTGGCGATGTTGAGGGTGTTGTTGCGCTTGTCGCTCCCACTCCCCTGTATATTTCGGCCACCGATCAGGACAAGTGGAGCCGCGGCGCAGAGCAGCTCGTCAATTCCGCGAAATCGCACTTCCCGCAAGAGAATCTGAAACTCAGAGTCTGGCCTGGCGGCCATGTCTTCACCAAAGCCATGCGGGAAGATGCTTACCAATTCCTTGACCGGCATCTTCTCTGACTGGAGTTGAGCTGCATCGGTTAGTCTCGTTAGTTGGTGCTTTCCGGCTGAGGAGAGCGCACAGAGGACGCATTGCGATGAAGCTCTTTCGACCCATGATCCGGAAAGGCAGTTGTGTGCAGATGAACCGGAGAGAGTTTGTCTGCGCGGCGGGTGCGGCTGCCATGGTGGCGGCGCAGGCACGCGGCATTGCGCTGGCAGCCGGTGCGGAAGAAACGACGCCGACGCTCTTCTTTATCGATGGCTATCACGGCGGAGCGGTTGGACATATGCCGCTGGGTTGCTGGCGTGACATTGTCGAAGCCATGCAAGCCAGGCCGGATTGGAAGCTGTCGCTGGATGTGGAAGCGCCTTCGTGGGAGGTGCTCGAGCGTGAAGACCCGGAATCGTTCAGCCGCGTGCAGGCCTATATCGAGAACCGCGACGGCCAGGGACGCATGGAGATTACCGGCGGCACGTTCTCGCAGCCGTACGGCTGGGCCATCACCGGCGAGAGCAACATCCGTCAACTGCAGCGGGGCCTCGAACTGATTCACCGGCAGTTCAAAACAGCGCGCGTTGAGACCTACGCGGTGCAGGAGCCGTGCTGGGCATCGTGCCTGCCGCAGATACTCCGCTCGCTTGGATTCACCGGAGCTTCCCTGAAGAATGCAAGCACCGCATGGGGCGGCTACACGCAGGGCTTCGATGCGGAGTTGGTGAACTGGATCGGGCCGGATGGTACGAAGATCCTCACCGTGCCGCGCTACCAGTGCGAGGATTTGCTGAATGTGTGGGAGACGGAAGCGACCGAGGTGACGCCTGCCTATGCGCGCAAATGTGTAGCGCATGGCATTGCGGAGCCGGTGGGCATGTGCTTCCAGGACCTGGGCTGGGCGGCGCAGCTGCGGGCGTCCGCGCCCTGGATACGCTACGCGACGTGGCGCGAATACCTGCATACGATTGCGCGCAAGCAACCAGTCGACTGGAAGTTCACCATAGAGGACATTCTCACCGCGCTGCCCTGGGGCGAAAAGACGCTGCACCGGGCGAGCCGGCAGGTGCGCGCGGCAGAGGTCCGGCTGGTGGCCGCGGAGAAGTTTGCGGCGATAGCCTTTCTGCGAAGTGGAAGCGCGTGGCCGGGCGAGCGGTTGCAGCAGGCGTGGGAGCAGACCATGTGGTCGCAGGCGCACGATGCGTGGATTACGGTGACCACGCGAACGGGCCGTCAGGCATGGGCGTTCGAGGTGGGCGCAAAGACGATGGACGCGGAGCAGGCCGCCGATGAGTTGATCGATGCGGCCGCGGTAAGCCTGTGCGCGGAGAAGAATCGGCAGCCGAGCCGGGACGCGAACGTGCAGTACCTGCGCGCCGTGAACTCGCTGGGACAGGATCGCGAGGAACTGTTCGAGGTGGTTGTCTCGGCGGACCGCGGTACGCAATCGTTCGAGGTGAGCGACGCGCACGTCAATGCGATTCCCTGCCAATTCTCGACGACGCGCAGATACAGGGCCCTGAAGCCGGCGGATGGAGCGACCACGCCGGTGATCGGCAACGGGCGCGGCGCGGAGAATGGCGATACATCCATCAACGCTGCCACGCTGCTGTTCAAGGGCAGGATTCCGGCGTTTGGATGGAGCACCTACAAGGTTCGGTCGAAGCAGGAGCCTGCCGCGGCAAGCACGGCGGAGGGAATCCGCACAACTGTCGAGAGCGATGGAAGCGTCACGGTAGAGTGCGATCACTATCGCGTCCGGTTCGACGCGCAGAGAGGTGGCGCCATCGACAGCCTCCACAGCAAGAGCCTGGGAAAAGAACTCTGCGCGCAGGGAAAACTGCTGAATGAACTTCGCGGGTACTTCATCACCCCGCAGAAATGGTGCAGCAGCGCCGACAGCGCAGCGCATATCGAAGTGTTGGAGCCGGGGCCGCTGCGCGCGACCGTGCGCATCTCCGGCTCGGTCGGGGGCTGCAAATTCAGAAGCACCGCCGCAATCGCGCAGGCGCGGGAACGCATCGACTTCCATACTGTTTTTCAATTCGACGAAGACACGTGGATCGGCGATCCGTGGGACATCAAGCCGCAGGACCGCAGGAAGGAGCGCCGGCGCTCCTCGAACGACGGCCGATGGAAGCTGCAGGCGCTGTTCCCCGCGGCGCTGGACGATTGCGCGGTCTACAAGAACAGTGCCTTCGATGTGTGCCGCAGCCGGAATGCTTCCACGCACTTCCAGCGCTGGGACCAGATCAAGCACAACATTGTTACCAACTGGGTTGACGTCTTCGACGCCAAGCAAAACCTCGGCCTGGCGTTGTTTTCCGATCGCACCACGGCGTATTCGTTCGGAGAAGGCGATCCACTCGGGCTGATTTTAGGGTGGGGCTGGGAGGCGGGCTATTGGTGGGGCAAATGCCCCCTGCGCGGCGAGCAGGAATCGTCTTATTCCATCGTTCCGCATCGCGGCCTGTGGAACGAAGCGGAACTGTGGCAGCAAAACGCGCGGGTAGAGGAGCCGGTCGTGGCGCAGTGGATGGAGTCTGCGCCGGGCGCTGCTGCCGTGGAGCACTCGTATCTTCGTCTCACGCCGGCGGAGGCAGTTCTCTCCGCGGTTTGCGTCAACGGGAATAGCCTTGAGGTGCGCGTCTTTCACGCGCAGGATCGCGTAGGCGCGTTCCAGTTGCGGTTTGGATTTCCGGTTTCAAAAGTGGAACTCATCGAACTGGATGGACGCGTGGCCGCAGTACTTCCGGTGACGCGCGCAGAGGATGGGCGATGGTTGGTGAGCGCTCAGATTCCCGCATTCGGGCTGCGTACGGTGCGTGCTCTGCTGGCCGGGAGGGCAGGGCCGGCTCGGTCCTAAGCGGAAATACTCCAATCGGCAAAAGGCAATTTCGGGACCGTCAAAACTGGCGCAATCGCGTCGTCGTAGGTGGCGTCACCCGGAACGCCTTCGCTCTGAGACAAGCGAACCCTCCCGCGTCCCGGTCCTGCCCGCCAAGGAATGCTCTGAACGAGCGCTGCGCACAAATTGCGCTCGTTCAGCAGCACCAATGGATCGATACTTACTTCTCTGGCGCAACAATTTCCCCGCTGATGTTCCGCACTTCTACCGGACCCAATCCCGCGTCCTTAAGGCCGGGCTCGATTTTGGTGCGATCCCCGGCTGTCACAATCACCAGTTGATCGGGATGCAGGTACTGCTTCGCGACCCGCGCAATATCTGCCCCAGACACGGCCCCGTACTTCTCCGGAAGCTTCGCAAAGTAGTCCAGCGGGCGATTGTAGAGGAAGATGTCGTCGATTGCGCTGGCCATGGCCGACGTGGTCTCGAATTTTCCCGGCAAAGAACGGATCGAAGCTTCCTTCGCCGCTGCCAATTCTTCGCTGTTCGACGGGTTGACAGGGAAATTGCGAATCTCCGACATCAGTTCCTTGGCGGCTGCCGCGGTGACATCGGTGCGCACCAGGCCGCCGGCAAAGAATTCTCCTCCGTGACGATATTCCATGAATCCCGAACGCGCCCCATAGGTGTATCCGTGCACCTCACGCAGGTTCATGTTGATGCGGCTTCCAAAGCTGGCGCCCAGCGTGTAATTCAGGACCGCGAGGACGTCGGCATCCGGGGACCCCATGGGAACGCCTACGCCAACAGCAAACAGCGCAGTCTGCGGCGCTCCGGGTTTATCCACGATGACAACGTGGGTTGATTGCTGGGCTGGTGGCGGAGCAACGGTGACTGCGTTCGCGGCGTGGCTGGTCCATTTGCCGAAGTTAAGCCGCGCCAGCTTCTCTGCCTCCGCGCGGGTCACATCGCCCGCCAGCACCAGCACTGAATCCTGCGGGCCATAGTGATCGGCATAAAAACCGGCGATATCCGCCGGCGTGAGTGCCGTAATGCTCTCCGTGGTGCCGCTGCCGGTCATGCCATACGGATGATCGCCGAAGACAAGCTTAGGTCCCACGCGCATTGCAATACTTTGCACATTGTCGGATTCCTGGGCGATGCGGACCAGATGCAACTTGCGGTCCAGTTCCACATCGCCTGGCCGGAAGGCCGGGTGTTCGACAACATCCGCCAGCAGGTCCATGCCGGCAGCCGCATGAGAGGTAAGAACATTCAGGGTGACTGCGCCGTAGTCCATGCCTGCTGCCGCATTAATGAGCGTTCCGATCCGTTCCTGATCGTCTGCCAGTTTCGTATGGTCGCGGGAGACAGTGCCATCGCTCATAATCTGCGCGGTCAACGTGGCCAGCCCGCTCTTGCCGGGTTGGTCATTCTCACTGCCGGCGCGCGACACCACCTCCGCCGACAACACGGGCAAGGCATGCTCCTCGACCAGAAGTACTTCCAGACCGTTCTCCAGTTTGAACTCCACCGGCACGGGAAGATGCAGCGCGGGCGCAGGGCCGGGGCCCGGCTTTGCTTTGCGCCACTGCTGCTGAGCTTCAAAATCCGCCGAGTATGGGTTGACGATTTTTACATTCGCATCAGTATCCGCGGGGCTGCGGGGAACATCCTCCAGTGTCTTCTTGCCCGGTACGCAATACACCACAACAGCAGAGTCCTTTGCCAGGTACTTTGTTGCGGCGGCTTTTGCGCTGGCCGCTGTCACTGCTTCCGTCATGGCGACGTCCTTCGGCAAAAAGCCGGGATCGCCGGTGTATTGGTTGTACTGGTCCAGTGTGTCGGCTACTCCGCCGAAGCCGCCGAGCCGCTGCAATCCGCTGATCTTTGCTGTCAGGTCCATCGCCTTGGACGACTCCACTTCCTCCGGCGTCAGGCCATCCTGCTGCAACTTTCCAAGCTCGCTCCAGAATGCCGCTTCCAGATCTTCGAGCTTCACCCCCGGCTTGGCGGTAATCGAGCACTGGGTGATCCCGGTCAACTTGAGCCCCTGCGAGAAGCAAGCGGCGCTTTGCGCGGTCTGCGCTTTGTAAATCAGCGCTTCCACAAGCCGGCTTGCCTTGCCGCCGCCCAGCGTGTGAACCGCCGAGCGCAGGCTATAGGACTCAGGCGTGTACGCGGGCGGTGTCAGCCATGCAATATTGATCTGCGACAGATGCACTGTGTCGGTTACGGTGGCGCGGCGCTGCGCCGTGATGGGCGGGGTAGCGGTATTTACCGGCTCTACGTTGGGTCCGGCCGGAATCGGGCCAAACCACTTCGTCAGCAGCGCGCGCAACTGTGCCGGGTCAAAATCGCCGGCAATCGCGATCGATGCGTTGTTCGGCGTGTAGAACTGCTGATGGAAGTTGCGTACATCGGCAATGCGGGCTGACTCGATATCGGCGTGGCTGCCGATAACCTCGCCGTAGTAGGGATGGTCCTTGGGAAAGAGAAGGTGGAACACCTTTTCCCTGGATACGTAGTAGGGCTGTCCCTCGCTCTGCCGCCGCTCATTTCGAACCACGTCGCGCTGGTTGGTCAGCTTCTCGCGATCCAGGCCTTCCATCAGAAAGCCCATCCGGTCGCTTTCAAGCCACAGCGCCAGCTCCAGCTGGTTGCTGGGCATGGTCTCGAAGTAATTGGTTCGATCAAAGTTTGTCGTGCCGTTTACATCCGTTGCGCCGGCAGACTGCACGTATTTGATGTGGGCCTTCTCGCCAACGTGCTCGGAGCCCTCAAACATCATGTGCTCGAACAGGTGCGCAAACCCGGTACGGCCCGGACGCTCATTGAGAGGACCCACGTGGTACCACAGATCCACGGCTACCAGCGGCAGCCGGTGGTCTTCATGAGTAATGACGGTCAGGCCATTGGGAAGCGTGTATTTCTCAAATCTCAATTCCGGCAGTTTGGTCTTGCCCTGGGCGCTGGCCATCCCTGCCAGAGCCAGGACCGCGAGAAGACACAGGCATTTCAAAGACAAAGTTTTCAACGGAATCTCCTTCAAGAGGCGCGGTTCGCGACGTTGACATCATAATACGGACTGCTCACCACTTCGAATGGCGGCATTGTTTCGAGCACCCGGTCGGTGACTGCCAGTGCTCCAGCCGCCCATGCATGTGATCCATTGACAGCCGGTGCAGAACCGTAGCTTCTTCGCGGAAAGTTTCTGCCTGTCCATACGCTGGAAGATGGACTTAGCCATCGTAAGTATCCCCCGGCAGAGCCTGGGAAACTAACCGTTGGATTAGGTCTGCATATCCTCTTTGCGCCGGTTCCGTCCCGCCCCGCGCTTCCAACTCTCCCTCATATGCGTCTGTACGTTGAAAGGATCGGATACGATTTTCGGATCGTTCTCAATCGATTGAAATCGGCCTCTATCGGCGCCGATGAACCAGCGCTTTGGCAACAGGCTGCAAGCTTGCGCATTCCCGTCCGGAGCGGCAGTGCCTGCCGCTCCGGACGGATGCTGTTGTTGGACCTAGTGAATGGTGAGGCTGACGGTTCCAGAACTCGTTACCTGGTGCGACGCACTGGATCCTCCGCAGCCGATGCTGGCTACCGCAACCATCAGGACGAATCCCAGGCAAGCCATGAGCCCGATGCTCCCCGCTGTCCATTTCCTTCTGGCAATCGTCAGGGGCAGCAGCAGAATCGGCAACAACACGAGTGCTGTCGCCGCGCCGGGCAGAGTTTCAGTAAAGACCACTGTGATCAGATAGGTTCCCGCCGGCGTGGTTGAGGATGTGGTGATGGTTACCGCTTTGGTTGTGGCTGAGTAGCTGCATGAAGCCCCAGCAGGCAGATTCAGGCAGGTCACCGTAGAGGTGGATGCCGTAGAAGGCAGGGTCACCGCATAGGCGGCCGAGGCCCCGGCAGTCACGGTAGCCGTCACCGTTGTGAAGGTTGGCGGCGTTGTGGTTGTGGACGCGGCGGAATCCACTTCGAATTGCAACAAACTGGAGGTGCCCCCGCCGGGAGTTGGAGTTTGCACGGTAATGTTGGCGATTCCCGAGGTTGCGGTGAGAGTTGCCGGAACCTGCGCCGTTAGCTGGGTAGAGCTTCCGTAGGTTGTGGCGAGTGCCGTCGTGCCCCAGTAGACAGTCGAGTTGGCTACGAATCCACTGCCCGTGACGGCAAGCGGGAAGGCCGCGCCGCCTGCGGTGGTTAACACCGGCGTCATGCTGCCCATGACCGGTACAGGATTGTTGACCTGCAGCGTCAGGGTCGCGGTTGCGGTTGTGTAGTTTACAGGATCGTTGGGTGTGAACTTGACTGAAAGCGTGTTACTTCCCACGGCCGGTACATTTCCGATTGCCGGAGTGTAGACGAAGTTGCCCGGAACCGATGCCGTGGCATTCAGTTGTGCCGTGCTCAATGCCGTGCCATAGAGGATGGTTGCCGGCGTGCTCCAGGTGATGACAGGCGTCAGCATTTGCACGTTCAGCGCGTGCGCGCTGTCGGTGCTCGTCACGAAGTAGTTGGCTGCATTGTAGACCGCCTGGATGGTATAGGCGCCAGCATTCAGGCCGGCCGGCAGCGTGTAAGAGACAGCAGCCGCGCCGCTCGTGACTGTGCCGCTTGTTACCGGTGCGCCAATCACGGTGCTGCCGTTCAGCAGGGTGAAGGTCACCGTGCCGGCATTCACTGTTCCAGCGCTGCTGGTTACTGTCGCCGACAAGGGCGCAGTCTGCGAACTCGGGCTGTAGTACAAGGATGCATTGGCAGCCGCGGTTGTGGTTCTCGCCGTGACCGTCTGGGTAGCCGTTGCCGGGGCAGACACCGTGAAGTTGTTGTCACCCGAGTAGGTGGCGGCAATCGCATCGGAACCCTTAACCAGCGAGATGGTTGCGCAGGTTGCCTTGTGAGTGGTGGTATCCACCGCCTGTGCGGAGCAACCCGTGATCGGGTTGCCATTCGATGTGAAGCTGACCGTCCCCGAGGGAGCGACTGGTGCGTACGATGTACTTGAGAATTGCGCTGTAAACGTCACCGAATCGCCGTAGTAACTGGAACTGGATGGCGATACAGACATGCCCAGCGTGGCTGCGAGCGCGTTGACGGTTTGCGTAATCGGCGATGCGCCCGCCGTCGCAAAGTTGGAGTCGCCCGCATAGGTGGCGCCAATCGAATCTGAGGTGGCTACCAATGCGGACGTCACGCATGTTGCCTTATGGGTGGTGGCATCAACGGCCTGCGTTGTGCAGTTCACGATCGGGTTTCCGTTGGACGTGAATGCTACCGTTTCCGTGGGATCGTTCGGTGTAAATGTACCGCTGAGGGTTGCCGTCAGCGTCACCGGGTCGTTGACGTTCGTTGGACTCTGGCTTGTTGACACGGTTACCGTGGGTGTGAGCTTCGCGACGGATTGAGAGAATGGAGCCGCACCGGCCGTGGCAAAGTTGGTGTCGCCCGTATAGGTGGCGCCAATCGCGTCGGAGCCGGCAATCAGCGCGGTGGTTGCGCAGGTCGCCTGATGCGTGGTGGCATCCACGGGCTGCGTGGTGCAGCCGGTTATCGCGTTTCCGTTCAGCGTGAACGCGACCGTTCCCGTGGGAGCAAGCGGTGTAAATGTACCGCTGAGAGTAGCCGTGAAAGTCACCGAATCGTTGACGGTGGATGGCCCTGGGCTGCTCACTGTCACCGTGGGAGTTTGCTTCGTGACGGACTGCGAGAACGGAGTCGCGCCGGCCGTGGCAAAGTTGGAGTCGCCCGCATACGTGGCGCCTATCGCGTCGGAACCGGCAACCAGTGAGTTGGTTGTGCAGGTCGCCAGATGCGAGGTGGCATCTACTTTCTGCGCAAGGCAACCGGCAATCGGATTTCCGTTGGAGGTAAAGCCGATCATCCCTGTGGGAGCAACCGGCGTAACTGCGCCGGTGAGAGTTGCCGTCAGTGTCACCGGGTCGTTGACGTTGGATGGACCTGAACTGCTCAAGGCCACCGTGGGTGTGGTCTTCGATACGGTCTGGGTTGCCGTGCCCGCGGTGGCCACGGTGAAATTGGCGTCTCCCGCATAGGTGGCAACAATGGAATCGGATGGGGTGACCAGTCTGCTGGTTGCGCAGGTTGTCTTGCCGCTTGCATTCACCGTCGTGGCAGGACAATCGGGGCTCGGATTCCCGTTGACCGTAAAGCTGACCGTTCCCGAGGGAAGAACCGGCGTCATCGATCCCCCGGCGAGTTGCGCCGTAAAGGTCACAGAGTCGTTGACGTTGGTAGAGTTGGATGGCGATGCCGTCACGCCGATGGTCATGGCAAGCGCCGTGACGGTTTGCGTCTGTGCACTGGAGGTACTGCCGTTGTAGCTGGCATCGCCCGCATAGATCGCTGTAAGAGAGTGCGGAGAACCTGCCGAGTCCAGGTCCGCAGTGGTGCATGTCGCCGTTGCTTGTCCAGTGGAACTGCTGTAGCTTGCCGGTTGTGCGCTGCAGCCGCTTATCGGCGTGCTGGAGCCGTCCTTGTAGAAGGCCACCGTTCCGGAAATTGCCATTTCATTGGAAAGACTCGGCACCGGGCTCGGGGTCACCGTGGCCGTGAAGATAACCGAATCGTTAACCTTGGAAATGTTGTTGCTGCTGGCCAGTGTGGTCGTGGTGGAAGCCTTGTCCACCCGGTTGTTCAGCATGTTCGAATAGTTGCCGTTGTAGTTGGTATCGTTCGCGTAGGTAGCGGTCATGCCGTGGGCAGCGCCAGCAGACAGGGCCGTAGCGACGCAACTGGCTGTTCCCAGGTGGGGGTCTACCGCGACAGGCGTAGTGCAGCCGGTGATGATGGTGCCTACGACGTCCGTGAAGGTCACGCTCCCCGAGAAAGGCACATACGCGGAGCCGGAGGCCGCGCTGACAGTGGCCTTCAAGGTCACCGGCTGGTCCACGATCCAGTCGGAGGTGGCGGGAGGCGTCGAGCCCAGCGTGATCGAAATACCTGCCTTGGCGACCGTCTGCGTCAATGGAGTCGATGCAGCCGTCTTGAAATTGGTGTCTCCTGAATAGGTGGCGCCAATCGAATCGGAGCCGGCGGTCAGCAACGTGGTTATGCAGGTTGCCAGGTGCATGGTGCCATCCACCGGCTGCGCACTGCAACCGGTGATCGGGGTCCCGTTGGACGTAAAGCTCATTGTCCCCGTGGGGGAAATCGGCACAACTGTGCCGGTGATGGCTGCCATTAGCGTCACCGAATCGTTGACAGTGGATGAACCTGAAATGTTCAAGACCACCGTAGGAGTGTTCTGCGAGACGGTCTGCGTCGCAGTACCTGGAGCAGCAACCGTGTAGTTGATATCGCCCGAGTAGGTGGCTGCAATCGCATGCTGCGGGACTGTCAGCTCACTGGTTGTGCAGGTTGCCAGATGCGTGGTGGAAACCACTCTCATATCCGGGCAATCGGGACTCGGCTGCCCGTCAATCGTAAAGCTTACCGTTCCAGAGGGAACCACCGGCGTCAAGCTGGCTGCGCCGAGTTGCGCTACAAACGTCACCGTGTCGTTGACTTTCGTGGAACTTGAAGGCAAAGCCGTCAGGTTCAGTGTGGCGGCAAGCGCGTTCACTGTCTGCTGTATATCTGCTGAGGGGCTGGCAATGTAGTTTGAATCGCCCGCATAAGCCGCATGGATGCTGGAGTGCACGCCCGCGGTCATGGCTGAGGTTACGCAAGTGGCCGTGGCGATTCCACTGGCGGGATTGAAGGTTACCGTCTGAGCGTCACAGCCCATAGAGGAACCGTTATCCGTGAAGTTCACTGTTCCTGAAATCGGCACTACATCGAGCGGGAACAGGAGTGGATATACGCTTGGCGAAATCGTTGCCGTGAAGGTGACCGGATCATTCACGTTGGAACTGGGATTTGCGGATTGAACCGTGGTCGTAGTCGCTGCCTGACCCACGCTTGGGGTCGCGGTGGCGGTTGCAGCGAAGTAGGAGTAATCCCCCGAATAGTCCGCCTCAACCGGAGTCGACGACCCTTCAGGCAACAACTGCGTGACACAGCTGACCGCTCCCGTGCCGTCGAGATACATTCCGGACAAGCCGCCGCAATCGGCCAGCGCTGTCTGGGGGTTGCCGTCATAGAAAAAGACCACGTTCCCCGTGGGCGTGCCCTTGCTGCCGGCAGTGTTTACCGTAAGTGTGACTTGCTGGTCCACTGACGACGATGGCGGGTTGATCGTCAAAGAAAACAACGACAAATTGACCTGCGACGAGGATTGCGTGCGTGACAGCAAAGAAATATCGCTGCCCATCGGCGAGGCCCCGCTGTTGCCGTTCGCCGTGACCAGGCTGGAAACACTGCCCGTGGAGGTCTTCACCGCGGCGATGGACTCCGGTCCGGTGCCCACTGTGTAGGTAACCGCCGGCTGCAGCGTGCCGTTGGCCGAACCATTGAGCACGCTCACGTTAGAGGCCGAGAAGTTGGCTACTGCCACGTCGTCGAGGCCGTCGCCATTCAGGTCTGCCACCACCAGCGCGGCAGGAGCGCTGCCCACGGCATAGGTAGCCGGTGTACCGAAGCCACCCTTGCCGTCGCCCGCAAGAACCGCAATCTGATTGCTGCTCCTCTGCGCCACTACAAGGCTCACGCCGCTGCCGGACAATTTGCCAAGTGCGATTGCCGAGGGCGCGCTGCCGATGTTGATCTCGCTGGGCAAGGCAAATTTGGCCGTCCCGTTGCCGAAGAACACGCTGGCGGTGCCTTGCGAGTTGCAGGTGCTGTCTTCGCCGCAGGCATTGGCGACGATCAGATCGATATGGCCGGTTCCGCGCAGGTCGCCGCCGGTGACGGAAACTGGAGAATAGCCCACCGTGTAACTGGCCGACTCGGCAAACGTGCCGTCGCCGTTGCCCAGCCAGATGTCAAGGCTGCCGGCTTGCGCGCAGGCGTTCTGCCCGCAGTCGGAAACAATGGCCACATCGGCCTTGCTGTCGCCGTTGAAATCTCCCACAAAAAGCGCGCGGGGATGATTGGCGAGCGTATAACTCTGCGCCTGTCCGAAGGTGCCGTCGCCGTTGCCCGGCATCGCCGTCAGGGTCTTGTCGTTTCGGTTCAGGGCAAGCAGATCGAGTTTCTTGTCGCCGTTCAGGTCAGCCAGGGCCACAGCCACCGGGCCGCTGCCCAGCGCGTATGTGGCCGCCTGCGCATAGCTGCCATCCTTGCCGGCAAGCAAGACCGCCACGCTGCCGTTGCTCGAGCAGGAAGCATCCTGACCGCAGAAGTTGGCCACCACCAGGTCGGAGCGGCCGTCGCCGTTCAGGTCGCCGGCCGCGATGGCCTTGCGCTGCAGGCCGGCTTTGTATGAGCGCGCTGCCTGGAAAGTGCCGTCACCCTTGCCCACGGGCAAACTGATGGACTGGTCCAGGCTGTTCGCAATGGCCAGGTCCATGTGGCCGTCGCCGTTGAAGTCGCCGGCTACGGCTGCAATCGGGGTGTTGCCCGCCACAAAGTCCACAGAAGAGGCAAAGCTGCCGTCTCCGTTGCCCAGCAGCACGCTGAAGGTATTCGCCGACTGGTTGACGGCGATCAGATCCAGAACCTGGTCGCCGTTCACGTCGGCGGCGATCACGTCAACGGGGTTGTTGCCCACCGCGTAGGTCACGCCCGGCAGAAAGGCGCCGTTTCCAGAGCCCAGAAGTACCGTCAACGCAGTGCTGTTCGCCTGGGTCACGGCGAGGTCCAATTTGCCGTCCTTGTTGAAATCGCCGGCAACGATCGACGAAAGCTGGCCGGCAGCAGTGCTGATGTCGGCCAGCGGAAGAAACACGCCTCCGCCCTGGCCGAGCAGAATGCTCACAGTTCCATCCGCGTTTGCCAGCGCCAGGTCGGCGCGGTCGTCGCTGTTGAAGTCCGCAGCCGCAAGAGCCGCCGGCGTCTTGAGCAACGAATACAAAATGGGCTTTTGCAGGTTGCCGCTGCCGTCGTTGAGCAATACGGCAAGCAGATTTCCCGTTCTTCCGGCAACCGCCAGATCCGTTTTTCCATTCCCGCTAAAGTCGCCCGTGACGATAAATGATGGGTTGACCCCCGCCGCATAACTTTGCAGCGCCTGCAATGTCCCATCGCCGTTGCCCAGCAACACGCTGATGGTGCCTTCAGTTTCATTGGCAACCAAGACATCGGGCTTTCCATCGCCGTTGATGTCAGCCACGGCAACATAGCTCGGATGGGACCCGGCGGCATACACCGATCCAGAGGCAAAGCTACCCTGACCGGCCCCGAGAAAGACTGTTACCTTTCCGGAGTTATAGTCCGCGGTGACCAGGTCCAGCTTGCCGGCCTGCCTTAAATCGCCAACTGCAATGCTTGACGGTGCATAACCCAGAGGAAACGAAGGAGCAACAAGAAAAGAAGATGATGAAGAAGGTACGCTCTTGGATGAACCGGACACCGCCGGTAGGGTTGATTGTGCGCTTATCCGGCACACAAGCAATGCACTGAAGCACAGAAACATTGCCGTTGCCAATCGATAACTTCCACGCAGGCGATGCCACCGAGAGCAAATCATTCACTTCCTCCTTACATATGGACAAAACTCTGCTCACTGAGTCCGGGCTTGGCCAAACGCAGTGCTGCAGGAATTATCGTCAATAAATGCTGGCGATGAGAGTACTCTTCTTTAGCTTGGTGCGCAACCTGCTTGCATTCATTGCAAGGTCAATGACTGGCTCACCTGGTGGAGGGTCTACGCCAGGGCCGGTTATTCAAGCTTTGCCGCCTCGAAGCAGCTTCACCAATACCATTCTGCCCCCCCCCACGATGCGCTCACGACAGGCTTCCCCGGAATGCCGCAATGCAGGCAAAACCAGGCGCAGGCGTGCGCCGCATCCAGGCCCTCGGCACTGTCCGCCGCCCGCCACCGGATTCAATGGCATATACAACTACGTTCAATAGATACATGTATTGCTTTGACAAAGACGATCTCACAGCAATACACATAGTTCTAATCGGTTGGACCAAAACCCGGCGAGAAAATACTCTATGCCCATGACGTGCCACAATGAATTCGTCCCAATAATTCTGAGAGGAACTGGATGGAAACCTTAGGACTCTTAAAGGTCATCGGCGAGCTTCGAGAAAGGGCGGTTCAAAAACAACGGTATTTGATAGGGGTTGCCGGGCCTCCCGGAGCCGGCAAGTCGACATTCGCGGAAGAACTTCGGCTGCTGCTCGAGCCGGATAGTGCGGCTGTTGTTCCCATGGACGGATTTCATTTTGACAATATCATTCTGAAACAACGGGGGCTGCTCCCGCGTAAAGGCGCGCCAGAAACCTTCGATTACCGTGGCTTTGAGATCCTTTTGCGCAGAATTCGAAACTTCGAACCGGACATCGCAATTCCGGTGTTCGATCGTGAAGCCGACCTGGCGCGCGCCGGAGCGAGGATCGTTGACCGGGATGTCAAATTCATCATCGTTGAAGGGAACTACCTCCTTCTCGATGAGGCCCCGTGGTCGGGCCTGGCGGAGTATTTTGACTTCTCGATGTTCCTCGACGTGCCCAAAGCAGAGTTGAAAGAGCGGCTGGAACAGCGCTGGATTACTCATGGCTTTTCGCAGGAATATGCCGAGGCCCGTGTCGCCCGAAATGACTTGCCCAATGTCGATCGTGTCTTGTCCGCCCTGAAGCCTCCGGACCTTTTTCTCAGTTGTTCAACAAGCGGGGAACAGGGTTTTCGGGCGGGCCGTTGTTGTTGAATGTGGATTGGCAAAGAACATATTCGTTGAAGGCCAACCCGCTTAAGCTCGCTGTGACTGGTTCTGCGTCGCTCTTGGGATGTGCGCCAACGGACGCACGATCGCCGACGATCTGATTCCAGATTGAAGTTTCGATTTGAAGGAAAGGGAGTATATGAAGAAGATGGCAGTAACGGCAATCGTGGCGTTGGCGCTGGGCGTTCCAGCGATGATGCTGGGGCAGGACAAGGCAAACGCGGTTCCGGCGCAACCGGCTCAGGCAATGCCGGCTACGGCGCAACCGGGTCAAACGCATACGCCGCCGCCCCAAGGGCCCGCGCCGATCCAGAACAAGATTCTCGTCTTTCAGGGGCAGCAGGTTCAGGCGCAGCTTGCGCAGTTGGTTGAGCAGGCAAAGGTCACGCACCACGGCGGAGCGGAACTGGCGCGCAGCGGCAATATCGCTCTGCAGTTGTCCGTGATGCCCGGCAACGGCCCGGGCGAACTGCACAGGAATGCCGACGATTTTCTGATGATCCAGCAGGGAAGCGCCACGGTGGTTACCGGCGGAACAATGGTGAACGGCAGGGACAGACCGGGCGGAAATACCTATGGAAGCGGGCTGGAAGGCGGGACTTCGACAACGGTCGGCCCGGGAGACATTGTGATTATTCCGGCGGGCCTGACGCATCAGCTACTGGTTCCTGCGGGTACAACCCTGGTCATGATCGTGGGCAAGATTCAGGAGCCGTAACGGGTGTTTTCCGGTTCGAGGTGCGTGCCCAGGTCTCGGAATCGGCGCCTCGATGAGAGAAAGAGATAGGCTTCTCCGGATTGCGTAGTTCCATGGTGCAGCACCATGAACTGCTGTATCCGGAGAAGCTTTTTTATTTGTCACATGGTTTCGAAGGCTAGACTCCCTGCGCTTCATTTCTTGCTGAGAGACCCTGGATCGCAGGCCGTGAGGCGGGAAAGGCGTATAAACTTCCTGGGAGAAGTGAGCGTCCCTGAAACTTTGAGTTTGGATCGCCTTGAGGCCAGTCAAGGAGTTGATTCCGTAAGCTGCCTGGAGCCTTTTATCTGGTTGGGCAATGACTTGTAGAATTCCGGACTTTGTTGTGAAGCCCGGGTTTGTCAGGAGGAACCCGTGCAACGAATCAGCAGTCACACGTTTCGTGCAGTAGGAGCGCTTGCCGCTTTGCTACTGTCCGGCTGTATGGTCTTTGCGCAAGCCGCCCCCGCGGCTGCGCCCAAAATCCTCTCACCGGATATTCATCCCGACCGCACCGTCACCTTCAGCTTCCTTGCGCCCGAGGCGCAGGTAGTCACGCTGAACGGAACCTGGCCAATGTGGCCCGGCACGAACGACATCAAAATGACCAAGGATGCGGCGGGGGTCTGGTCGGTGACTGTCGGCCCTCTCGACGTTCAGCTCTGGGCTTATACGTTCTCGGTCGACGGGGTAAAAACGCTCGACCCGAACAACTCTGAAACCCAGCGCGATGGCGGTCGCTATTACAGCTTGCTGATGATCGCGGGGCAGGACGACGCGCTCTGGACCTTCAATGCCGATCAGCCGCACGGGACGGTGATGGAAGCCTGGTATCCTTCGCCCACCCTTCACGAGTCGTGGCGCCGCATGACTGTGTACCTGCCGCCCGATTATTTCGCCGATAGCACCAGGCGTTACCCGGTGCTCTACCTGCTGCACGGTGGCGGCGGCGACGAAAATCAGTGGACGAACCTGGGCCGTGCTCCGGTCATCATGGACAACCTGATCGACGCAGGAAAGGCCTTGCCCACGATCGTTGTCATGCCCAATGGCAACGCCACGCAGATTGTTGCCCAGGGATACGGACTGGGCCCCACTCCGTCGCTGCAGCAGAGAAATGCCCGCCCGCCTGCTCCCGCCCCGGTCGTTGGGCCGGACGGAGTACAGCGCGTCCCCGCAAACACCCGCATGCAGTTTCCTGTCTATGCCGGTTCCTTCCCGGAGAGCCTGGTCAAGGATCTGATTCCCTTCGTCGAGTCGCATTACCGCGTCATCGCCGATAAAGATCATCGCGCCATTGCCGGCCTCTCCATGGGCGGAATGCAGACCACCCAGATCACCGGCAACAATCCCGGTGTCTTTGGCTACATCGGCGTCTTTAGTGGCGGGCCTCCCAGCAGGGGCGCTGACAGGTCGCAGATCGATCCGGATACCCTGGCGCAACTGAAAACGCTCAAAGACAGCGGAGTCTATTTCTACTGGACGGGCGCCGGGATTCAGGATATGGCTCGTCCCGGTACCGTGGCACTGCACTCGGCATTGGAGAAACTGGGCTTCAAAACTTCTTACACTGAGATTCCGGGAACGCACTACTGGTACCTCTGGCGTCCCTTCCTTGGCGATTTCGCGCCCTTGCTCTTCCGCCAATAACTGCTTGCCGGAAGTTCGGCAACAAACCGCTCTTGAGAGGGCCAATCGTCTTCATCTCATACTCGGCTGTCTGCTGTTGAGCAGGCAGTCCGGGTATTTGGGTTCGTCGAGGTCCATTCGCATGAGCGACGAAACCGCTGACGCGGCGCAAGGCCGCGTGTGCGCTGGTTTCAGCGGCCACCCTGATTCAGTTCCTGTCGTGAACCTACGGATGCAATGAGAATCCGGACGGCAAAGCTGCCTCAAGATTGATTGGCTCTCCGGTGATGGGGTGGTGGAATTTCAGAAATTGGGCATGCAGAAAATATCCTCCATCGCCGGGGAGGCCGGGCAGATTTTCAAGAGGCTGGCCGGTTACGCCGTACAGAGGATCGCCAACCAGGGGATGGCCGATGGAGGCCAGATGGATTCTGATTTGATGCGGGCGGCCCGAATAGAGGGTTACCTCAAATATTGTGGTGCTTGGGTTGCGTGCGACTACCCTTGCCAATGACTTGGACGGCTTGCCATTTGGATTGGCGGCCCACACTTGACCGAGGCGCGGGTGCGGTACAAGGCCGATGGGAGTGAGGATTTCGTATGCGTCCTGCTCGGCAACGTTTTGAGCCAGCGCCCGGTAGATTTTTTGAATTTTGGGTGAGTTCCAGTTTGCGGTTAGATGGGCGGCCGCCTGCGGTGTCTTGGCAAACAGAACGATGCCGCTGGTGCCTCGGCCCAACCGGTGCACAGGGCTTGCGTTGGGGAATTGCTTTTGCACCAGGCGCAGGAGGGTGTTTTCCATGAAGCCGCCGCCGGGCAGGGTGGGCAGCCCGCTCGGTTTGTTGACGGCCAACAGATGGGGATCATCCAACAGGACTTCGAAGTGCCGAGGGGCGTCTGGTTCCATCCAGGGCGGACGGTTCCAGACAAGTATCTGTCCTGGAATCACCGATTCGCTTCCGGTAGCGGTGACGCCGTTGAGGGTGACTTCGCCGTTGTCCAGTATTTGTTGCCAGGCTTGTGGGGTTGAGTGGGGGTAAAGGCTTGCCAGGTGGGTCAGCAGGGTTTGTCCGTGGTGTTTGCTGCTGATGATCGAGGTGTAAGCATAGCCCCGGTTGAGCATGTAGTTTGAGTGTAATCCAGGTCAGCTGCGGCAGCAGGTGCCGGGATTCGCGCGGCACAGGATTCAGGCAGCAAGAACTCCAAATGCGTACCCTGTGGGGAGCCGGGTTCCGCGCGGATCACGGGCAATCTGGAAGTTATGCCTTTGGATCAGTCCCGGCAAACGCCGATGTCGCCAGAATGTCTCCACCCGCCATGTGTGCACACGGCGCACATCTCAAAGACCCATTCAGTCCCTTTGTGTCGTTGGACTTATCATTAGGCTCAATAATTTACGTTGTAAGCTGGCGGGAGAGGGGGATTCGAATATGCAGCTAAGATAAATGGAATGAACATAATGCTAAAATTCGGATTCGAATCTATACCATAATCTATACCCTCTAAATTTCTCGCTAGGATTTTTAACGAAACGATAATAAACTATCCTTTCGTTGTAGAAAAACTAACGAAAGGATGCCGTGCCAGACACCGATCACAACGCCCGGCAAGGACGTTATGTCCTAAAGCAGTTTCACGGCGAAGGTGTCCGCGCCTTCGTGCCTCCGCCATTGCCGCCCGATCCTCCGGTCGATCTCTCGCGTTTCCAAATTCTACTGGAACAGGCCAACCAGGCCATTGGCAGGCTCGACGGGCTGGCTTCGCTACTGCCAGACCTTTCGCTGCTCCTCTACACCTACGTTCGCAAAGAAGCTGTGCTCTCTTCCCAAATCGAGGGCACGCAGTCGTCGCTCTCTGATCTTTTGCTGTACGAGAACGATGAGGCACCGGGCGCGCCCATCGAGGATGTGCAGGAGGTCTCGAATTATGTCGCGGCAATGAACCACGGCCTGGAGCGAATGCGCTCAGGCTTTCCGTTGAGCCTGCGTCTGATTCGGGAAATTCACGAGATCCTGCTATCCAAGGGACGAGGCAGCGGCAAGCAGCCCGGCGAGTTCCGCCGCAGCCAGAATTGGATTGGCGGCAGCCGCCCCGGCAATGCAGTCTTCGTCCCCCCGCCGCCAGAACTGCTGGATGAGTGTCTGAATCAGCTTGAGCTTTTCTTGCATGACGAACAGACAGGGCTGCCTTCGCTCATCAAAGCCGGCCTTTTGCATGTACAGTTTGAAACCATCCATCCATTCCTGGACGGCAATGGCAGACTTGGCAGACTGCTCATTACGTTCCTGCTCTGTGCTCAGGGTGCGCTGAGGGAGCCTATTCTTTACCTCAGTCTTTACTTTAAGACGAATCGTGCAGCCTACTACGAATTGCTTGAGCGCGTGCGCACCAAGGGCGACTGGGAGGGATGGCTCGACTTCTTCCTCATCGGCGTGCGCGACACCGCCGAACAAGCAGCCAGCGCGGCACGAGAGATTCTGGAACACTTCAGCCAGGACCAAAAGAAGATCGAGACCCTCGGAAGACCGGCAGCCTCGGTTCTCAGAGTGTTCCAGCACATGCAACGGAACCCCATCATCGCGATTCCTTCGGCAGCAAAGAAGATCGGCATCTCAGCTCCAACCGTCGCAAAATCTCTAGGCCACATGATCGACTTGGGCATCCTTGAAGAAACAACCGGGCGGGAACGTCACCGCTTATTCGTTTACAAAGGCTACCTCGACATCCTCAACGAAGGGACTGAGCCGCTGCGGTAAACCAGGGTGCATGCGCACCTCTTTGAGCAAAAGCTCGACGATATTGCCAAAGGCCAGTATCTAAACGCAATTTACTCGCTGAGCGCCTTGAGAAGTGCGTCTCTTGCATCCGCGTAAAACACAACTGTAACCTTTGTGGCAAGTTCATCGGGCAAGTCGAATAACTGCTTACGCACGGTGACGGGCATCAGGATTTTTTGTGCACCCTTGTCCGCGGCAAGTTCGATGATGCTCACAGCGTTATAAATCGGCTCAACAGACCCCCCGAGGTTGAGTCCGCCAACGATTACCAATCCGCCTTCCAGACTACGCTCGACGAGGGCAGAACTCATGGCGAGCAAGATTGGTATACCCGTGGCTGCTGCACTCTTGCATGCATCGAATGCGCGAAACTGGATTGTGAACTCGTGGGCGCGAGGATCACGATCACCCACGAGCTGCTTAGATCTGGAATACAAATTCTGCTCGGCGCAACGCACACTCTCTTTGAGAGGCCCTGGAGGTGTTTGATTAAGTATCTTGATTCCGCTTCCAGGCCCCTCTGTAACTTCTATGCGGAAAAGTCCCGGATTCTCATCCGCACCACCTGGAGACAATGCCCACACCTGACCGGCCGGGAGCGGATCACTGCCAATACTATTCTCACTGTGCAATTCTGGGGTCGCGACAAACTGCTCGATTCCATCTGGGCACATAGTAAAGCTGAAATGGGTATTTCTAAATTCTGCTGCTCCGATGCGTTTCTGCTGCTCCTTCACCCTTCGACGGCATTCCAACGCAAGCTTCGCGGCCCATTCGATAGCCTCGTCAGGTATGTCTGCCTCGGGGTCCGGAAACATGAGTTTAAGCAGCCCGCTCATTGATTTCTGCACGGCGGTTGTATCACGACCACTCAAAGCTCCACCAAAAAGGACGCGCCCCTGCAGCTTGTTTACACGGCTCTGGGAGCGCAGGTGATTCCAGCACGAAGACAAAAAGTCACTGACCAATCCGAAATGTTCCGTTAGCTGCTCGCGGCTGACCTTTGGAACATCCCATCCGGGAATATAGGAGTGAATTCTATCCATAAATGCCGTATCGTCGCGCATCTCCGCCGGGAGCGGACCAAATAAGTGGCCAATTCGTTGTTGATGTTCTACATCTACATCAAAGTTGCCAACCATGACCATTCCGCCGAAGCCGCGAATACTTTCCTTACCCCGGCTGAACTCTCCGGATTCCATGTACCCCTTCATGATATTGATGCCATCCTTCTGATCGAAGGAGATGCCGGACACTTCGTCAAAGCAGACTACATCATATTGGCAGACCAAGCCACGCTGGCCATTGGCATTGTTCACAAACATCTTTGCGACAGAGGCTTTGCCTCCTGAGACAAGATGAGCATAAGGCGATACCTGCTGGTAGAGATGGCTTTTGCCGGTCCCGCGAGGACCAAGTTCAACGGCATTGTAATTATTCTCGACAAACGGGACCATGCGAAGCAGCATGATGTCACAGGTGCGCTCGCTGAGAACTGACGGCTCCAGACCAACGCTGCGCAGGAGAACGTCCTTCCACTCCTTAAACGAAAAATGAGACCTTCCCCGACACAAGGCTTCCAGAACGTCGCTCTTTGATAGCTGGATCTCACGCAGAGATTCAATTCCAAACGGGCGTCCATTCTTCTCTTCGGCAATACTTGGATCGTAGGTGAGGTCCACTTCTGCGTAGAATCCGCCAGTGAGCATCCGGTCATGTTTGTGGACTAATTCATCCGCAATGCGAACATCACTCAGCCGCAGGCTGGGAAGCTCGGCCAGGAAACAATCGTTTTTGGCGTCCAGGCGAGCTTTGACAATATCGATTAGCTTGACGCGTCCCTGTTCTTTCGCGCGGGCCTTGAATAGCTCTTCCTCGCCAGCCCGAACCGTGCGGCTCGACAATTGCCGCTGCACGATGGCCAGGCCTTCTTGGATTTCCATTTCATCCACGCTGGCACAGTATCTACCTAGGAGAAACTCCGCCACATATGTAGGAACAGGATATTGCCCTTTGAATTGACGGACGAGGTCCTTGCGAACGAGGAAACCCTCGAAAGCCTTGGCTGTTATTTGGTCCAGGGCGTCGAGTTGCATACTAGTTCTCTCCAATCACAATGGGCTGTTTGAAAATGACTTGGCCTGCCTTATCGACGACAACGAGAAATGCCGCGGTCCCGATGGTATCGTCTTCCGCAACGAGGATACTGGTCTTCTCCCCGTCAGCCGATACGGTTGCCGGACTCTTTGCAAAGCTGCTATCTGGGTCAGCAACTTTGCTCCTAAGATCCACGGTGAGGCCTTGGGCGCCGGTGAATACCATATTCAATCTCAGTCCCGCCCACTTCCAGCTCTTCAGATTAACAGTCTTTGCCACGCCCGTCGTTCTGGCCGATACCGTCAGCAATGGGATCAACGATTCCTGAATGGTAAGGCCGCCGTGAGAGTATTCCATTCCTGCCGAGAAGCACGAAATACCGGGGGCGAGGACGACGCTTTCAGCGGCATCCCAAAACCACGATGTCAACGGATACCCATGCTGAGCACCTTCCCCAGGAAGAGCGCAACGGCTCCAGCGAGTGGCAGTCAAGTGCTTCGGCAATTCAGCTTTGGGAAGACCACCTGGAACCATCAGCCAGCCATGGTCCGTTGTCACCACGACTTTGGCCCACCCAGCGTTGAGCAGGTCCAATATGCGCTGCCGCAGTCCGGTGATCTCCTCGTCAATGCGCCATGCGAGCTTCGCACCCTGCTCATGCCCATAGGAATCGACAGATCCCATCTCTGTCCATGCACATCCGGTTGGCGATCCCGCGTCGCCGGACTCCAGAAAGGAGATCCCGAGTTCTTCTAAAAGCTGTTTGAACCGCGAATGAGTAAGCGCCTTTCCATTGTTCTGTTCCACAGCTTGGAAGCCGGTCCCTTCTAGTGGCCCACCGAGCCTCGCTGCCAACGGCATCCATGCCGACTTGGCCGTCGCCGTCACCGTTGGCAGTGCTGCCCAGTTGTGGTCCAGAGCAATCTCAACAGGGGCTCCTGTCTTAAGAAGGCTCGCTTCTAGCCCTCTGGCGATGTCCATGCGAAGTCCATCGGCGAACAAATAGACAGTGCCATCCTCCACCGTTAGACAACGGCAGGCTTGAGAACCGTGGCTTGGGTAATTGGATGCTTGCGCTTGCGCCGTGACTGCGAGTTTTTCAAGCCATGGAATATATACCGCGCGAATCGCAACAGCCAACGCCTTTGCGGGCGCGGTGGAACGTACGGTATTCAGCCCCCGCAGAACACTCCAATCCGCCTTCCATCCCGTGGAACTGTAGTACTCCGCGAGTGCATCCCACGTGGCCGGCGTCCCGGTCGATTCCACCGTCGCAACAAGTGTTGCGAGGTTCTCCATCGCCATCGCCAGCGGAGACTCTCCCATCGCCGCCCACACCCACTTTGCTCGTGGACCGTGCTCTGCGGCCAGGGCTTTGATTTTAGCGAGGGCATCCTTGTGCGGAAGCGCCTCCAATTCGAGCAGCTCCTTCGCCAACCGCTCTTCCTCGCGACGGTTGCTGAGTGGCTTGTATTCGCTCGCTTTCTCTGCAAAAAGGCTTGTTGGCGCAAGGGACTCAAGCAGCGGTTTTACGCCAGGGAAGTGCGAATAAGAATCCTTGTACCGTTGCCACACCGTCGGCCACGCGCCCTTGCCGCTCGTCAACTTTTCGGCTGCCGTGATCGCGCCGTCCTTCTCTGGATCGAAGTGATATGTCTTCCGGCATACTGCGCAGAAGGTGGTCCAACCTGCTCCGGCATTCGCTAGTTCCTGCTGAATGCGAACCGGATCGCTCATCCAACGCAGCAGAGTTCGTGCGGGATCGGGCGTCACTAATTCTCGAAAGTCGGCCGCTTCCAGCTTGCCAGTCTTCAAGGAAGAGACTTCCACCTTCAAAAGAGCCTGTAGGCACTCATGGATAGCCTTCTTTGTCTCCTGGTCAGCAGCAACATCGAGGCTGAGGCCCGTATTGCCACTCGATAGGAACGCAAAAGGGGTCCAATCTTTTCCGTTCTTCTGTGTCCAGAACTGCCCTTGGAATTGAAGCGCAAATAGGTGCGTTAACGCCGCCGGGCATTGGTCCGCGCTTCGAAACGCGGAGCGAGAGATCCCCGGAAGATACACCACTGGAACATCGCCGCCCTTCTCGGTCTCTATCTGATTCCGTACCCACACCGCCGGGCCGGTTGCATTGCCGGGATCGTAATCCCCAAGCGTCCACAGCAGGGGGTAGCTTGCGCGCAGAGCTGGCAGCGCCTGCGTCCACAGCCGCTCTTCATCCGGCCACAGAATGACCGTCGGCGCAGCCAGTTCGTGGCTGTTGTAGTTCGCCGCCCATTTCAGAGATTCCACAATCGCCGCCAGAACGTTCATGCCTTCGCGCCTTTCTTCTTCGCCAGCGTCAGGTGGACATTGTTCCAGCGCGTGCCTACAAAGGCATCTCCACCCGCAGGGTCCGTTCCCGGCTCGTCCTCACACCAGAACCACGGATAATCTTCCTTCGGGCGCTGCGGCTCGTTGCCACGGTCGCTCTCTTTCAGCTTCAGCGGAACAGCCCGGAAGAGGCCCGCGCCCCTTTTGCCTACGTCACCGACTAGCAGGAAGGGACGAATGTTTTGCCGAACTCCATCGTTCAGATCAGGATGCCAGCCTTCGGCCTGATCCTTGAGCGGCTTCCAGCGAACAAAGATGTCGAGCGGCGCTTCGCCTTCCAGGATGGCAGAGAGCTTCTTCTGTAACTCCTGCGCTGCGCCCAGCCGCTCCGCCGCGCCGGGCTTATCATCTTTTGCATCTCTAGCTTGATCCTGAATCCAATCGCCCAGATAGCTGTAGGTCAGCTTCTGCAGCGTGGCATGATCCAGCTTGTGATAGTTCACCAGCACGTGGAAGCCATCCGGACGGCCATCCCACAAGTGCCAAATAAACGGGCGGTCTTGGAAAAGTTTTGTGTGCTGCTCGAAGAACTCATCGCGCAGCCAGTCTTCAAGCGTCTTGGATTTGCTGCCCTTTGGTCCAGCGGCAGCGATCAGCGAGCTTTCATCGAAGCTGCCCAGGGCTGCCGCAAGAAGCAAGCGTAGACGGTTAGCAGCAGGTTGCTCGTGATTGACGGGCGGAAGACAAACAATGCCGTCGCACTTGGCAAAACCCTCCAGCCCGTCGGGACCGAGAGCAGGGGAATCAGGAAAGCTACTGCCGGTTTGACGCGGCCATGCATATCCGAGCAGGCGGGCAACTGCAACATGAAGAGATTGATCGGCACCTTCAAGATGGCCATTGAAAAGCCACTGGGTTGGATCACTGGAAAATGGCTTTGGCATTCCATTAGGATATTTTTCCTCTGCCATCTCTTGCCAATATGCGAGGTCGAAAGGAATCTGGCTGAATGTCGACGTTGTAACGTATGTCTTCTTGTCCAACACCCGCACAGCCTCTTCAAACTCCGGCGACTTTGCAAACGCACTTATTGCACTGAGCTGCTCCATTCTCCTGGGTGTTAATACAACACAACTCTTATCGAAGAAGGAAGTGCCATAGTCAGAACCCCGCAAAGAGCTGACTCGTGCAATAAGAACGCCGGGCTTACCCCAGGCGAAATCGCCCTGAATTCGAGCACCTTCCGCTTTCTGGAGATCTCCTCTGCCTAGGTCCCAACGAAGAAATTCCGAAAATCCAGAAAGCTTCGATGTCTGTTCGGTCCCCGTCTGCAAACACTCCCAGTTCGGTGATTTTCTGGCGATCTCCCAGAAAGAAATCACGAATCTGTCCCGGTCCCCCGTCGATAGTCCTTCCGTTGGAATTGCAAATGTTCCTAGTGGCGTTACTTTTGAATTCTCAACAAGGGTGATTCGCCAATCTGGATTTCGGTACTGCCCCAATTGTGTTGCTGAAGCGATGGATTTGGTCAATAGCGCGATTGCCTTTTGACTAGGCGTAGGCAGCCCAGATGCGTCAATACTTTTTATGTCCGCCCCCTCACCTGGGCGGTGCCGCGTGAGGACCTTGAGAGCTACGTTTACCACCTCGCCGCTGATGGTTTCAAAGGCATTCGTGCCAAGTCGAGTAACTAGGTTCCAAGTAACATCAGCAAGAAATTTCCGCCGCAGATGTTTATAGCTACCTAGAAATAGCCAGTTTTGAGGGGATACCAAGGCCGTTGAGCCTGATTTATCTGCACAGAACGAAAGGCACCGTTCCACAAAACATGTGGCGAGATCAGCTTTCGCTTCATTGTGTACACGCTCACAATAATCCTGAAGGACCTCATCCTGATTGCCTCGTCCAAGATAGGGAACATTTGTAATCACGAGAGTAAACTGGCTCGCCAGCAGTTCTGCAGCTTTCGCAATTCCCTGTGCGATCACCCCCAATTCGGATGAATCGCTCTCCAATGTCGGTCTCAGTTTTGTGTCGTTTAGAAACGCAGCTCTTAGAGAGGGGGCTAAATCATGAAATTCTGCCTCAATCAACCCTCCCCCGAGACTGCGCGGGTTAATGAGGCTACCCAGCAGTGGCGCATCTTTGAAAAGGTCAAATAGTCGTTTCATCGAACGTAAGATCCGGTCGTCATTGCCCGCGAAGGCAAGCCAATCCTTCTCCGATATCCTTGGAGCAAGTCCAGAGCAGGCAAGATGGAGCTGCGGTAGAGACTGATAGCCCGCCAACTTCCACGCTGTCAGAGCCACATTAAAGGCGGCTATCTGCGTGCAACGCTCGTCCAGTTCCAGACCGTGGATGTTGTCGTTGAGTACCGCAACGACAGATGCTTTCGGGGCAAGTTGCTCTTGTTCCATCCGCAAGCGAACCAGCAATGGCAGCGCGAAGACCAGGAAGTGGCCACTGCCCATACTGGGATCAAGCAATCGGATCAGTTTGGCCGTTATCGGCCAACCATCGAACGTACCTGCCGCTGGAAGCCAGGTCTTCGTCGTCTCATCCTGCACGAAGCGCAGGTAGCTCCACACGATTGCAGGCACGCCGTCGCGTGCAGACAGTGACGCGCGGGCGCGCGCCTCTTCTTCCGATGCCGCCTGAATCGGCCCGAGCTTACCCGCCCACCAAGCGCCCAGCGTGTTATGGAGCAGGAACTCCACCATGTAATCCTCAGTAAATAGCTGCGTAACAGGCGACAGATCATCGGCACCGATCTTCTTGCCGGACTTGTTGACTTCTTCCTTTCGCTGCGCCTGCCAGAACTGATAGGTCCAGCCAAGAGCATCGTCGGCCTGGAAGCACTCTGTGGGGAGGGAGTTGAGCAGGTTGCGCATGGCCACCTGGTCGTTCAGCGCGATTGGCAACTCAAGCACTGGATCATCCCGGCGGAAGACTCCCGGCAGAATGCGGCCGGCAAAGCGGCAGGCCAAGTCAAAGCCATCACGCGCGCCAAGCTCGGGAGCCAGTTCCTCGCACTCGTCCAGCGTGATCGGCACCGATCCATTCTCCTCATCGGTGATGAGCAGGTGGTTCTCTGTCAGAAAGCGCGTAAAGAGCAAACGATGCCAATGCTCGTAGGCGGCCAGCTCGGTCAGATGCCGGATGCTCTGCTCACCCTTCGCATCGCGTGCATCTCCAAGTGCCCTGGCCCGCGAACGCAGCCGATTGCGCAAGCCACGCTGCTCATCGCTCATGTGAGCGCGGTATTCCTTTTCGTGCACGGCAAGGTTTTCAAGCGCGGCCTTGCTGGCCGTCTCCGCCAGCACACGGGCTTGAGCGGTGGTGTTTTCGAGCAGCTTGCGGTGTTCCTTCGACAGAGAAATCGGCATTCTTCGTTCCTTACAGAATCACAGGTCCATCTTTGAGGGCAGCTTCAATGGCGGTCTTGGTCTGGTCGAGCCAGGCCGACAGTTCATCCGGGTTGTGGATGGTGGCAGCGCGCAGTGTGACCTTTTTGGCTTTGGGTTCGGCTTCCACAATGGCTGCGCTGTGCGCCTTGGCAATTTGAGCAGGCAAGGCGTCGGTCTGTGCCTGCCAGGTAGCCAGCGAGCAGTTCTGGAGTGCAGAGAGAAGCTGATCGTCCGTCGCAACCGCGGGCGCTGGTCTCTCCGTCGCCCCTGCTTTGGTGAGAAGGCTGCGGCGTTTTTCTTCGCTGAGCTTTTTCCATGCAGTTTGATTGGCAATCTGCGCTGTCTGTTCCTTGAACACGTCGCCATGTGCTTTATGGACATCCGCCAGCTTGGCCCGTAGCGCATTGGCTGCCGCCTTGAGCACATGAGAAATCGGGTCTGGATTGTCGAGCAAGGAACGGTTCGCGCGAACGGAAGTCAAGGTAGTCAGCCACTCCGGCTGTTCGGCCAAACCCGCCGCCTGAGCCACGAGTTTTTCTGCCAGTTCGAATGAAGGGAGCCGCTTGCCGATCTCCTTGCCCGTAGACTGCCAGGAGAGAATCTTCGCCAACAGTGCATCCTTTTGGCTGAAAAGCTCCATTAGAAGATCATTGCCGGATAGCGTTTCCAAGGCGAGAAACTCTGTTGCAATCGGGGGCAAGGGAGCCGGAGCCGCTCCACCCGCCTGCGCTGCGGTGGCCTTGGAATGCTCGATGAAGCGGACGGCATCGGTGTGTTCATTGCCCGGCGTGAACTTCATACCGCAATCCTGGAAAAGTTTGCGAATAGCGAGCTTCTGGACGGCGGTGAGGACGGGACTCTCGATGCGGAATGTCGCCTGGCCGATCTTCTTGAGATCGACTTCGGCGAGTGGGAGTGGAGTCCCATTCACCTTGGCGCTGAGATGATTGCTCACGAGCAGCGTGGTCAGGATGGCATTGACTGCATCCTCGGACCAACCATAGGGAGACGCACTGAACTTCTTGCGCAGCTCAAGTCCCGTCTTCCCGGAGCCAATGTAGCTGAGGATCGCGGCAGCTACGGGATGAGTTTGTGGATCTCCCGTGAATCCGAGTTGCTCCAGCGCGTTGGCGGACCCTTCCTTTGCCTTCTTCAGGACCTGGGGCCATTTCATGGAATCCCCATCACTGAACTTGGGATAGAGCCTGTTCAAAACCTGCTTGGCGGCGTCTTCAACTCCGATTCTGACCGTGATGAACGACTGCGACTGACCACCAGAAAGGTAGAGGCTTGCGTTATTAATGATCTCGGCGATGAGTTCATTCGCCGTCTCATCCTGCGTGATTTGCTTTGTCACCATGGATTGGCGGCATTCCTTCCCTTCGGTTGAGGAGGGCGTGCCTTTGAAGTTGATCGTTTCCTGCGCTGCTTGAGCAGAAGCAATCGCATATTTGATCTCATCCGTATGGTTCTTGGGCAAAAACAGGTGAAGGGTTGGATCGTCCGTGCCGAGTTTTTGAATATCTGCAAGCACGGATGCTGGCGGAGCAGAGAAGCCATCGCGTACCCATAGGGTGATGCCCTCTGTCTGCTCTGGCACAGACTCGCTGTAATGAACATTGATCTTGCGGCGAACTCCGGAGCTGCCATGCGGGACAGTGAGCCCGGCCCCAAGCGCCTTTGTGAGCGCCATGCTTAGAAGCTGGGAGCGCTTATGGGCAATTTGCGGCTCATCCGCGAGTGCGTTGGCACGCCGCTTGCGGAATTCAGCTTCCCATGCGGCGCCCTCGGTGGTTTGCAGTCGGTATTCACTATCCACTTTCATGAGGACACCGTCCTGCTCCAAAGCGTCGAGAACGCCTGGAAGCTGCTGACGAAGCGCAGTGCTTCCCACGACGAGATTCTCACTGAGCAAGTCAGCCAGGTGCTCTGGTTCCGCGCGAATACCTAAGTCAGTACCGTGTTCACGAGGCAATTTGTTGATGAGAAAAACCAGAGCGCAAATGCGACTACGCAACACACCATCCGGTTTGCTCTTCTGCAGCTCAATGATCTCCTGGAAGCGCTTCTGCATCTCCCCAGATGTGACAAGGTCATTGGCAATCTGATCGTAGATAAAATCGCCAGGTACGACGGCTCCAAGCTCTTCATCGGCGCAGGCACGGCAAGCTTCGTGCACAACGCGAAGCTGAGTTCTCATCTGGGCTTTGGTTCCCGTCGAGTCCACCGAATGAAGCACACGCTCCCAGAACCGGCGACGTACAGGCAGCAGCGGGAAGTCTTGAACATAGGCGAGATCATCATCGGATTGGGTCGCGAGCTTGGTCCCTTTGAGCTGGCGCGTGATCTCCCCTTCGTTCTTGTCTACCAACTGCTTAATGTCGCTCTTCTTGTCGTCGCGCTTTTGGAGTACAACCGTGCGTACCACCTTATCGACATCATTGTCTTTTAGGTGGATTTTTACACTGAACCGGCCCATCAGACGCTGGAGATTGGCCGAGTCGTTGAGCGCACTTTGGCCGGTCCCGATAACCATGAGGCGGCCATTCATCTCTTTACTCAGCGCTTCGGTTACCTCCTGAACATCCAGTGCAAGCTGCGCATCTTGGTCGATAAACTGCTGAACTTCGTCGAGCACAAGCAGTGTGCAGGGAAGCTTCTCGCCCCGCGAAATCGCTTCTCGGACAACATCGAGCATTTCACCCATGCTCACTTCAACCTGATTGGGCGGATAGTCAGCCCGGAGTATGTCGCCAACCTTCGAAGCTTCTTTTATGTGGTCGTAACAGTGAACGTATGCTTTAGCCACAGCGCCTGAACCGTACATACGATTCAATTCCTGGTCGAGATTCTTCCCTTGGTCTTCGACGGCCTTCTTGAAGCTTTCAAGCTTTCCATCCCGCTTCAGGTGCATCATGAATTTGGCTTGAGGATAGAGTTCAGGGAGCCCGACCGATTTGAAAATGATACTCATTACCCTTAGGCGCACACTGCCTTTACCTGCCTTAAGCGTTCCGCCTGCCATATGCAATCCAGCATTCTGCTTTCCAAGAGTTGTAATCTCAGTGAGGAGATCGCACACTTCCTCTGGAAGATGGGCAAGCGAGCGTGCTGTTGCTCCATTCGGAAAACGAAAATCCGTCCAGAGATAGCGAAGCACCTTGGCCAGGTGGGACTTGCCACTCCCATAGAACCCGCTGATCCACGCAGCTTTTTGCTCTGGTCCACCGAAGCTGTCACGGTATGCCTGGAGAATGAGCCGCATGCCATTGAAGTACTCTCCCTCACATACGAAGGACTCCAACTCGAACCGGAGCGTATCGAGATCATCCGTGTTGTTGCTGGAAACACCTTCATTGATGAGCTTCCAGGTCAGCGGGTCTTTGAGAAATACTTCTTTCGTGTTCATGCCTTGCGCTCTTCCTATTCGGTCATTTGCTGGAGAGAATCGGGACAGCGAGATAGTCCCAACCCTTTCGAGCATCCAAAAATCGGTATGTGTTGTCTTCCCTTTCACCGGGAAAGAAAACCAGCAGGTGTCCTGGTAGGTTCTTCAGTATGCCTTCGATCAGATCAGAGACGTGGAAAAAATCGTAGAGTTCCATCAGCCCAGTCAATGCAAAGACAGTGTGCTCCTGGTCTGGCGCATGAATAATCTTTTGGCAAATAAAGTCCGTCAGAACATCTCTCCATTCGGTCTTGGCATATAGATCAATGTCGTCAGGATGTTTGAACCAATCTGCACGCTCATCTTCATCAACGGAACCAATCCACTCTGCCAGCTTTCCTTTCAAGTCGATTCGCACCCAAAGATGCCCTGCTGCTTTGGTTATCATCTCGAACTCGTCAATTCGGTTGACGAGCCTTCTTTCCTCAACGGCAGGATATACGGCAAACCAGACACGCTGGGCGGCAGCCAGTCCAGGACGCAACGGCATCTGGATATGGCTCCGATAGTTTTCAATCAATTGGTCAATGCGATTCATTCAGTCGTCCCAGTTCCATCGGCGTCAAGAGAGTCGAGAAATCGAACTCCACGATTCCGGCAGCGCCCTTTAGCGAAAGGATCCCTTTTGCGGAAGCAAGCCTCAGGGCCGCTAGCAATTCAAGTCGATTGGAAGCAACAAGAGAGGCAAATGCTGAGTCCAGAAGTTGTTCACCACGAAGACCTGTCAAATATCCGACGAACATGGCATATGCGGCAGAAATTGGACGTGGCTGCGGGGCCTTTCTTGTTTTCCTGGCCTTACCTACAAGGAGACCGCCAAAGGTCCACGTGGTATTCACGTTCTGAGCCATAGATTTTTTCATCGCTGAGCTGAAGCGGCCTGGAAATCCGATTTCTAGATGCTGTTCCATGGAAACTCTCTCTAGAACGTCGCCTATCCGCAACATTCGGACCAGATCGAAGCTCTGGCGCAGTTGAGGATCGCGGGCGTACGTACATACAAGACAGAGCTGAGATAAAGCCTCCAAGTCCGAATGGCCAAAATTCCAAAGAGTGCGAAACAGCGCTCTGGATGGGTCCAAACCATACAGCTCTGACAAATGACGCAGACTCTTTACACGGCTTCCGTGAGTTGGCTTTTCCAGGATGTTTTCCTCAACTATGACCCTGGTAAAGTCAGTCTGCTGAGTAGATAGAGGCATTGATCGAACAAGAGTCTGCATCTCCAGGAACATCATCGACCGCGCAGTGTGACCGCCGACCCTGGCATTCGATAATCCGAAAATGTTGTCCCTCGTTGACACGCTCAAACCCCTTACCCCCGCGTTCTGGCCGTGCCTTCAAGGTCACGAAAGAGCTCCGACAAAGACACTCCCAAGTGGGTTGCCACCTTGAAGATGTTCTGGAAGCTCAAGTTGCTCTCGCCGCGTTCGATCGTCCCCATGAACGTCCGATGGACGCCGCATTTGTCGGCAAATGCCTCCTGCGAATAGCCCTGTTTTGATCGCAACTCTCTGATTCTCTGGCCTAATGCCTTAAGGAGCAGATTGGGAAGCTCTTCTTCCATGTTCGAGAGTGTTGTCTATCCGACCCGTTTACGTCTACACTTTATGCGTAGACATCTTATGAGAAGTATACCTAAATTGAAGAAAGGAGAGCATTCCGGCATATAAAGCGAGTTGAACAGACGGAAGTGTCCGCAAATATGCGACATCGCCATACAAGAACAACCTTCTTGTAGCGCTGGGATGCCGCTGCCTGTCCTGTTCTCTCTGATTTTGATGGTGCTGACGATGCTCTTCGAGCCTTTCGGTGCATTTCAAGGAGTGGCCATACTTGGCCGGTTGCCACATCGTTGCATTCTGCGAAACTGCGAAAACATCAATTGTGGCCTTTTCGCGTGTCCCTTGAATGCTGGCGGGGAGCTGTCACTATAGCGCCGTCGCTTGCCGTCAATGACGCTGTTTTGGCTCCCCCACTCCGTTGTCGCGGTACCCCCAAAAAGCTATGACTGCCGCGCTTGTCACGGCTGCACTGTGCCTGCTCTCGCCCCCGCCGCGGGGGACACTTCAACGAAAGAGGCACAACATGACGAACGCAGCTACACTCTCTGAATCGCAACTCCGGCAATTCACCGGCTCTGAAAACTGGTATCGCCACGGTATCAATCGCTCGGTGCTCTACACCGATGGCGCTCAGTTCCTTGCCGAGCAGGGCGGAGCCTACTGGTTGCTCGACATCATCGCAATCGCCCAGCAGCATGAATCGCGCGTTGCCCAGGAAGAATTCCAGGTCTGGAAGTTGCAGGTTCGCGCCGACCGCAGCGCAACCGTTCTCTGCGACGACGGCAATGGCAACGTCGTTTACACGCAGGAGATCCCGTTCACCGATTTCCCCCTGGACGAAGTGAAGCTCTACTTCGCCAACAACGTCATCCACCTGCCCAGCGAATATTAGCTGGGTGCCCGCGTCGGAGGATAACCGGCGCGGGCTTTTTCTGTGCAAAGTCGACATTCCTCGCGGCATGGCAGATGCACTTGAGAACGACATCGCGAAGTAGTTGCTCAGTTTGCGTATGGGCAAACGATCCAAGCACAATCCCGATCCTGGCCCCTGCGGCGTTTTTCAGGATAGAACCGCTGTCAATTTCGACAAATGCGGAATAACGCGGTTAGGCCGCGCTAACGATGCTGCTGTCAACAGGTGAGCGGCAGAAGCAGTCTGGCGCAAAAATCATCGTAGGAGAGGACTTCCTTATCCACTTCCGCCAGCCGAGCGATTTCCGCCAGACACTTCGCTTGCTCTCCTTTTTCCTCCGCCGACAGAAACACGTCACCGTAAGGCAGATAGACTGACATATACAAATCGTTGCGGCCCGCGCTGAAACTCTCTCCGCCGTCCCAATCCCTCATTGAGCCGTTGTACCACGCCATCAGGAAAGCGTAGACGATGCAGCGGAACGGTGGACACACCTCAACAAAATGCCGAATTGTCTCTTCCGACGCCTGAGCCTTTGCTTCATGGTCGTACATGCCCTTAGCAATGCCCCAAAACACGCCGTTGTCAGTCATGGCGTGAGGAATCACCTCACCAAAGGTCTGTGGACGGGGCTGTCCGTCGCGTTGGAAAATCACATCCAACTTCGGGCGGAGTGTAGCCCACACTGACTTAAACTGCTTGCGCATCTCAACCATGTGCAAAGTGGTCGCTGCCGACAGTTCATCGTCCGCACGCAGCTCCAGGCTGCCCACACCAACCGAGTAATCCCATGAAGTCACGTTGACGGCCTGCCAGCGAAACCTCTGCGGGTCTTGTTCGTGAGCGGCAATGAGACGCCGGAGAATTTCATTGTGCGGATACAGACAGTCACTCTGACCGCGTTGCAGCCTACCGGCCGCCGCCATCAATGCCTGCCGCGTTGCGGTGTTGGGCGTTGCCAGTAGTTCCTCAATGCTGAGACCCAAGAGACGGACGTGATAGCCGGATTTCAGCGCAGCAAAGATTGCCTCTGATTCGAGGCCATCCTTCATCATTCGGTTGTGGACGCTAGTGTCTGGACAAATTACGGGTAGACGCTGCATAGTGGCCTCCTTTCAAGAGGGTAGTTACTTTCTGTGCAAGATCACGGCTGTCCGGAGAAAAATGTTGAGAGTTATAGTAAGCATCTGATTACATAGCGGATAGACTTATATCGAGCCGGGAACGATTTGAAATTGAAAAACCGAGGAGATTTGGTTGCGCGGTCCAA
>Ga0316217_10000219_pt1 | contig 86015 bp, 73 predicted proteins | sample 1anoAmetaG_FD_203633 | JGI IMG/M metagenome (GOLD analysis project Ga0316217, IMG submission 203633) | Freshwater microbial communities from Trout Bog Lake, Wisconsin, USA - 1anoA | ecosystem: Environmental > Aquatic > Freshwater > Lake > Hypolimnion/Profundal zone | place: USA: Wisconsin...
ATAACAACCTAATGCGTGCTATCAGTATTTGGCACTACAAATCGATGCTTTGAAAATCACACCGCCAAAAATGGCCTGTTTTTGCAGTTTTTTCAGCCGGACCTCGATTTTACTGTAGAAGACGAGTATAGCGGGAGCTAATGGTTCAGAAGCGACAGACAGCCCTGCGGCTGGAATGGCAGGAGCGACTGTAGCAGGACGAGGCGATGGAGATGCGAGGGACGGTTCTGTGGTTTGGGAAATGTGTTGTCTGTCCGTGGCTGTATTGGTCTGCCTGCTGCCTCGCCCACTCCAACACACGACTAAAATCACAAACAAGACTAAGACGGCTACTGCTACAAGAAGCCGCAGGGGAAGGTGCTGGAGCTGGCGAACGTGGTGAACGCGCTGCAACGGCTGGTGAGGGCGACGCGGCCGGCCGCGGATCCGGAGGCAGGGAAGCTGCCGCCGCCAGCGGTGGAATGGAAGCACAACGCATTGCGCCACTCATTTTGCAGCTACCGATTGGCGGAGGTGAAGAGCGCCGCGCAGGTGGCGCTGGAGGCCGGGAACAGCCCGCGGATGGTTTTCGAGCATTACCGGGAGTTGGTGACCGAGCGGGACGCGAAGGCGTGGTTTGGCATCACGCCCGAGTCGGCGGGGGCGATGAAGGCGGAGATCGAGCGGGAGCGGGCGGCGAAGATCGTGGCGTTTCCGGCAACGGCGGCGGCGTGAGGGCGGGGAGAGGTTGGCGGGGCTTCCGCCTTCTCTGGACAAGCCACGATACGGTAGCGGAGGCTCGAACAGGGGGCGAGAAAGGGGTTCTGCCACCCCTGTGGGGTGGAGTGGGATTTTTTTCTGGGCGGTGATCCGGTGGTATCGCGTTGCTCAACCACCGGCTACCGGCTGGCATCGCTTCCGCGATGCGGGGCGAAGCGGGTCCGGAGGCGTGGCTTCCGCCTTGGCGACGGTCGCTACGGCAGACAGGATGCTCGACCACCGGGTACCAGCTTGCATCGCTTCCGCCTTCGGCGCGGGGGGAAGGAGGTGGATGGCGGGCGCCTTGCGCGGGGGGCCGGCCCGGCCGGAGGGCTAGGGGCCTGGCAGCGTGCGCGGCGACGACGCGGGAGTGGGCGGGGGCGGGGGCGAGTGTGGAGGGGCAGGAGGGGCGAACTCAGGGCTCGGGGGCCGGTGTGGTCATAGCCATACCTTGCCCATCGAGCAGGCGGCATGGTAGCATTTAAGGGATGACGATGAATCCGCGTTTCGGGCGTGCGGCCGCTGGCATCATGCTTGCGGTTTGCGCTCTGGCCGCCGTGGTCGTCATGGCGCTCCCGCGATCCGCCGGATTGATGCGACTCCAGGTTCAGAATGTTGATTTTCGTTTCCAGAGGGCCGGGATCTTCTATGGGAAGGGGGATCATGTCTTCCTGGGAAACCCCGTTCTATCCAGGCTTAGATGGTTTATCGCGTATCGTACGCCGTTCCGCAGGCTGAGCCGATTGTTTCCGCGCACCACCCACGGTATCGAAGAGCTCGGCTTGAGCAGCACGAACCGGCCAGTCCTTTACGTTACCTGGTTCCACAAAGACGTTGAGGCGATCGTAAAGAAGACTGGGAGGCCGCCCGCTGGTCCCTATTCGATCACGAGCTTGGCGTGCTATCTGACCGGCACCAATTCCAGTCGCATACCCCTGATGTCGAGCAGTGGGCAGGTTTCACTGAATGGCGACTGCGCTCAGTGGTGGCCTCTGCCGAGGCGCTTGACGAACCTGCACGGATATACGGCGCACTTCGTTATCGTCCCAACCCCCGCCGCGACGACCAACGATGATGTTGCCACCTTGCCGCTTTGGTGAGGCGTGGAGGGGGCGGCGGAATTTAACGCAGAGACGCAGAGACGCGGAGGTTCGGAATCGGGGGCTGGCCGCGGAGCGGGGGGGCTCAGGAGGCCGGGGAGGAGGCGATGGTGACGATGGGCGTTGGTGGGGGAGGAGGCGTTCTGCCACCCCTGCGGGGTGGAGAGGGATTTTTTTGGCGGTGATCCGGTGGTATCGCGTCCGCCTTCGCCGGGCCTCAGGACTCCTGAAACCGTGGAAATCAGGTGACACCGAGATTCCCCTCACTCCAACCCTCTCCTCGCCAAGGTTTTTTACGACCTCAAACTCATGGAGCGCGAGGGCACTGGGTACGACCGCATTTACGAGACGCTCCTCGCCTCCGGCCGCCCCGCCCCCTTAGTCACCGAGGGCGACGACCGCGTCACCGTCTCGATCACCCGCCGCATCGTGAGGCCCGAAGTTGTCGATTTCCTCGCCAAAGCCGACCAGCAATTCAGTCTCAGTCAGCGGGAGCGCATCGTGTTGGGCCTCATCGCCCAGCACGAGTCCTTGACCGCCATCGAGCTCCTCCGCCGACTCGAACTCAAAGACGCCGACGCCCTTCGTCCTTGGCTCGGCCGCCTCTCCCAACTCGACCTGGTTCAAACCAAAGGAAACACCAAAGGCACCCAATACCTCATCGCCCCTGAGCTCCTCCGCCGCTTGCATTTTAAGGGCCAGACCTCCCTCAAAGGGATCGAGCGGCACCGTCTCCGCGAGCTTGTCCTATGTGACCTGAAGATCTACCTGGAGGCCAGCATCAGTGAAATCCACGCCAGGGTCGGCAAGGAGATACCTCTTCGCCGCCTCCGCCGGGCCGTGGACGAGCTCCGTCAAGAGGGCCTTATTACTCCCAAAGGCGACCGGAAGTGGAGACGATATCTATTAACCAAGATCCCCCCGAATAAACCACCTCCGGTCAATAAAACCGGTCAATAAAACGTTCTCCATGAGCATTTCCCGCGCAAAAGGAGCCACCTTCTTATTGACCACCCCTCCGCCAAGCCGCCAAGAACCCAACCGCTTTCGTTAATAAAACATCCCCCCCTCCATGATCACCGACATCAACAGCGAAGACCGCCTGGCCCAAAGGACCTTCGCGGACCACCTGCATGATGCCCTCGGCTGGGAAAGCGTTTATGCTTTCAACGACGAGACCTTCGGCCCGGCGGGCACGCTCCGTCGCGCCAGCGAGCGCGAAGTCATCCTTGTTCGCGATCTCCGCGCCGCCCTGAAACGCCTCAACCCGGCTCTGCCCGAAGCCGCTCGCGAGCAGGCTATTGAAAAACTGACCCGGGTGGATTTCGCGCGCTCCCTCATCCAGCACAACCGGGAATTCTACGACTTTATGGGCTTCCGGGGATTGCGGTGACGCCGGTTGTCGTGGTGCCTGGGTGGTGGGTGGAATCGAAAGGGGACTTTCCGGTGAAGGCGATGAATGCGACCTACCTGGTGAATTATCTGGCGACGGCCAAGCGCCGGTATGCGGCGGAACAATTGCAGGCAGTCGCGACGCGGCTGGATGAGCTGTGCCGGACGGTGGAGTTTTGACCGCGGAGTGGAGGTTTAAGTGAATTGAATGACAACCACGCAACCCTGGAAGATAGCCTTGCGTCGCTCCGATTTCCCAGGTCAAGGGTGGGTGAAGGAATAAACCCCTGGAGCCCAAACGTTTGTCGCGCGCCAACCGGGGAAGTTGGTAGGTCCGACCTCAAATCCCGTGTGCCCGATGAATCCGCCACCCCAGGTGATGGTCAGGTGCGGCACGGGCCAATCGGCGGTTGGGCCGAAAATGAAAATTGCCGGCGGGCGGTGGTAGAGCTTGAGCAATTTCCTCGGGAAATTCGGGCCCAGGTCGGAGGCGTAAATGGATTTTTGCGCGTTGGTCGGAAAATCGCCGAGCAGGTTCGTTGCCCACGCCTGCAACTCGGCTGCGGTGACCACCTTCTTGGCGTTCCGCTCCAGGTGGTCGAATTGCCATATGGCACGACAGGTGGGAAGGAACATCACCGCCATGCAGAGCACTCCCAGGGCGAGGATGATCCGCAGAGCGGTTCTCATTGCAAAGAGAGTCGTATTCCCGCCGCCCACTGCACTGGCCGGGTTATGCGATCGGAATGCGACCACGGACGGCGCTCGCAGCCTGTAGAAACGTCTCTTCATAAATCCCATCCCCATCTGCGTATCTCCGAGCGCAATCATTCAAAAATGCGGCGATTGCTTCAAGCTCATCCTGCGCGAACTGGCGAACACTCGCGGCCCAGTTTAATCATCGGCCAACATGCTCAATCGAATCGAGAAACTTTGTATGTTCCGCTACGACTGTTTGCCAGTTTGGCCGCTCATTCGTGCGGACAAAGTCAATTGTCCTTTTAAGTCGTCTTCGAAACTCATCCATCGGGATTCGTTCGCTCAATTCCCCGGACCCTGACTGCCTGCGGCTTCCCATCGTGAAGTCAACAGGAACAACTATCCAAGCCTTCTTATTGAAGATGGTCGGCGGTGCGCCGTGCCAAGTCCAGCGCGTCGGGCGGTCAAGATACATCAGCACCAACTCTCCCGCGTCATCCTCCCGCAAGCCCGGGACATATCTGTAGCCATTGGTCCACCCCGTAAAGCTCCCCATATTCTCTTGAATCGTGGAAAGCGACTCCTTGCTCAGGCCATTTACGTTTGGAAACGGATTCTTGCCGCTATTGATATCCATACGGTTGTCGAGCATCCACGTTGAGAAGGCGAGCATGAATTGCTTGTGACAGAACGGCCTGCTATTCCAGTCCAAAATCCAATGGTAATAGCCAAGCGGCAGTCCTACGACGACGGCGAAGACCGCTCCAATCCAGAGAATTGTCCGTTTTGGTCGCATTGCTTGTGGGGGAGGCTTAGGCATCGCGCTGCCCGGGCAGGGTAGCCTTTGCCACGGAAGGAGCGCGAACATTAGGCTGATGAGCACTGAAGCCGAGACGAGGGCATACCACAAGTGCCACAGCCGAACGATACTCCAACCTTGCTTGATGGTGTCCGGTTCGCTCATGGAACGAGCATGGACGACATCACGAACGACGGCGACGGGACGCCCACCCGCCTCATGGACCCAGTCACCAGGAGTTAAGTAGTCGATAAAACCTGGGTCCGTGCAGTCGTAAACATTCGGATGGATGAATACCTCCCAGATAATCGCGCAAGCAATCGTCGTTCCAACCAGCGACACGACGAACACGACCGCACTTATAGAGCTTCGGCCCATTCCACTCGTAGCAGCATATCGTTCAGGCCCTGGACCGCAAGCGCACAGCCTCACTCAAACTTGCCGTGCCCCAGCGCCACCAGGCTCTCCAGGCCCGGCACCGGGCGGCGCTGGCCCGGCCTCCACCTTCCCGCGCAAACAAGAGAACCCCCGGTTTGGCCCTGCCCGGCAGAGCCTTCAACTGAACGCGGAGTTCAGTTGGGGCCATGCCATGAGACCGGGGTCTCCTGCCTACGCGATGTGGAGCTGGGCCGTCCAAGTGGAGCTGGCCCAGCGCCAGGACTTCGTCCCCTCCGGCCATCGCTCCGGTCGACGGTTTCGGCCATCCCCGTGCTCGACGACCACGGTGTTCTTGGTGACACCCGTAGCGGGTGCTTGGCACGAATCGATGGTGCTTGAGATGCCTGGGCGGGCGGCATCAGGCCAGGCTGAACATCCAGACTCCAAAAGGTTTATTCGCGACCACCATGCTGGCGCAACAATTCCGCCACGTCTCCATGGCCGTTCGAGAGCGCGATGCGCAGAGGCGTCCTGCCGATGTTGTCCTTGGCGTTAACCTCAGCTTTGTTGGCTACCAGCAAATCCACCAAATTCGTGCGGTCCCAGCGAGCCGCAAGGTGCAAAGGCGTTTTGCCATTCTGCTCCTTGGCATTGACCTCCGCCCTATTGGCCAGCAGCAGTTTCACCATGTTCGCGCGGCCAATCTCCGTCGCCCAATGCAACGGCGTCATGCCGAGTTTGTCCTTGGCGTTGACCTCGGCCTTATTGGCCAGCAGCAATTCCCCCGCTTCCTTGTGGTCTTTAATCGCCGCAAGGTGCAAAGGGGTCCAGCCGTTAGTGTCCTCAGCACTGACCTCGGCCTTGCGGGCCAGCAGGAATGCCGCCACTTCCGTTTGGCCCTGAGACGCCGCATCGTGTAAGGGCGTCACACCGATGTTGTCCTTAGCCTCAATATCTGCCTTGTTGGCCAGCAACAATTCCGCTACCGCCTTCTGGCCCCAATATGCCGCAACGTGCAAAGGCGTCCCACCCCGGCTGCTCTTGCTGAAAACTAGATCGGGATTATCTTTCAGCAGTGCTTTGACCTTTTCCAAGTCGCCTGTCTGCGCCGCGACGTGAATCTCGCCGCCGAAGGCGAGGCTGCCCAAGGAGAGCGCGACCATCGCAACCATAGCAGCGCGTATGCGCGGTATTGGCACCCATTTCATCGTGCGCGCAAAACTAACCAACCTTGGGATTAAATCCAAGTTTGTTGCCCGTGCTGGGAACTGGCTCCTACCCGAGCCCCACCGTAAAGCGCCGACCTGAAACGATGAGCGCGAGACCCCCGGAGCCCACAGCCCAGGCGCTGGCGGTCGTCGGCGCGCGCTGGTCTCCCTGGGTCGCCGCCGTGGTTGATACCAACGCGCGTACCGGCGCGGCTCAGGCGCAGGGCTGGCCCTGCGACCGAGGATGCTGGCGACGCTCGCAAGAATGCGGACTTCAAGCAGTCCGTCAGCTACTGAGGCCGGACCCTGCCTGCCCGCGCATCGGTCGCGTATTCACCGTCATCCGGCCCGTCACTTCACGCCCGCCTTGGCGGCAGCTTCGGGGGCGATGGCCTCAGGATTCCTGATCCCGCCGCACAGAAACTCGCAGACCTGGAAAGCCGGTGGACCTCTCCGGGCGGACGATCCTGCTCCCTCTCCCTCGGGAGAGGGCTGGGGTGAGGGGAATCGCGGTGTCACCTGATTTCCACGGTTTCAGGAGTCCTGAGCCTTGAGGGCGTTGGTTGCGTCGGGACGGACTCGTTGATTTGGATCGCTGAGCAACAGGACCAAAGCCGGAACCGCGCTAGCCGGGCCCCTCGCGGCGGTGGCCCGAACGTCGGGCGGTTTTCATTCACCGATGAAGCGTCCTTCTGGACTGACGATAAAACTATCGGTCGCAGGGATAAAAGCACGAAAACCACCGTCGTCAATCGAGCCGACGACCCGTACGTCACCATTCGGCTGGCTATCCCAGAAGAATTCGACCTCAATCTGATACTGACCGCCGCTCGGCGCGACCACTTCCCGTGTCTCAACCCGGTGTTCAAGAACGAAGTTGGCCAGTTCAGCGTACGACCGCGAGCGAAAGCCGCTTAGGTACTCGGAAAGGACTGAACGGGCTTCCTTCGTGTTCATCTTAGAAGCAGAGTAATTCGACGCTGACGCTCAGCGCCGCGCCGCCAGCGGCTGCCGATGAAAACTAAGGCGCGGGCGGCGCGTTCGCTGGGGCAGAGGTTATGCCGCATACAACTGCGAAACAAACTGCGTTAAATCACCGCACGCTCGCTGGCATTCGACCAATGCCTCGGAGGTTAGCAGCCGCCAATGACCTTGGTTCGGGTCTGGAAACTCGGCCTGGTCCCAATGGAAAAGAATATCGCCCAATTTCTGGACTGGCGCTGACCTCGGCGCTTCGTATTCAAGGTAACACGCATCAAAAGCACGCCGGAAAAGCTGCTCGGTGGGTAACCTTCCCGTGAAAAACAGGTGAGCCAGGATGCAAATATCGACCTCTCGCGATTCCATACGCTCGGCATGCTGGTGAAGAAGCCGAAGCATCTCGTCGAGTCGCGCTTCATCAAGCAACGAGAGGTCGATAAGCCACGGCGGCGGTCGCTCGGTTGCGATAATCGCGCCGTCGGCCCAGCGCACGACAGCCTGGGCTGGCAACTCGCCGAACTCTAATGCTCGCAGGGCAATGCCCGCTTGTTGAGGTGTGGAAATAACCATACCGTGGCTGACGTATAACCCTCGCCAATGTATACGCCGAGCCCTGGGGCGCAAGCGCACAGGCTTATGAAAGCCGCACGAGGGCGTGGTCGATGCCCCGGCCTTGAACAGGACCGCGAAGACCTCGGCTTAAAACGAGCCACCGGCCTTGGTACCACCGTGGTCGTGCCCAGGTGTCGGTCGGTTCGTCCCCATGGCGGCGCTGGCCGATGGTGGGCTCGAGCCAAGCACCCAGCAGGATCAGACGCAAAACAGGGCATGCAGCAAACACCCGGCTATGGTCACACCGTCAGCCCCCGCTTCGGCCTCGTTGAGCCTTGTATGGCGACGATTGTCGTCGCATCATTTCGACGTGATACGCTTCCGGTGGTTCTTGCTGTTGCTGTGCTTCATCGCGTTTCCGTTCACGGCGCGAGCCGATGGGATTGACCTTCCAATCTTGATTACCTATGGCGTTGGCATATTCCTGCCACTACTGCTTTTCAACGCCACGGTCGAGGCGCCAATAATGGCGCGATTCTTGGGAATCAAGTTCTCGGAACTCTGGCCCTGGTGGTTCAAAGCCAACGTCTGGTCCCTGTTGACCGGAATCCCAGCGCTGATGCTCAACGAGGCGCTGACCGGTTGGTTCCTGCCAGCCGAACTGGGCAAGCGAGTTCGCGCCTACCCGTTTTTCCTTGTCCTGTTCATTTTCGTGTTCTTGGCGGCCACGTGTTTGGCCGAGTTGCTCTATGCCCGAAAGGTCGTCCGAAAGGCGGGCATCCACGTCGGGCTTGCCGCGAGAGTCAAAGGCGTGCTCTTGGCGAATCTGGCATCGTACGTGGTCCTCGGGCCGGTCTACTTCCTTCTGGCGCACCCCAAAACCGATGTGCGTGAATTCACCGTTGACGCCCACTGGGCAAAGGAACCGGCCCTGACCGTGGTTGCGGTAGGACCTGGCGGACGGCTCGAAGCTGGAACCGTAGACGGGCATACCCACCGTGTGGTGGTGCCCCACGAGGTACGTGATTATGTCGTGTCCGCTGATTTGGCGCAGGTGCTGTACCGGGGCGCGGACGACCATTTTTTCTTTTTCAAGAACGGAACGAACCAAACCATACCCGAGCCGAGCTTTTGGTGCCGAGCTCCGGAAATGGACTTCAGTCCGGCAGGGAAATACGCGGCATTCTTTAAGCGCGACACGTGTCAGGTTCGCGTTTTCGAGTCCGCGACTGGTCAATTCAAAGACGTGCCCGCCTTTGGAGAGAGATTCGATTGGACCCTCGCCTGGTCGTCCAGAGAGGACACCCTCTACTTGAGGTCCAGCAAGGAGCACTGGGAAATCGCGCTTGCGCCCAACGTGACCTACAGGCGTTTGCCGAATCCACCGGTCGATTTTGCCAACCACTATGGTCGGGTCGGAAATTGTTGGAGCCGGGATGGCGTCAGCTACGCGAGCCACCAACAGGGTGCGCTAAGGCTCGCTGTTCAACACGGATGGGGCAACCACCTCGCTGTTTACAAAGAGCGAAAAACCGTACTAACGCTCAAAGACCCCGCTGGACAGCTTGGCATTGAACAAGCCGTTTTTCTGGAAGGAAGAGGTGAAGTCCTCGTCGGGCTTGGAGATGTTGTTTACATTTTGGATGTCCAGTCCAAGCGGATTGGGCCGGTGATGGGCGGCCAGGAATTCATCGCACTGGCGAAGACGTTTTCCAAAGAAGTGGATTTCTAGGCCATCGGCGCGGGTCGGTGAATCTGGCCGCGTTGGACGCGACAATCCAGTCATCACGGCCAGGTGGCGCGGGTGCTAGAACGGGCAAGCTTTCGGGCGAGCCGGTTAGGCGGTTCTCGCGGTCACAAACTCAGCATAACTCTGCGCCAATCAATACGAAGTTCTCGGCAAAGCCATTGCAAACCGTCAATGGTCATGGCCTCAAGCAAATGCTCTGGTGGACTGATGCGCTCATTCAACCGCCATCCAAATCCGCCCAGGCCAGACGAACGCGTGACCGAGGCTCTGGACCTGGCCCCAAGCCGCTGAGACCCCGCCGGACGCGCTGGCGCTCGTGGGCGCAGGCGACAGCCCTGGGCGGTCACCAGGGGCGTGACCGACGCGCTGGTCAGCTTGAGTCATCTTGAGCCGCCGGACGCGACCCCAACATCCGAGTGGATGGAAGGCGGGAGAAAGCGAAGATTCAGGCGCGCCGGTTGAACCGGGAAATATTCATCCAATCATCCCCCATGGCCAGAGCGCGGCAAGAATGAAAAAGGCTGCCAAAAGGATTAGGAGCGTCCGGGACGCACTCCCTCGCTGGCAAGCCGCCGCTTGTATTGCCGCTCCAAGGAGGAGGACGACCAGGCAAAGAAAATTGCCCTCGCAGACGGCATAAGTCGCTTGGGGATGCCTGACGTAACGGGGCATCCTCCTTCCAAAGTAGCCCTCAATGAGGAACATAACCGGAGCGCCGCTTGACCCGCGCCATTTTATCTTCCATGCCCCGGGTCGCAAGCGTCCAAGTCCGCCCAGACCCCACGAACCCGTGGCTGGCGCCGCGGGCTTGAACTGGGCGGCGAAAAACCTCGGTCCAAAGCAGGCGACCGGCTTGGGTCCCGCCGAGTTCGCGGCCATCTTGCTGACCGGCGTGGCTCAGGGTCGGCGCTGGCCTAAGCCTCCGTGCAGAAACAAAGGTCGAATTCGAGGCGCTATTCCAACATCTTGAATCCACAGCCAGCGTCGAAAGCGTCGGAATGCGCCGCACTCCACGCGCTTCGCGAAATAGGGATGCGCGACCGAAATCGCGTAGCGCACGAGCGCGCGGCATGCCCGCGCTTTGGCCGCGCCCGGCGACAGGAGACTCGGAATTGATTCTTGCACGGGCGCTAAGCCCAGGATGGCGGTGAAATTCGTCGGGATGCGGACCTAGCCCAGTCCGGCGCCGATTGTTGCCGGCCCACGGGAGGCGGCAATGCCCCCAAAGCGCAATCACTTTTTGCCTGCCCATTCATTTAATAACGCCAAAACCTTCCCTGGGTCATGGTGGTCCCCATCCTCCAGCTTGCCCGTATCCTGTGTGGTTAGCACCTTCCCTTCGGCGTCCAGAAGGACGATGACGGGCAGGCCAAAGCGGGTGGGGTTCCCGTACCGCTTGTTGATGTCGTCGTTGTGACCCTTGTTCACGTCGACCAGCACCACGACGTATGCCTCCTTGAGCTTGGCAGCGATTTCGTCGTCGGTTTGGAACAGCCTGTGCAGTTTGCGGCACCAACCGCACCAGTTCGCGCCAAATTGCAGCAGCACGCGCTTGTTGTCCTTCTTCGCGGCTACCAGCGCATCGGCGATTTGCTCCCCTCCATCACGGTTCTCGTCGTAAATGGGTGGGCGGGTGGGCATGGCGGGGGAGTCAGCGCCCGCAACCGGAATCTTCTCCCTCGTCAACTCTACCGTGTTGGTCTTGCCGTTCGCGGTGTCAATCAGTCGGAGCTTGACCTTGGTACCGACCGCACCCCGGAGCATGTCAACGCATTCCTTCAGCAGCTTGTTTTTGGTGGCGATGCCATCTATTTCGTCAACGACAAGTCCCTCAGTTAGTCCGGCTTTGGAGGCGGGCGTATTGGGAAGAACATGTATGATTTCGAGTGCATGGCGGCGTTCTCCCAGCGAGACGCCAATGCCGGTCACGGATTCCTGAGCGTGACTTGCGCTGACGAGCAGCAGCCCGCTGAGGAGTGCCGCAAATATCGTATTTGCTCTCATGTATCGTTTCCTTTCTTCGCGCTCGATCCCGTTGAAACCTTGCTGCGGCCCAACTTCAGGCAATCTATGCGCGGTGCGGTGGGTCGCAAGCATTTAGATTTGCCCCCCTGCCATCATCCACTCCAAGCCGGGCTCCGGTGAGGAAACACATTAAGGGCGGCGGTTGAACTTTTCACATGACGCGATTCTTCGCATCATGGGGGCGTGAATAAACTGGCAGAGTGGCTGTCGAAGCTCTCGGAACGTCCGCGCACGATTCTGAAGACGTGCGGCTATGGATTTGTGGCTGGATTGGTGGCCGTGGCCTTCCAACTGGCAATGAACGGGTGCTACCGCGCAGGTGTCTCGCGTCTCTCGCACTGCTCGTTCACCACCTTTCTCTGGAGCAGTTTGGGACTGATTCTGGGGACTTCGCTCATATCGGGCTGGCTGCTCAACTCATTTTGCACGGATGCGGCGGGCAGCGGCATTCCTCAACTGAAGGCGGCGTTCTGGAAGAATTTCGGCTACGTGCCGTTCCGTGTCCTGTGGGTAAAATTTATCGCGGCCACACTGCAAATTGGCGGCGGCAGCAGTCTTGGACGCGAAGGGCCGAGCGTGCAACTGGCAGGCGCGGCCAGTTCGCTGCTGGCGGGGGTGGCGGGCGAACCCAAACAAAAGCGACGGCTGGCCGCAGCCACTGGCGCCGCTGCCGGTCTGGCCGCAGCTTTCAACACGCCGCTGGCGGGCGTCACCTTCGTCCTTGAGGAATTGATTGGCGACCTGAATAGCCGCTTGCTGGGGAGTGTGTTGCTTGGCGCGATGCTGGGCGCGCTCGTGGCGCATGGCATCATCGGCCCGCAGCCGTCTTTTTCACTGGCGGTCATTGGCGAGCCCTCTTGGCATTCTTACTTGCTGGTGCCGGTCGTTGCGGCGGTGGGAACCCTCGTGGGCGTGGCGTTTCAAAAGTCCGCGCTCGGCTTGCGCGCCCGCCAAAGGAAATGGAGCGCCTTTCCAGCGTGGTTGCGTCCTGCCGTGGGCGGATTGGTTTGCTGGGCTTTGGGCGTGTTCGTGTTTTTTCAGACCGGAAAGCTCGGCGTGTTCGGCCTCGGCTATGACGACTTGTCGGAGGCGCTCGCAGGCAAACTGATTTGGCAGACGGCGGTGTTACTCCTGGTGGCAAAATTTGCGGCAACCGTCGCCTGCTACGGCATGGGCGGCTGCGGCGGTATCTTCTCGCCCACGTTGTTTTTCGGAGCAATGACTGGGTTGGGCATCGCGGGAATCGCGCAACCGGTCTTTTCATTGTCACCGGAAGGGGTGGCCATGCTCGCCATCGTCAGCATGAGCGCGACACTGGGAGCGGTGGTTCGCGCCCCCATCACGAGCATCTTAATCGTGTTCGAGATGACGCATCAATTCTCGCTGGTGCCGCCGCTGATGCTCGCGGCGTTGGTCAGTCAGGCCATAAGTCGGCGCCTGGCGCGTCATAATTTTTACGATGCGATGCTTGAACAGGATGGTCACGTCGTGGAACGTTTCGCCCCGCCGCGTGACTTGCGGGAATGGCAAAAGCAACCCGTCTCGCTTCTAGCTAACCCAAAACCCGTCGTTGTGTCTTCGCTGGAATTAAAGCAACTGCAACGCCTGTTGCAGCAGCATCCTTTCGAACGATTTCCGGTGGTCATTAGCGGCCGCATTCGCGGCGTGCTGACGCGGGAAGAAGCCATTCGCGCCGTCCGTGAGAAACGTCCGCCTGACTTGGCGGAGGCCACGATTTGCCAGCCTGAGTTTTCGTTGCGCGCTGTGGAAAGGCAGTTGGTCGAATCCAGGACCGGCATTATTTTACTACAGGAACAAGAGGGTAAATCGCTGGTCGGAATTTTGACGCTGCACGACATTCTTCGAGCACAGCAAGCCGCCGCCGAGGAAGGCTACATCTGAGACAGCTCATCGCCCGCGAGTTGAAGGTAAGCGCCAAAGGCGAGGCAACTCCGCTTTTCGAGGAACCGACGGGCTTGCGCTCTATGGCGACTTGCCAGCCCGGCAGGGTCGCGCGGTTCGGGCAGGCTGCTGGCACGGCTTGAAGTAGCCGACCAAGCCGTCCGTGGTTCGCCGGCCCATATAAAACCTGGCGGTTCTTGTAGTTGAACGCCTCGAGCCGCATCCCTACCTTCAGGCAGACAATGAACGCTCCGCTGCGAACGCATAGCAAAGTGGTCGGATACGCCCTCTGGATTTTTGGCTTCACGGGCAGCCACCGGTTTTACTATGGAAAACCGATCTCCGGCACGATCTGGTTTTTCACCGGCGGCTTATTGCTCATCGGCTGGATCGTCGACCTGTTCTTGATTCCGTCGATGGCGCGAGGCGCCGACCGACGCTATGTCATCGGCCCGGTGGATTATTCGATCGCGTGGATTCTCCTCACCTTCCTGGGCGTCTTCGGACTCCACCGCTTCTACCTGGGCAAATGGGTCACGGGCATTCTCTACCTGGTGACGGTTGGCCTGTTTGGCATCGGACTGATTTACGATTTTTGGACCCTCAATTCCCAAATAAACGAGCTGAACCTGAGCAACTAATCCCGGGAACAACATCCCATTAAAACCTCGGACCGGGTGTTCCTCGGCATCAGCGGGTCGGTCGTCGCGCTGAATCGCGCCACGGGCGGGCAGGCGCGGACCAACCGCCTCAAAGGCGCCGGCTTGGTCAGCGTTCTGGTCGAAACCGAGACGGTTCTTGCCGCCGGTGAGGGCGGCATCTACTGTCCTTCGGCATGCAAGATCGAACCTGCTTGACGAGCCTCTTCCTGGCCTGGGCGTGCCTGGGCGCGCCCTGCCTGGCCCAGCCCAGGAACATGATCGGCCGGCAGAGCCAGAACGAGGGGATGCTCGTGCTGCCGGCCCCCGGCAAGATCACCATCGATGGGGACCTGTCGGATTGGGATTTCAGCGGGCGCATCTGGGTGTTCGCCGACAAAGACGTCCGCCAGCGCTATTCGGTTGAGGTGGCGGCCCTGTGGGACGACGCGGCCCTGTACCTGGCCGCGAAGTGGAAAGATCCCACGCCGATGTACAACACCATCGACCCGGATTTCAACGTCGAGGACGGCTGGAAAAGCGACTCCTGGCAGATGCGGATCCGCACGGACCGCACCAGTTGGATCACGACCTGGTATTTCACGCCCAAGCAGATGCCGGTGATGCACATCGCCTACTGGAAAAACGAGGCCGACGAACGGTCCGGGCAGGAGGTGAAAGTCTATCACGCCAAGGAGGGGGGAACGGCTATGGGCGGCGGCACGGAGATGGCCTATCGCAAGGACGCTGACGGCAAAGGGTTCGCGCAGGAAATCCGCATACCGTGGTCCGTGTTGTACCGCCAGGCGCCGCGGATCGCCCCCGGGCTGACCTTTCGCATGGGCCTGGAGTTTCTTTGGGGCGACCCTACCGGGCGGACCTGGCCGATCCACCGATACGCCGACAATATGCAGCCGGGGGTCACCAGCCGGGAATTCTTCTGGAGCGAACGCGCGGCCTGGGGCGATATGAAACTGGCGGCCGCCGGCAAGGTCGAACCGCGCCGTTATGTGGACGACTCCCAGCGACTGGAGGGCATCGTGCCCATCCGCCTGAGCCTGCCGAAATCGGCGGCCAGGTTCACCGTGGCGCTCAACGACTCGACGGGGCGGCGGGCGCGCAATTTGGGCGGCGACCTGGCGCCCGAGGATTACCAGGTGGCCGCCGAAGGCGACACCCGAGTGGTGGAGGTGAAGTGGGACTGCCTGGACGATTGGGGCCGCCTGGTCGAACCGGGGACCTACCGCGCCCTGGGCCTCGCCCACGCCGGGCTGGGCGCCGAGTACGAGATGTGCTTCTACAACCCCGGCGCGCCGCCGTGGGCCACCCGCGACGGCAGCGGCGGCTGGGGCGCCGACCACGCCGCCCCCCAGTGCGTCGCCCGCGCGGGCGACTGGATGATCGTTTCGTGGGCCTTCGCCGAGGGCGGCAGCGGCATGATCGGTATCGGCCCCGACGGCCTGAAAAAATGGGGAGAAAAACGGGGAGCTTACGCCTTGGCGGCGGACGACAAATATGTTTACGCCATCACCGCCAGTTGGCAAACCCGAGGCCAGCTGTGCCGGCTGGCCAAAGGCGACGGGTCCTACCAGCCGTTCCTACTGGACGGCAAGGCGCGGCCGCTCGAACTGTCCCTCTCGGACTTGGGGATGGCCGAAAGCCCTTCGACCAGCGCCGAGCCGGGCGGCGGAACTCCGGCGCTGGCGGCCTGGGCGGGCAAGCTCCTCCTGGCAACTCCGGGCGGCCAGTTGGCCGTATTGGATGCCGCCTCCGCCAAGCTGCTCAAACTGCATCCTGTTCCGGGCCTCTCGGCCCTGGCGTCAGGCCCCGGTCTCGCGGGGCGCTGCTACGCGATCCAGCGCGGGAAGATCGTTTCGATCGACCTGGAGTCAGGCGCGGTTAGCGCCGTTGCCGCCTCCGACATCGCCCAGCCCGCGGCCATCGCGGTGGACAACGACGGCAACCTGGTAGTGGCTGACGCGGGACCCGACAGCCAGGTGAAGGCCTATGATGCCACCGGGAAGCGCGTGTACACCTGCGGCCAAAGAGGCGGCAGGCCGGTTCGCGGACCGTTCAACCCGCAGGCCATGGCGCGCATGAGTTCCGCGGCGGTGGACGCCAAAGGCGCGGCGTGGGTCGTGGAGAACTGGGACCTTCCCCGCCGCGTCAGCGTGTGGGGACGCGACGGCAAGCTGGTTCGCGACTACGTCGGCAACACCGGCTACAGCGGCACCGGCTGCTACCTGCACGACCAGCGGCCGGAGCTGGCCTACTGCGGGCCGGTCGAGATCCTGCTGGACAAGGCCGCCGCGACGTGGCGCGTTTCACAGGTGCTCTGGGCGCCCCAGAGCGCCACCGCATTGGACGCGGCCGGGGCCGCGCAAACCGGCGTTGAATGCTTCCCGATCGACACCGGCTCGGCGGTGCATCCTCAGCGGTTCGCCAGTTCCGCCAGCGGCCAGCCGCGGGAGTATCTCTATGCCCACGACCCCCGCGACGGCGGCGGGCACGTCATCTACATGGAACGCGGCGGCAAGTGGCAGCCCGTCGCGGCCGTGTGTCTGGCCGGACATATCTCCGGCGGCATCGACCACGATGGGCGCATCATCGCCCAACCCGGCGGCGAGTTCGCCGGCCTCAATGCCTTCGACGGGGTGTTCTGGAACGACAAGAACGCCGACGGGCGCGTCCAGCGCGACGAGTGCGTCATCGTCCCGGCCAAAGACCCGGGCGACCCGCCGAAGCAAACCCAGGCCCGGCGCGGAATCCCGGCGTTGTCCATGGACAACGGCTGGGGCGGGCGGATGGGGCGGGACCTGGCGTTTTATACCGACGGGCTCTGGCGCTTCCGGCCGACGAGCTTCAGCGCGGACGGGGCGCCGCTCTACGCCCCGGCCGGCATGGAACGATTCGGTCCCGAGGAGCGGGGCGACCTGGTGCCCGTGCCGGAGGACAATCTGCTGCTCTGCCTGAGCTTCAAGAACTACGCCGACCGGACCACCGGCATGCTGGGCATCGACGCCCAGACCGGGGCCGTGCGGTGGAGCTATCCGAACATCTTCCCCGGGGTTCATGGCTCGCACCGCGCCACGATGCCGGCCCCAGGGTTGCTTCTTGGGCCGCTCAAGATCTGCGGCGTGGCGGACATGGGCGACCCGATTGGCCGCGTGTTTCTCATGCGCGGCAACCTGGGCCAGGACTTTTTCATGACCACCGACGGCCTCTACGTGGGGGCGATGTTCCCGGACGGCCGGTTGCCTGGAGAATCTCTGCCGGACAAGGAGTCTTCGCTTCGCGGCCAGCCGATGGAGGCGTTTTCGCATGGCAGCGAGGCCTTCAACGGCTGGTTCGGGCGGCAAGCCGACGGCAAGGTTCGCATGACGACCGGCTTCCCGCGCGAGGCGGCCATGGTGCTGGAGGTTAAGGGCCTGGACGCGATCCGCCGCGTGGCGGGGCCGGAGGTGACGATCGATCACGAGACGATCCTACGCGCTGACGCCGCCAATGGCGTCCGCGCCCTGGCCGCCGCCAAGCCCAAGACCTATACCATCACCCGGCTGAGCGCCGCGCCCGATGTCGGCAAAGACCGCGACTGGTGGCGGAAACTGCCGGTCATGCCGATCGAACGACCCGGACTGACCGACAAGGCCGAGGTACGCCTGGCTTGCGACGGAACGAACCTGTACGCGATTTTCGAGGTGAACGACACGACGCCCTGGATCAACGAAGGCAAGGACTTCACCCGCCTGTTCAAGACCGGCGACGCTGTGGATATCCAGCTCGCTACGGGCGCGGACGCAAACGCGGCCCATCGGTCAGAGGTCGCCGCCGGCGACCTCCGCCTCGTCTTCGCCCCGCTGGAGGGCAAGCCCGCTGCGATTTTGATGCGGCCCGTCGACCCGACGGCGGCGAAGGAAAGCCAGGCGATCTATCACTCTCCCGTGGGCGACAAAAAGTTCGACCGGGTTGAGGTGCTCTCGGCGGCCCAGGTCAAAGTCGGCGTTCAGACCGGCCGCTATCATCTGGAGGCGGTATTGCCTTTGAAGGCGCTCGGCCTGGACGGCCCCGTTGCGGGGCGGACCCTTCGCGGGGATGTGGGCGTGATCTTCTCCGACGCCCAAGGCCGGAGCAATGCCGCGCGCATGTACTGGTCCAACCCCCATTCGAATCTCGTCAGCGATCTGCCGCTCGAAGCCTGGCTCTACCCGGCGACGTGGGGGGAACTCACTTTTGAATAGCCCGGGCCGCCCCATTTGCCGTTCCCTTTGACGGGACTCAGGCGCGGTGTAAGGTGTGTGCACTATATGAGCGATAATCAGTATTACGGACCTGGACAAAACTCGGCGGGAATGCGGCATTCCGGGGCGTCACCCAACAAGCGGCCGCGCAGCGATTGGGCCGGCGCGGGTATCTGGATCGCGCTTTTGTGGCTCGTCGCCTCGGTCCCGGTTCGGGCGGGATACGTCCCGATTACGGACTTTGCAAAAACGGGGAACGCCCAGGCCAACTTGCAATCCAGTTTTCCCGCGGGGCTCTATACTTCCACGAATTCGTTCGCCACTCCCTTTAACATCACTACCAACGCCAGCGGAAAGAACTACTCCGAGATTGTCGGCGCCGGTTCGACGCTGGTCATCAGCAATTTAAATCTCCCGAGCGTTGCCGAGGTGTTCACGCTGATGAACGCCTATTCGCCGGTCGCCGGCCCGCTGGCGTCGGTGGAATTCATCGGCAGCGCCGGCGCGGACCAGACCTTCACGCTGGTGGGCGGCGTGGAGCTTCGCGACTTCTTTCAAGGAAGTTGGGAGGACACGATCAATGGCGTCACCGCCCAGACCGCGTACCAGACCAATAGCGTCCAGGGCGCGGCCGGCACTGGAAACACGCAGACCGGTTTGACCGGCACCTACCGTTTGGACGAACAGAAGTTCACCCTCACGAACACGTTCCTTGGCCAATACCTTCGGACCATCAAAATAACCAATCTCAACGGCAATTCGACTCCATTCGTGGTCGGCATTACCGCCGAGGTGACCGCCCCGCTCTTGAGCATTTGGCGGGCGGGCGCGAACTCCGTCGTGGTCGCCTGGCCAGCGCTTCCCGGCGGTTGGACTTTGCAGCGGAACCCCTCGCTCGCGACTGCGAATTGGGAGGCGGTGACCAACGCGCCAAGCGTGTTCGACGGCGTGAATCGAGTCGTGATCACGCCGCTCGAGACCACCGGGTTCTTCCGCCTGAGCAGCCCCTAGCAACGGCGGCGGCAGCTCCGGAATCCCCGCTACCGGGCGGGGAAAAAAGCGCGCGTTGCGCGTCCCGTTACCCCGCCGATGAAGGAGCCTTTCGCGCCGGGCCTGTCCGCCGCGGCGCGGGTTATTCCACGCTGATCTTTTCGCCTTTGGCGTTTGGGCGCGAACGCCGTTCGATGCGGTCATCCAGGAGGGCGCGAAGGCCCTTGAGGAACTCGAGCCGCGCGGTCTCGAAGTGCCCGCGGGCCTCTTCCGGCGGTCCGAGCCGCCGGAGCAGTTCGGTCAAGGCCGGGCCCGCTCCCTGGCAGACGCAACCGCATCGGGCGGGTTCAGGATTCTGTTTTCGTTTTGGCTTTTTCGCATTCATGGTGTCTCCCGGAGTTCCACTATTAAAAGGCCGCCCTCGAGGCGGGCGCGGACGGGCGATAATCCCGCCATCGAGCTTGGCAGGCCAACGTGACGTCGCACCGTGCCGACCTCGACCACGAGTTCATCGCCTTTTTTGAACAACCCGACTTCGCCCTTGGCCGCGAAGGGCGCTTGAAGGCGCACCTCGTACACGCCATCACGCTTGCCGAAAGAGTAGGGCCGTGCGGCGCGCGTGACGGCGGCGGGGTCCTCCCGGCCCTGGTAGAGCTCGCCGGCGAGTTCGCGCAACCGGTCCAGGCCCAGGACCTCATGGCGGAAGAGCGGCACGCAGCGCATGGGCACGGGCGCGAAATAGGCTTCGACCTCCGCCAGGAACTTCGTTTGCGAGCGCCGCCACTCTTGGAAAAAGGGGTCCTGGACGTCGTCGGGCAGCACTCGATTCACCAGGACCTGGTCCACGGTCAGGCCATGCAGGGAAAAATACACGAAGGCCCGCTGGGTCTCGCGCACCACCATCTTCTCGGCGTTGGTGACCAGCCGCACGCTGGTCACGCGCGGATCTTCCAGCAGTTGGTCGATGCCCTCGATGCGGGTGAAGAGGTCCTTGATGCTGGCGAAATAGCTGTCCGGCGGCAGTTCGAAGGGCGCGACCCGGTTGGCGATCGGGCGTACCGCCTTGAGGACCCCGCGTTGGATGGGAAAGATGTGCTGCATGTACCACTTCATGGTGGTGGGCATCGAGACAAAACGCAGGCTCTCCCCGGTGGGCGCACAGTCCAGCACAATGACGTCGTAGCGCTTTTCCTTGTGCCAATCATTGATATAAAGCAGGGCGCTGAGTTCCTCCATGCCCGGGAAGATAGCCATTTCGTCGGCCTCGACATCGCTCAGGCCGGAAGTGCGCAGCAGGGAACTGATGTACGACCAGATCCGATGCCAATTGCGTTTGATCTCCTTCTGGATATTGACTTCGTGGATCCAGAGGCGGTCAGAGATTAGATAGGGGTCCGAGGTCTTTGCGTCGAACAAACCGGACTCCAGGTCGAAGGCATCGGCCAGGGAATGGGCCGGGTCCACGCTCATGACGAGGGTGCGATAGCCCAGTTCCGCCAGGCGGGTTCCCGTGGCCGCCGAGAGACTGGTCTTGCCCACGCCACCCTTGCCGCTAAATAAAAGGATGCGCACAAACCCCAGCATACGCCCGGGCCGCCCTCGCGCCAATCCTAAAGGACAAGCTTGACATATTATCGCGAGACGATAAATTGAAACAGTGATTGCCAGTTTCGCTTGCCGAAAAACGGAGCGGTTGTGGCAACGGCGGCGTGACCATGGCCTGCCGCCTCAGATTGAGCGCGCGGCCTTGAGGAAACTCACGCAGATCGATCGCTCTCGCGAGCTACGCGACCTGTCGGTCCCGCCCGGCAACCATTTAGAGAGCTTGAAAGGTGATCGCGCGGGCCAGCACAGCGTGCGCATCAACGACCAGCGGCGCGTGTGCTTCCGCTGGCGCGGTGAAGACGCCCATGGCGTCGAAATCGTGGATTATCATTAGCATGACCAAGACCAAGAAATTAGCTCCGGTGCATCCCGGAGAAATCCTACTCCACGACTTCATGGAGCCGCTGAAGCTAACCCAATCCGCTCTCGCCAAAGCCATTGGCGTTACCCCCATGCGTGTGAGTCAGATCGTCCGCGGCCAGCGGACCGTCACCGCTGACACCGCCTTGCGCCTTTCGCGCTATTTCGGCACCCGCCCCCAGTGGTGGATGGACTTGCAGACTCACTACGAGCTGGAAAAGGCCACCGATGAGCTTGAAGCCCGCATTACTCTGACTGTGAAGCCGCGCTCCTCGGGGTTGATTACGGCTTAAGGAACCGCACCGCATTCTGCGCGGCGTTCACGATTCGGGCGGGACAAAGTCCCAGGAAGAGCATCCCCAGGACGCAGGCATAAAGCGACAACCGAATGGGCATCGAGGGGGTGATGGGCGTCAGGTCAGCGGCATCCCGGGACCAGAAGATGGCGCGGATGACGCCAAAGTAATAGTAAAGCGAGATCACCACGCCCGCCAATGCGGTGAAGGCCAGGCAGTAATAGCCGGGATGCGCGGGAGCGGCCTCCAGAATGGAACGGAGGAGGAGGAACTTGCCGAAAAAGCCGGGCAGGGGCGGGATGCCGGCCAAGGAAACCATCGCCATGGTCAGGGTGAAGGCCAGGAGCGGCGAGCGCTGGTGCAACCCGGCCAGGGCGCTGATGTCTTCGCCCTCCACCTGGCGCAGCACCACGCAGATCACCATGAAGGCGCCCAACACCGTGAAGAGGTAGCCGCAGAGGTAGTACAGCACGGCCGCCTGGCCGAGGAGGCTCAGGGCCGCAACACCCATAAGCAGGTAGCCGGCATGGGCGATACTCGAGTAGCCGAGCAAGCGCTTGAGGTTGCGCTGGGGAATGGCGCAGAGGTTGCCGTAGAGAATGGTGATGCCCGAGATGACGATGAGCAGGTCGCGCCACTGCTCCGTCACCGCCGGCACGGCGCTAAAGAGCACGCGGAGCAGCAGGACAAAGCCCGCCGCCTTGCTGCCGACCGCCAGGAATGCCGTCGTGGGCGTAGGCGACCCCTGATAAACGTCCGGCGCCCAGACTTGGAAGGGAAACGCGGCGATCTTGAATCCGAGCCCCACGATTACGAGCAGGAGGCCGAAAAGAAAAATCCGGTTCGAGCTGTGTTGGGCGGCGACCGCAGCCAGTTCGCCAAAATTCAGTTTGCCGGAAATTCCAGACACCAGCGCGATGCCAAACACCGTGAACGAAGTGGAGAGAGCGCCGATGATGAGGTACTTCACCCCCGCTTCCAAGGAGGCCATGCGGCTGCGTTGAAAGCTGGTCAGCACATAAAAAGTGACGGTGATCAGTTCGAGGGAAACAAACAGGAGCGAAAAGTCATTCGCGGAGGAAGCGAACATCATGCCCGCCAGGGCGAACAGGATCAGGGAATAATACTCGGAAATACCGGCCTCGATCCGGTCGGCAAACTCGACCGACATCAGCAGGACAAGAATCGCGGCGGCGAGAAAGAACCGCTTAAAAAACAGGGCCAGTCCATCGAGAACGTACACGTCGCTGAAGGCATAACCGACGCCGCCCGGGGGAAGTCTGAAGGCCAGGAAGCTATAAATTAGAACGGCGCCGAGCCCGGCGGCGGCGGCGCAGCCCAGCTTGCGCCGGGCGGGTCCCGGCAGCCAAAGGTCCGCCAGGAGCAGGGCCAGTCCGAGGCCGATCACCAACCATTCGTGGGTTAAGAGAGCGAGGTTCATCAGGGGCGAGCAACGGTTTGCGACTGATTAAAGGCCAGGGGTTCACTCGGCGCGGACAGAAGCGGAGGGGACCGGAGGGCTGACGCCGGCGTCGCCAGGTACGGCGCCAGGACGCGTTGTCTCACGCTGGGCTCGATCTTGTCGGTCAAAAGCCGGGGACCGAAGCCAAAGACCAGCAGGCTGGTCAGCAGGATGAGGAAGGGCAGCTTGCGCCAAAGATGCGGGGCATCGGTCACGCGCGCCCATTTCTCCGGAAGCGGGCCATGGAAGACGGTCCGCATGGCGCGCAACATATAGACCGCCCCGAGGATCAGCGCTCCCCAGCAAGCCAGGACGGTGACCAACTTGGAGGTCTGCCAGGCGCCGAACAGGACGGTCACTTCGCCGGCGAAGTTCGCAAATCCCGGAAGACCGCATCCGGCAAAGGCCGCCATCATCAACGCGGCGCCGATGAAAGGCAGCCGGCGCAGCAGGCCGCCGAGTTGGTCCATTTGCAAGGTGCCGGTTTGCTGGTAGAGGTAGCCGTTCAAGCCGAAGGTCAAAGCCGCGAGAAAGCCGTGCGCGATCATCACCAACACCGCGCCGGTCACACCGACCAGATTCAGCGTCGCGATGCCGAGAAAGACAAAACCCATGTGGGCCACGCTCGCATAGCCCGCGAGCCAATTGAGGTCTTTCTGCCGCATGGCGACCCAGCCGCAATAGACCAGGTTGCCCAGGCAAAGCCAGGCCAGGATGGGCATCCAATGCCGCGCGGCATCGGGCATCAGCGGCAAGGCAACGCGGATCAGGCCGTAAAGCCCGAACTTTTTCAACACGCCCGCATGGAGCATGGCCGTGGCGCTGGGGGCTGAACTGTAGCCCAGCGGCGCCCAGGTATGGAAGGGCCACAGGGAGACCAGGATGCCGAAGCCGAAGAGCAGCAGCGGGAAAACCAACCGTTGCGTGGCGTCCGGAAGCGGATGTTCCCGAGCGCGCTCGATGAGTTTGGGGATATCGAACGTGTTGGCGCCCGATTGCAGATAGAGCGCGATGATGCCAAGGAGGGCAATCAAAGCGCCAAGACTCAAGTAGAGCGTGATCTGGAAGGTGGCATAGTTCTTCTCGAGTCCCCGGCCCCAAACCCCGATCATGATGAAGGTGGGCACCAGCGCCAATTCGTGGAAAAAATAGAACAGGAACAGGTCGAGAGAAGCGAAGGCGCCCAGGATGCCGCCGGACATGACCAGCAGCAGGATATAAAACTCTTTCTGCCGATCCTTGATTTCCCAGGAGACGCAGGCGGCGGCGAAGGCGACGAGGGCGCCCATGAGGATGAGTCCGACGTTGATCCCATCCACGCCCACGTGGTAGCTGATACCCAGGGCGCTTACCCAGGGGACCTGTTGCTCGAATTGGTAACCGTCCACGCCGGTTTGAAAGGTGATGAACAGCCAGAGGGCCAGCACGGCGGAGACGAACGTTGCGAGCAGCGCCCCGGCGCGCAGAAGCACCGCGAAATTGCGCGGCACCAGCGCGAGCGCCAAGGCCGCTATCAGCGGCGCGCCGAGGATGTAGGTAAGGAGAGACATGGTGGGTTATCTCAGCGTGAAATAGAGGAGAAAGGCCACGCCCAGAACGAACATGAAGGCGTAGGTTTGGAGGTTGCCGGTCTGTACCAGCCGAAGCGCGCGCCCGGCCAATTCGGTCGTGCCGTGAACGCCTCGCACGCCCAGTCCGGCGATCAGCCATCGGTCAATCCACCCGGCAATCGCCGCCAGAAAATCATGGGGACGGATGAACAGGACCTCATAGATTTCATCCCAATAGAACCGATTTCTCATCGCCTTGGAGAGCCCGCCCAACCGGTCCGGCAACGGGTCTTTCGCGGCTTTGCCGTAAAGCGACCAGGCGGCGGCGATGCCCAGGGCCGCGGCCAGAAGGCCGATCCCCGCGGCCACCGGCGCTTCCTTAAACGGGGCGATGAGTTGCTCCAAAGTGGAGAGGGCGTGTTCTTCGCGTCCCGCCGCAAAATGCCGGCCATAGATGTTCTCGATGCCGATGAATCCGCCGATCACGCTCAACACCGCCAGGAGGCGAAGCGGCCACACCATCACCGGAGCAGATTCGCGCGCATGGCCAGAAGCGGCGGACCGGCTCGGTCCGAGGAACACCACAAACACCAGGCGAAACATATAGAACGCCGTCAACGCGGCCACCAGGGCGCCGAGGGCGAACAGGGGGTAGTTGGGTTGCGCCCAGGCCAGGCCGAGGATGCTGTCCTTGCTGTAAAAACCGCTGAACGGCGGCACGCCGGCCAGCGCCAGCGTCCCCGCCAGGAAGGTCAGGAAAGTCACCGGCATCTTCGCGCGCAGCCCGCCCATCTTCCAGATGTCCTGCTCGTGATGGAGGCCCAGGATCACCGAACCGGCGCCCAGGAAGAGCAGCGCCTTGAAGAAGGCGTGGGTCGTGAGATGGAACATGGAGGCCGTGGGACCGGCCATGCCCGCCAAACCGACGCCCATGACCATGTAACCCAACTGCGAAAGGGTCGAGTAGGCCAGGATGCGCTTGATGTCATCCTGTTGGACGGCGATGACGGCCGCGAGCAACGCCGTGAACCCGCCAATCCAGGCGATGACCTGCAATGCGGCGGGGTCGAGCAGGAAGAAAACGCGGCACAACATATAGACGCCGGCGGCGACCATCGTGGCGGCGTGGATAAGGGCGCTGACAGGCGTGGGGCCTTCCATGGCGTCCGGCAGCCAGACATGCAGGGGGAATTGGGCGCTCTTGCCCACCGCGCCGCAGAAGATCAACAGCCCGGCGGCGGTCGCGACCGCGCCGAGAGCGTCGCGATCCCTCTTAAGTGTTTCTTCGAGGGCGCTGAAGTTCAGCGAATGGAGCGCGAGCCAGACCGTCAAGATCCCCAGCAGAAAGCCAAAGTCACCCAGGCGATTGGCGAGAAAAGCCTTCTTCCCGGCGTCCGCGGCGGCGGGACGCTCGAACCAGAAACCAATTAACAAATAGCTGGAGACGCCCACCAACTCCCAGAAGATGAACAGCTCGATGAAATTGTTGGCCAGCACGATGCCCAGCATCGAGAAGGTAAACAAGCTCAGGCAGGCAAAGAACCGGGAAAAGCCGGGATCTTCGCGCATGTAGCCCCAGGAATACACGTGGATGGCGCCGGCCACTCCCGTAACCATAAGCATCATCAGGAGACTCAACGGATCGAGACGCAAACCGAAATCGACATGGAGCGCGTCCACCGCCAACCAGGTAAACTGGACATCGGGGCGGGCGTCCCAGCCGGTCGAACCGATGAGGATCAGGCTCAAAACGAACCCGGCAACCACGGCGCCGATGGAGAGGCCGGCGCTCAGAGAGCGGTTGCGTTGCGTGAACAGGGTGATGAGCACCGCGGCGGCGAGCGGGAGGAAAAGGATAATCCAGGGCAGCGGGTTCATAGTTGGGTCGCGTTCAGGGTTCTGAGGGCCGGCGGGCTAGAGCTTGAGCGAGGTCAGGTCCTCAACCTGAACGGTTTGACGTTTGCGGTAGAGCGCGACAATCAACGCAAGGCCCACGGCCACCTCGGCGGCGGCCACGGTGATGATGAAAAAAACGAAGACCTGGCCGTTGGGGTTGTCGTTGAAGCGCGAGAAGGCCACCAGGGCGAGGTTGGCGGCGTTGAGCATCAATTCGAGCGACATGTAGATGACCAGCACGTTGCGCCGGACCAGCACGCCCAAGAGCCCGAGCGCGAAGAGCAGCCCGCTCACCACCAGGTAATGTTCCAGGCCGATCGTCATCGCAGGTCCTTTTTGCTGAGCAGAATCACCCCCACCATCGCCACCAGGAGCAACACCGAGATCACCTCGAAGGGCAGGGCGTATTGGCGGAACAGCAGCTTGCCCAAATTGACGGCGCCGCCCACCAGGGTGGGCGAGGCCGACGGGCTCAGTTCCGATTTGAAAAGGCTTTGCAGGAAGAGGAATAAGAACGCGCCCACGGCCACCCCGCCGAGCGCGGCGCCCGGCTTGTTGATTTTCCGCCGTTCCTCGGTTTTCAAATCCAGGAGCATGATCACGAACAGAAACAGGACCATGACGGCGCCGGCATAGACCAGCACCTGGACGGCGGCCAGGAAGAAGGCTTGCAGGAGCACAAACAGGCCGGCCAGCGAAACCATGGTCAGCACCAGGAACATGGCGCTGGTCACGGGGCTGCGGCTGAACGGGTTGGCAATAACCAGGAAGCCGAACACCAGCGTCAGCGCGGCAAAAACATAAAACAGCATGTCGGGCATCGTCATCGTCGTTTCATTCTCGCAAACTCAATTCCTCTTCCTCCTCATGGCGTCAAACCCTGCGCCCGCGCCTCATCGGCCTTCCGCTTCCACTTCCCGATCTTATCCTGATGGACGCCCCCCAAAGCGAGCAATTTTTCTTTGTCGTAGATCATCTCCGCCCGGCTCAGGCCGGTCAGGGAATAGTCCTTCATGAGGAAGATGGCTTCCTCGGGACATACCTCCTGGCAGAACCCGCAGAAGATGCAGCGGAGCATGTTGATCTCGAATTCCTTGGGGGCCTTTTCGACGTTGCCGGCTTCGGGCGCGCCGCTTGGACCGGGCGGGGTGATGCGAATCGCCTTGGGCGGGCAGACGAACTCGCACAATTGGCAGGACACGCACTTGGCGCGCCCCTCTTGATCCTTCACCAGGTAAGGCGCGCCGCGGTAGCCTTCCGGCACCACCCAGCGCTCCTCCGGGTATTGCATCGTGACTTTCTTCCGGAAGAAGTGGCGGATGCTGATCTTGAACCCGCCGATGATGGCCGGGAGGTACATCCGCTCCCAAAAAGTGAGTTTTTTGCGGGGAATAATCATGCGGACTATCGTGGCTCCTTAATCCACAGCCAGACCGCCGTGATCACGATGTTGGCCAGCGCGAGCGGGACGAACCGGCGCCAGCCGAGGTCCATCAGTTGGTCGTAACGGAAGCGCGGCCACATCCAGCGCACCCAAATAATCATGAACTCTACGCACACCATCTTCGCCAGGAAGATGCCGATATGAACCAAGCCGATGCCATAGGATCGGGCTGGCTGATCGAGGCCCGCGAAGGGCAGGCTCCATCCGCCCAGGAACAGGGTGACCAGCAGGGCTGAGGAAGCGGTCATCGCGGCGTACTCGGCCATGAAGAACAGCGCGAACTTCATGGAGCTGTACTCGACATTATACCCGCCGGCGAGCTCCTGCTCCGCTTCGGGCATGTCAAACGGCAGGCGGTTGGTCTCGGCAAACATGGCGGCCAGGAAGATCCCAAACGCCAGGGGTTGGCTGAAGATCAGCCATTGGGAAAAACCGCCGGCCTGGTTTTGAACGACATCGCCCAGGTTCAGGCTGCCGGTGATAAGGAAGAGGGGAATGACCGACAAACCCATGGCGATCTCGTAGGAGATCATCTGGGCGGAGGAGCGGATGCCGCCAAGGAAGGGGTACTTGGAATTCGCCGCGTAACCGGCTAGAACGATGCCATAGACTCCCAGGGAAACGATCCCGAAGGTGTAGAGCACGCCCACGTTCAGGTCAGCGATCACCATTTTCTCGCGCCCCATGAGGGAACCGAACGGGATGATCGCCACTGTCATCAGGCTGGGAATCATCACAATGGCGGGCGCCAGCCAGAAATAGATCTTGCGCACGTGACCGGGAGTGAGGTCCTCCTTGAAGAAGGATTTCACGGCGTCGGCCGCGGGCTGCAACAGGCCGGCAAAGCCAACGCGGTTCGGGCCGCGGCGATCCTGGATGGCGGCTGAAACCTTCCGTTCCACCCACACGGCGTAAGCGACGATGAACATCAGGACGGAGAAAACCCCGAGGATTTTCACCGCGCTGAAGAAGGTGAATTGCCAAAAGGGCGGCAAGTGGTCGATCCAGGTCATGGCAACGATATCCTCACAGTGACGCCGGTATCGCCCAATCCGGCCCAGGTCCGGCCCTGAAAGGCGGTCACCTCGCCGGCCATCTGGTTGAACAAACCCTCCAGGGTCGCGAAGCCACCCTGGCCGGTGACATTGAACACCCACTCGCGCAGGAATTCCCACTCCGGGCGGGCGTCCCCGCGGGGCTCAACGGCCTTCATGAATTTCTGAACCCGGCCCTTGGCGTTGGTGAAGGTGCCGCGTTTCTCGGCATGGGCGCAGCCCGGCAGCAAATAATGCGCGAGCGGCGTCGTTTGATTCGGGAGGATATCGCTCACCACGAGCAACTCCAGCTTGCCGAGCAGGTCCGCGCCTATCCCGTGGCGAGTCACATCTTCGCCAAACACAATCAGGGTCCGGATCCGTCCCGCGCGAATACCCTCGGCGATCCGGGGCAGGTTCGATCCCATCGGTTCGGCGGCGATGCCGGTCAACTGCGCGCCGGCGCTGTTCGGGTTACGGTCGGGGTTCACCAACAATTTGTCCCCCTCCCCAACGCGCGGAACCGAGTCGGTCACGGCCCCCAATTTCCGGGCCAATTTCGCCAGGAGGTAAAGCTCCTCGTTGGTCTGCCTGGCCGAAGCGATGATGGCGGCGGACCCCGCCGGAACCTGCTTGAGCTTTTCCGAAATCTCTCGGGTCGCCGAAGCCCATTCGCGAGCGTCGGCCGCCTTCTGACCCGCGATGCTGACGAGTCGATCCGCCCGGCCGATCCAACGATAATTGAGCCGGCCCGAATCGCACATCCACGCCCCGTTGACCGCGTCGTTTTCCCGCGGCTCGTACCGGTAAACCTTATCCTCGCGCGAACCGATCACGGTGTTACACCCGGTGGCGCAACTACTGCAGAGGCTCTTGGTTTCCTTAAGAAACCAGACGCGCATTTGGAAACGAAAGTCTCTCGAGGTCAGCGCTCCGACCGGACAGATATCCACGGTGTTCAGCGTGTAATTATTGTCGAAAACCTTGCCCGGGTAGGCCGTGAGCGTGTTATGACTGCCGCGGTTGACGATCCCCAGGGCGTCATCGCCCACAATATCGCGCGTGAACCGGATGCAACGAGTGCAGAGGATGCACCGCTCGTCATCGAGAACGATGCGGGGTCCAAGCTCAACCCGCTTGGGTTTGTGAACCTTGGTCTCGGCGAAACGGCTCTGCGCTTGCCCGTAGTCCACCGAGTATTCCTGGAGCTTGCACTCGCCGGCCTGGTCGCAAATCGGGCAATCCAGCGGATGGTTGATCAGGAGGAACTCGAGCACGCCTTCGCGCATCTGCTGGACGGCCGGGGTCTGCGTGTAGATCTCCATGCCGGGCGAGAGCGGGGTGGCGCAGGCGATGGCGGGGCGCGGCGACTTCGCCACCTTGGGCGAGCCGTCCGGGTTCAGGATCGGCTTCCGATCCGGACCGACGGCGGGAGTCCCGAACTCGACCAGGCACATTCGACAGTTGCCGGCGACCGGCAGCTTGGGATGGTAGCAATAGTGCGGCACCATGACCCCGGCGGCGAAGCAAGCCTGGATCATGGTCGCCGGGACCGGCTTGCCCGATACCGGGTCCGGCGAGGTCTTCGGCACCTCGACCGCAATGCCATCCACCCTCACCTTGATCGTATCGACCGGTGGCGGGGCGGGCTTTGTTTCGGTGGTTGAACCCATACTTCTCAACTCAGTCTATTTTTCCAGTAATCAGGTTCACAACTCAGGCGCGCGACGGCAAAGAGACTGACAGGCATAATAATTTGCCCTGGAAACAGGTTCAACTGCCGCTTCACATTCGTAAAACAATGGTTTCATGTTATAGCCCGCTCTCCCGCTTTCACCCGCTTCTCTTCATCCGCCGCCCCCCGGGCGACAAACTCATCCTTGAACTTGCCCACAAAACTCTGGACGGGCCAAGCGCAAGCTTCGCCAAAGGCGCAGATGGTGCGCCCGCCCGGGATGTTGTCCGCGATCTTGAGCAGGTAATCGGCATCGAGGGCGCGGCCTTCCCCATGGCTGAGGCGATGAAGAGCCTTGGCCATCCACAACGAGCCTTCGCGACAGGGCGTGCATTGGCCGCAGCTTTCGTGGGCGTAGAACTCCGAAATATTGGCCAGGGCCGCGACGATATCTGCGGAGTCATCCAACACGATGATCGCGCCCGACCCGGACATGCTGCCCGCCGCGATCAACGAATCGAAATCATAGGGCAACTCGAGCAGGTCCAACTCCTTCACGACCTCCTGGCCGTCCGGGCCGCGGCGCTTGAGTTTGAACTTTTCGCCCGCCTTGAAAACCTTGGCCGAAGATCCGCCGGGAATAACCGCCTTGAGTTTTCGCCCTTCGCGAAGGCCGCCGCCGAACACCGGATCGTTGATGAGTTCCCCGATGGTGACTTTGCCCACCTCGACCTCGTAATACCCCGGCTTGCGGACATGGCCGCTGATGCTGACGATGCGCGTGCCGGTATTGTTCGGCGCGCCGAGTTTGGCGTATTCCGCCGCGCCCATCGCCACGATGTGCTTGACCGCGCACAAGGTTTCGACGTTGTTGACAATGGTCGGGCACTGATAGAGGCCGAGCACGGCCGGAAAGTAGGGAGGCTTGATGCGCGGATAGGCGCGCTTGCCTTCGAGGGACTCGATCAGGCCCGTCTCCTCGCCGCAGATGTAGGCGCCGGCGCCCCGGTGGACATGGATCTCAAGGTCGTAGCCGCTCCCCAGGATGTTCTGTCCCAGGAACCCCTTTTCCCGCGCCTCTTTGAGCGTTCGGTTGAGGAGCTTCGCCCCCTCCGCAAATTCGCCGCGGATGTAGATATAGGCGAGATGAACATCATTGGCGAAGCAGGAGAGGATCATCCCCTCGACCATCTGGTGCGGATCTTTATGGAGGATCTGCTTGTCCTTGAAGGTGCCCGGCTCGGACTCATCCGCGTTGCAAATCAGGTAAATGGGCTTGCCGCTCTTGCGGTCCACGAACGACCACTTGAGACCGCAGGAAAACCCAGCGCCCCCCCGTCCGCGCAAACCGGACAGGCGCACTTCCTCCCTAATCCACTCGGCTGCGCTCAAGGTCCTTCCGTCCGGCAGCGTCTTGGGCCCCAGCGTCAAGCCCTTCTTGAGCGTCTCGTATCCGCCGTGGCGCAAATAGCAGCCGAGGTCCGGGGTGTAGCCCGGTTCGTCGGCGCGCTTGAGGATTAACCTATATTCTTGCGGCATGTTAGGGGGCGACAACAACCAAATTCAGGAGCTTGACTCTTCGCGTGAAATCTCTAATCTAAGGTCACTCGTTTGCCCGATGGTGTAACGGTAGCACAGCAGACTCTGGATCTGTTTGTCATGGTTCAAATCCATGTCGGGCAGCCATTTTGCTTTCATTGGGCCTCCCGTAAGATTTCCTCCGCTTTTTTTTCGGTCACCCCTTCATGAAAGGCCTCGTTGCACATCATAACCGGGGCGGTGCCGCAACTGGCCAGGCACTCGACGAACTCGACGGTGTATTTGCCGTCCGGGGTGGTTTGGGGGCCATGCCGGCGCGGATCCAGGCCGAGCCGCTTGCAGAAGTATTCATGCAACTCGTAGCAACCGCCGAGAGCGCAGCTCAAAGTCCGGCAAATTCGCAGGTGGAACCGGCCCACCCGTTTTTGGTGGAACATCGGGTAAAAAGTGACCAATTCATAAACATTGATGGGCTGCAATTCGAGCTTGGCGGCGATCCATTCGACCGCCTGGCGCGAAATAAAGCCAAATTGGTCCTGCATGGCATGCAGCAACATGAGCGAGGCGCTGCGCTTCCGCGGATAATGGGTGATCAGTTCATCGATTTCCGCCGCCAAGGGCGCCGGAACAGCGAAGTCCGCCTGGTCGAGGAGTTGATTCGGGATGGGTTGGGTGTTAGTTAGGTCCATCGGGCCTGGGGCGGGGAGGGATCACCCCCGCAATTCTGATTACGGCAACCGCGCGTCAAGGGCGAAAAGCGGCCGCCCTGATCATTAACCGCGTCCTGGTAGAGCGTGAGCGAGTCAATGTTCATCGGTCGCACTCCCCCATGACGAAATCGAACGAGCCAAGAATGGCCACGACATCGCTGACCATGTGGCCGGGCAAGAGGCGCGGCAAAATGCTCAGGTTTACGAATGAAGGCGAGCGGATCTTCAGCCGGTAGGGCGTGCCGCCGCCTTTGCTGAAGATATAGAAACCCAACTCCCCCTTCGGGTTCTCATGGCCGAAGTAGATCTCCCCGGGCGGGGCGTTTACCCCCTGGGTCACATTAAGGAAATGGTGGATCAACTCCTCCATGCGGGTCAGCACCCGGTCCTTGGGCGGCAACGCGATCTTCCCATCCGCGATGTTGACCGGGCCGCCCGGTAATTTGTCCAGGCATTGGCGAACGAGGCGCACGCTCTGTCGCATCTCCTCCATCCGGACCAGGTAACGATCATAGCTATCCCCCGCCGTCCCGGCCGGGACATCAAACTCCAGTTGGTCGTAAACGAGGTAGGGCTGCGCCTTGCGCAAGTCGTGGTCAATCCCGCTGCCGCGGAGGTTCGGGCCGGTCAACCCGAAGTCAATCGCATCCGCGCGCGAAATCACCCCGACGCCTTGCGTGCGGTCCACGAAGATCCGGTTCCGGTTGAGGAACGTCTCGGTTTCATCGATGTTGGTCAGCACCTCCTCGCAAAATTTCCGGCACTGCTCGATCCATCCCGGCGGCAGGTCCCGCGAAAGGCCGCCGATGCGGGTGTAACTGGTCGTAAACCGGGCGCCGCTCAGAGATTCGCACAAGTTGTGGATCTTCTCGCGCTCCGTAAAGGTGTGGAGGAACACGGTCAGCGCGCCCAAATCCATGGCGTAGCAGCCGACCCCCAGCAAATGGCTGGAAATACGCGCCAACTCCGCGCAGATGACCCGGATGAACTGGCAACGAGGGGGCAATTGCTTATCGATCCCGAGCAACTTCTCCACCGCCAGCGCATAGGCCACGTTGTTAGCCAAAGGCGCGAGGTAATCCAGCCGGTCCGTATAGGGCACGAACTGGGAGTAGGTCATGTTTTCGGCGATCTTCTCGTCGCCCCGGTGGAGATAACCCACCTCCGGCATCGCCTTGGTGATCATCTCGCCGTCCAACTCGAGCACGATGCGCAGCACGCCGTGGGTGGACGGATGGGACGGCCCCATGTTGAGGATCATCCTCTCGCCGGGAAAATCGGCCAATTCGTCCGCCGACGGGTTTGCCCGGGCCGACGCCTGCATCGACTCGGCCGCCTTGGCGGCCGAATCGGTGATTTCGATGTCGCGTACTTCGGCCATGCTATTGGTTTTGATCGACCGCGCCGCGCCCGGAGCTGTGGTCATGCCGGTCTTCAGTCACCTGGCGCAACTCTGGAGCGCCCTTGGTTTCGACCGGCTCATTTTCCGGAAGCCGCCCGCGAGGTTCCCGCTCGATGGTATCTTTGCCGCCAGCCACGGTAACAAACGGTCCGCCCACCAGGGGCGCGGCCTGGGTGAAAGCCAATTCCGGCACATCGGTCGGTTTGCCGGACAGGGGAAAATCCTTGCGCAACGGGTTATGCGGGTAGCCTTCCCACATCAGGATTCGGCGCAGATCCGGGTGGCCGCGGAAGCGCAACCCCATCATGTCGTATATCTCGCGCTCATGCCAATTGGCCGTCTGCCAAACGCCGCTGACGGTGGGCAACTCGCCCTTTTCCTCGCTCACGTCGGTCTTCAGTCGCGCGTAGCAATGATGGCCGTAGCCATAGAGGTGATAGATCAGCGTGAACCGCGGGTCATCGCCGTAATTGTCCACGCTGGTAATGTCCACCAGGTAATCGAAGCCCAGTTCCGTTTTCGCAAAGGCGCACACCTCGGCCATCCGTTCGGCGTCGGCGACCCGGAGGGTCAGCTCGCCACGAAACTCGACCGGCCCGGAAACCAGGCTGGCAAATCGTTCCCGCAGGCGGTTGGCTAGTTCAAGAGCAGTGGCCATGATCAATGGGAGGGCTTCAGGCCACTTTGAGCGTGGCGATGACGGGCTCCTTGGCGATGACTTGCTCTTGGAGTTTAATGAGCGCGTCCAATAGGGCTTCCGGCCGCGGCGGACAGCCTGCGACGTAAACATTGACCGGCAGTATCCGGTCCACGCCCTGAAGGACGGAATAGCTTCGGTACATCCCCCCGGTCGAGGCGCAGGCGCCCATGGCGATCACCCATTTGGGCTCCGTCATCTGGTCATAGACCCGCTTGACCACCCGCGCCATCTTATAGGTCACGGTGCCGGAGACAATCATGACGTCGGACTGACGCGGGGAAAACCGCATCACTTCGGCGCCAAACCGCGAAATATCGTAACGGCTGGCGCCCGCCGCCATCAACTCAATGGCGCAACAAGCCAATCCCATTGGCATGGGCCAGACGGAATTCTTCCGAAACCAGTTCAGAGCCGCGTCGAGGCGGGTCACGACCAAGTCGCCTTCCACCTTCGAGTTATAGCCGATTTCTGATGATGTACGCACAGTTGCCGCCTGGGGGCATTGCCCCGGGCAATGCAACCTATCAATAGGATTGAACCAGGGCAAGCCGAATTTCTTCAGCAATTTCTCGCGGTTATCAGAAAATGCTCCTGTCCGGTTAGCGCAGTTCTTATTGTCTGGCGCGGCCTCCCCGCGCCAGCGGGCGACCTCCGCCAGCGCCGCGGGCCGCTGAATGTCGGGCGCCAAGAGCTGTTAAGCAGGAGAGGAGAATACCCAATCTCGTTCACGGAGGGGGATGATGAGACTGCCTACGGCGCGGGTTGTGAAGCCGAACTGAGAACTGGTACTTTGGGAACGCAGGGGGCGGCGCGCGTCGGCCCTGCCTTGGGAGACGTTCTCGCGACGCGCGGTTTCTTTGACGCAGGCAAAGCGGGCGAGTTTCCGGGATAGCATAGCCATCCCTCTAATCCGGTCCAGGCTTGCCGACCCGCGCTAAACCGGCTATTCAGGCGGCATGGATGCCCGCGAAGCTCTGGTGGCGTTGAATCTGATCAGCGGTGTCGGATCGGTGCGCGCGCGGCAATTGCTCGAACATTTTGGCGAGGCGCCGCTCGTGTTGTCCGCCTCGCGCCAGCAATTGCTACAGGCGCGCGGCATTGGGGAGGAAACGGCGGAGGCCATCGCGACCTGGGAAAAGACCATTGACCTGGCGGCGGAGTTGAAGCGCATCGAGGAATTTGGGTGCCGCGTTCTGATCCAGACGGACCCGGAATACCCCGAGTTATTGCGCCAAATTTACGACCCGCCCGTGGTGCTTTATATCAAAGGCCAGTTGCTTCCCAAGGACAAGAACGCCGTGGCGATGGTGGGTTCGCGGATGACCACGCATTACGGGTTGGAGGTGGCGCGCAAGCTGGGCTACCAACTCGCCTACCTGGGCGTGACGGTCGTCAGCGGCGGCGCGCGGGGCATCGACACCGCCGCGCACCAGGGCGCCCTGAGCCCCAAGGGCCGCACCATCGCGGTGTTGGGAACGGGGATCAACCTGATTACGCCGCCGGAAAACGCGAAGCTCTTCGAGCAAATCGCGGCCAGCGGCGCCGTGCTCACGCAGTTTCCCTTCAATCGCCCGGGCGACAAGCAGTCCTTCCCCATTCGCAATCGCATCGTGGCCGGCATGACGCTGGGCACGGTGGTGGTCGAGGCCAACCTGACCAGCGGAGCGCTCATCACAGCCAACTTCGCCGTCGAATACGGTCGCCAGGTCTTCGCTGTTCCGGGCCGGATCGACTCGCCGCGGAGCAAGGGCTGCCACGACCTAATCAAGAAAGGCGCCAAGCTCTGCGAAGGGGCGGAGGATATCCTCAGCGAGTTCGAGTACCTCTTCCCCCAGACCAACCGGCCCGCCTCAGCCGCCGAAACCGGGGTGCTGCCCGCGCTGGAACTCAGCGAAAAGGAGCGGAAGGTTTACGACACGCTGAGCAACGAGGAGATCAGCATCGACGACGTCATCCGCGGCAGCGGCCTGCCCGCCTCGGCGGTCTCGGTGGCTTTGTTAGGCCTGGAGATGAAACGGGTGATCCGGCAGTTGCCGGGGAAGTTGTTCGTGAGGAACCAATAACAGCCGAACCAAGGCTGGCCAGGATGGAAAACCAGTCATATATTCAGAGCGCATGGGAACGACAACCGAGAGGATCGGCTGGACCGACAAGGCGCTCATGGCGCTGCCGCAGGATGGCAGGAAATACGAAGTCGTGGAGGGGGATCTGACCGTGAGCCCCACCGGCTTCCCTCATGGCTTTTTCGCCTCCCGCCTTTCGGCGGCAATTCAGGTCTTCGTCCACGAGCGCCACCTGGGGGTGGTGGTAGATTCCAGCACCGGGTTTCGCATGAAGAGCGGCGATTGCCTGTCGCCGGACGTGTCGTTCATCAGCAAGTTCCGCTTGCGCCCGCCGCAAGCGTGGTCAAAGGGCTTCTTTGAAGGGGCCCCCGATCTCGCGGCTGAGATACTACCACCCGGAGAAAGCCGGAAGGCCCTGCAACACAAGTTGAGCGAATATTTCGCAAATGGAACGCGCTTGGCGTGGGTGTTCAACCCCAAGGACCGCTCTGTTGAGATCCACACCCCGGCGGGTTTAACCGAGAGGCTCGGTGGCAATCAGGCAATTGGCGGAGGCCTAATCCTGCCGGGTTTCGCCCTGCCCTTGCAGGACTTTTTCCAGATCCCCGATTTCGGAGACTAAGGGGACCGTGAAAGAGTCTCAACCCTGATACGACGCTTGACCTGAACGCATTGCGTCGTTCTGATGCCGCTCGACAAGCCGCGGCGCTTTCGGTGGCGTTGCTCCCCTCCAGCCCGGCGATTGACGCCGGGGGCCTCTTGCGCGATTGCGAGTAGTGTCCGCCCGCGCGCCCGCGACTATCGCCTTGCGCCGGCCCCGCTTTGAGCTAAGATGCTCATCAAACGGATCGGATGCTATGCCAATCTACGAGTACGCCTGCCCTAAGTGCAGGATGATTTTCAATTTTCTGTCGAAGCGGGTGAACCCGGATCGATTGCCGGCGTGCCCCAAGTGTGGCAACCCGGGAATGACCAAACAGGTCAGCCGCTTCGCCATGCCCCGGGGCGTGAAGGAACCCGCCGCTAGACCCGAGGGGGCTGAAGGAGCGGAGGGTCCGGCTCCGGATTTCGACGATCCCCGCATGGAGCGCGCGATGATGGACCTGGAACGGGACATGGAGCACCTGGACGAGAACAACCCCAAGCACATGGCGCATATCATGCGCAAGATGAAGGATGTCATGCCCCCGGGGACCGTGCCCAAGGAACTCGACGTGGCCATTAAACGGCTCGAAGCGGGCGAAGATCCGGAGAAGATCGAGGAGGATATGGGGGACTTGCTCGGAGAGTTTATGGGCGGAGAGGAAGAGGGCGGCGGTCCTGGGGCGGGTTACGGGCACGACAGCGGGTTGTACGATTATTGATGGAATACCGCATGGCTTACCCGCTCCACCCGACCGCCGTCAGCCGGGCGGCGAGGCCGCGTCGCCTCGCGTCGCCGCCTGCCGTCCCGGTCTGAAATCCGTCCGCCAATTTTCCGTCGTCCCCCTGTCCTTTCATGCCCCACCGCAAATTTAAGCCCGTATATCTCGCGCTCGAGGCGATGAACTCACTGGCCACGGCTTATTATTTCTATTATTTCTATTTTTTCATGGAGAAGCGGTTCGGCTTTGACAGCAAGGCCAACCTGACGCTCGCCGCGCTGAATGGCTTGCTCTACATGACCTTTGCCTGGGGCGCCGGCCGGTTCGCCCAGCGGTTCGGTTATTTCACCGCGCTGAAGATCGGTTTTGCCACCATGATGGCGGCGTTATCGACCGGGCTGCGGGCGACCACCCCGGCGGCGGAAATCGCGGTCATGGCGGTCGCGGTCATGGGCATGAGTTTTACCTGGCCCACGCTGGAGGCGCTGGTGAGCGAGGGCGAGTCCCGGTCCGGCCTTCAGCACATGGTGGGGCTCTACAACGTGATCTGGGCGGCCACCGGGGCGATCGGCTATTTCATTGGCGGCGCCCTGCTCGACAAGCTGGGCCTCTTGAGCCTGTTCTATGTCCCGGCGATCATCCATTTTCTTCAACTGTGCCTGACGTTCTGGGTCGAGGCGCGGTCCGGCGGCGCGCGATCCGGTTTGCCCGCGATTCCCCAGGGCGCGGCCGACTTGGAGCCGGGCGTTCCCGCTCTCCCCAAGCCGCCAACCGAAGCCGCCGCTCCGGCGGCGGCCGGGAAATTCCTTCGGATGGCCTGGCTGGCCAACCCTTTCGGCTATATCGCCATCAACACCTTGCTCGCGGCGATGCCTGGGGTGGCGCGGCGCTTGGGACTGTCCACCACCATGGTCGGGGTTTGTTGCTCGGTCTGGTGCTTTGCCCGATTTGCCTCGTTCTTCACCTTATGGCACTGGAACGGATGGCATTACCGCTTCCGCTGGTTGTTGCTGGCCTTCATCGGCTTGATCGCGTCTTTCACGGTCATCCTGACCTCGTCCAGCCTGGCGCTGGTGGTGGCGGCTCAAGTCGTGCTCGGCGGAGCCCTGGGCCTGCTTTACTACTCGTCCCTGTTCTATTCGATGGACGCGAGCGACGCCAAAGGGGAGCATGGCGGGATCCACGAAGCGGCCATCGGCATGGGCAATTGCGCCGGGCCCGCGGTCGGCGCCGCCTCCCTCTACTTCCTGCCCCAATACGCCAACAGCGGCGTCTTCGCCGTCAGCTCGCTGCTGGTCCTGGGTTTGGCGGGGTTAGTCTCGATTCAACTCAGGCCCGGCCGGGCGAGTCGGTCGTAGGGGCGTCCCCCTGCAAAACAAGCCAGAGCCAGCCGGCCAGGAAGCTCACGCCGCCCAACGGGGTGATAGCGCCCAACCAGCGGACATTGGTGAAGGCCAAGAAGTAGAGCGAGCCGGAAAAGAACAGGATTCCCGTCAGGAAACAGGCCCAGGGGCCGGCCCGGAAGGGCGATCGCCCGGCCAAAAGGTAGAGCATGACGGCGTGGATGAAGTGGTAAAACACCGCCTTTTCCCAAATCGCGGTGGCGTGGTTGGCCTCGAGGATGCCCTTGAGACCGTGGGCGCCAAAAGCGCCCAGCGCCACGGCCAGGAACCCCAGCGTCGCGCTGACGCGCGCGGCGGTTCTAGCCTTCAAAGGCGCGCTCCTTCCAGGCTCTCTCGAGGGTTTGATTCCAAAACATGTGGTGAAGGAGTCGAGATTGCGCCGCGGGCGGGGGGCCCGCGCCCCGCCCCGGGATCTGCGTCATTAGCCGGAGACGAGGATCAGGTTCGCGTATTGGACGGTGTCCCCTGTCCGAATGAGACCGATAGCCCCCGGCACCCGCTTCTTGAACTCGACATGGGGTTCGTGGGTAAGGGGCACGCCCTTCAACGCGTCGGCAAACAGGGCGCGGGTGGCATCGGTGTTGTGCTGGAGGAATTCGCCCGCCATATAAGCCTGGACCGCGTGGAAATCTCCCCGAAGGGCGGTCAGGACCTGCAACACCGTGGGCACGTCGTCCATCAAAGAGAGGTCGACCGTCTCGAGCTGCGGCCAGAAGGGGAATCCTCGGTCCGCGATGACCACCGAATTAGTGTGGCGAACCCGCGCCAGCAGCGAGAGGAGTTGGGGGTTTAAGAGCTTCGTGTTTAGCATGGATTTGAGCGGGCGAGCATATCATTCAGCAATTCTCATTTTGCGAGCCAACAGTGGGGCAAACCTCTGGTCCGCCGGTTCGAGGAATCTCCGGCCCCTCGGGAGGCGCCGGAGCTCCGCCCGCTGGCAGGCTAGAGGCCTGCCCCGCTTCAGCATAGCTATAATTGCTGCGCTTCATTTTGCTTTACTTCTGGCGTCCCGCCAATCATAGTATATTTACCAGTTGCGTTCGCGGGCGAAAGTATGACATATTTGATTATATAGCTCAATGTTTATGAAGAAATTAGTCGCTCATTTTATGCAAAAGAGAACCAAGAGGTCCACCGACAGTTCGCGTGGGTTTACGTTGATCGAATTATTGGTTGTGATCGCGATTATCGCCATCCTGGCGGCGATGTTGCTGCCAGCGCTGTCGCGGGCCAAGAGCAAAGCTCAGCAGATTTCTTGCATGAACAGCGCCAAGCAATTGGCCACCGCCTTCGCCGGTCTGTACCCTACCGACAATAACGATTTGTACCCCCCGAATCCGGATGACGGCAATACTCAGCCGGGCTATAACTGGTGCCCCGGCGACTCGGGGATAGGCAACGGCAACGAATTCGACCCACAGATCCTGCGCGACCCGGCCCGCTGCCTGGTGGCGCCTTATGTCGCCAATAGCGTGGGGGTTTTCAAGTGCCCGGCGGATAACCGCACGGGGACGGCCGACGGAGAAACTGCGGCGCTACCCAACATGGCGGGCCACAAGATCGACTGCTCGCGCAGCGTCTCGATGAACCAAGCCGTCGGCACGGTGGACCAGCATTGGGTCACCAGCGGTTCGCACTCCGGCAAACCGACCATCGCCGTGACCGGACCCTGGCTCACCGGTTCTCATAGCGAGACCGGCACCCAGCTTTTTGCCACCTTTGGCAAGTTGACTGATTTTCGCAATGTTTCGGCCTCGCAGATCTTCCTCATGTCGGATGAGAATAAGTATAGCATCAACGACGGCGGTTTGGCCGCTGACGCCAACTACCAAGCCAACAGTTTGGAGTTCATCGACTTTCCCTCCTCGGCCCACAGTGGCGGTTGCGGCATGTCCTTCTGCGACTGCCATGCCGAAGTTCACCAATGGATCGGCAATAAGATCAAGCTCACGTCGCAGGCTACGGGACAGATTCAAGTTGCTCCCTCTGATACTGCCAATTGGCGGGACGCCCTGTGGTTGGCCCAGGCGGCCTCCAAGCACCTTTGAGCTCGTTTTGTGTAATCCAGAATCAAACCTATGAAATTGACCTCTTCGTTCATCGGCCTGGCGCTCGCCGGCCTCTTAATCTCGGTGGGCGGCGGTTGTAAGAAGTCCGAGTCCGCCCCGCCCCCGGCGGTCAAGGATGGCGTTACCATTGATGTCCAAAAACTGAAAACCGCCTTGGCGGCGAACACGAGTGAGGAGGTCCAGAACGGCCTGAGGAACTTCTCCCTCAACCTCCGCTATTCAAAGTATGTGGACGCGATGATGGCCTTGGACAAGATGTCCGCGGATCCGAGCCTCACGGAACCGCAGAAGAAGATCATCACGGAGGTCATGGAGCAGCTCAAGACGGCCGAAAATAACAAAAACGCCGCTGCGCCCGCGCCTGCGGCCCAGTAAGTGGACCACGCGCCGGGGCGTTGAAACGCCCCGGCTGATCTCGCCCTCCGCCGTCGAGCGCCTGCGGGGGGTTTTTCGTCATGAGGCTGCCGCCGGATTATCACACGCACACTCCCCTCTGCCGGCACGCCGTAGGCCAGCCTGCGGAGTTGGCCGCCCGCGCCGCGCAGGTTGGCCTCGAGGAGATCGGCTTCTCCGACCACGCGCCGATGCCGCGCGACGACTTCGATGACTGGCGGATGAAGGATTCCGAGCTGGACCTCTACGTCGCCCAGGTCCAGGAAGCCCGCGTCGCTTTTCCGCACCTTCGTATCCGCCTCGCGCTGGAGGTGGACTATCTGCCCGGCTGTGAAGACTGGATTCGGGACCTGGCAGCCCGTCATCCTTGGGACTACCTGATCGGGTCGGTCCACTACGTCTCGGCCTGGTGGGCCATTGACAGCCCCTACCAGATGTCCAGTTGGAAAAACCGCGATCCCTTCGAGGTCTGGACCGCCTACTTCGAGCGCTTGACTCAAGCCGCCGCATCGGGCTTGTTCGACATCATCGGACACGCGGATCTTTGCAAGAAGTTTTGTTTCTATCCGCGGGAGGATTGCACCGCCCTCTATACCCGTTTTATTGAGGCGGCCAAGAGCGGGAACGTCGCCCTGGAGCTAAACACCGCCGGCCTGCGAAAGGACTGCAAAGAGATTTACCCGGGTCCCGCTCTGGCGCGGATGGCGGCGCGCGCCGGCGTGCCGATTACTTTTGGCTCCGACGCCCACGCCCCGGGCGAGGTGGGTATGAACTTCCCGGAGGCCGTTCAGGCCGCGCGCGCGGCCGGTTATACGACCAGTTGCCAGTTCGAGGGTCGCCGCCGCCGGACGGTCGAACTAGGAGATTGACCCAGACCGGACCTGTGACTACCGTGAGCGCATGAGTGGCCGGTCGATCAGATTGTTCTTCATCGCGCTGTTTGTGGTAGCGTTCCCGTTTCGGGCGCCGGCGCCGTTGGTGTACCGGCCGGGGGAAGGCTGGACGTACGAGCCCTACGGGGGCGCGGCCAGTTGGCGGCGCGCGCGGGCTAAAGAGCAACTGGACATCGCCCAAACCGCTTTCGACCGGAAGGATTATGGCTTGGCTCTGAAGGCTGCTCGGCGAGTGGTAAGCCAGTGGCCGTTGTCGGACTACGCGCCCCGGGCGCAATACATCGTCGGGCGCAGCTACGAAGCCAAAGGCCGGTCTGAAAAGGCCTTCAAGGAATACCAAAATCTCTTGGAGAAACAACCCAAGATCGCAAATTTCGAGGAGATCCTGCGTCGCCAATACGACATCGCCGGCTTGTACCTCGGTGGCAAGTGGTTTTACCTCTACGGCATCATCCCGTTGTTTAGCAACATGGAGAAGACGGCCGGCCTCTACAACAAAATCGTCAAGAGCGGCCCGTACAGCGAAGTCGCCCCTCAAGCTCAATTGAAGATCGGCGCGGCGCGCGAGAAACAGAAAGACTTCATCCTGGCGGCCGAGGCCTATGAACTGGCCGCCGACCGCTACCACGACCGGCCCGCGATCGCCTCTGAAGCGCTGTTCCGCGAGGGCTTGGCTTATCAGAAGCAAGCCCAGACCGCCGAATATGACCAAACGACGGCAGGCCAGGCGATCTCCACCTTCAATGACTTCACCACGCTTTATCCGAGCGACAGCCGCGTCCCCCAGGCGCAGAAGATTATTACCGCGCTCAAGACCGAGCAGGCGCGCGGGTATTTCATGATCGCCAAGTTTTACGAGAAATCCCGCAAATGGACCGGCGCGGTGATTTATTACAACGAAGCCCTGTTGCTGGACCCCACCTCGGCCTATGCGACGGAAGCCAAGCAACGCATTGAAGCTCTCAAAAAACGCACGCAACGGGCCGGCCAATAGCGCGGCGGCCGCGGTTCCCCGGGCAACGACGCGCCTTTGGCCCTTGGGCCTGCTGACGCTCACGCTGGCGTGGACCGTCCTCACGGGCTGCGCGGGGTACCGGCTCGGCCCCTCCAACGGCTCGGCCGCCGGCGACAAATCCGTCCAGATCCGTCCTTTTTCCAACCAGACGCTCGAACCGCGATTGACCGACGCCCTCACGGTGGAATTGCGGCGCGAACTCCAACGCGACGGCACCTTCCACCTGGAGTCCAGCGACGCGGCGGATATCGTGGTGAGCGGGGTGATCACGCGCTTTTTCCGGCACGAGCTCAGTCTTTCCCCCACCGACACATTGACGGTCCGCGATTATCGCCTCAGCCTCACGGCGCAGGTCACCGCCCGAGAACGGAGCACCGGCAAAGTCCTCATCAAAGACCAGGCGGTGACCGGCAATACCCTCATTCGCGTGACAACGGACCTTACCAGTACCGAACGTCAGGCCCTTCCTTTGCTGGCGGGCGATCTAGCCAGGAACATCACTGCCCTGCTGGCTGATGGTTCGTGGTAAATAATCTTCGTCCACTGGGGATGATAATATCGGCTTGCCTGGCCGCATCCGATTTGCTAGCCAGAGAAATGATGAAAACCATTCTAAAATCCACTTTTGCCGGCTTGCTGGCCGCCGCGATGGCGGGCCTGCCCCTTTCAATTGCGGCGCAAACCAACGACCAACCCGCCGCGACCACAAACGCCGTCGCTGCGAAGAAAGCCGCGACCCCTCGTAAATCCGGTTCCGGCCCGTTCCGCGCCAAGTTGGTGGCGGTGGACAAACTCGCCAAGACCATCACCGTGGGTACCCGCACCTTCCAGATCACGAGCGATACCAAGATCTTTAAGGGGGGCAAACCGGCGACGCTCGACGACGGGGTAATCGGCGAATTGGCCACGGGTTACGCCAAGGCCGCCGGTGCGGGCCAGTTCACCGTCACGCGGCTCAGTTTCGGCCCTAGCGCGACGGCGAAGAAGCCGGCCCCGGCCGCGGAGAAAGCCGCCGAAACGCCGAAACAGTAACGGCGGAATGACAGGAGGAACCGGGCTGACCACGCCCGCGGGACTTCGCGCCCAACCCAGTCAAAGCCCGGGCAGACATACTCGGGCTACCGCCGCCACCAACTGGTCTTGCTTTTTGGCGCTGAACCGGGGGGCGCGGAGCCTTGCGTGCTGCGGGAGATCAGCAAGTGGGAGCGGGCAAATTCGAGGGCGTTGCGGAATTCATCATAACTAAGGAACCGATCCGCGGGATTCTTGGCGAGCACCTTGACGATGGCATCGCTCGTCGGTTGGGAGATGTCCAGGGCGACCACGTTGGGCGGGTTCAACGGGATATGAACATGGGCGGCGACCAACTCCTCAACGGTGGGGGCCTCGAAGGGGACATGTCCGGTCAGGGCGTGATAGAGCGTGCAGCCCAGGCTGTACATGTCCGAAAGCGCGGTCTCCGGCTCGCGTTTGATCTTCTCGGGCGCCACGTAATAGGGAGTGCCTTCGGTAACGGCGGAGGCCTCGACCGCCGCGTCCAGGTTGCGCGCCAGGCCGAAGTCCACGAGCTTGGGTTCGTTGTCGGCGTTAAAGAGGATATTGCCCGGCTTGATATCGCGGTGAAGCAGGTTGTGCTTGAGCGCCATGTCCAGCGCCGAGGCAATTTTGATCCCGACGTCCAGTACCTGTAACTCGTCCAGACGCTGCTGTTTCTCGATCCGGGTGTCGAGGCTGCCGCGGTCGGCCAGTTCCATCACCAGGTAACGCTGGCCCTCGAATTCGTCGAAGGCGTAGATGTGGATGATATTGGTGTGGTTGAGCGAAGCGCAGGCGCGCGCCTCGCGGTAGAAGCTCTCCAGCGCCGCGGGGTCGTTTTCCAACTCGCGCCGCATCAATTTCACGGCCACCATTCGCTCCAGGATGGTGTCGAAGGCGCGGTACACCTTTCCATGCCCGCCCGAGCCGATCTTGCACTGCAGCTCGAACTGCCGCAACTGCATCGGCATCATGATCGGATGGCCGCATTTGTTGCACGGCACCGAGGCCAAGGGGGGAAGATCGCCGGGAATGAACGCCTTGCTCTCGCAACCGCTGCAGGTGACCATCTTTAGAGGTTTATCACTCGCGCTCATTTTTCCAGCTTCAGTCTAGATCCGGCATTCGAGGCACAAGCCCCCCTGCCGCGCGCTCGCCGCTGGGACCGACCCGTGTCTGGCTTTCGTTTTAACAGGTCCCATCCCTCGCGTCAAAGGAGGAATTGGACCACGCCTAGCAAAAACTGAATTGCCGGCCCATCGCCGCCGCCAGGATAGTCTCAGGGTTTGCCTCGGCCCGGCTGAATGCGGCGGTCATGCGCCCGCGGTGAAAGACGACGATGCGGTCGCTTAAGGTGATCAATTCCGGCATTTCCGACGTGATGAGCAGGAGGGTGATGCCTTGGGCGGTCCAAGCGTCCATCAACTGATAAATCTCGCGTTTGGCGGCGATATCGATGCCGCGGGTCGGCTCATCCAGCAACAGGAGGCGCGGGCGGGTTTGGAGCCACTTGGCGAGGACGACTTTCTGCTGGTTGCCGCCGGAAAGGGCGCCGACTTCCAGGTCGAGCGAGGCGGCGCGCAGGCCCATGAGGTCGGTGAACTGGCGGGCGGCCTGCCGCTCGCGGGCGGGACGTCGCCAACCGCCCGGCGAGAGGCCGGGGAGGCCGGCGAGCGTCGCATTGGCCACGATAGAGAGCGGCAGGACGAGCCCGGTGGCCTTGCGGTCATTGGTCACCAGCGCCACGCCCGCCGCGATGGCTTGGCGCGGCGTGTGAAACCGGATCGGCTTCCCATCGAGCCACGCGCCGCCGCGGGCGCGGTCGCCATAGGCTCCGAACAGACCGAGCAGGAGTTCGCTGGCGCCGGAGCCTTGCAGACCGCCGATCCCGACAATCTCGCCGGCGCGCGCGCGCAGGTCGACTCCCGCCACCGCCGGTTTGGCGGAACGGCCGGCGGGAAACACGCTGAAGTTCTCCAGCCGCAGCCGCTCCTCGCCCGGGCGCGGGGCGCGCCGGGGAAACTGTTCTCCCAAATCGCGGCCCACCATCCACTGGATGAGCGTTGGCGCGGGGAGTTCGCGGGCCGGGGCGACGCCGATCCAGCGCCCGTCCCTCAGCACCGTAATGCGGTCCGCGATGCGTTCGATCTCTTCCATCTTATGGGTGATATAGACGACCCCGCAGCCACGTTGCTTGAGGGATTGGATGAGGCCGAGGAGTCGTTCCACCTCCGGGGCGTTCAAGGCGCTGGTGGGCTCATCCATGACCAGCACGCGCGCGTCCTGGCTCAGGGCTTTGGCGATCTCGATCAACTGCTGGACGGCGATAGGAAAGGCCTCGACCGGCCGGCGCGGATCGATGTCGAGGCCCAGTTGCGCCAGCCAGCGCCGGGCTTCGGTCCGCTGGCGCGCGTCGCGCACCCACCCGGCCCGCGTTGGCAGGCGGCCCAGGAACAAGTTGTCCGCCACGCTCATGGGGCCGATGAGCGAGAGTTCCTGGTGGATCACCGCCACGCCCAGCGCGCTGGCTTCCAGCGGGTTGCGGGGACGCGCTTCGCGTCCCGCGATCTCAATGCGGCCCTCGAACTCCGTATGGATGCCGCCCAGGATCTTCATGAGCGTGCTCTTGCCCGCGCCATTTTCCCCCGCCAGCACGTGCGCCTCCCCGGGCAGCACCGAGAACTGGACGTCCTTCAGGACGGTGACCGGGCCAAACCGTTTGGTGATCCCCGACATCGCTACCAGCGGCGCGGGAAGGGGCCGTTCCTCAATGGAATCCTTGAGCTTCAAGGAGCTGCAATATTTCTAATTCCAGGCGGTCTGTCAATCCGGCGACACTGGACGACGCGATCAACCGCTGATCAGGCGGCGGTCTGGACTAACCGCGCGGACTTGCGGCGGAGGCTTTCCCGCCTCACGCCTCGCTAAAACTCCACCGCCCCTACCGTCACGGTCTCCTTCTTTTCCTCGAGCCTGAGCGTCAGGCTTTGGCGTTTCTCATTGGGGCGGCCGAAGTGGGTGATGACCTCCGCCTGGACGGTTACCGGCCCCGTAAGTCGAGTGGCCTGCGAGCCAAAATAGTTCGCCTCGACCTTATAGGTTCCGTGCATGGCCTGGCGCAGGCAATACTCCTCCGGGCCATACCCCTGGGTGAAATCCCGGCTCACGAGGCCGCCGATGGTGGTGCGGTTGTGGCCGTAAAAGGCCCGTTCACCGGAAGGCTCGACGACGTGGAGGTCGATGTCGGTCATGTCGGCGTCCCACGTCAGCACGATGCGCAGGTCCAGGTCGAGCAGTTTTAGGAGGCGTTCGTCCACCGGCAAACGCGATGTTTCCTCCGGAAAACGCCGGGTGAAGTCCGCCCACAGGGCGTTCAGTTCCATCAGCGCGATGACCTCGATTTCGTCGAAGCGAGCCCACTGGTTGTTGACGACCTTGGCCAGGAGGTCCAAGGACCGCCGGCAGTCGGGGGCGGAATGGCGCGCCTGGCCGCGTCGAGACAAGGCCAGCGCCAGGTCGCGGTAGGACTGGGGCTCCTCCGGCCGCAGCCGGAGCGCGCGCTCAAAGAGCCCGCAGGCCAGGTCCAGCCGGCCGATCTGCATCAGGCGGTAGGCCAGCACCCGCGTCAAGGCCGCATCGTCCAGCTCCAATTCGGCGATATTCGAGAGCACCTGAACGGCGAGCTCCTCTTGCTTTGCCCGCCGAAAGAACTCCGCGCAATCGAGGAAGAAGGCGGGAGAAGCGCTGTACTGTTTGCGCTGGACGAGATAGACGGCGAACGCGCCTTCGGGCGCGGCCTGCTTGAGCGCTTGCAAATAGGGGGTTTTAGGATCCCATTCTTTGATGGCGACGCCCGGTTCGGCCGGACGAGCGGTTTGCCCGCGACTCTCGCCGGAGGGAGCGCCGCCGACCACGGCTCGGGCGAGGACGGCCGCCGCCGGGGTCGCCGTTGGCAACGCGCCTACGGACGCCCGGGCCCGGGCCTGATCACTGGGCGCGAGGGACGGGCGCTCGGTTTCAAGCCTCGGAGCGCCCGCGGGCGCGGGAGTGTTAAGCGCCACGGCCGGGAAGGACCGATCGGCAACGGCGGCGGCGGCCAGAACGTCAGCTCCGCCCTCCTTGAATTTGAAGTCTTCGGGGTAGGTGAATTTCTGGTTCCACCAGTCGACGCGCTGCTTCCATAAAGCCAGGATATGGTCCAGTTTTCGCGGCGCTTCGCGTTTGGCCTCGGCGCCCCGCTGTTCCATGAATTGAGCGTAGTGAGCCCGCATGGCCGGCAGGGTCGCGGGCGGGGTGATCTGGTGCTCCAAGTATTGTTCGAGCCGCTCCAGGACGATGAGCGACGTGAAGGGAGTAACCAGGCCATAGCGCTTGCCCAGGTCCGCGATCTCCGGCTGGTTGTCCTTCTCGAACACGAGCAGGCTTTCTAGTTTCTTTTGCGCCCAGAGCCGCCGCAGGAGATCGCCCTCCACCGCGTCGATCCGGGCGAGGGCAACGTTCGAGCGGGCCAGGGTCTTGCCCCCGGCGCCATAATGCAGGACCAACTGAGCCTGGTCCGACGTGAGTTTGCCTACCAAGGTGAATCGGCCGTGGATCGGCTGGGCGATCCGCGGGCAGAGCTCCGCAGCGCCGGGAGCGGCCGCCTCGGCGCGGAGGAAGGAAAAGGGGCGAGCGAGCATGGCGGCAAAGACCTGCGTGTCCGCCATCTGCCGCAAGGAAAAGAACGCCCCATGGGAGCGTTCCGCCAGGTAATGGAGGAACGGCTGGTCGAGGTTTGCATCGTCGCTGAAAATAAAGAGCGGGGCATCGAGCGGGGGCGGTTCGGCCTGGCCGAAGTTGCCCAGGCCATCCGAGAACAAGAAGTAGCAGCCGCCGGACGGCGGGGCCGGGAAATTTGTCAGGCATCCGATTTGCGTGCCGCCGTCATAGCTCAGGGCGCCAATCGCGGCCAGGAGGCGGGAAGGGTCGCCCTGGTTGACGACGAACCGCTGCGCCGCGCCCAGGGTGTTGCGGAACGGCACGAGATTGACTGTCACCGTTCGGTTGGTGTAGCGGCCGAACCAGGACTTGAGAAAGCCCAACTCACGGCGGTGGTCGGCGGCGCCGCGCGAGCCGGAGGCGTCCCAGAACAGGGTCACTTGACTGATGGCCGGCGCGCCGAGGTTGGCTTCTTTCCGGGGATCGACGGGGAATTCGTTAACGCAGAAATAATACTGGCCATCGCTCGCTTTCTCGACCAGGACTCGTTCCTGCTCGACGCGCGGCAGGTTCACCACCAGGTCGCCCGCCAGGGCCGTTTCCCGCCGCCGGCATTCGGCGACGTAACTGCCGCGCCAGGGCGTGAACTCCAACGCGACCGGCCCCCCCGCGCGCAGCACCGGCCTGGTCCGGGCCTTGGCGACTTCAATGCGAAGATGGAATTCCTTCAGTTTTTCCTCGAAACGGAGGGGCAAGACGTAGGAACTTCCCGCGGGCTGAGTGACAATGTCAGTGACGTAACAGACGCGCGCGGTGCGGTCGCCCAGGGGCGGGATGGGGAAGACGCGGGTCTTGAATTGGTTGCCCCGAAGCCACTCCAGCAGGCCGGGATCCACGCCCTGGCGGGCTTCCTTCTCGAAAACCTGGCGGCCTTTGTCCTTGTCGACCACGACGCCATCGACCATGGCGCCGTTGACATCCAGCGCATACCCGCTCACGGTCGCTCCGGGCGGGAGCGGGAAATAGAGGTCGCCGGCCAGCGCGCGGCCGTGCGGGTTGTGGAATACAAGGGTCATGCGCGTTTCGGCGACAAAGCCAACGATGCGGACTTCCACGTCCGCCTTGGAGATCGTCAGCGGCGCGAGCCGGTTGTTCTCGGTGACGACCAAGGCCGGGGATCGATCCTGGGCGGCGGCCAGGGATAGCCAGGCGAAAACCCCCATGGCGATCAGCCGCGATTGCCGCCGCGCGCGGGAGGCTGTTGTCATATTCATAGCTTTTGATACTGAACCGACGAGTGCGTTCATGCCCATTGAGTTCAATCAGATCAAGCCCAATTAAGACAGTTAGACGGGAAGGAGGCGAAAACGCTCCCGTGTTGGCGGGGGTGTCGTGTGGTCGCTTTATGCGACTCGACGCCGCCGGCGAAAAAAGAGAAAATGGATCAAATTATAGAACACTATGCGTCGCATCACAGATAAGATCAGATTCAAATTCGTTCAAATACCCGCAGGCCTGGCGTTGCTCGGGCTCGGCTTGACCCTCCACGCGGGGGCGCCCCGCCCGGAGCATCCGCGTCCGGATGCGTTTCGAGAAAACTGGACGACGCTCAACGGCGAATGGCAGTTCGAGATCGATGAGCGGGGGGATGGCGAGGCGCGCGGATTAGTCAGCGGGAAAGATCTCGCATCGCGGATCCAAGTGCCGTTCTGCCCCGAAAGCAAGCTGTCGGGCATCGGCCACTACGGTCTCATGAAGCACACGTGGTATCGTCGCGCGTTCGAGGTTCCCGCCAGCATGGCCGGCCAACGGGTGCGGCTGCATTTCGGCGGCCTCGACTACCAGGCTTGGGTCTGGGTTAACGGCCAGGCCGTCGGCTCTCATATCGGCGGCGATGTTTCCTTCTGCTTCGACATCACGCGCTTCCTGAAGCCGGGCGCCAACGAACTGGTCGTGCATGCCTTGGACGACACCGCCAGCGGCAAGCAACCCACCGGCAAACAGACCCATACGGTCAGCGAGGGCTGCGTCTATACGCGCACCACGGGCATCTGGCAACCGGTCTGGCTCGAAGCCGTAGGCTCCTCCTTCGTCGAGAGCTTCTCGATCGCGCCCGACCCGGACAACTCCCGGGTGCTCATCGACGCGGTGGTCAACGGAAATGACCCGGGGCTTACCTTGACGGCGACCGCCCAGGCGGACGGCAAAACCGTCGGCTCGGACTCCTGCCCCGCCGGCGGGCAAAACCACCACCTGGCGCTCAAGCTCAGCAAGAAACATCTGTGGGAACCCGGCGCGCCTTACCTTTACGACCTCAAGTTCAAGCTGGCGAGGAACGGCAAGACCGTGGACCAGGTGGCGAGCTATTTCGGCCTGCGCAAGGTGACGGTTGAAGGCCGCGCCATCCTCATCAACGGCAAACGGGTCTTTCAGCGCCTCATCCTCGACCAGGGTTTCTATCCCGACGGCATCTGGACCGCGCCGACCGACGCCGAACTCAAGGCCGACATCGAGCGGTCCATGGCGGCCGGCTACAATGGCGCTCGCCTCCATCAAAAGGTCTTCGAACCCCGCTTTCTTTACTGGGCCGATAAGCTCGGCTACATCGTCTGGGGCGAATTTCCCAACTGGGGCTTCAATTATCATCCCGAGAACTACGCCAACTTTGTCAACGAATGGACCGAGGTGGTGCTGCGCGACCGCAACCATCCCGCCATCATCGGCTGGTGTCCCTTTAATGAGACCGGGGGCGAGGCGGCCGAAATCCAACAGGTGATCTGGAAACAGACCAAAGCCATCGACCCGACCCGCCCCACGATCGAAAGCAGCGGCTACGCCCATACGGTAACTCATCCCGATGCCTTGGATGACCACGACTACAACCAGGTTCCCCAGTCCTTTAGGGAGCGCTGGTTCGGGTTCTTCGGCGGCGCCGCCGGGTTGCGGGCGCCCGCTCGCTATGGCGCGGGTTCGCCCCGCGCGGATACCGGCGTCCCCTTCATGGTCAGCGAATTCGGCGGGACCGGCTGGGGCGACAAACAAAGCGGCTGGGGCTATGGCGCCGGCCCTCAGAACTTGGAAGAGTTCTACCAGCGTTACGCGGGCCTGGTCGGCGCTTTGCTCGACAACCCCGACATGTTCGGCTTCTGCTATACGCAACTCACCGATGTGGAGCAGGAGCACAACGGCCTCTACTTCTACGACCGTCGGCCCAAGTTCGATCTCAAACGCATGCATGACATCACCGCCCGCCCGGCCGCCTATGAGAAGATTGGCCCCGCCGCTCCCGCTCCGGCCCAAGCCAAGGAACGCCATTGGGAGGTTCTCGTCGGCGCCGCCGCTGACGGTGACTTGTGCAAACCCTATCATTACACGACCTCCGCTCCGGCGGCGGATTGGACGGGCGCGGCCTTCAACGACAGCGATTGGAAGACCGCTCCGGCGCCTTTTGGCAACGCGTTGCCGGGTATTCGCACGCCCTGGACCAGCAGCGACATTTGGTTGCGCCGCGCCTTCGAGGCCGGCGACAGCAGCGTCGCCGACGCCGCGCTCGTCATCTTCTACGACGAGGACACCGAAATCTACGTGAACGGGAAAAAGATCTGGTCGCACGGCGGATATACCACCGCCTACGAAGCCTACTCCATCACCGCTGAATTGAAGAAGGCGCTCCAGCCGGGGGCGAATACGCTGGCGGTTCACACCCACCAAACCGCTGGCGGCCAGTTTATTGATCTCGCGATCCTGCGGGAACGTTAATTCGCGCCCATCAAGGCGGAACCCCGATCGGACTCCGCTCGGGGGGCGCGGTCTATCTGTGAGCCACCGGCTCGGCGGCGTTGGGCGGCGCGGGCGGGAGCTCCGCCGGCTTCGGGAGCGCGGCCTCGACCGCCTGGCCCTTCTTCAACGTCAGCTCAAAGTTGTCGCCGACCTTGCGAACGCCGCTGTGGCTCCACTTCGGGGTTCGTCCGCCAAAATTGTCGCGAATGCGGACCAGGCCATCCTTGCCGGCCACCAGCCGCAACCACGTCGTCGCGTTGTTCTCGCGGCGGGCGCTGACGCGGTGGCCGCCCTCGGCTCGCAGCTCGGTAAACGAAGCGTCGTGCCAGCGCCACGGGACCGCCGGGAACACGCGCAGCACCTCGGTGTCGCGCCGGCCGGGGGTGGGGCTCCAGCTTTGCAGGAGCATTTCGTGGACCGCCTGCATGGCGAGGAAATTGCCTTCGAGCGTGAAGGGCCGATAGGTCATGCTGGAAAAGCCGCTGTGGGTTTGGTCGCCGTTCACATGGAAACCATTCCGCAAAATGAAGGCGTGAACAAACACATCGAGATCGCGAACAGCCGTCTCCGCGTCCCCGACGCGCGCGCGCAGACAGCTCATCCAAGACCACGTGTAGCCGCACCAGGCGCTTGGACCGAGCTTGTCCCATTGCTCCAGCGAAGCCCGGATGCGTTGCGGGTCGGGATCGCCGCCCTCGCGGGTAATGAGATTAAACGGATAAAGGCCAATGATATTCGAGAGATGGCGGTGGCTGGATGGCAGGGGCGTTTCCGCGTCCACCAACAGCATGCGATGGGCATCCGCATGAAAATCGCCAAGCGCCGCGGCGGTCGCGGTCCACGATGCCGCCTCGTCGCGCTTGCCCAGCGCATCGGCCATTTCGGAGAGCGCGAGGAAAAGCATTTTCAGGCAGGCCAGGTCGTAGTTGCTGTTGGGGATCAGCCACGCGCGGCTGCTGTTGTCAAAGATCTCAGGCGAGGAGGACCGGAATAATTTCAGCACTCCATTAGTGTCGGGCTTGAGCAACGCGCGTTCGCACTCGCCGATCTCGCGGCAAAACGGATAGGCCCGGGAGCGGAGAAACTCATCGTCGGCGGTGTAGCGCCAATGCAGATAAAACAGGTGCGCGTTCCAGGCGCCCATCGTCGGGGAGAGGGAATACTGCCCCCAGCCGCCGAGCGGCTGGCCCGCCAGGGACATCACGCCGGGAACGGCCGCGCCGGGGGCTTCGTAGAAATCGCGGGCAAACGTTCGGAATACCGGCAGGAGATCGAAAAGATAATCGAGGAAGCAGGCGCCTTCGTCGAAATTACCCGCGCCCTGGTAACCGATATAGGTCATCTGCGTATTAAGGTCGTTGTGATAATCGCCCTTCCACGGCGGCAACCCGCCGTTGTCCGCCGTCCATACGCCCTGCAAGGGCATCGGCGGGGCGCCGCGCCGCGAGGCGGCGCCGTAAAAATAGCGCGCGAGGAAATAGTAGCGCTCAATCTCCGGCTCCGGCACCCGCAGGCTCGAGCGCCCCCAGAACTGTTTCCACCACGCCGCGTGCGGTTTAAGCATCGCCTCGTAGGATTTCGCGAACGCGGCGGAGCAGCGCTGGCGCGCCAGGGACAGGGCGTCGTCCGCGTCCTTTGTGGAGGTGACGGCGACCGCCGCGATCGTGCTGTCGCCAACCCGTTTGGTTTCCAGGCAGACGCAATACTTCAACCCATCGGCGGCCTCCTGCACATACCACTGAGCGCTCCCCTCGTGTCCGCGCGCGGCGGGCGGATAACCCAAAGCGCTGACGGCGCCGCCACTGCTCGGCCCCGCATCGCCAGCCTCCTTCTTGGCCCCCGACGGAATCAAAGCGAAGGCCTTCGGCTCCGGACCCGGAACGCGGATCAACGCGACCGGCTCCGCGGCGCTGAAAAAGGTCTCGAGCTTCGCGCCCTCGGCGAGATGCGCCCAACCTTCGGCCGTGGCGAGATTCAATTCGAACGAGCTGAGGTTCTGCGAGGGATCGAGCGTGATTTCCAAACGGCCCGCGGGCAGTTTCGTGGGCGTCACGCCGTTATACGGCCCGTCCCAATCGCCGCCCTTTTTCCAATTGCGGTTCTTCCACCACTCTTTCTCGCCGTTGGGCCGCTCATCCCAAAGGTCGCCGCGGTCGAGCGAAAGCCGCACGACGTTCTTTTCGCCCCACAGCAAGCCGCCCATGAGGCCGTTCCCCAAGGGGAGGGCTTCGTCCCACGATTGGATCGGCGCCGTCAGCTTCAGGTTCATGCGCGCGCCCGGCAAGGGAGCATGGCCTGGCAACAAGGAGGCAACCGCCGGCTCCGTAGCCGTCGATGCGGCCGCGGGCAAGAGGAAGCCTTGGAGCAGGGTGAGGGCCAGAACGCCCAGGAACGGCGGCGCCAAGGTCAGGTGGGGAGGTCTCATATCAGTTGCGCTCCGTCTTCCCTGCGAGCGACTGGGGTTCGGTTACATGAAGGTCAAGAACGACGACCTCATTCGCCCCGGCCTTGAGCCACGGTCCCGGGCAATACAACCGTTGCTGCGGGCCAATGGACCAGTAGCGGCCGAGGTTGTGGCCGTTGACCCACACGACGCCCTTCTTCCAATTGGACAGGTCGAGGAACGTGTCGGCCGCCGCGTCGAGGTTGAAATGCCCCTTGAAGATGCCGCCGGGGCGGTCCGCCGCGGGCGTGGTTTTTGCCATCGTGAGTGCCCATTGATCGGTGAGCGGGAACGGGAACATCTGCCAGTCTTTAAGGCTCTCCCCGTCAAGCTTGACGTCGCCGTAGATCCCTTTGCGGTCGGAGTCCATCGCGATGGTAAAGTTGATGTGTCCCATCGCCTCGACCAGGATCTCCAGGACCGATTCCTTCGCGCCGGCGGGCAGTTCGATTTCGCGCTGGCCAAGGCGGCGGTCCAGCGCGCCGATGAGGGCGCCGTCGACAAAGACCAGTCCATAGTCGTGCAGGTTGGTGAAGGCGAGCTTTCGCTTCTCGCCCGCGGCGAGCTTCGCGCGATACAGGACAATGCCCTGGTTTTGTCCGATCGACTCGAAAAAGGCCGGGGCCGCAACCGCCTTGGGGGCTGGCAACTGCTCCCATAATCCCGACCAGCGTTCGAGCTTGATCTCGGGGATCGCGATCGCGGGAATCGGGGCCGGGACCTCCGGCAGAGTCTGGCCGGCGGGCAGGTAGGAAGCGAGCTGTTTGCGCAGCGCCAGGTAGGCCGGCGTCGCGCGGCCCTGCTCGTCGATCGGCGACCCATAGTCGTAACTGGTCACGTCCGGTTCGTAGCCCTTGCCGCCGTTGTTCGCGCCGGCGGTGAAACCAAAGTTGCTTCCGCCATGGAGCATGTAGAGGTTAAACGACTTTTTCTTTTCCATGTAAAAGGTCACCAGCCCGCTGACGTCGCTGGGCGACCAGTTCCCTTCGCCCCAGTGCCGCAGCCAGCCCGGATAAGCCTCGGACGAAAACACGGGCACCCCCGGGTTCATCTTGCGCGCGATGGCCCAGTGCCCCTCGTTTTCGCCGGTGTCCAGTCCCACGGCCGCGCCCGGTAGGGTGACGCCCTTTAGAAAGCCCTCGCTCGCGCCGTCCGAGGTATAGAACGGCCCATTCACGCCGTTCGTCACCCAGAGATCCCGCAGCCAGACGACGTAATCGTGATCGCGTCGCGGGTAGCTGCCATATTCGTTTTCGATCTGTACCATCAGGATCGAACCGCCATTCTCCACTAGATGCGGGCGCGCCACCTTGGCCAGTTCGCGCAAATAATTCTCCACCGCTCGGGTGTAATGCGCGTCGGCCAGCGCGCGCAACTTGAGGTTGGGGTCGCGCAGCAGATAGGTCGGAATCCCGCCGAAATCCCATTCGCCGCAGCAATAGGGGCCGGGACGAAGCAGCACCCACATCCCCTCCTCGCGCGCGATGCGGAGAAAGGCGCCCACATCGCGCCCCGGGCTGGCGAAATCGTAGCGGCCTTCGGCGGGCTCGTGCGCGTTCCAGAAAACGTAAATGGCGATGGTGTTTAGGCCCATGGCTTTGGCCATCTGGATGCGGTGCCGCCAATATTCCGGCGGAATGCGGTCCGGATGCATCTCGCCCGAGCGCATTTGAAACGGCTGGCCATCAAGGAGAAACTCGGAATTCTCCGCCCCGCCGAACGAAAAGCGGCGCGCCGCGGCGTTCGCCTTTTGCGAACCCGCCGACGCCGCCAGCAGACATATTGCGCCACTCAGCGCGACTCGTTTCCAGATGCTCATGGTGTACTCTTTCGGTTGAAGGACCGCGAGGGATTGATTTTCATTCCTTCGCGCCCAGTTGATTGTCTTCGATGGTCACTTCCGCGCAGGCGTTCGTATGAACGGGCAGTTCGGCGGACGAAAAGCGATTGCCGCGGATGACCAGGCCCCGCGCGCTCCGGGCCGACACGGCGTCCTTTCCGGTCAGCTCAAACCAATTGTCCAGGATGCGGAGGTTCTGATGGACGGGTTCCGTGGGCTCGGCGGTGCGATTCTCCGGCAGGATGCGGATGACCGGTTCGCCGCACTTGATGAACCGGTTGCCGCGAATCGTTACGTCCCGCGCCGGACCGGACTCGAACCAGGAATTGGCGTCGTCCGAGATATCGATCGCGGACATCGTGGTCCGGAGGAAGGTGTTGCTTTCGACCAACACGGGCCGGCGCGTGGTCAGCAGGAAGCCGCGGCAGGAATCCACCGAGATATGGCAGCGGCGCACCGTGACTGCGGGGGTCCAGGTCACATTCTCGATGACGTCGTCGGCGCCGATCCTCTCGGGCCCCGGCGCGTCGAGCGTGAGCAGGATCTCCTTATCGGTCTTGGCCTCGGCGGTTTTTACGCGGTTCGCGGCGTACGCGCGCAAGTTGACGTGGTTGACGAACTCGATCTCGTCGCCCGGGATGAAAGCGTCCAAGCCGTAGGTCTGCGGGTGCATGAAGCGGACGAGAATCTGGTCTGGCGCGGGGCGGCCCACGACGCGCAGGTGCGTGCCATGGACGTTGATGGGGTCATCGTGCGAACCGGACATCTTGCAATCGGTAACGAGGATCTGGCCCTTGCAGCCCGAAAAATGCAGCAGGTCGGCCCACCCGCAAGTGGTGCGGCCGGAATCGGGTCGCGGGGCGAGATCGACATGGTCGTAGGTGATGTTCTCGCTGAACTGGTGGACGATGCCCATCCCGCCCAACGCGTGGATGGCGCAGTTCCTCCAGGTGATGTCCCGGCTGCGCTGGACCAACCCGCCGGCGCAATCGCGGAGGATTTCCCGGCATTGAATGACGCGCCCCTTAACGAAGCCGGGATTTTTGTCGAAAGAGAATTTCACCGTGAAGGGGCTCATTTCTTCGGCCTTGGTAACGTCCGTGAGCGGACCGCTCCCCCGCCGCCAACAGCGGCCGTCTTCGGAGAGATCGCACTCCTGGTTGAGGCCCGTGCCATAAGAGCGCCAGCCCTCGCCCACCCAGACGAAGCGGCCATTCTCGATCGCGTAAGCGCAATCCCGCTGGATCTGTACGATGGCGAAATTCGCGGCCGCCTCCCGCACCGTGAACTCCGAGACCAGCGGTCGATGATAGTCGAGCGCCAGCCCCGTCAGCGTGATGTCCCGCGCATGATCGAACATCGTCTCGATCATTTTGCCATGAAAATAGAGGTCGGTCCGGTTGCCGCTGACCATGAAGTGGCGGGCGTCTCGAAACAACAGCGCAATGGCTTTGGGCGTGTAGGGATCGTCGTTGCTGTTGGAGATGTGGAGATTTAGTTTGATGGCGTCAGCGGGAAAGAAGTCGTAGCGCCCCGGCGCGAAACGGATGGTCACGGGCGCCTCCGCCGTTCCCGCGCCCATGGGCATGAGCGTTTCGTTGAACCTCCCGGGCGCAATGATCTCCACCGCGTCCCCTGGAGCGAACCGGCGCGCATTGACGGCCCGGAAGGTGCGCCAGGCCTGGTCGCGGGAGAGACCGGAGCGCGCGTCGTCGCCGTGGGTCGGGTCCACAAAATAGGCAGTCTTGCCCGGCGACCTCGCGCGCGCGGTGACGGGCGGGTACAAGTCCCGCGGGGCGAACTCGGCCTTTTGCCCTGGGCCGGTCTCCGCCCCGGGCGCGGCCCATACAGCCATCCAGACATAAGCGCTAAGGCCGAGCCGAGTCAGCAGAACTCTGTTGAGATGCATCGCTTCTTAAGTACCCCACTGCCTCGCCCAACTCCAGAAAGAACATGTCGTCTGGCTGGCGAGGGGAGAGAATGTACAACGGTCGAAGAAGGCGGCCCGGACGGGTCGCCAAAGGCCACGCCGCGCCCCTGCCGCTAATCTGTTAGTGCATTTTACCGGCGCTGTGCCACTCTGGATCCCATGAAAGCGCTGAATCGTTCACTGGCGGCTCTGGCGTTGTTGTTCCTTAACCTGGGCGGCGGCATCCCGGTCCAGGCTGCGGACAACCCATTGCCTGGGTTGCGCAAGCTCATGGACACGCCGCTCCGCGACACTTCCCTGTGCCACGGACCCGAGGGCGCCTGGTACTTGACGGGCACGGTCGAGCCGTTCTGGGGTTATAACGAAGGCATCAAAGTGTGGAAATCTAAAGATCTGGCGGCTTGGGAGCCGCTCGGATTCGTGTGGAAGTATGGCGCAAGCCCGTGGCACAAGCCCTACCTCGATAAACAGAAACCGCTCTGGGCGCCGGAGATCCATTATTTGAAGGGAACCTTTTGGCTGACCTATAGCATTCCCGGCTGGGACGGGACCGGCAAGACCTCCGGCTGCGGTCTGCTCAAGAGCGCCACCGGCAAGGCCGAGGGCCCTTACACGGACGTCCAACCCGGTGAGCGACTGGGCGACGAGATCGATGCCTCGATGTTCCAGGACGACGACGGGGCGGTGTATTTCCTTTGGCATAGCGGCAAGATCGCGCGGATGAAAGCGGATATGAGCGGCTTGGCGGAGCCTTATCACTGGCTCAAGACGACCGCCTCCGACCCGGACCCGAAGCATCACTCCGGCCTATGCCGGGGCATTTTCGGCGCCGATTCCTTCGACCATGTCGGCTACGAGGGGATGTTCCTCTTCAAGGCCAACGGGCGCTATTATTTGTCCTGTTCCGAGGGAATTGACGGCCGCTATAGCTGCATGGTCACCACGTCCACCAATATCTACGGTCCGTACGGCGCGCGTTACGAGGCCATTCCGCATGGCGGCCACAACATGTTTTTCCACGACGAAAAGGGCCGTTGGTGGTCGAGCTATTTCGGCAGCGATGGCGGCGCGCCCTGGCAGGAGCGGCCGGGCATCCTCCCCATCCACTTCGATGCCGACCAACGCGTCCGCCCCGGGCCGGGCTAACGGGGCCCCAAAACGCCCACGCGACATGTCTCGCGGAAGAATTTAACGCCAAGACGCGAAGGACTTCTTTTCTTTGCGTCCCTGCGTTCGTCCCCAACTCGAAGAGGCGGTCGGCGGTCAGTTCAACCGTTTCAGGGCGCGGGCCGCAGGCCTTCCCATTTTACCACCCAACTTCCATCATTGGGGAAACCAGGGGCGCGGTTGGTGGGCGCGCCGTCCCAGCCGGCGGCCATCAGGGCGATGGCGTAGAGGAGCCCGCCGTTGCCCGGGAGATAGGGACAGGGACCGCCGGTGTTCACGCCGCGAGCGTCGTATTGGTTCCGGGTTCCGGCGTCCTTGCAAAGAGCGTCAATGGCAATTTGCGGTTCGCCCACTCGGGCCGCCGCCATGGCCATCCACGGAAAGTCCCAACCCCAGCAGCGATTCCAGTCCCAGGTTTGCCACACTTTCAGCACCGTCCGGCGGGCGGTTGCGGCGTCCACGCCTTCCATGGGCGGGAGCATGCCGAGCGCGCCGATGGGGTCGGGATGTTCCCACGCACGATGAGTATAGGTGTCGTTCCACTCGATGGAGTGGACGAAGACGCCGTCGGTTACTGGCAGAGGGGTCAATCGCTGGCGGACTTCGTCCCAGCGGGCTTCGCGCGCGAGCCCCATCCTTTCGCGCCAGCGTTGGGCCTGGTCCAGGCCCCAGCGCCAGTAGGCCAGGTCGAAAACGGTATCGCGGGTGATGCCTAATTCGCTGGGCGGCATGGCGGGGGCCAGGGAATAGAATCCCGTGTTGGGATTGAGCGTCGGATAATCCGCCATGTGCAAGGCCGTTTGGCGGAGGATCTCCGCCCACTTGTCCAGCGTCGCTCGGGTCGGGCGCAAGCGGTACTCAAGCTCGGCCAGAAAGAGGGGGTGGGGTTGTTTCCAAAGGAGAACCTGGTTGCCCACCCAGGGGGCGCTCCGACCTTCGGGTCCGACCGATTTGGGCCATTTGGCGCCCGCGTAGCCGAGTTGGCCCGCCAATCGCTCCGAAACCGGCAGAAAACGCCGGTAGCAATCCAAGGCCTTTTCCGCCAGAGACCAGCGGTCCCACAAGCCGTAATGGGCCAGGTGCCACCAAACCATCTCCATATGGAATTGCCCGCGCCAGGGATCAATCCCCATCAAGCCAGTCTCGGCGGAGGGGAAACTTCCGGCGGACTGGGCGGCCATCAAGTACTGAGAGAGCACCACCCGGCGTTCGAGTTCGCTCCAGCGCGGATCTTTGCTCTCGGAAAGGTCGACCGCGCCGCCGGATTTCCAATAGGATTCCCAACGCGCGGCGCAGGCGCGGCGGGTTTCGGAAAAGGAAGGCAACGGGCGCGGCAGGTTGGTCGAGGCGAAGGCGCAAACGAACTCCAGCGCGTTGGTGCCGCGCGCGACCAGACGATAGAGATGTCGTCCGGAGGCGGGCTTTATTGGTTCGAGTCCAAGGTCTTGCCCCAAGGGGCCAGGCTCTTTTAGTTCCCCGCCGGAAGACCATCGGAGAGCAACGCGATAGCGGGCCGCATCTACTTCTCGATTAAACTCCACGCGACTGCCGCGGCGAGGAACGAGTTCGGTTGCGTGGGCTTCGTCGCGCAGAAAGTCGCCCACCCAAGGGCCATTGCTCAAGTTCGGATAGGGGAAGTCCAAAGCCACCTCCAGTTCGCCTTTTTCCAACAGCGGAGACTCCAAGCGAACGGCGACGACGTCCAGGGCGGGATGAACGCAGGTCTCCACGCGCACGGGCCGGCCCGCGAGGACGAAGGTCGAGGTTTGCAGCCCCACCCAAAGATCCAGTCCGCGCGACACGCTGGACACATCACGTTCGGTCAATTCGCGTCCTTTGGCCCCGAGCAGGCGGAACCGCGCCAGGTTCATGATGTGCGGGTTGTCGAACATCCAGGCCCGCAGGGAATCAGTCCCGGCCGGAAATTCATCGCCTCCTCGGAGACGGCCCCGCTGGAATGTGCCCGTGTCGGGCACGCTCCCGGGGGTCACGCCTTCCGGCAGGGGGAACGAATGCCAACCCCAATGCGACAGCGTGCTTCCGCCAAAGGTCTGCAACCCGGTGGCGTCGGCGTTGAAGCAGAATTCACCGTTGCCGAGCGGAACGGTTCCTCGGAGGTCGTTCCAGTGGAGGTCGTGACGCGAGACCAGGGCATGACGGTCAATGGGTTCAGCCGGGGCAAGCCCAACGCTCAACGCGAGCAGCCAGGCAACAAGGGTGGTGGTTTTCACAGGAATCGATCGAGCCATGTCTCCAAACAATCCAGTTGGCGTCCAGCCCAAAGCATTTATGGAGTCGCGCCCCGGTCGACGGTGATGCCCAGGGCGTTGGCGACGGGGCGTTCGTGGCCATCGGTGGGTTGGTTGAGGATGCGGTATTGTCCGCTCGCCGGATCGCGCACGGCCATCACAGAGCTGCCGCCGCCGTCGAGATTGAGCCCCTGGCGGCAGCCCAGGCGGACCAACTCCGCTGCCAGTTCGTCAAAGCTCATGCCCACGGCGATTTTAGGTTTGCGCCCGTCGGCCACCACGATCAGCAACCGGCGCCCGGTGGCGTCCAGGCCGACGGCGGTTCGCGGGTGGCGGGTCTTGACACGGTGCGGGATGGGGCGGCCGTCCTTGACCAGGATCGTGTTGCCCGCCACGACCTCCCAGTCGTCCGGGGTCGGACGCTGCAACAGCTCGATGGTCACGCTGCGGTCGTTGTGGACCGCGAGGCACGGGGTCGCATTGGTGCCAACCGACCATACCTGCCCGTCGGTAACCGCCGGACCGACCACCGCGCCCCACAAGCCGGCCCGGTAGCCGGAATTGGTACCCTCGCCATCCTTGAGGCCCCTCGCGCGGAAAAAGTCGCCGTTCACCACCAGGTCGAAACCCTCGCGGGCGGCGATTTTCGTCGGCGCCATCAAGGTGGTTTGCCACTGGCCCGGACCGTCGGGGTCGGCCCCCCCGGGCGCGACTCGGACGCGCACCTTAGGATTAGCCAGATCCACCTCCGCAACGAACCAGCGCATCGGCGGATGGGAACGACTCTCCACATGACACGTGATGCCGGGGAACGGATGCGCGGGAATGGGTTCGTCCGCCTTGGCCAAACCGAGGGCCGGCGCATGGGTCAATATGCCGAGGCCGACCGCCAGCAGGAACGCGCGGCCCGGCCGGCATGACCCCAGAACCAGGAAACTGTGCATGCGCAGATCCTGCCCGAATCGACGCCGCGATCAAGCTTCGGAAACGTCGGATCTCGAAAAAAGAACAAGGGCGCAGCCAGCGGAGGCTGCGCCCTTAAGTAAGGAAGGCAAAACAACAACAAGAAGAGATTAACCGGAAACCATTTTCCCCGCTACCCGGGAACGCCCTCATCCTCATCCCGGGGATTCACCGGGATGGGCGGTTTTTGATTGCCATCTTCCCACCGCCGCCGGAACATTGATTATGCCCGTCCTCAATCGGAAATCGGCGTTCGACCAGATCCGCGATCGGAGATCATACAGGTTCCTGCTTCGGTCGGTCGTGGCGATGGCCAGTCTGTGCCTGGCGGCGGCGGCGGGGGCGCAGGTCCGCATCACGGAATTCATGGCGAGCAACACCCAGACCCTGCTGGATGAGGACGGGATTTCGTCGGATTGGATCGAGCTTCAGAACACGACGGGCGCCACGGTCAGCCTGCTGAATTGGGCGCTGACGGATGCCGCGGGGAACACGGCGAAATGGTTGTTCCCCGCCACGAACCTCCCGCCCCGCAGTTTCCTGGTCGTCTTCGCCTCCGGCAAGGATCGACGCGCGCCCGGCCGGCCGCTGCACACCAACTTCAAGCTGAGCGCCGCCGGCGGGTACCTGGCCTTGTCCCGCCCGGACGGCTCGTTCGCCACGGAGCTCTCCCCGGGCTATCCGCAGCAATTCCCCGATGTTTCCTATGGCCTGAGCGCGCGCGTTGATTCTACGACTTTAGTCGCCAGCAATAGCCCGATCCTTTACCGCATCCCGACAAACTCCACGGACGACGCGGCGTGGACGGCGCCGGGGTTTGCGGCCCAAGACTGGAACACGGGGACTAACGGCCTCGGGTATGAGACCGGGATTTACGATCCCCTGGAGGGGTCTTTCGCCCTGAAAGTGCTGGACACCCAACCGGTGTGTTATTGGCGTCTGAACGAGGCCGCGGGTCCGGCCGCCGTCAATCTCGGCGCCGAAGGCGTCGGGTTCCAGGCCGGCTACATGGGGGGCATACTCCTGACCAACCCCGGTCCGCGCCCTCCGCAGCAGATCTTCTTTGAGAGCAATAACTATGCCCCTTATTTCAACGGCACGGACGCGTATGTCAACGGTCCCTACCAACTTTTGCGCGACCTGGCCGCCTTCTCGATGGCCGGGTGGATCAAGCCGACGGGCGCCCAAAACAATCGCACCGGTCTCTTCGGCCAGAACGACACGGTGGAGTTCGGTTTCATCGATGCGTCGACCCTCCAGGTGTGGACCTGGTACGGGTCGATCAATTACCCGTATCCCTATCCCATCAACCAGTGGCACTATGTCACGGTGACCGGCGGCAATGGGCAACTAGCGCTGTACCTCGACGGAAAACTGGCCGACGCCCAGCCCGCGGTCACGCCCACCTTCGGCAATTCGGATTTCGACTTCAACATCGGTGGCGGGGGCGTATTCGACCCCTCCGGCAATTATTTCCATGGCCAGATCGATGAGGTGGCGGTCTGGTGGCGGGCGCTTTCCGCCAACGAGATCACCACCCTGATGTCCACCAACACGCAGCAAGTAGATTACGCCCCGCTGCTCAACACGGACGTCCGGACCCAAATGTTCGGCCTCAGCGCCAGCGCTTATGTTCTCCTCCCCTTCACCGTGGCCGATCCGGCGGCCTTCGACAGCCTCCAGTTGCTGGCGCGTTTTGACGACGGTTTCGCGGCTTACCTCAACGGCCACCTGATCTCGGCCAGCAACGCCCCGGTCACGCTCGCGTGGAACTCGGTCGCCACCCAGCGGCATTTGGATCGCGATGCGGCGCAATGGACGGCGTTCGATGTCAGCGACGCGCGGGCGTGGCTCCAGGCGGGAACCAACACCCTGGCCCTCCAGGGACTGAACGTTAACGCCACCAATACCGATTTTCTCCTTCAGGCTCAACTGGTAGGCCAGGCGGCTGCGGATGCGGGGGCCGACTGGCGTTATTTCTCGCAGCCGACGCCTGGCGGGCCTAACGGCACGGGCGCCGCGGATTGGGGGCCCCTCCTCTCCGGGGCCGGCCATGTGCCGTCCCTGCCCGCTCCGACGAGCCCGTTGGTCGTCACCGCGCTGGTGGCGCAGGCCCTGAGCCCGATTACCAACGTCACCCTACACTATCGGGTCATGTTCAATGCCGAAGCCACCGCGCCCATGAATGATTCCGGGACCAACGCCGATGCGCTCGCCGGAGACGGCGTGTGGACCGGCATTATTCCCGCCGGCATCGCGTCGGGCGGTCAACTCCTGCGATACTACGTCACCGCGGTCGACGCTTCCGGGAACTTGTCGCGCTGGCCCATTTTCGCCAATACAGCCGAGTCGCAGCAATACCTGGGCGCCGTGGTGACTAATGCCGCCTTACGCTCCGATCTGCCGGTCGTCTCACTGTTTGTGCAGGACCTTGCCGCAGGGGATACGCGGACCGGTACTTCGGCTTCGTTGTTCTTCCGGGGCGAACTCTACGACAACATCTCCATCAGTTTGCACGGTCAGTCTTCGGCCTCCTGGCCCAAGAAAAGCTATAACATCGCCTTTCCCAAGGACCACGAGTTGCTCTACCAGCCCGGGGCGGGGCGGGAGAAGAACATCCGTCTCTTGAGCAACTATGGGGACAAGTCGCGCATGCACACCACCCTGGTGTATGCCACCGTGGCCAAGGCGGGCGCTGACGGGCACTTTTCTTTTCAGGTCCGGGTGGAACGGAACGGCGCGTTTTTTGGGGTCGAGGACATGGTTGAGGACGGCGACGACTATTTCCTGGCCCGCCTTGGACGGGACCCCAACGGGGCGCTTTACAAGATGTACAACGACCTGAGCAGCGCTTCGAGCAATGAGAAAAAATCGCGCAAGTGGGAGGGGACGGACGATTTGACGGCGCTCGTCGCGAGCTTGAACGAAGCGCTGCCGCTGGCCACGCGGACGCGCTATGCCTGGGACCACCTGGACCTGCCACAGACGGCCGGTTATTTCGCCACCATGGCCCTCTCGAGCAGCCAGGACCTCGGCCACAAGAATTACTACCTCTACCACGACAATGACGGCACCGGCGAATGGGCGATATTCCCGTGGGATGTGGACCTTACCTGGGGTCGCAATTGGGTCGATAGCATCGGCTACATGAGCGACATTCTCTACCAGACGAACGTGCTTAATTTCTATGACCCTGTCCAGCAGGGCAAGCCCTCCAACCGTCTCTTCGATCTGTTTCTCGCTTCCCCGGATTTTCGGCAGATGTATCTCCGGCGGTTGCGGACGCTGATGGACACGATCCTGATGCCGGCCGGGACCCCCCCCAACCAGTTGGTGATCGAGCCCCTCATCCGCCAATATGAGGACCTGGTGCAGCCCACCAATATCGTTCCCTCGGACGCGATCCTGGATTTCGAGGCATGGGCGCCCTGGGGATGGGGCAATACCAACCTGGCCATCATGCGCGTCGAGGCCGAGCGGACGATCTCAACCCACCTGACGGGGCGCCGGACGTTTCTTTTCAATAGCCCGAAGGCCACCCTCAATGGCAGCCCGATTCCCCCCGCCCAACCACCGGCCACCGCGCTGGCTATCGCCTCCTGGGACTGCAACCCGCCCAGCGGCAACCATGACGAGCAGTATGTTGAGTTGCGCAACACCAACGCAATCGCGGTGGACGTCTCGGGTTGGCGGTTGACGGGCGCCATCAGCATCACTTTGCGCGCGGGTACCGTCGTCCCGGCCGCGGAATCGCTTTATCTGTCTCCCAACGTGAACGCGTTCCGGGCCCGAACCAACGGACCGAGCGGAGGCCAGGGCTTGTTTGTTCAGGGGGCCTATTCCGGGTACCTCAGCGCGCGGGGCGACTCGCCGTTGTTCCTCCGCTCCGCCGCCGGCTTGCTGGTGTCCAGCAATAGTTCTGCGTCATTCCCCTCCACTCCGTTTGTGACGGGCAACCTCGCGGTAGTCCGGTTGGGCGACGGGTCCGAACCCTTGAGCAGCAGAGGCAATTCGATCTTCATTGACCAATATTCCCCGGCCGGGGCGTTCGTGAGTACGGTGTCAATCCCGAACTACGGCGCCAGCGCGCTCCTGGCAAGCGGCGGGGCTTCCTCCGAAGGCGCCTTGACCCGCTCGGCCGACGGACGGCTCCTGGCGGTTGCCGGTTACAATCTCGCCTTAACCAACAGCGCCTCCTCCTTGCCCAACTCGTCGGCGACGGCCGTCCCGCGCGCGGTCGGGGTTATCGACCCCGCGGGCGCCTTCACCCTTGTCGCCACCACCACCAACCAATATGGCATGAACAATGTGCGGTCCGCGGCGACCGATGGATGGGGCAACTACTGGGCCGCCGGCGCCAACAGCGGCACCTGCTACCTCGGCGATGGCGCGCCTGCCAGCATCCAGACCACGGTCCCCAGCTCGCGCGTTCTCCAGCTCTTCGACGGCAGCCTCTATTTCAGCGCGGCCTCCGACACCCCCGGAGTCTGGGCGCTGACCGGCGCGCCCGTCATCCCAACCGCCACGCTGCAACTCGCGCTGGAGACCGGCGCCGGTTCCAGCCCCTTTGGCTTCGCCTTCAGCCCTGACTTCCGGACCGCCTATGTTGCCGACGATACCTTGGCCGGTCTGGGCGGCATCCAACGATGGGATCGGATCGCGGGCATCTGGAGTTTGAGTTACGTCTTTGCGGGTTTGACCAATGTCGGCGCTCGCGGATTGGCGGCGGATTTTAGCGCCGCCTCGCCGGTGGTTTACGCCACGACCGCCGAAAGCGGCCCTAACCGGCTGGTGCGTCTCACCGATTCCGGCGCCGCCTCGCCGGTCAGCACACTGGCTCAGGCGGGCGCCAGCCAGGTTTTCCGCGGTATCGCCTTCGCCCCCGCCGCGAGCCTCGTCCCCCGTTTTATCGGGTTTGGCCTCGACGCGGACGGAGTGCATCTGAGCTGGACCTCGCTGGCCAACCGGAGCTACGTCCTGCAATGCGCCGATCAACTGCCGAGCGCGAACTGGATCGTCCTGAGCAACCTGGCGGCCGTTGGTCCCACGCTCTCGCTGGTCACTGAAGCTCCGCCCGCGGGTACCAACCGTTTTTACCGCGTCCTGGCGCGGTAGGATCCGCCTCAACCGCCTCGGCTCTTGAGGAAGGCCCGGAAGGCTTCCACGGGGATGCGCCAGCAGTTCCTCGTGGCGGCGCCGGCATGAACGTTGATGGCCGCGAGACTCCCCTCTTCGATGAGGTGGACGACATGTTGCCGGGTGATCTGCAAGTGTCGCGCCACCTCCGGGACATAAAGCACCGTGCGCCCGGGGAACAAGGCGCGCGGAGGTTCCATGGGCTGGGTCGGCGAGGCGTTGAAAATCTTGGCGGTTTCTTTCATCGGTGTCCTTTCCGCGCCGCGCGGGCGCGTTGGATTCGGATTCACTGCGCGGTTTCCGGCTTGGGGCGGATGAAGAATTGTTCCTCCTGACAGAACTGGATCCCAGCCGCCGCGCGTTGTTCGGGGGTCAGTTGGTCGCGGTCCGCCAGCAAGGCTTGCTTGTCCGGCATGGGTTCCGGCTGGCGGAGGTAGGCAGCGCCCCAGGCAAGCCCCAGCAGCCGCCCCGCCACGTCCCGCCACTTGACCTTTTTGCTCGCGGTCTCGACCCGTGGCGGCGTCAACTCGAACCCGAACTCGGCCAAAGTGGTTTCCCGGCTTTTCCTTGAGGCAAACAGCTCCTCGCGGCGGGCGATGCAATAATCCTGGATGCCCGTTTCCAGGCCGGCGATGCGACCGGCGATGCGGGTAAGGCCGGCCTGATGACATTGCTCGATTTCCGCCAGCGCGGCGTCGCGCGCGGTCAGCGCTTTGGTGTGGAAGATGCGCTGGCGAACGACTTCCGCCACGGCGGCCTCAAGGGTTTCGGTAGAAGAGATTATAAGCGTTTTCATAATGGCGGCCTTAGTGTATATCATTGATACACACTTGTCAACCCCCTGCTCCCGCCCCAAATAAAAAGAGCGTGGAGGGAAACTCCACGCTCTTGAAAAACCGAGATCGGCTTGGCCTCGGGCTCAGTCGAAGGCGTGCCCGGCGCAGCACAGGACATTTTTAATCTTGTGCCGGACGAGTTCTTTGACGCAGGCGCGGGCCGGGCTGAGGTACTTGCGGGGATCGAATTCCTTGGGGCTCTCGGAGAAGACTTTGCGAATGCCCGCGGTTAAGGCCAGGCGAAGGTCGGTGTCGATGTTGACCTTGGTGCAACCAATGCGGCGGGCGATCTCGATATCAGCCTCGGGGACGCCGGCGGTGTCCGTGCCAAGTTTGCCGCCGTATTTATTGATTTCCTCGACCAGCGCCTTGGGAACGCTGGAGGCGCCGTGAAGGACCAGGGGATAGTCGCCAAGGCCGGCATCCATGAGGGCCTTCTTGATGGCCTTGAGGCGCTCGAGGTCGAGATGCTGCTCGCCTTTGAATTTATAAGCGCCGTGGGAATTGCCAATGGCCACGGCCAGGGAGTCCACGCCGGAACGCTTGACGAAATCGACGGCCTGTTGCGGGTTGGTATAGTGGCCTTGCTTGGAATAATTGCCGCCCTCTTCGCCTTCGTCGAACTGCGCGCCGACCAACTGACCTAATTCGCCCTCGACGACGGAATTATGTTTGTGGGCGTATTCAACCACCTTGCGGCAGATCTCGATATTCTTGTCCAGCGGCTCGTGGCTGGCGTCGATCATGACGCTGGTAAAGCCTTCATCGATGCAATCCTTGCACAGCTCGAACGTATCGCCGTGGTCCAGGTGGACGGCGATGGGGATATTCGAGACGCTGATGGCGGCCTCGATGAGCTTCTTGAGGTAGATGGGATTGGCGTAGCCGCGAGCGCCCTTGGAAATCTGCAGAATAACAGGGGCCTTTTCCGCCTCGCAGGCCTCAACGATGGCCTGGAGGAGTTCCATATTATTGACGTTAAACGCGCCGAGGGCGTATTTGCCTTTGAGAGCCTTGGCAAACAATTCTTTCGTATGTGTCAGTGGCATAAATTTATTTTCGAATCAAGTGAATCGGTCAGTCTCGTGGCCCCGGCCCCTGCAGCCTTCCGCAGGCAAAGAGCCACCCCGGAGGAGGAAAGCACACTTGGGCCCGGCCCGGCAAGCGCGAAATGTGGAATGTGGAAAGGCGCGGGCGCGGGCGCTCAGTGCCGATTGACGATTTCCGAGAGCTTGAAGATGGGCAGGAACATGCAGATGACCATGCCGCCAATGACCACGCCGAGGAAAACAATGAGGATGGGTTCGATGAGCGACATGAGGCCGGAGAGGGTCGTTTCGATTTCCTCGTCGAGGAAATCGGCGATCCGTTCGAGCATATTATCGATCTTGCCGGTTTGTTCGCCCGCGGAGACCATGCGGATGATGATGGCGGGGAAAATGGGGTGTTTGCCCAGGGCGGCGGAGATGTTCTCGCCGCGTTCGATGTCCTCGGCCGAGGTCTTGATGGCCTTTTCCATGACGACATTGCCCACGGTTTGAGAGACGATCTGCAAGACTTCGAGGATGGGGACGCCGCTCCGGACCAGGGAGGCCAAAGTGCGGCTGAAACGGGCCAGGCAGATCTTGTGGGCGATGGAGCCAAAAACCGGGAGATGGATTCGGCGGGAATCCCAGAAGAGGCGGCCGGCGGGGGTCTTGATGAAATAAAGCCAGCCATAGACGATGGCGCCGAGGCCGACGATGATGACGATCATGTTATGCCTTAGCGCAGCGCTCAGATCGATGAGGAATTGGGTCGGGGCCGGGAGTTTGGCGCCGAAGGTTTCGAACACCTCGCCGAAAACAGGAACGACTTTGACGAGGAGAAAGCAGGTGATGAGAATGGCCACGACGGTGACGACCGTGGGGTACATCATGGCGGATTTGACCTTCTTGCGAAGGCGAGCCGTGTTTTCGAGATAGGTCGAGAGGCGGGCCAGGACTTCCGCCAGCAAGCCCCCCTTCTCGCCGGCGTTGACCATGCAGAAATAAAGGCGGTCGAAGACCTTGGGGTGCTTTTGCAGCGCCTCGGAGAAACTGTCGCCCCCTTCGACCCGAGTGCAAACATCGCGGATGACATCGCGCATCACCTTGTTGCTGGTTTGCTCGGCCAGGGCCTGCAAGGACTGCACCATGGCCAAACCGGCATCAATCATGGTTGCCAACTGCCGGGTGAACATGACCAGGTCCATCAGCGGAACGCGTCCGCCGCGAGTGCGCCCCTTCCGGGTAATTTTTTCCTGGATGTTAATGACCAGCAGATTACGGCCGAGCAAGGAGGCAATGGCCGCCTGCTCGTTGGCCGCATCAACCGAGCTTCGAATCTCGCGCCCGGACGCCGTCTCTCGGGCTACATAGGCAAATGAACCCATATCAATTTTAGTCTGCTTTAGTACTGTTGGGACGTCGTTGAGGGCATCCCGATCTCGATACCAAGCAGGAAATGTTCCAATCAGTTGTTGCGCCCGCCAATAATCAGAGCCTAGCGGGCGAGGCTCAGATCTCCCTCGGAGGGCGACGGTCCAGTCAGGACCTGGTCCGCAGGCGGCGCCCGCGAGGTCTTGCCAGAGGAGCGTTCGCCGGCCGGTTGCTCCAAGTCAGGACAGGGTTTGTACCGAAAACGACCGGGACCGAGCGACCGGCCTCCTGGCGCAGCGGACCGGTTTTGCGGCGCGGTGATCCTCGGACGGGACGATAGACGGGCTGCAAAAAGGTATTGTCAAAGCCCGGGGTTTTCCCTATGTATGCGACTATAGGCACCGATTGCGGTGCTGGGCAGAGGGTTTTGCCTTCGAAACACACCGAATAAGATAGCAAATACTACAAAACAACGATCGGAGGAATAAATGAAGTTTGAACAATGGACAGTAGCTCTGGCCGCCTTGGGCGTGGTCAGTTTGGCTTCCGCGGTTCGGGCCGAAGAGCCGGCGACGACCGCGGTGAGCGCGTTGACGCCCACCACCATTGGTGGGTATGTGGACACGTCGGCGCATTGGAACCTTGGGACCGGCAACGCCAATCCTGCGGCCTATAAATTTAACGGCAACAAATCCGACGGGTTTAACCTGGATGTCGTGCAGGTAACCCTCGAAAAGGCGCTCGACGAACAGCCTTGGTCGTCGGGATATCACGTGGATTTATGGGCCGGTCCGGATGCCAATACCCTGGGCACCACGATCAGCTCCGCCACCCCGAGCGATATTGCCATCCGCCAAGCCTATCTCTCCCTGAACACTCCGCTGGGCAACGGGCTGGATTGGAAAATGGGCGTGTTTGACAGCATCATCGGTTATGAATCGGTGGAAGCGCCCAGCAACCCGAACTACACCCGTTCGTATGGGCATAGCATGGAACCGCAGACCCACACCGGCTTGCTGGGCAGTTACCGGTTCAATGAAGCGGTGAAGGTGAATTTCGGTGTCGCCAACACCATGGGGTCCGCCATCAACGAGCGTTCTCCCGGCGCCGAGTCTTACAAGACCTACATGGCGTCGATCATGTTGACGGCGCCCAACAGCATGGGCTTCCTCGCGGGATCGACGCTCTTCGGCGGGTTCGTCAACGGGTTCGATTCACGCCCCATCCATACCGACCCCACGGGCACCATCGTGGCCAACGGCGACAACCAGACCAGCTTCTATGTCGGCACGACGGTCGCTACGCCCGTTAAGGACCTGAGCCTCGGCGCCGCCTTTGACTATGTCAACGTCTATGGCATGAGCGGCGAGACCCTCTCCCTGGCCGCCTACAGTTCTTACAAAGCGACCGAAAAGCTCAGCTTCCATCTCCGCGGCGAGTATGTCAAAGACACCCTCGGCCTGTTCTCCCAGCACTTTGATAAAAATGGCGTCAGTGGTCCTGACGCGGGCACCCCAGGGGCTATTGACCCCGCCACCTCCTCGCCCCGGCTCCTGGCCGTCACCGCGACGGCGCAGTATGACCTGTGGAAGAACGTGGTCAGCCGCATTGAATTGCGGTGGGATCATTCCTTAGACGACCACCCGACCTTTGGCGGCATTGCCGCCGGGTCGCCGACGCTGGGCAATTCCTGGCTCGTGGCCGCCAACCTCGTTTATAAGTTCTAGTCGGAACCGAGCCTTTCTTCTCGCACCCCCTCCGGCTGAAACCGGCGGGGGTTTCTGCTTTTCCGGGCTTACCGATGGGGTGTGGAGGGGGGATTGGTGGCCGCCATTGGCGGGGCTTGCCGCAAGAAATTGTCGAGGATTTCGAGATAGCCATCCACCGCCGCCGCCGGGTCGTTCCCGAGGTCCCGTTTGAGGGCGCGGGCCTGTTCGGCCACCGATTGGGCTTGGGCGCGCAGATCATCCACGGACAACCGTCCGCTCATCAACCCGGCAATCATGGCTTTGAACTTGGCGTTTGCCTCGGGGCTGGCGTTGCCTAGAAACTGGTTTTGGATGTCCTGGACCGCGCCGCTGCTCGGATTGAGCTGGTTCAGGTTGGCGCTCGCGGCGTCGGCGGGACCCGCGGGAGGAGACAGGGCGTCGGGGGCGGCGAGCGAGGAGCCTGCAGGCTGGATCGCCGCGCCGAGGCCGAAGATCGCGACGTCGCGACGGGGCAGCGATACCTTGCCCAGCACCGGGCTTAGCAACACGAGGGTATTGCTGTTCAGCGAGAGGACTCGCCCCGCAAAACAATCTCCGTTGATCATCCGCACTTCGTCGTTCCGGTTGGTGAAAGGGAGCGTCTTGTCGCCCTTAATCGGCGCCAGTACGACCGCGGCTACCTGCGCGCGGTCGAGGGAGATCTTTCCCAGGACCGAGTTTTGAAGGATTAGAATATTGGTGTTGAGCGAAAGGACGCGCCCCGCGTAGTGATCCCCGTTTTGGATGCGCACTTCGTCGGCGTCCGCCCGAATTATAAGGAGCCCCAGGGACAGGATGCCCAAGGCCATGATGGCGCGCGCGCGCGTGGCGGGGGACCATGCCTGGCTCTCCAGCCGCGCGGAATTGAAGCGCTCCGAGGACGCCCTCTTCGTCATAAGACCAGGTTACTCCTTGGACGAAAATGCGCAAGGATAAAGCCCCCACCCCCCGGTCAATGACCATTACTCAATCCTCAGTTTTCAATAATCCCTTCCCGCCCTGATGGATTCCAGGCGCGGTCCGAGGCCCCGCCCCTACGGACCTTCTCCGCGATAATTCTGTTGCCCGCGTTCGTTGCGCGCCGCAAAGTCCTTTCGTGGCATCGTTGCCCAAACCTATCATCACCGTCGCGGTGCGGGAGTTGGTCGAGTTCGTCTTGCGGCGAGGCGACCTGGGAGGGGAGCGCGATTTCGTCGGGTCGGGCCGGGCGTTGGCGGGCATCCGGGGGCATCAACGTCTCCAGCGCGCGCGGCCGGTCGGTTATCAAAAGGAAGTCCGCCTCACGCGCGATCTCGCCGCAGGCGCGCTCGTGCTACGGATCCAAGGGCGCATAGACGGTTTGATGGAGACGGAGGAGGAGACGTTCATCGAGGAGATCAAAACGGTTCAAGGGCGTTGGAGCGGCGAGGCCCACCCGCTCCATTGGGCTCAGGTCAAGCTCTATGGCGCCATCCGCGCCCGCGAACACCCCCGGCCGCGCGTGGTCCTGCAATTGACCTACCTGGAGCTGGAAACGGGGAAGGTGACCGAATTCCGGCAGCAGTGGACCGCGCCAGACTTGGAGGCCTTTTTCGCGGAAACCACGGCCCCTTACCTGGAGTGGGTCGGGGAGCTCCAGGAATGGCGCCAACGGCGCGACCACTCCATCCGCGGCTTGCTTTTCCCCTTTGCGGTCTATCGTCCGGGTCAGCGCCCGCTGGCCGTGGCCGCCTATCGCGCGCTCAGCCGCGGCCAGCGGCTCTTTCTCGAAGCTCCCACCGGCATTGGCAAGACGATCTCCGTCCTGTTCCCCGCCGTGAAGACCATCGCTGAGGGGAAGTTCGAGCGGATCTTTTATCTTACGGCCCGCACCGTCGGCCGGACCGTGGCGGAGAAGGCCTTCGCGGACCTTCGCCAAGCGGGTTTGCTTCTCCGCACGTTGACCCTGACCGCGAAAGACAAGATCTGCTTCCGCGCCGGACAACTTTGCGACGCGGCCGCCTGCCCCTTCGCGCTGGGCTATTACGATCGCCTCAAGCCGGCCCTGCGCGCCGTTCTGGCGAGCGAGGAAATCACCCGCGCCACGCTGGAAGACCTCGGCCGCCGCTACGAGGTCTGTCCCTTCGAACTCTCGCTGGAGGCTTCGCATTGGGTCGATGCCATCATCTGCGACTACAATTATGTCTTTGATCCCAGGGCCTATTTACGCCGCCATTTTGACGACGAAGCGGGAGACTACGCCTTCCTGGTGGATGAGGCGCACAACCTGGTGGATCGCGCCCGCGACATGTTCTCGGCCGACCTCACGACGCGGGAGATCCTTGAAACGCGCCGCGCGCTCAAAGACCATCTGCCGCGTTGCGCGCGGGCCCTGAACAAGGTCTGCGCGGCCTTGCGCAAGCTTCACGGCCCGGAGCCGCCCTCATCGGATACCCCTCCCGCTCCCGATGAACCTCCGGATCTATTCGAGGCCGGGAACCTCCGCTTCACCGCCCTCTCCTCCAAAGGAGGCGAGGGAGAAGCCGCCAGCGCCGTTGACATTCGGGGGCGCGAAGCGCGAAATTCCGCTTTGGGGGATTCTCTCTCTGAACCCGGGATGGTCGGGCTCTGGGAAGCGGAGGAAACTGGAAGGCAAAAGCCGCGCTCCGAAGATTCGAAGTCCGCTTCTGGCTTGCCCGATACGCTCGGACCCATCCTCGACGACGCGCTCAAAGAGGCTGAAACCTGGCTGGCGCGCAATGAACCCGCCGATTTTCGCGAGGCGTTGCTCGAACTCTATTTTCGGCTGCGCGCCTTTCGCCGCACCGCCGAACTCTATGATGAGCACTACGCGCTCATCACCCAAAAGGAAGCGGGGGTTTCCGTGAGATTATTCTGCCTGGATCCCTCGAAGCTCCTCCGCGAGGCCCTGGATCGCGGCAAGGCGTCGATTTTCTTTTCCGCGACCCTCACGCCGCCGGAGTATTACCGGGAGCTGCTGGGCGGAAAGGCCGGCGACCCTGAGTTGCGGCTCAGTTCGCCCTTTCCGCCCGCCAACCTGGCGGTGCTCGTCCAGGACCGCATTCGCACCCAGTTCAAGGCCCGCGCCGACACGCTGGACGACGTGGCCCGGGCCATCGAGTCGTTCACGGCCGAACGGAGCGGTAATTACCTGGTCTATCTGCCTTCTTACCACTACATGACGTCGGTTTACGAGCGGTTCCAGTCCCGACGTCCGGAAACCCGGGCGCTCCTCCAGCGTCCCGGCATGAGCGAGGCCGAACGCGATGACTTCCTGCGGGCCTTCTCCGCCGCTCAGCGCGAAACCCTGGTTGGGTTCGCGGTGATGGGCGGCATCTTTGGCGAGGGCATCGATCTTGTCGGCGAACGGTTAATCGGCGCGATCATTGTAGGCGTTGGCCTGCCCCAACTCTGCCTGGAACGCGACCTGATCCGCGACTATTTCCAAACCCGGACCGGCGCCGGTTTCGATTATGCCTACACCTTTCCAGGGATGAACCGAGTCCTGCAAGCGATCGGCCGAGTCATCCGCTCCGAGACCGATCGCGGGGCGGTGTTGCTCATCGATACGCGATTCGCCGAGCCGCGCTATCGCCGGCTCTTTCCAGCCTGGTGGCAACCCGTGACAGTGGGGAGCGTGGAGAAGGTCCGCCGCGCGGCTCGCGAGTTCTGGCATCCCGAGCCCGGCGGAGGGGGTCCGCCGCCCGGAGCGTAAGGCGGCCGCGCAATTCTCCACCGCCGCGCTTGTTCCAGCGCGCCGGGTCTTTTATGATGACCGGGATGTTTTCGCGAATTCAATCGGTTCATTTTGTGGGCATTTGCGGCACGGCGATGGCGTCGGTCGCCGCCGCGATGCAGGAAAAGGGCGTCAAAGTCACCGGCTCGGACGCCAATGTGTACCCGCCGATGTCGACGTTTCTGGAGGGCCGCAGGATCGACGTCATCCCGGGGTTTGCGGAACAGAATCTGGCCTATAAGCCGGACCTGGTGGTGATCGGCAATGCGATCTCGCGGGGCAACCCCGAGGCCGAGTATGCGCTGGACCATAAGCTGCGCTATTGTTCGCTGCCCGAGTTATTGAAGGAGTTTTTTATCCGCGGCAAGCGCTCGCTGGTGGTGAGCGGGACGCATGGCAAGACGACGACGACCTCGCTGCTCACCTGGGTTTTCGAGCACAACGGCTTGAACCCGAGCTACCTCATTGGCGGGATCCCCAATAACCTGAGCCAGGGCGCGCGGTTCACCGACAGCGACTGGTTCATTATTGAGGGCGACGAATACGACACGGCCTTCTTCGACAAACGCAGCAAGTTTGTCCACTATTTGCCCGAGGTGGCGATTATCAACAACGTCGAGTTCGACCACGCGGACATCTTCCCCGACTTGGCGGCCGTTCAAACTTCCTTCCGGCATTTTATCCGCCTGGTGCCGCGCAATGGCCTGTTGCTGGCCAATGGGGATGATAGGAACCTGGCCCCGCTGCTCGAGGTCACTCATTGCCCGGTGAAACGCTTCGGGCTGGGCGAGGTCAACGCCGTTCAGGCGTTCAATATCCGCTACGGTCCCACGGCCACCGAGTTCGAGATCCCTAGTTTCAAGTTCCACATGAGCCTGATCGGGGAAATGAACGTGCGCAATGCCCTGGCGGTCATCGCCTGCGCGAAGCACTGCGGGCTCAAGAACCAGCAGATTCAGTCCGCGCTGGACACTTTCAAGGGCATCAAACGGCGCATGGAAACGCGCGGCATCGCCGGCGGCGTTACCGTGGTGGATGATTTTGGCCATCACCCCACGGCGATCCGCGAGACCCTGGGCGCCTTGCGCCTGCGCTATCCGCTGCAGAAACTCTGGGCCATCTTCGAGCCGCGCACCAACACCACCCGGCGCAACATTTTCCAGGCTGAATTGGCGGACGCTTTCGCCGATGCGGATGCCGTGGTGGTTTCCCAGGTGGCCCGGCTGGAGTTGCTGGCGCCCGGAGAACGGTTGGACCCGGAGAAACTCATCCAGGCCCTGAAGGCCGAGGGCAAGCTAGCCGCCTACCTGCCCGACGTGGACGCGATCGTCCACCACGTTGCCCGGGGATGCCAGGGCGGCGAAGTGGTGGTCGTCTTCAGCAACGGCGGCTTCGGCGGCATCCACGCCAAACTGCTCGACCGTTTGGGACGTCGCTGAGCGCCCGGCAAGAACAAAGACCCAAGTTGAGGCGCGAATGCTACGGCATGAAGGCGGCCACCCGGGGGTTACTGCGGCTTGGTGCGAGCAACGCGGCATGAAGTCGTCCGGGCACCCCGCCGGCGCCTACAACCCGACCCCGCTGCAGTCTCCTGCTGACGCCCTGCTTTTCTAGACGGCTCCCGGATATTGCACTCTGAGTTTCCTAGCCATGGCTCCCACGCTGCCAGAACCGGGGTTTCCTGTGAACGGTATAAATGCCATGTTCTGACGCCTGCGATGAACCCAAGGCCGGCGGAATTTCACTTGAGCGGCGCGAAAACTGGTGCATAGTGCCACTGTTACTTATGTCCAAGATTATCTATTTCCATGCAACAATGGCAACCTGGCTCGTCCTGACGGCCGCGTTGGCGGAGGATTGGCCCATGTTTCGCGGGCCCAATGGCTCCGGGGTGTCAGAGACTGCCACGCCGCCGCAGGAATTCGGGCCGAACCAAAACGTCGTATTTAAGACCGAGGTCCCCTGGTCCCCCGGAAGTCCAACCGTGGTGAAGGATCAGATTTTCCTCAACGCCTATCGGGACGGGAAGTTGGAAACCCGCGCATACTCCGCACAGGGCGGCAAATTGCTTTGGACCGGCGCCGTGACTCCCAAGGAGACAGAGGAGTTTCATCGCACGGATGGCAGCCCGGCGGCCGGGACGCCGGCTTGCGACGGCGCTCATGTCGTCAGCTATTTTGGCTCCTGCGGGGTCGTCGCCTATACGGTCGAAGGTCGGGAACTTTGGCGCTATCCCATGCCGGTGGCCCTGACGACTGGCGGGTATGGCTCAGGCACATCGCCGCTTATTGCCGGCGATTCGGTGGTCGTCAATCGCGACATCACCACCAACTCCTCCCTGTACTGTTTCGACTTAAAGACCGGAAAACTGAAATGGGAAGTTCCCCGGCCAGATGCCCGCAGCAGTTATGGAACGCCGATCCTCTGGCGTGACAACGGGGTGGATGAAATCGTCACTCCGGGCACGTATTTGCTAAAGGGTTATGACCTTAAGTCGGGCGCGAACCGCTGGTTGCTGAGCGGGGTGACCCATATCGCCTGCACGACGCCGGTGGTGGGCGATGGCTTGCTCTTTTTTGCGGGTTGGGGGCCGGGCAAAGCCGACCATCCCTGGCCGACCTGGGACCAATGGCTAAACCAGTGGGACAAGAACCATGACGGGATCATCGACGAAACGGACGTGGGGCCCGAGGCATGGAGCTATATGAAAGGCTTGGATACCGACTTCGACGGCAAATTGACGAAAGCCGATTTCGACCGGCTCCGGTATTTCACTGACCGAAGCCAGAACGTGCTGGTGGCCGTGAAGCCGGGCTGCAAAGGCGAGGTGGATGAAAACCATATCGCCTGGAAGGCCACCAAAGGGCTGCCGTATGTCCCTTCGCCGCTTTACTACAAAGGCCGCATTTACCTGGTCAAGGACGGCGGAATCGTCTCGTGTTTCGATGCGAAAACCGGCGCGGCCATCTGGGAACAGGAAAGACTGCCGACGGCCGGCAATTACTATGCGTCCCCGGTCGCTGCGGATGGCCGCATTTTCGTGACCTCGCTGGACGGCAAGATGACGATCCTCAAGGCGGGAACGGACAAGCCCGAAGTGCTGCGCACGATCGACTTTCATGAACGCGTCGGCGCGACACCCGCGTTAGCCAACGACCGGATCTACGTGCGCACGGCCACGGCACTGTATGCCTTCGGTTCCCCCAGGATTGCAGTCGGCGGCTAATGCTCTCGTTGCCGACCCCCAGCTCTTTGAGCAACAGCACTGCGCCTTGATTGCTCCGGAGCCCCGCGAGGGACGGCATAATGTTAGCCCCTTATCGAAGTTTAATGGTCGCGACCTCTTCTGCCGATCCGAAGTCTCTGAGATGCACGGTCCAACCGACCCAGTTGGTCACATTTGCTGGCATTTCCCATGCCCGAACTAGCTCCTTAACGAATGGTGCTTCAGCACCCGCGAACATACCCAATTGTGTAGTGAGGCCACCCGGTTCAGAAAGAAAACAATAAAGCTCTCCGAGTTGCGGGTTTGCGGGGTATGGGATTCCGTTCGTCACTGTGTACCTGTAGTCTTTGCCCGTCCAGCCGATCCAGAGGACGGTCGTATTCATGGCCGAGGTCCGTGAGTACCATTCGGCACGTATACCTCGCGGCGCAAGGCGGACAAGAGGACGGAGGGGCGAGTTGTGGAGAGCCCGCTTGAGTCTCGCGAACCCGGAGCTGCCGCTGTAAATGACGTGGTTCGTCCCTTGGGTCATGCTCAAAAACCTGAACTCGTACGCGTCGTTTTTTACGTTGAACGCTGCGGCGTCAGGGTTGGGCGGAAGGAAGGAAGACGCGACGACGGCCACCACCCCGACCATTAGGGCAGCGGCAAGAAGGAGTAACGGAAGACGGGGCTTCGCACGCATTCAGGCCCAATCCCCTCGTTTAATGGTCCATATAATACGGCGCTCTCGCATGATACTCAGCACCTTCACCAGCAGCATGTTACGGACTAAACCTCATCCAAGTCAAGCCTCGCTAATAGACGTTCCCTCTTCTCCTTTCATCAAAGCTCGTCCCGGGGCGCGTGGTTCGTAAAGGGGTCGGAACAGAAAGGGGTCGGAACAGAATGGCGCTTAGTTTAGGCCTAGGAGTTTCTGGGGTTACTTTTCCAATACCGACTGCGGTGGGAAATGTCCTTATAGTGATCGCGAGGTTTATTGAGCAGGGGAAATGCCTTAGGTCGGCGTTTAACGGCGCGAGGTTCGCTGCGATCGGGGCGGTCGGGCACCTCGTCGCGCGCGATGACCTCCAACAGTTCGATGATGAGATGCTGCTGCTTGTGTTTTGAACGAGCCTGGGCGATGGCCAGGCTGAATTGGCGCACCGCATCGACCGTGCCTTTGAAGCTCTTCCGGTCCAGCGCCACGTCGTTAATAGCGCCGGCCTGAACGATGCGGCAGCGGATGAGATTATAGGCGATGAAGAACATCTCCAATTCCTTGTGCAACATCTGGGGACTCTTGCAGCGGAGAACGTCCATGCCCAGAGAAGTTCTGATGTCCCGAAACCAGAGTTCGATTTTCCATCTTCGGGCGTAGAGTTGGGCGATGTCCCGGGCGGAGTATTTCCGGGCATCCAGCAGCGTGGTCACCAGCGTAACGGATTCAGGCCGATAGCCCGGGCTGGACAGTTTGAAGCGAATCACCCGCACGGTCAGTGGGGAGGGAATCTTCTTCCACCAGGACTGAGGCAGCCAGCGGGGCTTTTGGAGTGGCTTGAGCCAAGTGAAGAGCCGGTCATTTTTGCCCAGGCGCTGGCCTTGGCGCACACCGGTTGGCCGGCGCTGGTGCAGGCGGAACAAGGCGGCGACCCCGCGCAGGGGCAATAAGGCCAGCAGCACGTAGCTGCAAAAGCCCCGGTCGGCCACGGCCAGATCGCCCGGCTTGAAGCCGTCGAGCAATTTCCACAACAGCCGCAGTTCATGTTGGCGCTTGTTGCCATTGGCGTAGCCGAGCAACACGCCGGTGGCCAGGCTGAAGACCCCCACCAAGCGGATCATCGGAAAGCCGCAGCCGGGCTTCTGGGTGCGCGATTGCGGATAGGCGCGCTGGCTTTTCGGAGTGTCCGGCGCGCTGACGGTGGTGCCGTCGATGAGCTTGGGCTGCAAGCCGTACCAGAGTTCGGCCATTTTTCCCCCACCGCGGCCACTCCGGCCCGCGCGCGGCAGAGCCGGTCCAGGGGCGGTCGCTTCCGGGCCTGGCAATAGGCGCTGCTGTTTTCATCGACCTGGCCTTGGTCATGAAGGGCGAAGAGGGCCTGGACCTGGCGGACGATTTCGCGACAGGAGGTGTCGGGTTTGAGCGCCTGGTAGAGAAATCCAAAGAAGGTGCGCCGCACGCTAAAGACGCGCTCGCGGCTGTTGGTGCCCTCGTCCTGTTGGGAGAGCAGGCCCGGCGGCAGGAACGGAGCCAGCAACAGTTCCAGATGGCAGAGACTTTGCTGGCCGAGGCGTTGAACCCGGCGGCCCAGGGCGGCCAGGCGGGGACGGAAGGCAGGAAAAAAAGGCGTAGGCATACCAAGTATATATACTTGTTATTGCTTGACCGCCAGCTTAAAATGAGGCCATGAAAAAGAAAGCTGCCCCAAGCGATTCCTTGCAACGTCAATACCAGCGACTGCGCGCCAGCCTAGCCAGCACCGGTTACATCAGCCAAGGCTCGGTGCTGGATCGTTCCACGCTCCGGTCGCCGCGTTCCGGTTATCAGTGGACCCGCAAGGTCGCTCGCAAGACTATTACCGTCGCCCTCAGCCCAGAGCAGTACCATTCCTTAGGTGAGGCCATCCAAAACCGCCGTCGCCTCCAAAGAACCATCGGGAAAATGGAAAAGCTATCCCGCCAGATCCTGTTCGGAACACTGCCCGATACCCGTCGACATAAATCATTGACCAAGAATGTTTTAGGCCTTATCTAAGCGCCATTCTGTTCCGACCCCTTTATTGACCCCTTTATGATGATTGCGTTCGCAAATGCGACCAGGCTATCGCAGCACTGGCACTCCCGCCGCAGGGCCTTCCCACGCGGCGCCAGTCTTCCATTTCTTGCGTAGCACGTGGCGCACCGAACGTTCCTCATCCGGGGTGAGCGCTCGGTCATAAATGATTATCTCGCCGATGTCGCCGGAAAAAACATCGCCGTTCCTGCTCATATTCATTCCCACATACAACCCGTCCAGCGCCGAGGTCTCGTCATGTCTATTCTCGCCTCGTAAGGCTTTTCGTCCATGACGGCGAGGCACCAGCTCGGCGACACCCAGTCCGCAGGCGAATCATACGCCCTCGTTTTGCCGTCGTAGCACGAAAGCACCCGCCCGAATTTTCCGGTCCTCATGCCGACATACCGGCGCGACAGCGTGAAAACCGTCAGCGCGCCCGGAGCGCGTATTGACGGTATCCTGAAATATCCTTTCCCGGAACCGAAGCGTATCACCTTGATGCCGCCCGGATATCCGACGTACGACATCCCGCAGTCGCCGGCCGCCAAGGCATTGTTTCCGCGGCCGGAGGAATCCTACCTTGCGCTCACCGTGCCGCCGGACAGAACGACCGACTCGGCATCCTGCGCATCGAGATGGAAGTTCAGCCCGTCGCGCGGCAATGACGAGGACGCCGGCGTAAAGTTCTTCAGCATCGCGGCGATGGCATCCAGTCGCGATGTATTCGCGCTTCCGTCGGGGTTCAGCGTCGGGCAGAGAAATCCGCCCTCGTCGTGTTCGTTCCACGCATAGACGATCACCGCCTGCGCCGGGCATTGCGCGGCGTTAACGGTCGCCCAGCGCATTGCGGATTCGATATGCGCGGCAAGTTCCGCCGGTGACGGCATGACGTAGAAGTTCTCTACGCCGTCACCGGGTTTTTGATTTTTCTCCCACGGCACCGGATGCTCAATGCGCGGACGCCGGTCCCATCCCGCCATCGCTATCGGCGCCACCGCGGCGCCCGTGTCTAAGCAATCATCCCAGAACCCAGCCGCGCGCGATGCGAGCATGGCGTATGGCGTGGCGCCGTTCATTGTACCGCTTGTCGCATACGAACTTATCGCATCGCCGCCGATGATCTCGACGATCCGTTTTCCGTGCTTGGGACTGAAATCCATGACAACGATGTACGGGTCGCCGCACCCCGCCTCCTTCACCGCCGCGCGGAACGCATTGAAGAGCCGCCCCAGGCATTCACCCAATCGTCGGTCACATCGAAGAGAAACAGGAGTGGACGCCCGCCGCATACCGTCCGATTCGAGGGCTCGCCGATGAGCTTCACCACGCGTTGCATGCGCGCGCCGAACTGCCGCGCGCCGCCGAAGATGTCCGGACCCGCGATCGCGCAGAAGGGCATATCGCTTTTCTTTTTGCTGGAGAGATATAAGTCAAGCCCCTCGCTCATCGAGCTGCCTTCCTCGTAGAGCAGGAACGCCCAGTAGTCGAGTCCGCCCGCTTTGGCGAACGCGATCTCGTGATCCATGATCTCCAGCGTGAGGCGGCGGACCTCATGCGCCCGCAGCCCTAACCGGGCCAGCAGCAGCAGGCTACAGCCGGTTCTGCAGGAAGGCGGCAGAAATCGACGACCTCCAAAATACAATAGTTCCAGCCCCGCCATACGTCACCGTCTAGGACGGCGCGCAGGCGCCGGGACAGAGCCTTGATTTCACGTCGGCGCATGACTAGGGTGCCACTATGCCTTCCGACATTGTCGCGAAATCCTGTCCATTATCCCGCGTGTTTGTTTACGCTTTAGGCGAAGGGGCTAATTCGTTGGTGATGAATGGGGT